>Ga0255057_10000001_pt1 | contig 337563 bp, 302 predicted proteins | sample Cases_109_6_MG_FD_189022 | JGI IMG/M metagenome (GOLD analysis project Ga0255057, IMG submission 189022) | Seawater microbial communities from Amundsen Gulf, Northwest Territories, Canada - Cases_109_6 | ecosystem: Environmental > Aquatic > Marine > Gulf | place: Canada: Northwest Territories... | reverse complement strand
CCAGGCGGCCGCCATGGAGGACACGATTTACAGGGCGGCGCGCCGGGCTCTCAACGAATCGCAATACCGCCGGGCGATCGAACTGTTCGAGCAGTCGCTCGACGAGGAGCCCGAGTACTCGGCCGAGGCGCTTTACTACCAGGCGCTCTCCTACTACCGCATGGGCGGCCGGAGCAATTACGACCGCGCCCTGGGCAAGCTCGAAGCCCAGATGAACCGGTATCCGGATGCTGCGTCGTACGGCGATGCTGAAGAGCTGATGGTCCGGATCGAGGGTGAGCTGGCGCGACGTGGTGACGCTCATGCGGCCGAGAGACTGGCCCGGGAAGCGGACCGGCTCGGTTGGGAGGCAGACCAGGAGGTCGAGCACGCGGCCGAGCGCGAGGCCGAGATCAAAGCCATGGCCCTGCACGCTCTGATCCAGGCGGATCCCGAGAAGGCGATCCCTTACCTGTCGAAGGTGCTGCAGAACCGGACGCCAGAGACCGCCGAGCTCCGCGGCCAGGCCGTGTTCATCCTCGGCCAGCACGAGTCCGACGAGACGCTCGACCTCATGCTCGACGTGGTACGGAACGATCCGGACCCGGAGGTGAAGGCGCACGCGGCCTTCTGGCTCTCACAGGTCGACGATCCACGGGCGATCGACGCCACGATCGAGATCCTGAACGATCCGACCCTGGACGAGGACCTGAAGGGACAAGCGGTCTTCGCTCTCGGGCAGACGGACGATCCGCGCGCCGGCCAGATCCTCAGGGATTACGCGTCGCGCTCTGATGTGGATCCGGAGGTGCGTGGCATGGCGGTGCACGGGCTCGCCCAGCGTCCGTCACAGGAGAACGCGGCGCTCCTCAAGCAGCTGTTCAACGATGTCGACGATCCCGAAGTGCGGGAACAGATCCTGTTCGCCCTGACGCAGATGCCGGGTGCGGTGGACGGTGACTGGCTGCTCGCGATCTTCAGCGATCCGAACGAGGAGCCCGAGGTGCGCGAGATGGCCCTGTTCATGGCGGGGCAGAGCGGCAACGTGGACGCCCGGGTCCTGGGACAGATGTACGACAGCACCGATGACACGGAGATGAAAGAGCACATCCTGTTCACGCTGACACAGGTCGACAGCGACGCGGCGTTCGAGAAGATGCTCGACATCGCCCGCACCGAGGAAGATCCGGAGCTGCGCGAGCACGCGATCTTCTGGATCGGCCAGTCCGGCGATCCGCGGGCTCAGGACGTGCTGCTCGAGATCCTGGACCAGTAGAGCGAGATTTCTGTTACGGCATCAGCACACGCGCCGGCCGCGCGGAGCAGTCGATCATTGGACTGTTCTCGGCCGGCGCGTAAATCCCAGGCTGGATGTCGGGCGACAGGCAGCGGCCGCGGCCCGTCGGATCGTTGAACCGGGTGGTCCCCGTGCCGAGCTGCCCGTACTCGTTGGACCCCCAGCAGTAGACGTGCCCGTCCGACGTCCGGGCGCAGGTATGGTTCGCGCCGGCCGTGATCTCGACGACCCGGCGTCCCTCCTGTGAATCGAGCGGCGACCAGGCGGCCAGCACGACGATGGCCGCGGTCACCAGTCCTACCAGGCCGAGCTTTCGCTCTCGTCGCCGATCGCGCTCCAGGTCCGCGACCCTCAGTTCCAGTTGCTCTCTCCGGTGCTCCGTCATGTGTCCCTCCGTCTGTTGGCCTCGTGTCGCGACGGCACCTTCCCCGGGGTGGAGAGCCATTCAGCAACCTGCTATAGCTCGACCGTCAGGCTGGCGCCGATCCACTTCTCGTCGATGGTGCGGAACTGTCCCAAGGGGGACGGCCCGTCGTGGAACTCGGCGTTCAGCAGCAGGCGCACCGTCTTGATCCGGAAAGCGGCTCCGGCCATCACGTGGGAGGCGATGCGCTCGGTGAATTCGGTGATTTCGAAGTCCGCGGCCGCGAACGGAGCAATCTGCTTGTCGCCCCATCGGGTCGGGTCCCACTCGGCCCCGAACCGGAAGGCCCACTTCTCGACGGTGGTGAAGAGGACGAACGGATCGCCCGGATCGCCCGTGCCCGTGAAGTCTTCGCTTCGGCCCAGATTGAGGTCGCCGCCCACGTAGAGCCGTCCGTCGAACCCGGGGCGAACGCCGAGCAGCAGCTCGAGCCCCTCGCGCGACACCTGGAATACGGGCTGCGGATTGTCGTCCAGGTAGTCGTCTCCGAAGTGCGAGCTGACGTGCAGGAGGGTGAGCCGGACATCCCACATCCCGTACCGGATCCCGAGCGGCACGCCCACTCGGTAGTCCGTTCCGATCTGCTCTTTTTCGATGGATTCCATGAAGAAGCGGGAGAACACGCCCACCTCGAACCCGAGGTCGATGGCGGGCCGGCCTGGCGCCTCGTCCTGGAACCGGACGACTGGAATCCGCACGCCCACCGCGACCTGGGCCTCGAGATTGCTCCCGTCGATGCTGTCATCGATATCGCGTTCCGTGACGAAGAGCCCTCCACCGAGCCGGACCTCGAGCGGAGCGGCCCGGAGCGGCGCCACGACGAATACTCCCGGAAACCAATCCGTGCGCGACCCGTCGTCGTCTGCGTCTCCCGATCCCTCCTGCGCCAGCACCGGCACGGGCAGGAGCACCAGGAGAAAGGCCCAGGCGATCGCGCGTGGGGTCCATTTCATGTGTCGCTCGCGTTTTTCGCTCGAATGATCGGTGTTCCCTTGTGTGAGGCGCGGAATCTGAGAAGAATCATGGAGAGGCACAACGCGTGTCCAATAATTGCCGGCGCGTCGACCGAGATCTTCGTGGTCTCCTTACTTGACCGCGTCAGCGAACAGTTCCTGGACGGCCTCCGGGAGTCAAGGGAATCGAGCGGAGGAGAATTCGTGACCCATCGGAATCTGGACATTCGGCTCATCCGCGCCCTGCAGACGGACGCCCGCCGATCCAACCGCCAACTCGCCGAGGAGCTCGGTGTGGCGGCGAGCACGGTGGGGCACAGGCTGAAGGACCTCGAGGAGCGCGGAGTGATCCGCGGTTACCGACCCTTGATCGACTACCGGGCCCTCGGGCTCGGACTCGTGGCGATCACCCGCATCAAGGCGCGCGGCGAAGCGCTTCCCAACATCATCCGATCGTTGATCGAGCATCCCCACCTCACGCACGTGTACGAGATCACGGGCGAGTTCGACGTCATGGTCATCGGCAGGTTCGCGGATGAATCGCAGATGAACCGGGAGATCAAGAGCATGCTCGGTCTGCCGGGGATCGAAGGCACGAACACGTCGGTCGTCCTCGACACCCCGAAGGAGCAGCTCGACGTGGAGCTTGCGCTCGGGTGAAACGACGGATCGACGCTTCGGACCTCGACCGCCTCAACCTTGAGGTCATCGCCTGCCGGCGTTGCCCCCGGCTCGTGGAGTGGCGCGAGGAGGTCGCGCGCACCAAGCGGGCATCCTACGCGGAGGACGACTATTGGGGCCGCCCCGTCCCCTCATTCGGCGATCCGGCGGCCAGGATACTGATCGTCGGCCTCGCCCCGGGCGCGCACGGAGCGAACCGCACGGGCCGGATGTTCACGGGCGATCGTTCCGGCGAATGGCTGTATGGGGCCCTCCACCGCGCCGGCCTCGCTACCCGTCCGGACTCCGTGTGGCGCGACGACGGCCTCGAGCTCCGAAATGCCTGGCTCACCGCCGCCGTGCGTTGCGTGCCGCCCGCCAACAAGCCGACCGTTGCCGAACGCGACACCTGCCGACCCTTCCTTGCGCGCGAGGTCCGGGCGCTCGCTGACCTGCGGGCGATCGTGTCCCTGGGTGGGTTCGCGTGGGACGCGATCCTGAGAGTGCTGCGGGGGCTGGGATACACGGTCCCCTCGCCGAAGCCAAAGTTCGGGCACGGGGCCGAGGTGGAGATCGGGGCACCGCCTGATTCACCTGGAGGCCAGACCTTGATCGGCTCCTACCACCCGAGCCAGCAGAACACGTTCACCGGCCGGCTCACGCGGGAGATGTTCGACGCGGTGTGGGAGAGGGTGGTGGAGGTCGCAGGCTGAACGCGCAGGCTGAGCATGCAGCCTGAGAGGTCTGCGACGGCACTCGTCAGCGCCAGCGGAACCTGGCGGTCAGGGCTTCCTCAGCGATGTCGTCCCACGGATCGTCCGGGCTGAGGGGAGCCGCCCGGTAGATCCAGGAGAGGCCGGTCGGGCCGACATACTCGTCCACACGGGCGTAGATCGGGTCAGACAGCACCTCCTCCAGCGAGGCGATCGTGAACCCGTCGGCCTCCAGCACATCCAGTACCTCCCCGATGTGACGCGCCGCGATCGCGTTCGCGTGCAGCAGCAGGACGTGGTCCACTTCGCGTCCGAACTTGTCGCGTCCGGTGGCGCGGAAATGATCCGCGGCCTCGCGCAGGTGGCCGACGTATGCCTCGACGATGGCGGCCTCCTCGGCCTCATCTCTCTCCCGCATCGCGATGTCGTACGCGCGGGCCAGCAGCCACTCGGAGTTGTCGATCGTGACGTGGGCGTTGGCGTAGCCCCATCGTTGCAGCGTGTGCGCCACGGAGTCGCGTATCGCTCGATCATCGCTTTGATGAAGCATCGGATACCGGAACCACCGCACCGGGCCACCCACGACCTCGCGTACGGCTGCGTCGCACCGCCGGACGTCTGCCAGCCACTCGTCCACGGGGGTGGAGTTGAGATCCTGATGAGAGAAAGAGTGGTTGCCGAGCTCCATTCCCGCGTCGAGCCACTTCCGGAGGAACGATGCTCCGTCCCGGATTTCCCGGCAGGTCACCAGTCCGGTGGCGGGGACGCCGCGCGCGGTGAGGGTCGCCAGCAGGGTGTCCGTGAGGCCAGCGATCTCGGCGTCGGAGTAGCCGGGCCCGTTCCATGGCAGGTCGTCGAACGTGATCGCGACCCGCGGGCTCGGCCTGGCGGCAGCCTCGTTCAGATCCTCCGGGAGAACCACCTGCGACATGACGATCGCCGAGAACGCCACGGTGTAAAGGACGATGGCGAGGTACGGCCACCCGATTGCGAGCAGCCGGCTCACACGGCCGCGGCCCTCGGCGGTGCGAGCGTCCGCGGGCACGTCAGTCAATCCGCCGGATCCTGAGGCTGAGGATCACCGGTTCTCGTCCTTCCCGATACGGTTGATTCCGGCGATCAGAGGGGCGTGCATCTCCCATTCGAAGCGAGGGATGCTACCTTTAACCATCTCAAATATGTGGTCGGTCGCCACGGCGACCTCTTTGGTGAATTCGAGCGATGTCGGCACGTTTGCCTCCGGCTACGTCTACCGGCGAAAGAACTCGCACATAGTACCCGGGTGGGAAAGGATCGTCACGCTCCCCCGGGCGCGGTCCTGAAAGAGATCTCGAAGCCCATGAATCGACAGTCGGCTGTGGCCATGATCGAGACTCTTCGCGAGCAGATCCGCCGTCACGACCACCTGTACTACGTGCTGGACTCTCCGGAGCTGTCGGACGCGGAATACGATGCCCTGTTCCGCGAGTTGCAGGTTCAGGAAGATATCTTCCCCGATCTGCGGACGCCCGATTCGCCCACCCAGCGTGTGGGGGGCGAGCCGCTCAGTTCGTTCCCGACCGTGCAGCACGAAGCCCCGATGCTGAGCCTCGACTCCGACCAGACGGAGGAGGCGCTGCGGAGGTTCACCGACCGGGTGGAGCGCGGGGTCGACAATCCAGCGCGCGTGGCCTGGGTCGTGGAGCCGAAGCTCGACGGGCTGTCGATCGAGCTGCTGTACGAGAACGGCCTCCTGATCCGGGCGTCCACGCGGGGCGACGGTGTGCGGGGCGAGGGAATCACGGAGAACGCCCGCACGATCCGCTCGATTCCGCTGCGGTTGTTCGACGAGGCCCGACCGGTTCCCGTCCGACTCGCCGTGCGGGGCGAAGTGATCATCCGGGTGGACGCGTTCGATGCCCTGAACGAGCGCCTGATCTCTGAAGAGCGACCGCCGTTTGCCAACCCGCGCAACGCGGCGGCTGGCTCGCTGCGCCAGCTCGACCCGCGAATCACGGCGTCCCGACCTCTTGAGGTTTACGCTTACGACGTGCTCGCCAGCTCGGGGCTCGACGTCGCGACGCAGTGGGAGACGCTGGGGGCGCTCCGCGACTGGGGATTCCTGGTGAACGAGTACCCGGAGCGCGCCGCTGACGCCGAGGGGATCCTGGCGTACCACGCGCGTCTCGATGCCCAGCGCGACGAGCTTCCGTTCGAGATCGACGGCGTCGTGATCAAGCTGGACGATCTGACCTCCAGGGAGGAGCTGGGCTTCACGTCGCGCCATCCGCGGTGGGCGTTCGCATTCAAGTTCCCGCCGCAGGTGGAGCAGACCCGGATCGAGCGTATCCTGGCGAGTGTCGGGAGGACGGGTGTCGTCACTCCGGTGGCCGTCATGGAGCCCGTGAACATCGGCGGGGTGACCGTCACCCGGGCATCGCTCCACAACCGGGAGGAGCTGGCGCGGAAAGACGTGCGGCCCGGTGACCTGGTGCGGGTACAACGCGCGGGCGACGTGATTCCCCAGGTCATGGGCCGAATCGAGGAGTTGGACCGTGAGCGCGGGAGGGTCTTCCGGATGCCCGCGACCTGCCCCTCGTGCGACACGGAGCTTCTGGAGCGCGGGCCGTTCACCGTGTGCCCGAACAGCTTCGGCTGCCGGGCACAGCTCAAGGGACGCATCCAGTATTTCGGCTCTCGCGGAGCGCTCGACATCGAGGGCCTCGGCGAGGAGACCGCCCAACTGCTCGTGGACGAGGGTCTGGTGGAGCGTCTCCCCGACCTGCTGGACCTGACGGCCGAACAGCTGGTCGAGCTCGAGGGATTCGCAGAGATCTCGGCCGGCAAGTTGGTCGCCGCAATCGAGGCGGCGTCGAAGCCCGAGCTGTACCGATTCGTGGCGGCCCTCGGGATTCCGGAGGTCGGTGGCGCCGTGTCCCGTTCCCTGGCCCGGCACTTCGGAACGCTGGACGCCATCATCGCGGCGGATGAGGATGCGTTGACGGACGTGGAAGGCGTCGGGCCCATCATGGCGGCCCGGATCGTGGCGTTCTTCGTCGAGCCGCACAACGCCGAGAACGTGGCACGCCTGACGGAGCGCATGCAGGTGCAGGCCGCCGAGGCCGCGCTTGTCGGCGGTGCACTCGAGGGAAAGACATTCGTGTTCACCGGCGGCATGGAGAACATGAGCCGGAGCGACGCGAAGAAGAAAGCCGAGGCCCTGGGGGCGAGGGTCACGGGCTCGGTGAGCAAGAAGACGGACTACGTCGTGGCAGGGGCGGATCCGGGGTCGAAACTGGATAAGGCGAACGAGCTGGGGGTCACGGTACTGGACGAGGCGGGCTTCCTCGCGCTGCTCGAGGAGGTGGGCGAGTGAGTCAGAAGCGACCCGCCTCCGGGGACGGAAAGTAGTCATGGAGAACATCGAGATCGCGGCCATCCTCAACGAAATGGCCGACCTGCTGGAGATCCAGGGCGAGACGAATCCCTTCCGCATTCGCGCTTACCGCAATGCCGTCTACATGGTGCAGGAAAGCCCTGACCCGATTCGGAAGATCGTGGAGGAGGGGGCCGACCTCACCGAGCTCCCGGCGATCGGAAAGGACATGGCGTCCCACATCACGGAGCTCGTGACCACGGGCCGGCTTTCGATCCTGGACGAGATCGCCCGTGAGGTGCCGCGATCCCTGGTTCAACTGACCCGCCTTCCCGGAGTGGGGCCGAAGAAGGTCCGGAAGCTGTGGGACGAGCTGGACATCACGACGATAGACGATCTGGCGAAGGCTGCCGCCGCGGGACGGATCGCAGAGCTCGAAGGGTTCGGCAAGAAGAGCGAGGAGAAGATCCTCGAGGCGATCGAGCGTCACAAGAAGCGCTCGGGCCGGTTCCGGATTTCGGCGGCCGACGCCCTGGTGCTGCCGCTGCTCGAGTACCTGCTCCAGGACAAGCGCGTGGAGCGGCTGGAAGTGGCGGGAAGCTACCGGCGCCGCCAGGAAACCGTGGGCGACATCGACCTCCTGGCGATCTCCTCCGAACCGGGACCGGTGATGGACCGGTTCACCTCGTTTCCGAACGTACGATCGGTCGAGAAGTCGGGCGACACGCGGGGCACCGTGATCCTCAGCTCGGACCTCCAGGTGGACCTGCGGATCCTGCCCGCCGAGAGCTACGGCTCGGCCCTCGTCTACTTCACGGGGAACAAGGAGCACAACGTCGAGCTCCGGAAGCGGGCCCTGCAGCGTGGGCTCAGCGTGTCCGAGTACGGGGTGTTCGAGCTGGCCGAGGAAGGGGAGGGTGATCAGAGCACGACCGGCCGCGACCTTGGCGAGCGCGTGGCGGGCCGGACGGAGGAGGAGGTATATGCCGCGGTCGGGCTTCCGTGGATCACGCCGGAGCTGCGGACAAACCGCGGCGAGCTTGCCGCCGCGGAAAACGGCGAGCTTCCCGACCTCATCCAGCTGGGCGACATGCGCGGTGACCTCCAGATGCACTCCACGTGGTCGGACGGGAAGAACACGATCGAGGAAATGCTGACGGCGTGCGCCGCGAAGGGCTACGAGTACATGGCGCTGACGGACCACTCGAAGGCTCTCGCCATGACGGGCGGCCTCGACGCCGCGAAGCTCCGCGAGCAGTGGAAGGAGATAGAAGAGGTCGCTGCCCGGCATCCCGAGATCCGTTTCCTCCGCAGCCAGGAGGTGGACATCCTGGCCGATGGCACGCTCGACACCGAGGACGAGATGCTGGAGCAGCTCGACCTGGTAGTGATCGCCGTCCACTCGCGTTTCGACCTGCCGCCGGCACAACAGACGGAGCGCCTGCTGAAGGCGATTCGGCACCCGCTCGTCAACATCGTGGCCCACCCGACGGGACGGATCATCAACCGGCGCGACCCGTTCGACTTTGCGCTCGACGAGGTCCTGGCCTGCGCCGCGGAGCACGGGGTGGCGATGGAGCTCAACGCCCACCCGCACCGGCTCGACCTGCGGGACATTGACCTGATGGCGGCGAAGAAGCGCGGCGTGAAGATCGTGATCAGCACGGACGCGCACTCGATCGCCGACCTCGACCTGATGTCGTACGGGGTCGAGCAGGCCCGGCGCGCCTGGCTCGAGCCGGTCGACGTGCTGAACACCCTGCCAGCTGGAGACCTGCTGGCCGCATTGGCGAAGGACTGACCCCGCTTGGAAGGCCTGTCGCTCGCGGGCAGTGCGGGTGCCGACTCCGCACTCCGGACACGCCGGGCCGTTTTGTGGGTGATCGCGATCGCGACCCTCGTCAGACTCTGGTTCGCGGCCGCTATGGAGCTCGGAAACGACGAGGTCTATTACTGGGCCTACGCCGCATTCCCCGACTGGAGTCACTTCGATCATCCGCCGATGGTGGGATGGATCATCCAGCTGTTCACCCTGAACCTCCGCCTCGACTCCGAGGTGTTTATCCGCCTCGCCGCTGTCGTGAGCGCGGCGATCGCGACGTGGCTGATGTACGTGATCGGTCGCCGGCTTGGGGGCGAGAGAGCGGGACTGTTCGCCGCAATCCTTCATACTTCGACCGTGTACGGCTCGGTCCTGGCGGGAATCGTCATCCTTCCGGACGCACCGCTCGTCGTGTTCTGGCTCCTGGCGCTGGGGCTGCTCCTCGAGGCCCTCCCGGCCCAGGAGATCGGCCCCCGTGAGAAACGGCTGGTGCTCTTCGCCGGGGTCGCGATCGGGCTGGCGATGCTCTCCAAGTACCAGGGCATGTTCCTGGGGGTGGGAGCCGTTCTGTACGTACTCGCGTACGATCGACGCTGGCTGCGTGAGCCCGTTCTGTACGGCTCGATGGCGCTCGCCGCACTCGTTGCATCGCCGATCCTGGTCTGGAACCTGAAGAACGGCTTCATTTCGTTCACGTATCAGGGCGGTCGGGTGGCACCGGGGCTGTCACTGAGGCTCGACTACTTCGGTACTGAGCTCGCGGGCCAGGTCCTGTATCAGAATCCGTTGACCTGGTTGCTCATCGCCGCGGCCGTGCTCGCGATCGTGAGAGGAGCGCGAGTCGTGGACCGACCCCACCTCCGCATTCTTCTGCTCAACGCTCTTCCGCTGTGGGTCTCGTTCACGGGCTTCTCGCTGTTTCGATCGACCCTGCCTCACTTGACGGGACCTTCGTATCTGCCATTGATCCTGCTGGCCGGCGTATACTGGGCGGGGCGATCCGGCGGCCCTGAGAAGCAGGGGTTCGCAGCTGTGCCGTGGCGTCTCAACGCGTCGATCATCCTGCTCGTGGTGATGCTGGCTGCGATGACGATGGCCATCCGATTCATTCCGCAGGGCCTGGGACGGGAGGAACCTGAGACACGTCGAGGCGAGGGCGATCCCACGATGGACATGTACGGCATGGACCAGGTCCGCGCTGGCGTCGAAGAAATCCTCGCCGCGGACGTGCGGGCAGGGCGCATGTCTCCCGACGCAGCGATCATGTCCTACCGCTGGTTCCCGGCCGCGCACATCGACCACTACGTGGCCACTCCGCTGGGCCGCCGCCTGCTGGCAGCCGGCTCGCTGGACGCTGTGCACAAGTACTGGTGGATCAACCAGCGTCGTGAGCCACTGAGAGTCGGTGATGACGCCTACTACGTGGCCGTCAGCAACTGGTACTCCGATCCGGAAGAGAGCTTCGGCCGGCTATTCCAGTCCATCGAGCCACCGGACACAATTTGGGTCGAACGCGAGGGCGCGCACGTGAAGAACGCGTTCGTGTACCGGCTGCTCGGCTACAACGGCGAGCCGCTCGTGGCGGGAGTTCCCACTGAGTAGGATATCCGGCTCGGCCTGTTGGGCAGCGGGCGCTTCTCGTCGCGGCGCTTCTCACGACGGTGGCCACACACACCCTGAAGCCGTGGCTGGATCTTCCGAGGCCGGCCGCGGTCCTCGGCGCTGACGCGATCACCATCATCGGGCCGGAACTCCTGGCCAGGGCCATGCCGTCGGTGCCCTGCTCGGCTGGATGTTGGGGATGAGCGTCCTGCGGCTGATGGGTGAGCGCGCCTGGATGACGAACCCGAAGGCACGGGCGATTCTGGCGCTGGCCTTCGCGGGTTGCGCCGTGGCTCTGTTCTTCACGCGCACCGGTTACCCGGGCACGTACGGAATCCAGGTGGTTGTCGGAATCGCGTGCCTCGGGTTCGGCGTACTGATCGTCCGCCAGATGCGGGAGTCGATGACGGACGTTTGATTCCGCTCGGTATCGTCTTCCTATGTGCCGCTCTCGGGCTAATTTGTAATGTATAACGTTATCCATTATATTGGATTGTGATTCAGTCCTTCAAGGACTCAGGGACAGAAGACGTCTTCAACGGCCGAAATTCGAGAGCGGCCCGCAAGACGTGTCCTCGGTTCTTGTGGAGCGTAGCCCGAAGAAAGCTCGATCAGTTGAATCAGGCCGCATGCCTCGACGACCTGGGTAGCCTCCGGCCAATCGCCTGGAGAAGCTGAGAAAGGCGCGACGAGGCGAACACAGTATTCGAATCAATGACCAGTTCCGCATCTGCTTCCGGTGGACCGAAAATGGCCCAGAATATGTCGAGATCACGGACTACCATTGAGCGCTCGGAGAGGGGTGGCGCGACTCGCCTTCCATCGAAGCGACCGCCCACGCACCCTGGCGAGATGCTTCGGGAGGAGTTCCTCCTGCCCCTTGAGATGACGCAAACCGTGCTCGCCGAGAGAATCGGCGTGTCCTATCCACGTGTGAACGAAATCGTAAACGGTAAACGGGGAATCACGCCAGACACGGCACTGCGGTTGTCTCGCCTCTTCTCAACCTCTCCCGAGTTCTGGCTGAATGGGCAGCGGAACTGGGACCTGTGGCTCGCAATGCGGAGTCCGGCGGCTGCGGACATTAAGCAGATTCAGCCGATCGCGGTGTAATGCGCGGGAGCCGATGACGGACGCTTGAGAGCGACGGACATCGTGCTTCGCATGATGCTCGATGGAATCCTGCTCGACCGACAGTCACGAATCCCCCTGCGGCGCCAGCTCGCCGGGCACCTGGAGTCCCGGATCCTCGGCGGCCAGATACAGCCGGGCCGGCGGCTTCCAAGTGTTCGGCGGGTGGAGGAGCTGCTGGGACTCCACAGGAATACGGTTTCCGCCGCGTACGGGGACCTGGTTCGCGCAGGCCTGGCCCGGAGCCACGCCGGGAGCGGTGTCTTCGTGAAGCCCTCCGCTTCCAGCCGCGAAGCGGCGGTGGCTCGTGTCACGGTGGCCGGGTCGCGTGACGTAGTCCTCGAGTGTGCTGACGGCGATCTCAGGCGCGTCCTCGAGGCCGAGCTGCGTTCACGATTGGCCGTTCGTATTCACTCCACGAAAGCCGATGGACCCACCGTCTCACTTCGGTTGGCACCCTCAGTCGGCTTCCTTCGCGTCATCCGATCTCTTCCCAGGCCATCGATCGTGGCGGTGATCTCGGACAGCGAGCTCGTGCATCGCCTTGCGTCATGTGCCACTCTGATCCACGGAGGAGATGGAGTCGGATACTTGCCCGTGCTACCGGCGAATCGCCGGAACCTGGATCGTGCGAGTCGACTGGCCGCAGCCATGGTGGCTGACTACGCGACGGTGCCTCGGGCGCGCGAGGACCTCGCGGCGAAAGTGCTTCCGCTGGCCGTCATTTCAGGCCATTCGTACACGGGGCTTTCCCAGCTTCTCCGTCGTCCAAAACGGGACGGACGTCAGCAACTCGCCGCTGCCCGAACCGCGGAACGATCCCTGCGGAGTAGTGTCGAAGAACCTTGATCCGATGCGGTGAATCGTCTATAATCGGTGCCCGCTGTCGGAGAGCGGCATTGGCCCGTGGTGTAATTGGCAACACGCTTGGCTCTGGACCAAGAGAGTCCAGGTTCGAACCCTGGCGGGCCAATCGAAGATGCAAAAAGGCGGAGCACTGCGGTGCTCGCCTTTTTGTTTGGCCCCGGTGAGATGGACAGCCGGGTGCTGACGGAGGAGTGGCCGAGTGGCTAAAGGCGGCGCCCTGCTAAGGCGTTGGGTGGCAACACCCACCAGGGTTCGAATCCCTGCTCCTCCGCTGACAGTCTCCGGGACGGGTGGCCGAGTGGCTTAAGGCGCACGCCTGGAAAGCGTGTGGGCATGCAAGTGTCTCGTGGGTTCAAATCCCACCCCGTCCGTACTTCCCACCGTGTAGAGGAAGGGCCCGAGCGAGCGGCAACGACCGCTACCCACCGCGCGATGCGGCCCGAGTAGAGAAGGACCCCTCGGAGGGGTGGCAGAACGGCTAATGCACCGGTCTCGAAAACCGGCGCCCTCACGGGCTTCAGGGTTCGAATCCCTGCCCCTCCGCTCCACCCCGCCCCGCAGGGATTTCTCACCCTGCGGGTAGTCCTCACGCTTCGCGCTCGGAATGTCTCGCTACGCTCGACGGCGAATCCCTGCCCCTCCGCTTTATTTCACAACGACTTACGAGGCCGCGGGCTACGCAGTGCAGATCGCCTAAGAGTAACTGCACCCCAAAATGCACCCTGAGCATGACCGGCACCGCCCCCCGGGGGGTATCACCCAGCTGGCAATCACCCCCCGGCCCCTCCTCGATTGTGGGTACCCTACGCGCTGAGAATAATACTCGCCGGAACACCGACCGGAGCCCCTTCACGTCCGTCTGAGGCGTACGGTCCCAACGCACCACTAGCCGAGAATGGCCCTCCAAAGCGCTTGTTCGTAGCTTACGCGGTCGAATCTAGCGAACCTATTACGGGCGACCGTGATCCCCTGCGCTCGAAGGTGCATCAAAACAGGAGGTTGAGCGATGCAAAGGCGGTATCTCGCTCTGGGAATCCTGTGTGCTGCGACGTTGGCGTTCGGGGCCTACCACCTGGGCCGTGCTGACCAGCAAGCAGGCGTCGAGAGGCTGACCGCCCCCGCCCTGTACGCTTCCGACGCCAACACTTTCGTCGGTCTGGAGGCTGGGACTACGCTTCCGCAGGAGCGACAGGTCATATCGCGGACGGGTACCGTCGAGGACCGGGACGTCTACTACCCGGGGACGGAAGCCCTGGACCCGGACGAGATGCGGGTGACGGCCTGCGGCACCGGTATGCCGAATGCCCGACCGAAACAAGCCGCCGCCTGCTGGCTCGTCGAGCTCGGAAACGGGGATAAGTTTCTGTTCGACATCGGGACCGGCTCGGCCGAGAGAATCTCCGCCCTCAAGATCCCTTACGACTATCTGGACAAGGTATTCCTCGGTCACCTGCACTCCGACCACTTTGGTGACATGGATGCTCTCTGGGTAGGCGGTGTGGTCGCGAACCGGGTGACGCCTCTCAGAGTGTGGGGGCCGAGCAGCGAGAGCCCGGAGTACGGCACTGCCTACGCGCTCGACCACCTTCAGAAGAGCCTCAAGTGGGACGTGGACACTCGCTTCGGGAACACCGACACCCGAGGCTTCTTCATGGAGGTGACCGAGTTCGACTATCGGGGGCTCAACGAGATCATCTACCAGGAGAACGGGGTCACCATCCGCTCGATCCCGGCCATCCACATCTACGACGGGCCGGTGAGCTTCATCCTGGAATGGAACGGCCTCAAGTTCGCCTATTCGAGCGACACGTACCCCAACAAGTGGTGGATGGAGTACACCAGGGGCGCGGACATCGCGATCCACGAAGCGTTCATCACGCCGCAGAGCCTGGTGGAGAAGCAGAACTTCACGCCTGAGGCGGCCCTGAACGTGGGGACGCAGATTCACACGTCCCCCGCCCAGTTCGGCAAAGTCATGGCGACCACGAATCCGCGTATGGCTGTCGCATACCATTTCTTCAACGACTGGGACACATCGCCGTTGGTGCTACGGGACATCCGGCAATCATACGACGGCCCGCTGGCGCTCGCCATCGACTACATGGTGTTCAACGTCACCAGGGATGATATCAAGGTGCGTATGGCCGCAGTGGACGAGGACATCTGGCCCCTGCCCTCACCGTTGGGGAACCTCCCACCCGACCCGGCGCTACAGCGCACTCAGTTTTCGGACATGATGCTCGGTGGGCGTGTAGTGCACACCGACGTGCTGACCGAAATCTACGCCGAGGTCAACGAGATGTACGGGACGGACATCCCGGTGCCCTGATGGGCGGTGGGAACCCCGAAGCCTCTTGACGGACTCGGTTACTCGGACTTCACTGTCCGCATAGAAAGACTGGCTCGAGACCTGGGGACTTCGAAGAGCGGATTCTACTGGCACTTCACGGACCGGCGAGACCTTCTTCTGCAGCTGGCCGAGTACTGGTCGCACGAATACACGGAGATTCTGTCAGAGAATGTCGAGCTACGCATGCTTGAGCCCAGGACTCGGCTGACTCGAGTGGCGGAACTGATCCTCGAGCACGACCTGTCGGGGTATGACCTCGCCTTCCGCTCCTGGGCCGCGCGCGATCCGGAGATCGCGCGCCGGGTGAATGCCGTGATTCGCAAACACCTGAAGTACGTTCAACAGGCGTTCGCCGAGCTCGGATTCGAAGGCGCCGAACTGGAGATGCGAGCCCGACTGTTCGTCAGCTACCAGACGTCCGAACGAGCCCTGTTCTCAACAGTCTCGAGGAAGAAACTCCAAGCGCTGGTCCCCCTTGCGGATCGCGATGCTCACGGCCCTGTGATATGGACCTGACGAGGCAGAAGCAGTCCATGAAGAAGATCCTCTGGCTCGCACCTGTGGCGCTGGCAGCAGTCTTCGTGCCCCGCTGGCTGAGTTCGGACGCGATCGTCATCACCCGGGCGATGCTCGCCAGCACGATCGCCCAGATATGGGTCGAACAGGATTCCGTGGTCGTCGAGTTCGAGATCGGGCCGGAAGACGCCAAGGCGTTTCGAAATCTCCTTCCCAACGAGCTGTACTCGCGCCTCGGGTACACGCCCGAGCCCTGGATCGATCGACTGCTTCGTTTCGTGGCGGAGGACTTCACGGTACGTGCGGACGACGGGCCGCCTTCGCCGGGGCGTCTTCGCTCGTTGGAGATCCGCCAGAGACTAAAACGCGACGAAGTGACAGGGGAACCGCTTCCCAACCAGCCACAGGACGCCCGGGACGTAGTGTTCGCGCGGCTCACATATCCGCTCGTGGGTCGTCCCGAGACGCTCACGATCGGTCCGCGACGGGCGCCACAGGGCGACGATCTTGCCAGCATCGGATTCGTAGCCTACCACGAGGGTCTCTACGTCAACGACTTCCGATACCTCGGGCAGCCTGAGCGGCTGTTTCTGGACTGGGAGGATCCATGGTACTCACAGTTCGAGAACAGGAATCTGTGGCGCCAGTATCGTTCTCCCGTGTCGGCCTACCTGTACATTGAACCGTTCGAGGTCCGGAAAGAGATCGTGGTGCGTCCGCGCGACCTGGCCCAGTGGGGGCTAGACCTGGGGTTGGAAGGACGCGACGTGATCCGGGCCGATGAACAGGAGGCAATCAAGCAACGCGTGGCCGAGTTCCTGGCCGATCGCAATCCGGTCACGATCGATGGCCGGCCGGCCGACGGTTTCCTGGATCGCATTCATTTCATCTACCGGAACCTGCGCACGAGTGGGGTGGTCGAGCCCGCTCGAGACCTGGCGGCCGTTTCAGCCACTCTGGGCGTGATCTGGGTGTATCCGACCGACGGGCTGCCGGAAGAGGTGGAGATGAAGTGGGAGCTGTTCTCCGATCGCATCGATCGCATTCCGAGCGCTGCAACCGACGAGGCGGGAAGTCTGCCCTATTTCCTGTCGCCGGCTGACGACGTGCTGCGCTGGGAGAACTTCCTCACCAATCCGACGATCCCTGGACTCATTCCGGTACTCGATCCTCCGGGTCGCCGCAGCTGGCCCGCCCTGGTGGCGGTCACCCTGGCCTTGGTGGCGCTGATCCTGCTGGGCCGACGGTACGGAAGCGTGCTGGCGTCTGGGAAGCGTCCTCCCAATCAGGCCATCGCCACCACGATCCTGGCCGTGGTTGTGCTCGGCACTGCAATCCCGCTGGGCCTCCAGGCGGGACGGCTGTCGGAGCGACAGACCGAGACGATTCTCGCCGGCCTCCTCCTCAACGTCTACAAGGCGTTCGACTACCGCGACGAGGAGGTGATCTACGACGCCATTGAACGCAGCGCCTCCGGGGATCTGCTGACCGACTTGTACCTGCAGACCAGGACCAGCCTGGAGTTGGCCAACCAGGGTGGAGCAAGGGCGAAGGTAAGCTCGGTCGAGGTGATCGACGTCACGAACGAACCGCTACGCGGTGAGCAGGGGTTCAGTGCGCGCACCACATGGAACGTCGTGGGGTCCGTCGGACACTGGGGGCACGTGCACCAGCGGGCAAATCAGTATGAGGCGGATATCACGGTGCGCGTGATCGACGACGCGTGGCGGATCACGGATCTGGAGGTGCTGAACGAGGAGCGGCTTCAGGCGCCGCGGAGGCCCGGTAATACGCCGCCTGGGACTGGAGGAATGTGAGCGCCCTCACGGACGCTACTGACGCGTGTAGGTGAGCTACGGTACCCCAGTTTGTACCCTGACTATCGGTACTCAGAGGGACTCAGGAGGACTTAGAAGGAAAGCTCCCTCAGCCAAGTCCGACTGAGCAGGACTCTTACGGACTTAGAGGGACTCAGAGGGAAAGCTCAGATCGGTCTCGAAAACCGGCGTCCTCACGGGCTTCAGGGTTGTCCTCGCTTTGCTCGGAAGGTCTCACTCTGCTCGACAGGTCTCGCCTGCTATGCAGGCTCGAATGTCTCACTTCGCTCGACGGCGAATCCCTGCCCCTCCGCTCCACCCCGCCCCGCAGGGATTTCTCACCCTGCGGGTAGTTCGCTCATTTCATTCGCTCAATGTTTCGTCACTGCGTGACTCGACGGCGAATCCCTGCCCCTCCAACCTCGTTCAAGAGCGAACGGCTCAAACTGCTGGCCTCGGACCTGGGGGGACGGGTCGAGGTGATCCAGCAGATGCTGGATGGTTGTCATAAAGAGAACTTATGGTCCGCCGCCATCCCGAAACAGCTTCATCGCGTCTACTCCTCGTGCACTAAGGCGGGACAACCGCCCCTCGACACCTTGCCATATCGTTTGTCAATATATATTTTATGTTTATCGATAACAATAGGTACCGATGAACGAGAGCGTCAGAGAACTGGAACGGCGGGGGCTAGCTCGGAGCCTGAGTGTCTTATTGACTGCCTTATTCTTCCTGATCGTTGCGGCAGGAGTCCTTCGCGTGATAGGGCTTTCGATCTCCGCACTCACCGACTACGACGATGGGTGGGAGTTCGACGTGCCGGTGGCTATCTTCGAAGGCTCGTTCTATCCCCGGTTGCCTGTAGAGGTCGCCGAGGACACAGCGTCCGCTTTCCTGAGCAAGGGAATCTCAAGAGGCCAGGGGAAGTGGATTCTCCACCATTACAGTCTTCCCATTCATGTCGGCGGAGAGGCGATCCATCTCCTGCTCTACGGTGCATTGCTTTGGGGCATCACCCTTCTGCGCCGGGTCCTCTCTACCGCGGCAGGGGGCCGCCCCTTTGATCGGCTGAACCCGCGTCGATTGAACACACTGGGGTGGATCATCCTCCTCTCGTCGGCTCTGGCCTCTACCCTCCAGTACCTCGTTTCGAAGTGGGTCCTCTCGGGGTTCGAGCCTGCCAGCGTCCCCCTCTCCCCATCCATAGACATCCACCAGGAGTGGATTCTGTGTGGGCTCCTTGTCATGGTTCTGGCCGCCATCTGGAATGAAGCAGTCCGCATGGCTGATGACCAGTCCCTCACGATCTAGCGGAGGGAGCCTCCGAATGTCGATCGTCGTGAAGCTGGACCGGGTCCTCCTAGATCGCGGGATGACCCTCACCGAGCTTTCGGAAGAGGTGGGCGTTTCCCTCCCGAACCTCTCCATCCTCAAGACGAACAAGGCCCGGGCCGTTCGCTTCTCCACTCTCGCGGCTCTGTGCAGAGCGCTGGATTGCCAACCGGGAGATCTCCTTGAATTCCAGGGAGCGAGGACGAAAGACGCGGTTTAACTCCTAGTCGATGACCGAAGCCGCACGTCCGTCTGAGGCGTGCCGCGCGGCGGCGGGATCTCCTTCCCTGTACCTTGATACGTGTCTGACTATGATAGGCCGTTCACGTTAGATTGGACCTGGTCCGCGATTCCATCCTGCGGTTCGGTCATCGACTTAGAGTCAGCTGCACAAGAACTCACATCGTCGAATTTGAGAGTCAAGAACCCAGCGTCCAATACGAATGAGGATACGCGAGATGAAGGGACCCATGATGCTACTGATCCGCGCCCTGTCCGTCGCCCTGCTCGGAACTCTTGCCGCATCGCCATGTGCTTCGGCTCAGGAACCCCCGACACCCGGATTCAACAACAAGATCCCCGAGTCGATCCTGTCTCCCGATGAAGTGCAGACGCGCATTGGCACCTTGGAGTTTTTCGACGGGATCCCCAGCGAGGAAACCGCTGCCTTGCTGTTCGAGAACCTGGACCTCAATCGCGGGGTGCAAGCCTTTCTGAATGGAATGCCGGCCGCCAATTTCGAGGCCGGTCGGGCTGGTCACGTTGCCCTTGGCCAGGAAAAGGCCAACCAGATCGTGATCTTCGACGAACTGATGGACAGCAATTCGCTGTTTCTCACAGGCAATGCCGGTACGGTCTACGCCACTTCCTTCCTCGATCTGGAAAGGGACGGGCCGACGGTGGTCGAGATTCCGGCCGGAACGGGACCCGGGATCATGGTTGATGCGTTCACGCGAAACATCATCGATATGGGCCCTCCGGGCCCGCATCGGGGCGAAGGCGGCAAATTCCTGATCCTGCCACCCGGCTATGACGAGGCAGATTTCGAGGGGCTCGTTCCGCAGGGCGTATACACCATCGCCAGCTCACGCAGCTATGCGGTCTGGCTCCTACTGCGCGGCTTCCTCAAGGATGGAAAACCGGATTACTCCAGTCACTTGTTCAGAAATGGCCTCAAGATCTATCCGCTTAGCACAGCGGCCAATCCGCCTGAGATGGAGTTCATCAAGGGTTCGGGGACAGAGTTCAACACCGTTCACTCCGTCAACTACAAGTTCTACGAAGAACTACACGCCGTGATTGACCGCGAGCCGATCGAATTCCTGGACCCCGAGCTTCGTGGTCTCTTTGCGTCCATTGGCATCCAGAAGGGCAGCCCTCTTGCCCCGGACGAGCGGATGAAGACCATTCTGACGCAAGCAGCGAAGTTGGGTAATGCGACCGTACGCGCTCTTTTCTGGAACGAACGGGATCAATCCGAATTCCTGTACGAGGGCAGCTACTGGAAGCGTGGCATGATCGGCAACTCTCATGAGTTTCTCAAGGACCAGGGACTGGGTGGGCGCAACATTGATGCGCGAGCAAAGTACTTCTACATGGCGACCTTCAATTCACCCGCCATGGTGTGGAAACTTATTGGCAAGGGATCGCAGTACGCCTGGGGTTACCTGGACAGCAACGGCGATCATCTGGACGGAGGCAAGTCCTACAACCTGAACCTTCCGGTGGATGCCCCCGCCGAGCAGTTCATGTCGGTGGTGGTCTACGATTCGCAGACCCGCTCCATGCTGCAGACCGACCAGCCTTTCCCGAGCAAGAACAACAAGCGCGACAAGCTGATCACGAACGACGACGGGTCAATTGACCTCTACTTCGGCCCCCGGGCACCCGAGGGGAAAGAGGCAAACTGGATTCAGACAGTTCCCGAGAAGGGATGGTTCTGCCTCTTGCGTCTCTACAGCCCCACTGAGCCGTGGTTCGACAAGACATGGCGCCCGGGTGAGATCGAGTTGGTGAAGTAGATGGGTGAATGAGAAGAGATCCTCTCACCACTGGATCGGAGACCTCTCGGATCTGCTATGAGCTCGTTTCCGAGTCCGACGCGTGGCTCATCGAGAACTTCGACCCGCACGTGAACTGAGCCCGACGAAAGCTCAGTAGTGCCCAGCGCCCGGTTCATGCCGGGCGCCTCTCTTTGATAGCCCGTTGATCGAACCGGTACTGCCTCAGGCGGCCTGCGGCCGGTTGTAGCGCGAGAACTCTCACCCCCACGTTCTTGCTCGGTGACATCCTCGTCTACGACTCCTACCACGTATGTGTCGGATCGCACTTGTCGAGTAGTCCATTCTCTATTCTACTTGGGATCCGATGGACTCAAGGAAATGGCATCTCAGAGCAAAGGGGCGCTTTCGTGAAACTGGAACAAGTTGGCGACAATTGCTACGCCGTGATCAACGAGAAGAACCGGGTAGGTGACGCCAGTTCTGGTCTTATCAATCTTGGCGGCGGCGTGGTCATCGATACCCAATTCGACCTGGCCCATGCCCGCGAGATGATCGAGAAGTTCGATACAGTCTGGACCAACATGCCCAAACGGGTGGTTAACACCCACGAGGACCCTGACCACGTGTGGGGTAACCAGCTATTTGAAGAGGCTGAGATCATTGCCCACGAATCCGTGCCTGCCCAGATGGAAAAGGTGGCCAACCCGGAAGAGACTCAAAAGCTGCTGCATGGCATTAGCAAGACGCTAGTTCGGGTCTTGCTTAAGGCGTCGCACCCTGGAGTGTTGGCGGCTGGCAAGCAACTAGCCGAAGACTTCAACTTCGATGGCATTGAACTGACTCTGCCCACCACGACCTTTGAGGAGCGGCATACTTTGAACTTGGATGGCACCGAGGTCGAGTTGATCTATGTCGGCCCCTGCCACCAAATGGGTGATACTATCATCCATGTTGCGGACGAAAAGGTCCTGTTCGCAGGCGATGTGATCTTCCGGGCTTGTACCCCCATGGGCTGGACTGGCACCTATGAAAATTGGTGTAAGGCCCTCGATTTGATTATCGAACTCAACCCGGCCGTTGTGGTGCCAGGACACGGGCCGCTTACCGACCTCGCAGGCGTAAGGGAAATGAAAGCGTACCTGGAATACGTGAGAGGTGAGTCGCAAAACTTCTTTGATCGGGGTCTGTCCTCACTCGAGGCTGCCAAGAAGATGGATATTGGACCTTACATCAATTGGGCTGCGCCCACCCGCCTGTGGATGAATGTTGAGCGCGCCTACCGCGAATTTCGCAATGAGCCAGCAGATGCCCCATGGGAACATGAGAAGGCATTTGATGCCCTAGCCAAGGTGGCCAGGGCTCGGGGACTACCGCTAGAGTTCTAAGATCGCCACCGGGTGCCGCGTCCAGATCGGCCGCCACGACCGCTACCCCACACAAGGAGGTGCCCGCTAAATCAGCCTGACCAGGGTGCGTATGACTGGATGTCTCCCAACTGCGTAAAACTGGGTGTCTCTTTACAACCCCAGCTGCAGACGGTGTTCCGTGAACGAAAGCCCGCCATCAGCGTCACGCGCCGAGCTGAAGACGATGTCCTGGCCGGCGCCGTTCACCGCCAGGTAGGGAATCTCCGTGAAGGGCTCGCCGCGCAAATTCGTGCGCCCCACCAGGGCGAGTTCGAGGCCGAGCAGTCGAGCTATGTCCTGTCCGTGATCCGGCTTCCCCCCCCCGCCGTTCGAAACGAGAACGCCCTCTCGAGCCCGACCTTTTTCGCCAGCACCGTCGCGGTTGTCGAGTCGTAGCCGGAAGAAAGGCTACTCACCATCCTGTATCTGTGATCGCGCTCCGTGGCCTGCATATTCGCGGCAATCCCTGCCAACGAAGCCTCCAGGAACCCCCGGTACTTGGGGAAAGAACCCATCTCGCGAACGGGGCGGGGCTTGTCCTCTTCTGCCAGCTTCTCGCCGTCCCATATCAGGTTGCGAAAGAACACGAACTCCAATCTGCCGGTGCTCGTAGGCAGCCGTCGCTCATAGCCATTGAGGCCCCGCGTGATGAACCAGAAGAAGTCGAAGTACCGATCGTAGGTTCTGTCGACCTTTACACCGCTTGTCCCAAGTAGGCACGCGAGCGAGTTGGAGATCCATATCGTGTCACCCAACTCCAGGAATTGAAGCCGGTCGACGGTGGACCCCGATGACACGAAGACGGCCCGTCCGTTGCGCAAGCGGGCGCCGGATCCGAAGACCAGATCAGTCTGGTCAAAACCGCCGGAAGCAAATTCGCCGTCCCAGACGGCTTCGCAGAACCAGCCCTCTCTGACTTCGACCTGTGGGCCATGCCTGACGGTGATTACCGGGTCCGATCTTTCGCACTTCGCGATCCAGGCCAGAGGCGGCCAGGCTGACTCGAGGGTCAAGCGGAATCGGAGGCGCATGCCATCAGCAGTCCTGGTGTCGCTCATTCGCCTACGAGTCGTTGTGCGGACGACAAACAGGAGAAGCAGGTACGCGACCCACCGGTGCCGTCAAAGTCAGAGCCTTCGATACTCAGCCAAAATACCAAAGCATCGCCGACAACTGTAGGTCAAGCTACAGTAAGGATACGCTGCGCGCGGGGCCCCACCCCACCTGTACTCAATCACGTTCCGACTGCTCACTCACGTCCTCCTGCCTGCCTGCTCGGACCCGGTGCCGACCGGTCCTCCAGAGAGTCCGCCTGTCTTCGGCGGGCCGGGCATCCCGGCTCTACCGCGGAGCCAGGACCGATCACCGAGTACGCAGCGGCGAACGAGTCCAACGAAGAATCGTGGCAGACGCTCTACGTGTCCTCACAGCTCGGTTCGGACCAGACATGGTTGCGGACGCTGAACATGATAGATTTGATCATGCGTCTCGAGGTCCCGGTGTTCTTCCTCGCCGGAAGATACGACTACAACAAGACCCCCTCGGTCTTGGCGGAAGCGGCTTCCGGTGCGACCGGAGGTCTACATCGGTGAGGCCGAAAACTGCTTCGTGCGCCGTTTCCGTCACAAATGATCGCGACAGTCTGATATGCTATTACTGAATCTGTTTCTGAAGAAGCTCATTCGCTCCGGACAGCTCACGGTCATCACGTCGAGTGGAAGACGGTACGTGTATGGAGACGACAGGGATTCCGGGCTGAAATCGACTATCCGACTGCATACGAGGTACTTGCCGTGGCGACTGGCCATCTCTCCCGAGCTCGCGCTCGGAGAGGCATACATGGATGGCACGTTGACCATCGAGTCAGGATCGCTGCACGAGCTCATGGATCTGGTCACCGGCAACATTGGTTGGAAGCCGGACAATCGTCTGAATGCGAACAATGCCCGCCTGAAACGATTCAGAAACTACTATCGCCAGGTCAATACACGCGGACGTTCCAAGAGGCTCGTCGCGCACCACTACGATATCAAATCTGACGTGTATGCTTCCTTCCTGGATCGAGATCTACAATACACGTGTGCGTATTTCACGGACGAGAACGTGGAGATGGACCTCGATCGTGCGCAGCGCGACAAGACTGCTCTGATCGCTCAAAAGCTGCTTGCCGAATCGGAACACAAGATCCTCGACATAGGCTGTGGTTGGGGCGGTCCGGCCATTCACGTGCATAGGCTGACCGGTGCGCAGGTGACCGGGATAACGCTATCGAAAGAGCAATTGACCGCGGCAAGAGGACGTGCTGAGCGGGAAGGCGTAGCTGACGACGTCGAGTTCCGGCTCCAGGACTACCGGGATGTGTCGGATACCTTCGATCGGATCATGGTAGTGGGAATGCTGGAGCATGTCGGGCTACCCCAGTACAAGACTTTCTTCAGAAAGTTGTACAAGATCCTTGATGAGGACGGGATTGCGCTGCTTCACACGATCGGGCGAGCCGATGGACCGGGAATTACCGATGCGTGGACGGCGAAATACATATTTGCGAACAGCTACGCACCATCGCTCTCGGAGATCGTCCGTGCCGTTGAGCAGACAGGATTCTACATCACCGACGTGGAAGTGCTTCGGACGCATTACGCGGAAACGATTTCTGAATGGAGTCGCCGCTTTGACTCGGCTCGAGATCAAATTATCGCTGAGTACGACGAGACGTTCTTTCGGATGTTCGAGTACTATCTGAAGATCAGCGAATTAGCTTTCAGAAATATCGGTCACGTCGTCTTCCAGATTCAACTGGCCAAGAAGCAAGACGCCGTTCCGATCACGCGGGCCTATCTGGCGAACAAGCTACCCGCTCCAGACGCATAGAGCCTTGCTCGTCTTTCCTATGGGCAGGCGTCACGTGAACTACGTCGCAGCCGCTATGCCGCAGGAGGCTCGACAAGCTGTCCGGTGTGCCAACAGCCCCGCCGATCGGACAGATCACTGATCCAGAGGGGTATTTTCTTCCAACGACTTGCGCCGTCTACGCCTCCTCCGCCGTCGACTTTTCGGTCAGCAGGCGGTCGTCCGGGAGCGACAGATCCTCGGCGCTGATCTTGTCGATCCCGTCGACCGTGATCGCCCGCTGTCCGGTGTCGAGGGTTTCGATCCATCCGCGCTGTTTCAGGTACCAGAGGGGAAATTCCAGGTGCTCGCGGGGGACCCCGATCATCCTCTCCAGGTCAAGCGAGCCGAGGCCGCCCGACTCCGGGTTCTTCCGCCGTGCGGCGTATAGCACCGAGAGGACGCCTTTGAAGATCCGTTGATCGTCCTCACGGTTGTCGAAGGCAGCTCCCTGCTCGAAGATCTGCCACTGCAGGCTCTTGTTCCGGTCATACTGGACGTCGAATTCGGCGCGCCGCTCCGGGTCCAACAGGATCTCGTAAGCCGTGTGCACCTCTCGAAACCTCTCCGCATCTCCCGACGCCGAATTGTCCGGGTGGTAACGCTTGGCAAGCAGCCGATAGATGCGTTCAATCGTCTCGGCATCCGCATTCTGGCTGACCTGCAGGACTTCGTAATGGTCGACAAACGGGCTTTCGTTCACCAGAAGGTCCCCTCACGTTTCACGGTGTCGTTTGAAACGGCAGTCGCCCGGCATGCCGGGAAAGACATGGCACGATGAGCCTACCACCGAGCGTCGTGCAAGAGTGATCTCACTACTTCCACTGGCACTCTCGCCTGTCGGGTCGATTCATGTCAACTGCTGCGGGGAGTGAATTCCGCCCTTTCGCCTTACTTCCCAACCATTTACGGACACTGGGAAAGAGTGGCCTGTTTGCGGCATCTGCGGTCCGAGGGTATCCTCAACTGCTACCTACATCGGCTGTTGAGATAGAAGGACACGCGATTGCGCAAGCTAAGAGTCGGGATCGTGGACCTCGTCGCACGCGGTCCGACCAAGGCGTTATATGGCCGACTGATGCACGCGAACCTGGCGGGCATCATGCCACAGGTCGCCGCGGTGTGGTGTGAGGAAGAGGGCCACGAGGTACGCCTGGTGTGCTATACGGGCTTCGAGAACCTCCTCGAGGAGCTTCCCGAGGATATCGATCTGCTCATTGTCAGTGCGTTCTCGCAGACGGCCCAGCTCTCCTACGCGATCAGTGCGATGTTCCGCGGACGCGGGGTGGTGACCTGTCTCGGCGGGCCGCACGCGCGCTGCTACCCCGAGGATGCGCAGAAGTACTTCGACTACGTCCTCGGTTTTACCGACAAGGCCGTGCTGAAAGATGTCCTGGACGACTGCACACCCCACCGGCCGCTGGGTCTGTCTCTTGCCGCCTCGCAGCAACCGCATGCGGTTCCGGGGATCAGGGAGCGCTGGAAGTACATAGAGACCACCCTACGCAAGAGCCCACTCCTGAAGATCGTCCCGATGCTCGGCAGCCTCGGTTGCCCGTATACGTGCGCTTTCTGCATCGACTCGGAGGTGAAGTACCAGCCGCTCGACTTCGACGAGATGCGGGACGATTTGCGTTTCCTGCTGCAGAAATTCAAGCAACCCACGGTCGCCTGGCATGACCCCAACTTCGGAGTGCGGTTCGACGACTATCTGGGGGCGATCGAGGAAGCTGTTCCCCCCGGAAGCATCAGATTCATCGCGGAGAGTAGCCTCAGCATTCTGTCGGAGCCCCGTCTCGCGCGCCTTCAGAAAAACGGGTTCGGGGCTCTCCTGCCCGGAGTCGAGTCGTGGTACACCCTGGGGAACAAGTCGAGTACGGGCAGGAAGCAGGGAATGGATAAGGTCCGGCAGGTCGCCGAGCTGACGAACCTCATCGTCCACCACATCCCGTATCTGCAGGTCAACATGGTCCTCGGCCTCGATAGCGATGAAGGTCCCGAGCCGTTCGAGCTCACCAAGCGTTTCGTCGACTTGTGTCCGGCCGCTTTTCCCGGCTATTCCATGCTCACGGCGTTCGGTCAGGCGGCCCCGCTGAATCTGGAGTACCAGAGGGACGACCGCGTGCTCCCGTTCCCGTTCCACTTCCTCAACAACCATCACGCCATGAACGTACGGCCGAAGAACTACGAGTGGCCGGAGTTCTACGACCGAGTGATTGATCTGACGAAGTACACCTTCTCCAAGCGAGCGATCATGCGCCGCTTGCGAGCCAATCGTGGTGCGGTCCCACGCATGATGAACGTCGTCCGGGCAGTTTCTTCAGAGGGATACGGGCGGATAAAGTACTTCACTGAGGTCCGCGAGCTGCTCTCCACCGATACATCGTTTCGCGCCTACTTCGAGGGCGAGACAGACCGCTTGCCGGACTTCTTCCGGCAGAGGGTCAAGCGCGACCTGGGACCGCTGTGGGAGTTCCTTCCGGAAGGCGCGCTGGAACACGATACTCACGCCTACCTGCGCAAGGAGACCTCCGCCGCGCCATCCCTGGTCCAGTTGAAGGCAGTCGGGGAGTAGCCGCCTGCGCCTCGAAGCTACATGACTTCCGAAAGGTCGAGCGAGGAGAGGTCGAGGACCGTGTTCTCCTCCTCGTATTGCTCCCACATTCCGATCATCGATTCGAGTCGCTCGGGATAGTCCGCGCCGAGATCCTCAAGTTCCGCTGGGTCCGCTGCGAGATCGTACAACTCCCATTCACCGGACCCGAAGGGTGCAGGCATCCACAGGATCTTCCAGTCGCCGTCGAAGAACGCCTTCAACCCGAACAACTCATATCCGACCTGGTCCGCTCCCGCGTAGGGAGCCTCAGTGCTTCCGTCGAGCAGATCGAGCACCGACTGGCCCTGCAACGTCCTTACTTCCCGGCCGTCGATCTGACTCGGGGGCTCAATGCCCGCCAGATCGAGAATCGTCGGCATGACGTCCCGGACGTGGAAGAAAGAGTGGTTCATCGCACCGGCGTTAGGCTGCGCGCCGGGCATCTTCGCGATGAAGGGAGATCGAATTCCCCCCTCTGCCGTGAACCCCTTGAACATCCGACTCGGCGACATGCTCGCCTGCGCCCAGCCGGGTCCCATCTCGATGAATGAGTCGGGCCTCCCCCGGTTGTCCAGGCTGTTGTCGAACGAATCGGCCCACTCTTCGGTCCAACCGGGATACACGGTTGGATCAGCGCCATTCGCCCCGTTATCCGAGAAGAAGATGATCACCGTGTTGTCGTACTCTCCGATTTCCTTCAGATAGTTGAACAGGCGCTGGATCTGCCCGTCCATGTAGTCCACCATGGCGGCGTAAACCTCCATGTCGCGGGCGGCCTCCAGCTGGCTCTCGGGCGACATTTCATCCCACGCCTCCACGTCGGGCAGGCGGGGGAATGCCTCTGCATCCCCCGACACAATTCCCAGGTCCTTCGAAGCCTGCAGCCTGCTCTCGCGCAGCACGTCCCACCCCTGGTCGTATGCTCCCCGGTAGTTGTCGATGAACTCCACGGGGGCGTGCAGCGGGTCATGGGGCGCCGTGTATGCCAGGTACGCGAAGAAGGGCCGGTCGTCATCGCGGTCCGCGTGAAGCCATTCGAGAAGCACGTCCGTGTAGTAGGTAGTCGAATAGAAGTCGTCGGGCAGTTCCGCCACGATTTCCCCGTTACGCCGGTAGATCATGGGCTGGGGAGGGGAGAGAGGCCTCTGGTCGCTCCAGTGGCTGCCCCCACCCGGAACGAGAATGAAAGTCTCGTCGAAGCCCCTGGCATGAGGACTTGTCTCCTCGTCGAAGCCCAGGTGCCACTTGCCCGCCATGTACGTGCGGTAGCCGTCAGCCTGGAGCACCTCGGGCAGAGCGGCGACCTCGAAGTTGAGGTAACCGGCGTAACCTGGATACTCCTCCATCTCCGGAGTGTTGAACTCCCCCATCGTTCCCAGCCCCGCCTGGTGGTTATCCATGCCGGAGAGCAGGACGGATCTGGTGGGAGAACAGCTCGGGAGAACATGGAAGTTCGTCAGGCGCAGCCCTTCCTCTGCCAGCGCGTCCAGGGTGGGGGTCAGGATCTCGCCCCCGAAGGCCCCGATATCCGAGTAGCCCATGTCATCGGCGACGATGAGCAGGACGTTAGGCCGATCAACCCGCGTCTGCGTGCTGTCCGGAGCGGACTCTGGCGCACAGGCAAACTGGAAAGCGAGTAGAGAGAAAGCAGCTACTACTGGACCGGTGGGTATTGCCTTGGCAACCATTGGGCCTGCTTGCATGAGTGGTGGAGGGGGAGACGAAAGTAACTCTATCCAATGTGATCCTATGAAGCCCTCACCACCAGCTCCACCTTTCTACCGAGCAGAACCTGCTTGGCAGGAACCTTGCTTCTCTAACCTTCGTTTCCGCAGACCCGTCATCCCGGTACAAGCCGTGATTACGGGCCTTTTCGCCTTATTGCCGGCACCTGACGTGTCGCGTCAGGTGGACGATTCGAGGTATCCATGTGGCGTGACCGCTACATGAACACAGGTGCGCTCGCACTCGGCGCGGCCCTCGTGGTTCTGACGGCTGGGATGCTCGGCAATCCTGGAAGCATGGCAGCTCCGAAAGCCCCTCGGGAGCTCAAGGCGACCGCCGACGGTCCGTACGCGGTGGATCTCGACTGGAAGCGCTCGAGGAACACAGAGAAGTACTATGTATATCGGGACGGCAACCGGGTAGGGGAAACCAAGCGAACCGACTACCGCGACGAAGGGCTGCAGCCGGCAACGACGTACGAGTACCGGGTCAGCGCGATTGACGACCATGGCGATGAGAGCAAATTGAGCGATTCCGCCTCCGCTACCACCCTCTCCGTCGAGGAAGGACCGCCCCCGCCCGAACGCGTCACGGCCACCGAAGTCGGTTCCACTCGGATTTTCGTGACATGGAATCCACCTTCCGGGTCCGAGAGCGTGGTCGCCGGATACAACGTCTATCGGGAGGGTGACTTCGTCGGGTTCGTGGTTGCGACAGCGTTCACCGACACGGGCCTCTCCCCCGAGACCACGTATGGATACACCGTGTCCAGTGTGGACGATCGGGGAGTCGAGGGTGAAAGGAGCGAAGAAGCATCGGCCACGACGGCTGCCCCTCAGGACCTCATTCCACCGGCCTCTCCAACGGGACTCAGGGTCGTCGGGAGCTGAGTCGGTCAGAAGCTACCGGCTTGTCGGGAGCGCCAGGACCTGGCCCGGATAGATCTGACTCCCCCTGATGCCGTTCGCCGCGCGCAGCTCGGGAATGCTCGTGCCATGCTTCCGCGCGATCGACCACAACGAATCGCCTCGGCGAACCAGGTATTCCAGGCCGCCGCCATCCGAGCCAGCTGCCGCCCTCCTCTCCACGTACGAGGCGTACTGCTTCGGAAACAGGGCGACGTGGAAGTGAGGTGGGTTCCGTTCATAGGTCGCCTCGAGCACTCCCGCGCCCTCTAGGCTCAGGAGAACGCTCTCGAGCCACGACCGACACGCGCGGTTGGTGCTCCGGCGTAGGTCCATGGCCATTCCGGTGGGGTGAACCGACCTGCGAGATGCGTTTCCGGGCTGCCGGGTGGTCGGCCTCGTCAGGCTCGTAACGACCAACTTCTCGCCGCATGCGGCGCGGTACTGCTTTCCGAGCCGCGATACGAACAACGCGACCTCGGGTCGCGCGTACGGATGTGACATCCGCTTGATCTCGTAGTCCCTGTTGCTTCGGACGCGCACCAGGTACCCCTGGTCGACGAACCATTTCGCCTGTGCCATGGTGCGGATGTACGTGAAGTCGTGCTGCTGGGCTATCCGGTTCTGGAGGTCCAGGGAGCTCCTGGATCCCTTCAGGCTCTGGGCGTCGGCAGAGGAGCACACCACCGTGACGCACGAGAGCGCGAAGGCAGCGACCCCTGCTCTTCGAATCAGTCTGTGCCGCCTTGTGTTGTTCACGAGCATGCCTCTAACCGATCGTCATCTCCGGCGGTGGAAGCTCCGACAGGTAGAGCACCTCGAGAGCGGCATCCTGCTCGGGCATGTGGAAGTAGTAGAACTCGCCAGCTTCTCCCAGGTCACCGCTCTGGATCATCTCGCGGCCCTGGCTGGCCAGCTCGTCCCTGGCGGTCCGCATCGCCTCGAGGGTCGGGTAGATGATGCAGGTGTGGTGGAACCCCTCGCCCTTCGATTGGAGGTGCTCGACGTAGACACTGAGTCCTTCGAGGGGCTCGATCAGTTCCATGTTCGAGTCTCCCACACGGGCGACGGCCAGCCTGAACGTGTAGGGCCTGTCCTCTCCGTGCACCGTGCACCCTGCGGGCTCGATGGTCCACACGCCCCACTGGATGGACAGAGAGTCCGCGAGCGACTGTGCCGTCTGCTCAAGGTCGTTTACGACCCAACAGGTGTGATGCAGGCTGCCCGTGTCTCCGACACCCATGTGAGTCCCTTTCTGTCTCCGCCGCTCCAGGACTACCCGCTAAACGACCTCCTCCTCCTCTTCTTCTTCTTCTTCTTCTTCCTCCTCGGCGTCAGCGTCCGAGGCCTCGACATCGTCTTCGGCTCCCTCACCGACGACTTCTCCTTCGAGCTCTTCCTTCTTCAGCCTCTTCCGCTCCGCTTTCGCTTCCTTCTTCTTCTGCTTCTTCAGCTCCCGCTGTCTCTTCTCGAATCCGTAGTTGGTTCGTCTCCCCACGCGTCATTCCTCCTGTTGGTCCTTGAGTGATTGTCGAATACGTTGGCGTATTGGACACCAGAGTGACGGTTTCTCGAGAGATTGTCCACACGAGGGTGTGTTCGGCAAGACGAGAAGCCGATTCGGCGTTCCGCTACTGTCCTTGTTCCGACCAAATCAGCCCATCCACTTGCTCGCGGACAGGCAGCGACGGTCTGGCCCCGTGCATGGTCGTTGCCAGCGCTCCCGCGGCGCAGGCTCGCCGCACCGCCAGAGCCAGGTCGAGTCCCTCCGCGAGGGAGACCGCCAGGGACCCGCTGAACGCATCGCCGGCGGCCGTGGTGTCGACGGCGACCACCGGAAATCCAGGCACCGACGACTCCTGGCCCTCGGCCACGATCAGGGCGCCCTCAGCGCCCAGCGTCACCACGACGGTCGTCGCGCCGTGGTCCCGGAGCTTCGACGCGGCCGCCGCCGGTCGGGCCTCGCCCGACAGATACGCCGCTTCACCCTCGTTGGGGATGAGCACATCGATCAGGGCCATCAGTGAATCGGGCAGGCGCCTCGCGGGAGCCGGGTTGAGGATCACCGTGACGCCTGCGGCGGAGGCGATTGCCGCCGCCCGCTCGACCGCTGGCAGCGGCGTCTCGAGCTGTGTGAGAAGAACGTCGGCCGATTCGATGGCGGCCCGAGCCGCCTCCACATCCTCCACCGACAGGCGGGCGTTGGCCCCCGGAGCTACCGAGATGGCGTTCTCACCCGCTTCGTCGACCATGATGAGCGCGACGCCGGTGGCGTGACCCGGGTCTTGCCCGACATGGCTGACGTCGATGCCCCCGGCGGCCAGCCCCGCAACCGCCGCCTCGCCCAGCTCGTCCGCTCCCACACGGGCCACGAACGTCACTTCGGCTCCGGCCCGCGCCGCAGCCACGGCCTGGTTGGCACCCTTGCCCCCGTCGGCACGCAGGAACGTGCCCCCGGTCACCGTCTCCCCGGGCGAGGGAATACGGGCCCCGCGGACGACCATGTCCGTGTTCACGCTTCCGATGACGACGATTCGGGCGAGCATCGCTACCTCGACTGAGCTGCGTCGGCTCTCAATTGGTCATCAGCAGGGCTCTTCAGCGACCTGTCAGGACCGAGTACAGCAGTTCCTTCCACTTCGGGACATCGATCTCCCAGCACACCTCGACGTTGCGGCCACGCTCGATGAGAGGCTCCCATAGCGGCGCGTTTCGCTCGTCGTCCGCGACGTCGAGCTGGTCTATCACCGTCATGCCGCGCGTCAGATCACTGTCCGTCTCCACGTCCACGTAGTGACGGGACCTGCGCGTGCAGATCTCCGGGTCGATCGCGACGGCCATCGCGACGGGGTCGGGAAGGGGGAGCCCCGGCTCGTTAGACTGGAGCTGGGCCGCTTCCAGTGCGCTCGTGTTGCAGTCGATCGCGAATCGCGCCACCGGCGTCCCGAAGTCGCGGACTCTGTCCATCTCCTCCTCGGAGAGTGTGGCCGCCCCACGGCACAGCTCCCAGCCGATCATCTCGATGGGCAGACCGGAGCGGAACACGACGCGCGCCGCGTCCGGGTCCACCCAGACGTTGTATTCCGCGGCCGGAGTCACGTTACCGATCGTGCATGCGGCTCCGCCCATCACGATGCATCGTCCCACGTTCGACACGATGTCGGGCGCCCGGGACACGGCCTTCGCCACGTTCGTCAGCGGCCCCAGAGTGACCAGCACGATGTCCGGCTGGGCGCGGATCGTCTCGATGAGCACGTCCATTGCATCGCCTTCGGCCGGCTTCCGCTGCGGGGAAGGGTAACCCTGGTCTCCGAGGCCATCGCGTCCGTGGAAGAATTGCGCGACCACGAGCTCCCGCCGCAGCGGGGCTGCGGATCCACGGTAGACGGGGACATCGGCGCCGGACAGCTCGACCGTGTAGAGGGCGTTCTTCAACCCCTGCTCGAGCTCGACGTTGCCGGCCACCACGGTGATCGCTTCCACTGTGACGTCGGGGTGGAGCAGGGCCATGAGCAGCGCGACGGCGTCGTCGGAGGCCGTGTCCGTGTCGATGATGAAGCTGCGGGGCATGAGGCTCCGATCCGGGACGCGGGGTAGTTGCGGTGAACGGCGATCGGCCTCAAGAATATCACATGCACACGCGACCCGGCATCCCGTCGTCCCTCGAAGCGTTCATACGCGCCATGCCCAAGGTAGAGCTTCACGTTCACCTGGAGGGGTCCATCCGCCCGGAGATCCTTCTCGAACTCGCGGCGCGCAACGGCGTGCGGCTGCCGGCCCGGTCCGTCGAGGAGCTGCGGGAGTGGTACACCTTCAAGAGCTTCGACCACTTCGTCGAGGTGTACCTGGCGGCGGCCGGTTGCATCAAGACACCCGATGACGTCGAGCGGATCACGTTGGACTTTCTCGCGGGGCAGGCGGAGCAGAACGTCCTCCACACCGAGGTCACGTACACGGCCTCCACGCAGCGGATGCAGTCGGGGATTCCCCTGGATGACCAGCTCGCCGCGATCAACCGGGCGCGCGACGCGGCTCGCCGCGAGCACGGGGTCACGATGAGCCTCACGATCGACTATCCCCGTCACCTGGACCCCGACGAGTTCGTGGGCGTGGCCGAATGGGCTTCCGACAACATGTCCCGTGGCGTCACCGCGCTCGGTCTCGGCGGGCCCGAAGTGGGGTATCCCCCCGAGCTCTTCCGGCGGGCGTTCGAGGTGGCCCGGGAGGCAGGGCTGCCGAGCGTCCCGCACGCCGGTGAGACCGTGGGCCCCGAGAGCATCCGCGGCGCCCTTCGCTACCTGAACGCCGTGCGGATCGGCCATGGCGTCCGCTGCCTCGAAGACCCGGAGCTCGTGGCCGAGCTACGCGAGCGCCAGTTACCGCTTGAGGTTTGTCCAACCAGCAACGTTTGCCTGGGCGTTGCGCCATCCTTTTCGGAGCACACTCTGCCGCGACTGGTCGACGCCGGTCTGTACGTGACGCTCAATTCCGATGATCCTCCGATGTTCGGGACGACGCTGACGGACGAGTACCTGAAAGCGTCGAGCGCATTCGGCTTTGGAGCTCCCGAAGTCGAGGACATGGTGATGAAAGCCGCGCAGGCCACGCTGCTCGGCGAGGAGGAGAAGAAGGACCTGGTCAGCCGAGTGGAACGAGGCTTCGCCGATCTGTCCGAATCCGGGTCGCAATCCTGACTCCTGCCTTACCGGGGACCGCGCCGCGCGGGGCCGCTCATTCGGGCGGCCCCGTTTGTTTGTTCACGGTGCGTCGACACGTATCGCTCGGAATTGCCACGGCGTCGCGCGTAAGTGATAATGCGCGTCCGGATGCACTCCTTTGAACAGGACGAGGTGGACGGATGACCATGTCCCGCGCCCGAACTCCAGTGTGGCTTGCTGCCGTTTCACTCCTGGCGGCCTGCACAGTGGGTCCCGACTACGAGCCTCCCGACTTCACCGTCGAGACCGTGCCCGACCAGTGGCGCACCACGGTGGAGACGGAGATGGCTGCCGACACCACCGACCTCGAGATGTGGTGGGTCTCGTTCAACGACTCTCTGCTCACCGAGCTGATTCGGAAGGCCGAATTCGGCAATCTGGACCTCCAGGCTGCGGTGGGCCGTGTCGCCGAGGCTCGGGCCATACGGGGAGTCGCGAAGGGTGGGTACTGGCCGGACATCGTCCTCGGCGGGGCCTACAGCTACCAGAAGATCAGCGAGAACGGGATCCAGGGGGCGGCTTCCGTTCAGCCACCCAGCGACGGAGGAGAGGGTGGTGGTCTGTCGATCGGTGATCCGTTCGATTCCTGGATCTTCGGCCTGGACCTGAGCTGGGAGATCGACCTGTTCGGGCGCATCCGGCGCACCGTGGAGGCGGCGGATGCCCAGCTCGAGGCGTCGGTCGAGGACTACCGGGACGTCCTCGTCACCCTTTATGCGGAGGTCGGGTCCGCTTACGTGGATGCGCGGGCGTTCCAGACCCGACTCGATTTCGCGCGACAGAACGTGGCGGCGCAGGAGGGCAGCCTCGAGCTTACCCGCGATCGATTCAACGCCGGGCTCACATCGGCCCTCGACGTGGCGCAGGCCGAACAGAACCTGGCCCAGACGCAGTCGACGATACCGGCCCTGAAGATCGGACTCGAAGCGTCGCTCAACCGGCTGGCCGTGCTGCTCGGCGAGGCGCCGGGCAACCTGCACGACGAGCTGCAGGCTCACTCCGGCCTGCCGCGCCCCGACGACCAGGTGGCCTACGGGATTCCGGCCGACCTCCTGCGTCGGCGCCCCGACATTCGCCAGGCCGAGCGCCTCCTGGCCTCCCAGACGGCGAGGATTGGAATCGCCACGGCCGATCTGTACCCGACGCTTTCTCTCGGCGGAACAGTGGGACTCGAGGCGCTGGACTTCGACAACCTGGGAGACGGAGGCAGCGTGTTCTGGAGCATCGTGCCGAAGATCAGCTGGCCGATATTCACCGGCGGCAAGATTCGGAACCGAATTCTGGCAGAGGAAGCCCGCACCGCGCAGGCTCTCGCTGCCTACGAGCAGACGGTGCTACGGGCCCTGGAGGAAGTGCAGAACGCGCTGGTGGCGTATGGACAGGAAAAGCTCCGGCGGGACCGCCTGGCAGATGCGGTGGATGCCTCACAGCGAGCCGTGAACCTGGTCGAGACCCAGTATCTGTCGGGGCTCACGAACTTCCAGAACTTCCTCGACTCACAGCGCTCCCTGTTCCAGCAGCAGGACGAGCTGGCAGACAGTGCCGGTCAGGTCGTGAACAACCTGATCACGTTGAACCGGGCGCTCGGCGGGGGCTGGTCTCCAGGCCAGGCCGAGATCACTGCGGCGGCCGCCGCCGGCGAGGTTCCACCTCCGACGAACGGAGGTGACCGATGATGCGAACGATGCAAACCCTGAGGACTCCACGAATGACGATGAATACAGCTGTCTCCGCGACATCGAGCCGGGTGGTCCTTGTGGGTCTGGCCCTGGCTGCGGGCGCGCTCACGACCGCGTGCGGCGGCGAAGAGCAGACCCGGCCTCCGCCTGAGGTGACCGTGGCACAGCCCATCACACGCGCGGTGCATCCGTACGTGGATTTCACGGGAACCACGAGGGCCATCGAGTCAGTGGAGATCCGGGCCCGGGTGGGAGGTGTCCTTGAGCAGCAGTTGTTTGAGCCGTCGCAGATCGTGGAGGGAGGGGGCGTCCTGTTCGTGATCGAGCAGGACGTGTACCAGGCTTCTCGAGATGAAGCGGTGGCGCTTCTGCGCTCGGCGAGCGCCGATTCCGCGCTCAAGGAGTCGAACCTGGAGCGCGTGCAGATCGCCATCGAGACGAATGCCGTGAGCCGGCAGGACCTGGACCGGGCGCAGGCCGAGCGGGACGCCGCGATCGCAGCCGTGCTCGGAGCGCGAGCCCGGCTTTCCAAGTCGCAGCTCGACTACGACTACACGATGGTACGCACGCCGATCACAGGGCAGGTCGGACGTCGGAGGGTGGACCCCGGGAACCTGGTGGGCTTCGGTGAGCAGACCCTTCTGACCACTGTGAACAAGATTCAACCGATTCACGTCTACTTCAACGCACCCGAGTGGGTCGTGCTCAGGATCATCCGCCAGGTCGAAGCCGTCCGGCAATCCGAGTCCTCCCCCCCGGGCGAGGGAGCGTCGACCCGGCCAGAATCCGAGCAGGTGGCCAGAGTCCTCGTTGGCACGGCTGCGGACGAGGACCGGTTCCCATTCGAAGGTTACATCGACTTCATCGGCAATACGGTGGACCCGAGCACGGGGACGATCGAGCTCCGCGCTGTGTTCGAGAACGCCGACTTCGGGCTGTTTCCGGGCCTGTTCGTCCGGGTCCGCGTGATGGCGGTGAACGAGAGCGACGCCCTGCTGGTCGACGAGAGGGCGATCGGAACAGATCTGGGCGGGAAGTACGTGTACCTGGTCGGCGACGATGCCATCGTGGAGCAACGCTACGTTCAGCTCGGACAGCCCCAGCCGGACGGCACGATCGAGATCGTCGATGGCCTCGAGGGCGGAGAGACCTATATCTCCAACGGCCTCCTGCGTGCCCGCCCGGGCATGCCGGTGACGCCTCGCACCGAGGAAGAGATGGCGCAGCGTCAGGCCGCGGTGCGGGCCCAGTTCGAGGGGGCGGACACGGACACGGAAGACTCCGGAGAGGAGGAGTAGGCCATGTTCAGCCGCTTCTTCATCTACCGGCCGGTGTTCGCGCTGGTCATCGCCATCGTCATCGTCATCCTGGGAGTGATATCGCTCCCCACGCTGCCGGTGGAGTCGATGCCGGACATCACTCCGCCCACTGTGTCGGTCACCACCACCTTCCCGGGCGCTAGCGCTGTGGTGGTGGAGCAGACGGTAACCACGCCGATCGAGAAGGAAGTGAACGGCGTGGAAGACATGATCTACATGCAGTCCAAGAGCACATCGGCCGGGACGATGGAGCTGACGGTCTCGTTCGAGATCGGGACGGACCCGGACATGGCGGCCGTGCTCACCCAGAACCGCGTGTCGATCGCCGAGCCCCTGCTTCCGGAGGATGTGAAGCGCCAGGGCGTGAAGACCGAGAAGCAGTCCACTCAGCTCACGCTGATGGTGAATCTCATCTCGCCCGACGGTAGGTATGACGACATCTTCATCTCGAACTACGCCACCACCCAGATCAACGATGTTCTGGCCCGCGTGCCCGGTGTCGGCTCTATCACGGCGATGGGCGCCAAGGACTACGGGATGCGGATCTGGATCGATCCGGGGAAGCTCAAGGCCCGCGGTCTGACCACGGACGAAGTCGTGGGTGCGCTGCGCGAGCAGAACGTGCAGGTCGCGGCCGGCAAGATCGGGCAGCCACCCAACCCGGCCGGGCTCAACTTCGAGTACACGATCAGCACCCTGGGGCGGCTGGAAAGTGTCCAGCAGTTCGAGAGCATCATCGTCAAGACGGGCCAGGCGGGCGAGATCGTTCGCATCCGAGACGTGGCCCGAGTCGAGCTGGGGGCCCAGGACTACTCGTGGTACGTGCAGCTCGACGGAGCCCCCAGCGTCGGGATCGCGATCTACCAGTTGCCGGGGTCGAACGCGCTCGGCGTGGCGCAAGGGGTCGAAGCGGCGTTGGCCGAGCTGGAGGGTAACTTCCCGGAGGGTCTCGAAGCGGTCATCGCCTACGACTCGACCCGGTATATCGAGGCCTCGATCGACGAGGTGATCAGTACCCTGATCATCGCGATCCTGCTGGTGATCTTTTCGGTGTTCATCTTCCTGCAGGACTGGCGGACGACGGTGATTCCGTCGGTCACCATCCCGGTCTCGCTGATCGGCACCTTCTTCGCCATGAAGATGTTCGGAATGTCGATCAACAACCTGACCCTGTTCGGCGTGGTGCTCGCGATCGGCATCGTGGTGGACGACGCGATCGTCGTGGTCGAGAACACCATGCGCCTGATCGACGAAGAGGGCATGGAAGCCAAGGATGCCACGGCGAAGGCAATGGAAGAGGTGGGCGGCGCGATCGTCGCCACGACGCTCGTGCTGCTGGCCGTGTTCGTTCCGACGATGATGATGCCGGGTCTCACCGGAAGACTGTACCAGCAGTTCGCGATCACGATCTCGATCGCCACGGTGTTCTCGTCGATCAACGCCCTGACGCTCAGTCCGGCCCTGGCCGGCATGTTGCTCCGTCCTTCGCCCGAGAAGCGGAACCGCTTCTTCACGAAGTTCAACGACTGGTTTGATGTTGCTACGGGCAAGTACATGGGGGCGGTGAACTACCTGGTGCGGCGCACGGCACTGGTGATGGTCGTGTTCGCGGGCCTCATGGTCGCCATGTTTCTCAGTTTCACCATGGTTCCCGGGGGCTTCATCCCGGACGAGGACCAGGGCTACTTCTTCGTGAACCTCGAGCTCCCCGACGGTTCCTCCATGGAGCGAACAGGGGAGGTGCTGGACCGGATCAACCTGGTGCTCGAGAACACGCCGGGCATGCAGAACTACATCACGATCGGCGGCTATTCGTTCCTGAACGGCGTACAGGGATCAAACTACGGCGCGGTCATCGCCACGCTCGATGAATGGTCCGAGCGCAGCAAGGAGGAGCACGTCGAAGCGCTGATGGCGAACATCCAGCGTTACCTGTTCTCGCTTCAGGAGGGCACGGCGTTCGCCTTCGGTCCGCCGGCCATCAACGGCCTCGGCAACGCGACCGGCTTCGCGCTGGAGCTGCAGGACCGCGGCGGCGTGGGCCTGCAACAGCTCGAGACGTTTGCCCGCGACATGGTGGTCGCCGGCAACGAGAGCCCGGTCGTGACGCGGCTCAACCAGAATTTCACGGCCAACGTGCCACAGCTGTTCGTGGACGTGGACCGCAACCGGGTCAAGACGTACGGGATCCCGCTGCAGAGCGTGTTCAACACGCTGCAGGCGAACCTCGGGTCGATGTACGTCAACGACTTCAACATCTTCGGGCGGACGTGGAAGGTGCAGGTGCAGGCCGACCAGCAGTTCCGGTCGCGGATTTCGGACATCGATCGCCTCGAGGTCAGGAACGCGAACGGCGACATGGTCCCCATGGGTTCCTTGGCCCAGGTGCGGGACACTGTGGGCCCGCAAGTCATCACGCGGTTCAACATGTTCCCGGCGGCCACGATCACGGGAGTCCCGGCACCCGGGCAGTCGTCCGGGCAGGCCGTGACTGAGATGCAGAGGCTGGCCGGCCAGGTGCTGCCGCCGCAGATGGGCTACCAGTGGTCGGGCGTCACGTTTCAGCAGATCGCGGCAGGAAACCTGGCGCCCATCATCTTCAGCCTGGCGATCCTCTTCGTGTACCTGTTCATGGCGGCGCAGTACGAGAGCTGGATGATCCCGCTCGCAGTGCTGATGGGTGTGCCGATGGCGATCCTGGGCGCACTGCTGTTCACGGGCGTGCGCAGCCTGGACAATAACATCTACACGCAGATCGGACTGGTCCTCCTGATCGGGCTGTCGGCCAAGACGGCCATCCTGATCGTGGAGTTTGCCAAGCAGCAACGAGAAGAAGGGAAGGACTATGTCGAAGCGGCGGTTACGGCGGCGCACCTGCGTTTCCGTCCCATCCTGATGACGGCCATCTCCTTCATCCTCGGTGTGATCCCACTGGTGGTCGCCTCGGGCGCGGGCGCCGCGAGCCGGGTCTCGCTCGGTACGGCGGTGCTCGGCGGAATGCTGATCGCCACGGCGAGTGGTGTGTTCATGATTCCCGTGTTCTACGTGGTGATTCAGGGAACGGTGGAGCGGTTCGGGGCGAAGAAGGGAGCGAAGGCAGATGATTCGCCGGCTCCCGACGTTTCGGCAGGACCGCCCCTGGCAGACGAGCCCGCCTGACGCTGACTCGGGCCGAAACGGTCCGCCTGCAGTCTCGCCGCAACGGCCCGGATTCGCGTCCGGGCCGTTTCCTCAAGGGCGAGCTGCTACCTAATGTCCAGCTGGCGGCGAAACCCGCGCCAGCCACGCGGCCACCATTATGACTGCCAGCATGACGATCGTCTCGAGGCGTACCATCCGCCGCAAGGCCCGGCCGTCTCGTTCCTCCTCCAGATGCGGCATGTCGCGGAACCTGTGGTAGGCGCCGAATCCCACGAGAATCAGAAATCCCATCCACTTCACGAGCAGCCCCCGACCGTATGGTGTGCTCGTGTATGCACCCAGGTCGTCCACGAACTGAAACGACTGCACGGCTCCCGAGGCGGCGATCAGCAAGACCGCGAACAGGGCGGCCGCCGACACCGACCGGGCCACCACGGGGAATCGCCATCCGTCGGACCCATCGGTCGGCGCGTCCGGGGCCAGGACCAGCAGAAGCAGGCCGCCGAGCCAGATCGCGGCGGCGGCCTGGTGAACGGCGTTGGCTGGAATCGTGAGCCACGGGGAGATCGCCGCGGTGTGCCCCGAGGCGGCTCCGACCACGAGTGCGACGAGCGCGCTCACCGCCGCTCCTCGCCCGCTGCGCCGGAAGCTGAAGAGCGCTCCCACGATGAGCGCCAGTTGAAGAGCCGCCGTGAGACCCGTGCGCGAGCCGAGCGCGGCCTGGACCCCGGCGAACCCCGTGCCGGACGGCGCCACCTGCCTCACCCAACTGACCAGGTCCACGGCCAGGAGACCCAGGGCTGCCCACCCGAGGGCGAGGCAGAACGTGCGGATCCGGGGCTCCCGCAGCAGCGGAAGAGCGCCGCAGAACCACAGCAGCCCAGCGAACCCGAGCAGACAGGCGAGGCCGAGTCCGGCGATGACCGCGGCCCCGAGCGCCGGCGTCTGTGTGGTTGCGCCGACCGATGTGCCGGGGTCCGTTTCGATCGTTGCGTTCGCGGCCGCGGAATCATCGGGGAGCCGTCCGTCACCCTGCGGCGCGCCCGCCAGCGTGAAGCGAAACTCGCCATCGACCGGGTGACCGTCCGCCGACACCGTTCTCCAGCGGACGAGGTGCACTCCCTGCTCGAGGGGAGGCGTGTCGGCGACGAGGATTCTGGAGTCGTCCACCGGCGACGACACGTCCAGGCTGACCGAATCACCGGACGGAAAGGTGACGACGACGACGCTGAGAGCGTCGTTCACAGGACCGCTGAACCGGAGCTCGAATCGCTCCGGAGGCGCGGACAGGACCTCGTCCGCCGCCGGCACGGACGATTCCAGACGCGTATGAACAGCCGCGTAGGCCAGCGTACCCCCGAGCGCCACGAGCGCGACGATCGACGCTGCCATGCGCGAGGCGCGCAATCGGGCGAACATGCCAGCGCGTACTGTTTCGACGGACATACACGTTCCTGTTCTGTGGCCAGGAGGCTGCTGATGACCCGTGCGCGCGGCCGCCCGGGGTTCTTCAGCAACCTCCGAGGCCGAGTTTCCGGCCGTCAATGCTAGTGTATGAGCCGCGACGACGGCAAACCTGTGCGGGCACCGCACGGGAACGATCGACGTTACATCGGTTATGTAGGAGGCTATCCAAATAGTAGACGTGAACAGGAGGTACCAGGTGACGCTGACCCTTCGCACGGATCTTCAGCGACCAGTTCGCCGTTCCGCGTTCGGTTTCGCGATGCTCGCTGCGCTCGGCCTGGCGGCGTGCAGCGACTCCGGCACACCCGTCGAGCCCAACGACGGCCCGCCGATCGTGACACTCGATGTCACGGGGGGTGCCCCCAGCGCCCGCCAGGGCGAAGTGCTCAGCTTCGATGTGTCGGTGGTGGACGACCAGGGTCAGCCGGTGGTGGATCCTCCGGTCACATGGAAGGTGGAACCCGGCTTCGCGGGCCTCATCACGGCCGATGGTGAGTTCGTCGGCTACGCAGTTGGTCCTGCGCAGGTCATAGCCGAGTCCGGCGTCGTCGCCGACACGGCGGACGTGAGCATCACGAGCCGAAACGCACCGTCCGGCTCGTTTCAGACCGAGTGGAACGAGAAGATCGAAACCCGCTTCACGTCCGACCACTGGGAGCACGGAGACGCCGCCTACACCGGGACTTGGGGGGGCGTGTGCCGCATTTCGGTACCCGGCGGACAGTGCGGCGACGCCCTTTTCGTGTGGGACATCTCGGTGAGAAACGCGCCCGTACTGATCGATTCCGTGAAGGTGGATGCCCGGACGGTCAACGACGTGAAGGTCAGCGCGGACGGTAGCTTGGCGATCATCACGCACGAGGGCTCGAACGACCTACAGAACGGAATCACGCTCCTCGACCTTGCCGACCCGCATCATCCGACCGTGATTACCCGATTTGCGCCGCTAGATCTGACGCCCGGCATCCACAACGTGTGGATCGACGGAGACCATGCGTACCTCGTGGTGGACGGCTCCGGGCCGAGCGCCGGTCTGCGGGTGCTGGACATCTCGAACTCGGCCGATCCGCAGATCGTTGCGTCGTTCTACGGCGGAGGGAGCTTACTGCACGACGTGTACGTGCGCGACGGCCTCGCGTTTCTCTCTCATTGGGAATCCGGACTGATCATCCTCGACGTCGGAAACGGCATAGCAGGTGGGTCTCCCACAAACCCCGTCGAGGTGAGCCGCGCGGTGATTCCGGGCTACCGGGTCCACAACGCCTGGTACTGGCCGGCGTCCGGTTACGTGTTCCTCGGCGACGAGATCGGCGTTCCCGGCAAGGTGCTCGTCATCGATGTGAACGATCTGGCGAATCCGAAGCAGGTGGCGAGCTTCACGGTGGCCGGCGCGGCACCCCACAACTTCTGGGTCGATGAAGTCTCGGAGATCGCGTACTTTTCGTGGTACGAGAACGGACTCCACGCGGTGGATGTGTCCGGACGCCTCCTGGGGGAGCTCGACAAGCAGGCGCGACAGGTGGCCAGCGTCCAGTATGACGTGGGCGGGGCCTGCGTCTCCGATTTCGGGACGTGCACATGGGCTCCTCAGATGCACGACGGGTATCTTTACGTGTCGGACATGAACAGCGGCCTTTGGGTACTTCGGCCGACGTTTTGAGGCGATCCGTACGGACGGGCGGAGTGGATCGGCGTTCGAATGACAGCGGAGTTCTTGAGACGGTACACCTATACCGCCTGCAGCGCCCGCTCGAGCCTTGCCTGAGCCTCGTCGGCCATGCCCCTGATCTCCGGAAGGTCAACGATGTCCATCATGGCGTGCGGCCGCACGAACGCGATCTCGGTTCCACCCTCGATCGCGGCCACCACCACGTTGCACGGCAGCATGAGGCCGATGTTGTCGTCTGCGGACAGGGCCTGGTGGGCGAGCGTCGGGTTGCAGGCGCCAAGGATGACGTACGGGCGGAAGTCCACTCCGATCTTCGTCTTCAGGGTCTCGTCGACATCGATGCGAGTCAGCACCCCGAAGCCTTCCTCCTTGAGGGCCGCAGTGACCCTGTCCACTGCCTCTCCGAACTCGACGCCGGACAGGGTGCGGTGCATGCTGTATTCGGTATTCTTCATCGTATTCTCCATGCGGTGGTCGGGGCCCGTCGACGCCGCGTGGCGCCCAACCTTATCCTGGGGGACCAGGAGAGCGGACGCAATCGGACATTCGTTCCCGGTCGATCTGTCTCCCGCTCGGCGCCGTGTGGCCGTAGTTTGAAACCCATGCGATCATCCTTTCTCGTGCGACTGGCAGTTGTCGCAGCTTCCCCTTTGTGGTCCGCGTGCGGCGGATCCACGCCTCCTCCGATGACGAGCGTGGACAGCGAGTGGTCGCAGGAGGGAGTCGCGTCGTGGTACGGCCCGGGTTTCGACGGGAAGCGCACGGCCTCGGGGGAAGTCTACGACATGGATGACATGACGGCGGCTCACCAGCGACTGCCGTTCGGCACCCGGGTACGTGTGGACAACCTGGACAACGGTCGCCGGACCGAGGTGCGTATCAACGACCGTGGTCCGTTCGTCGACGATCGCATCATCGATCTGTCGCATGCCGCGGCACGGGAGATCGAGATGCTGGGTCAGGGAACCGCGCGTGTCCGGATCACTGTTCTCCAGATGTCGGAGATGCTGCTCTGCAGCCTGGTCCAGGTCGGGGCTTTCTCCGTCCTGGACAACGCAGGGGAGGTGGAGCGGAGGTATCGTGACCGCGGACTTCCCGTGATCGCGCGACGGGGCGCGGACGGGCTAACGCGCGTGTATCTGGGCCCATACGACGATCTGGAGAAAGCGGAGAGGGCGCGCGACCGCTATGATGGCATTCTGAGGGCATGTGAATGAAATCGTCGGTCGCAGGCGGTCGAGAAGAAACTCGATCGGCTGCGTCGGGTATACATTGGCATAGCACTAGAGGGGCAGAATCTACTCCGGTCGCGTGATGCTTCCGGACCCACGGAGGAATGATATGACACGTGGCCCGTTCGGTTCGAGGGCACTCCTATCCCTTCTGATCCTGCTTCTGGGGACGGCCATTCTGCCGGATACCGCCGAAGCCCAGTACTTCGGACGCAACAAGGTCCAGTACAAGACATTCGAGACCCGGGTGCTGGAAACCGAGCACTTCGACATCTACTACTACCCGGAGATGGAAGCGATTGTCGGGGAGGCCGGCCGAATGGCCGAGCGGTGGTACGCCCGTCTCGGTCGGCTGCTCGACCACGAGCTCAAGGGCCGACAACCCCTGATCCTGTATGCCAGCCATCCTGACTTCGAGCAGACGAACGCGGTCTTCGGCCAGATAGGGGAGTCGACCGGTGGTGTGACGGAGGTCCTGAAGCGGCGCATCGTTCTGCCACTGGCGGGCACGCTGAACGAGTCGGACCACGTGATCGGACACGAGCTCGTGCACGCCTTCCAGTTCGACATCACGAGCCTGACAGGCGAAGGCGGAATCGGTTTCCGGGGCCCGACGGCCCTTCTCCTGCCTCTCTGGTTCATCGAGGGCATGGCCGAGTACCTGTCGATCGGCCCCGTGAATGCCCACACGGCCATGTGGATGCGGGACGCGGCCGCGTGCAACTGCCAGTTGCCGACTCTTCGCGATCTGACCGCCCGGATGTGGGACTACTTCCCCTACCGCTGGGGGCACGCCTTCTGGGCTTTCGTGGCAGGTAAGTGGGGTGACGAGGCCATCGGGAAGGTCCTCAAGGTGGCAGGAAGGTCCGGCAACCCCGAGCAGGCATTGGAGGCGGTTCTCCAGATCTCGATCCCGGAGCTCGAGGCGGAGTGGCATCAGGCGATCTACGATGCATACGCCGATGTGGCCAGGGACGCTCTGGGTGACATGGCGGATCTGCCTTTCGCCGAGCCCCCCCTTGCTCCCGGGATCGGCGAAGACGATCCCGAAGTGCCCGAAGCCGAGGATGTGAAGGCGCTCGGCGACCTCCATGATCTGCCGCCGCTGCCGCAGCACGGAGACGCCACACAGGTCGTTTCAAAGCGGAGGAGTGGGGGTGGACTCAACGTGGGTCCGTCGCTCAGTCCGGACGGATCGCGGGTAGTGTTCCTGTCCGAGAAGGACCTGTTCGCGATCGAGATGTTCCTGGCGGATGCGGAGACCGGGAAGACGATCCGTCGCCTCACCAAGTCGGCCGTGGACTCGCACTTCGAGAGCCTGCAGTTCATCAACTCGTCTGGTGGGTGGAGTGCGGACGGGAGGTACTTCGCGTTCGGCGTGGTCGTCAAGGGTCGTCCGGCTGTCACGATTATTGAGCCAGAGACCGGGAAGAAGGTGCAGGAGGTCAGCTTCGGCGAGCTGGGCGAAATCTACACGCCCACGTTCTCTCCGGATGGCCGCAGTTTGGCGTTCGCGGCGATCGTGGGCGGCCACACGGACTTGTTCATCCTCGACCTGGAGACCGAGCAGCTAAGGCGGCTCACCTCGGACCTGTATTCGGATCTTCAGCCGGCGTGGTCTCCCGATGGCGGGGCGATTGCGTTCGTGACCGACCGGTTCACGACGGACCTCGCGACCCTCGAGTACGGCAACTACCGGCTCGGACTGATCGACCCCAACACCGGCGAGATCCAGGCGATGCCCGTATTCGGTGTGGGCAAGCACATCGACCCGCAATGGGCACCGGACGGACAGAGCCTGTACTTCGTGACCGACGTGAGCGGCATCAGCAACGTCTACCGGTACGAGTTCCAGGGGGGAAACCTGTACCAGGTCACGGACCTCGTCACGGGGGTGAGCGGGATCACGGCCCTCAGTCCGGCGATATCGTCGGCCAGCGCGGCGAACCGCCTCGTGTACACGGCGTTCGAGCGCGGTGATTACAACCTGTATCGTATCGACGACCTTGAAGAGCTCGCGGGAGTGCCCATCGAGGCGGCGATCGCGGGCGTCAGTGCGGCCGTTCTGCCGCCGCAGGACCGATCCCCCGGGCTGGTCAGCGTACTGCTGAGTGAGCCGGAGCTGGGGCTTGCCGACTCGCTCACCTTTGCCGGCGCCGCGTACAGGCCCGGCATCACCCTGGACTTCGTGAGCCAGCCGCAGCTGGCGGCGGGAGCTGACCGGTTCGGAGCGTTCTTTGCGGGCGGAATCTCGCTGTTCTTCAGCGACATGCTCGGGAATCGAAACCTGACAACCGTATTCAACATCAGCAGCGCGAACGGCAACCTCTTTCGTAGCTCGTCGGTGATCGTCGCTTACGAGAACCGGCGAACGCGTTGGAACTGGAGCGTCGAGGGCGGACAGATTCCGCTGGTCACACGCCGGTTCGGCCTCGAGGTGGACAACGAGCAGGGGTTGTTCGTCGAGACGGAGCTGCGAGAGTGGCAGGTCAACCGGTTTGCCAACCTGGGCGTCAGCTACCCGATCAATCGGTCGAACCGGATCGAGTTCAACGTCGGATTCCAGGGAATCGACTTCTTCAACGAGGTTCGGACGAGCCTGCGGACGTTCTCCGGCACCGAGATCGAGCGAAACACGGAGGAGCTGCCTTCGCCGGGGTCGCTGAATATGGGGACGGGGGCTGTGGCACTCGTGTACGACAACACGATTTTCGGTGGCGTGGGGCCGATCCTCGGACAGCGGTATCGGTTGGAGGTCTCGCCGCGGGTCGGGGACCTGAACTACGTCACCGGGCTGGTGGACTTCCGCAAGTACATAATGCCGGTGCGGCCGACGACGTTCGCGTTCCGCTTCCTGCACTTCGGGCGGTACGGATCCGATGCGGAAGCCACCTGGGGCGACATCGAGTCCAATCCAGTCCCCGGCTTCGAGAACGTCCGCGTCCTGTCTGACCTGTATCTCGGATGGCCGTCGATCATTCGTGGGTATAGCGACGGGTCCTTCAGCGCCCAGGAATGTGCCTCGTCCACGGTCTCGTCGTGTGATGTGTTCAACAATCTGTTCGGAGCCCGGATTGCATCGACCAGCTTCGAGTACCGAGTCCCACTGATCGGGTTCTTCGGCGTGATTCCGTCGGCGGGAGCCCCGCCGGTCGAGATCGCTCCGTTCTTCGACGCGGGCGTGGCGTGGCGCGACGGTACGACGCCGAGATTCAATTGCGACGGGTCCCTGGACCAGACCATCCTGAGGAACTGCAGTGAGATAGTAGCTAGCGTCGGGCTCGCGGGCCGACTCAACCTGCTCGGTTTCCTGATCATGGAGCTCGACTTCGTGAACCCGCTGAGTCGTCCGGACAAGGGCTGGTTCTGGCAGTTCAGTCTGTTGCCGGCCTTCTGATCTTCGGCCGACCGCCGCTCCATCGCGCCGCCGGTGATCCAGGACGATCGCCGCCGGCGCCGCTTTCCCTGGAAGGAGGGCGAGACTACCCGTGGATTACTTCGGCAGAGACCAGCTCAAAGAACTGTTTCAGATCGACGAGGCACCGGCCGTCTCTATCTACATGGAGACACACCGGCGAGGCCCGGACGTCGCGGCCCAACCGCTGCGCCTTCGCGCGGCGATCGACGAGGCAAGGGGCATCCTGACCGTCGACGGCGTCGACGGGGTCGACGAAGTGCTGGGCCCAATAGAAGCCTTGATCAGCGACCTGGACTTCTGGCGACACCAGGCGGACGGCCTCGCCCTGTTCGCTTCGCGTGACTTCGGACGCCTGTACAGACTGCCCGTCCACATGCCGAACATGGTCGTCGTGGGGCCGACGTTCCACACGAAGCCGCTCATCGAGTTCCTCCAGGCGCCGGAGCGTTTCTGGGTTCTCTCGGTCACGCAGAAGGAAGTGCGCATGTGGGAGGGCACGGTCACGGGCCTCGCGCCGGTCAATCTGGCTGCGGTCCCGACGAGCCTCCAGGCGGCGCTCGGAACAGAGGTGGTGGCAGACCGCCTCAACCTGAGAAGTCAGCGCGGGAGCGGCTCCGCACCCATTTTTCATGGTCACGGGGCGGGGAAGGACGATACCAAGCAGGAACTGGAGAAGTTCTTCCGAGCAGTGGACGCGGGTGTACGCGACCTGCTGGCTGACGAGATCGGCCCGATCGTCCTCGCGGCTGTGGACTACTATCATCCCATCTACCGCAGCGTCAGCAAGTTGGAGAACCTGGCGGACGAAGGAATCATCGGAAATATCTCCGCGTGGGACGGAGGGCGGATCCACTCGGCGGCGTGGCCGATCGCCCGGAAATCCGTGGAGCGCAAACTGGATGTTGCGCTCGACCTGTGGGAGAGCTCGTACGGCCGCGGCAAGACGGAGTCCGACCTGGCGGTGATCGCCCGCCTGGCCGTGGCGGGCCGCATCCGACTGCTCCTCGCGGAGCGTGGGCGCACCGTGTGGGGGCGGATCGACCGGATCACGGGAGACATCGAGGTCATTCGCGAGGGTGGCGCCGACCCACACGGCGCAGCGGTCGATCTGCTGGACGAGCTCGCCGAGGTGACGATCCAGCATGGCGGACGGGCCCTGGTGTTGGCGGGGGAGAGGATGCCAACGGATACGGGGCTCGCGGCGGTGCTTCGGTAAACCGGGCAGCGCGCGCCGGATTTCGTCGGGTCACCCCGCCGGCTGCAGTGTGTTCCGCGCCAACTCTCTCATAACAGCGTTGACGGCCGCAATGTGCTCGTCGGTCAGCGGATTCAGGTCGAACAGCGAGAATCCGGCGCCGCCGGCGTCTCGGGCCAGGCGGATCGCCTCGGCCAGCTCGGCCGGAGTGAGGGCGGGGATGTAGAGGCCGGCGAGCAGTTCGGTCTGCGAGCCACGCAGGGCAGCGACTCCTTCCTCGATGCTGCGGCCGATCCACGGTACATCCCGGGCGTAGGCCGAGTAGTAGAGCATCGGAAACACGCGGTCCACGGGCCACTCGTCCCATGCCTGGCGCACGAGCCTGCGGGCCAGGGTCGGAGTGGCGAACACAGCCGCGCTGATCGACTTCTCCCGTGCGTGCGTGACCTCCGTCAGCTCCCCGACCAGTCGGGTGACGCTGTCCCAGCGGAACCGGATCCACTCCGGATCCGAAGGAGGGTCGTCGATCTCCAGGGGGTCTGTTCCCGAGAGCGACGAGAACTGCTCCCGGCACACGTCGCAGTAGCAGAAGTCGAACTCGGGGAACTCCCGATCCTGCACCAGGTCGTACTTCTCCCATAGTCCGCGGGTCAGGATGACGTCGCAGTACCGGATGTAGTCGAGGTGAATCCCGTCGACCCCGGGCTCGGCCGCGGCGTCATCGATCATGCCTCTCAGGTACGCCCGGACAGGTTCCCTGGAAGGGCAGACCCAGCGGTAGTATCCCACGTAGGGTGGCACGTCGAGGCTCGAGTCACCATTCCGGCTCAGGGTGAACCACTCGGGGCGGTTCGTGCGCGCCCACGCATCACCGGCCCGGTTCAGGATCCACATCCAGCCGGTGAATTCGGTGGTGGGTGCGACGAAGCGGCCCAGGAGCCGGGCGGGAAAGATGCCGGAGCCCAGGACGCCGAGCCCGAGCGTCCCGCGGCCCACGGTTGAAACGAACGCGCGCCGCTTCACGGGGACCTATTCCGGAAGGGAAGATCTCCGATCAATAGTATGGATCGGCTCCCGCCTCATGGTTGGTGATGTCCACGATATCCCGGATCTCGGGTATGCTTTCCATGAGGATCCGGCGGATGCCCTGGGCCAGAGTCACCGCGGCCATGCCGCAGCCCTGGCAACCGCCCTGCATCTCGAGGTAGATCACGTCACTTCGCACTTCGACGAGCCTGACGCTGCCACCGTGGCTGGCGATTGCCGGATTGACCTGGAGGTCGATCACGTGTTTCACACGATCGGTGAGCGGGCCCTCGGCCACCCCATCGCCGATCGGCACGATGTTGGGATTCTCCACCTTGAACCCGCTACCCTGGAGGGACTCGACCCAGTCCACCGACGCGCCCCGCAGCAGGTCTACGCTGGACCTCGGGACCACGACCTCGAAACCGTCGTGCTCGGAGATCTCGTCGTCGGCCTCCTTCTCTGATTCCTCGATCAGGGACAGATCGTACCTGGGTGCCAGCGGACTGGAGTCCAGCACCTCGATCCGTACCACCAGCGGCTCATCATCCTCCGCCAGAAACGCCACCACATGGGCCTTCGCACCTTCCGTAAACGTCACCACGTCAATGTTCTCCTTGCCGTCAATCGCCGAACGCGGCTCGCACGACGAAAAACAGGTTCGCCGGCCGCTCCGCCATGCGGCGCATGAAGTACGAGTACCATTGGGATCCGTAGGGCAGGTATATTCGCATGTTGAGTCCGTTATCCACCAACTGCCTCTGATAATCCCGCCTCACGCCGTACAGCATCTGGATCTCGAATGCGTCGCCCGATATGCCGTTCTTCGACACATGTTCCAGGGTGGCGTCGATCATCCGCTCGTCGTGCGAGGCGATGGCCGTCGGCGCGCCGCCGTCCAGCAGCATCTTCATCAGGTGGACATAGTTCGCGTCTACCTCTCTCTTGTCCTGGAAGGCGACCGATGCCGGCTCGTTGTAGGCGCCCTTGCAGAGCCGAACCGGTGCTCCCAGCTCAACGAGTCGGGCGACGTCATCCGCGCTTCGATACAGGTAGGACTGAATGACGATCCCGACGTTCCTGTACTGCTCGAACACTCGATAGAACACGTCGAGGGTCGCCTGAGTGTGTTCGGAGTCCTCCATGTCGATGCGCACGAAATTGCCGAGCTCATCCGCCTGCCTGACGATGCCGAGCAGATTCTCGTAACAGAAATCCGTGTCGATATCCAGGCCGAGCTGCGTCAACTTGAGCGATATCGTCGTCGTCGCTTCGTGCGCGCTGATCTCGGCGAGGCTTTCGCCATATTCCGCCGCGGCCCGTTCGGCCTCTACGCGCTCGAGCACGCTCTCGCCCAGGAGGTCCAGCGTTACCCGGAATCCCCTGTCATTGAGCTGCTTCGCTACCGCGAGCGCTTCCTCCGAAGTGTCACCCGCGACGAACCGGCCCGCCATCCCCCGGGCATATGGGAGCTTGAACAGGACCTTCTTGAGGTCGTTCCGCTCGCTTAGAAACAGAAGCGTCTGTCTCAACATTCGGTCATACCTGTGGCGTGGTGGAGCCCGCCAGATAGGCCTGGAAATCGTCCACTCCGAAGAGGGTGTGGACGGCGAATCCTTCCGTCTCGATCGCCTCCCGGCCGCCTTCCAGCCGATCGACGGCGGCCAGCACCGCCAGGACCGTACCGCCCTCCTGGCGCACGGCCTCGCACGCCTGTAGCGCGGATCCCCCGGTCGTGATGACGTCTTCGACCACGACGACACGGGCGCCCTGTTCGAAGCAGCCTTCGATCCGGCGCCCCGTCCCGTGCCGCTTGGGGCGTTTGCGGACAGAGAAGGCGTGAATGGGTTTGCCTCGCCGCCAGGTCTCACCCGCTATGGCGAATGCGATCGGGTCTGCGCCCATCGTGAGGCCTCCGATCACGTCGGGCTCGAGTCCAGCGGCCTCGAGGGTATCGGCGCCTACGGAGCCGAGCAGCACCTGGCCCTCTGCGTGCATGGTGGTCACCCGGCAATCGATGTAGAAACGGCTTCGACGGCCCGAAGCCAGGACGAAGTCACCTTCCTGGAAGGACCGCTCCACGAACAGCCGAAGGAGCCTCTCGCGTGAAGTCATCTCGCTATCTGTCAGGATGCAGGTCCGGCTTCGCGATATGCGCGCTGCAGCTCACGGCACGCGGCGGTTTCGCTGCAGGTGCCGAACACTTTGACCTGTCGGGTGATGGCTTCGAATCCGTGCTCGGAAGCCAATTCGGCGAAGATCCGGTCGAGCTCGGGGTGCTGGAACGTCGATACCTGGCCACAGGCGGTGCAGATCAGGTGGTCGTGCTGTGCCGCACCGACCTTCGTCTCGTAGCGCTTGAAGCCCTCGTCGAAGTCGTGCTCCGTGGCGAGTCCGAGCTCGACGAGCAGCGCAAGCGTCCGGTACACGGTCGCCTTGCCCGCGTGTTCGCCACGCTGGCGCAGGGCTGCGGCAACGTCATCGGCCGAAAGGTGCCTGGTGGACTCGAACATCACCTGCGCGATCGCTTCCCTCTGGTGGGTGAACGGCAGCTCGCGCTCCCGCAGCTCTCCACGCAGGACCTGCATCATCACGGCGGCGCATCCGAGTGGAGGCCGCGTGGCTACGGTTGTCGAAAGGACGGACATGGACGTCTCACCATGACTCTTAAGGTCCGATCAGAAACGCGACCGCCTCCCCCGTCGGGTGGCTCGCCGCGGCTGTCTCAACAGATTGAGAATCTATCCTGATCGGGACTGGTTCTCAACGGCGTTGGGAGCCCCTGGACGGCTCCTGAACCCGGATCGGCACCAGCCCGGGCGGGTACTGAACACCGTTCGCGATCGGCCGCACGAGTCCGGTGACGTAGCCGCTTGCGCCACGCACCTGCGGGCGCATCTTGGCACGGGCGTACGTGTCGCCTCCACATGAACCTCACCCGGACGACGGACGATGATCGACGCATTCTCTCGTGCTCTCTCGGCTCTCTCACGCACTGGCCTGAGCCTCGCCGCTCTCGTCGCTATTCTGGCGGCGCCTCTCACGACAGGCTGTGGGAGCGAAGCGAACGGATCCGGGTCGACAGACCGACCGGCGACTGCCGACCAGCAGACAGGGCAGCCTCAACCCGCCGGAGGGGGCCAGGTCGTCCGAACCACGCAGATCCGAATAGGCGGGGTCGAGGTCACCGCCGAGATCGCCGACAACACCGAACTGCGCGGACAGGGGCTGATGGACCGCGATTCGTTGGCTGAGAATCATGGCATGCTATTCGTATACGGTACGGCAGAGGTGCGATCGTTCTGGATGCGCAATACTAAGATTCCCCTCGACATAGCCTTCATCGACGCCAACGGCGTCATCGTCAACATCGAGCAGATGGAGCCCCAGTCTGACCAGAACTATTTTTCGCAGGGGCCCATGATGTACGCCCTAGAAATGGACCAGGGCTGGTTCGAGGCGAACGAGATCGGACCTGGAGATCGCCTCGAGTTCTGAGATTCGAACAAAGGCGGGTGCCATAATGTCACAGTACCGGGAGGAAAAAGACTCAATGGGTCCTGTCCGCATCCCAGTGGACATGCTGTACGGCGCCCAGACGGAACGGGCGCGGCAGAACTTTCCGATCAGTCGGCTTCGTTTCGATCGTCGGTTCCTGTATGCGCTGGGGGTGATCAAGCGGGCGGCGGCGGAGGTAAACGAGGAGCTCGGTCTACTGGATTCCGAGCGCGCCGGTGCGATCAAGCAGGCCGCGCAGGAGCTGATGGACGGCGGCCTGGACGCCAACTTCGTGCTGGACATCTTCCAGACTGGATCGGGGACGTCCACCAACATGAATGCGAACGAGGTGATCGCGAACCGCGCTAACCTGATCCTGGGCGGCGAGGTCGGGACCAAGGAGCCCGTGCATCCCAACGACCACGTCAACATGGGGCAATCGAGCAACGACGTGATCCCGACGGCCGTGCACGTGTCCGCCCTGTTCGCCGTGGAGGGCGAGCTACTGCCGGCGTTGACGCACCTGCAGGCGGCGCTCGAGGCGAAGGCGGACGACTTCGACGGAGTGTACAAGGCGGGGCGTACACACCTTCAGGATGCCACGCCGATGCGGCTGGGCCAGGAGTTCAGCGGATACACCAGCCAGGTGGCCCACGGCGTGCGCCGTGTGGAGAACGCCACGGAGTCGCTGCGTGAGCTGGCGATCGGTGGTACGGCAGTCGGAACGGGAATCAACACGCACCCCGAGTTCGGGAGCCGCATGGCCGCCCGGATCAGCGAGATCTCGGGCGTCGAATTCCGGGAGGCAGAGAATCACTTCGAGGCCCAGGCGGCACGCGACGCGACGGTCGAGATGAGCGGCATGCTCAAGGTCGTCGCCTGCAGCTTGATGAAGATCGCCAACGACATCCGATGGCTGGCGAGCGGTCCTCGCACCGGCCTCGGGGAGCTCAACCTGCCGGAGCTTCAGCCGGGCTCCTCGATCATGCCGGGGAAGGTGAACCCGGTCATGTCCGAGATGCTCACCATGGTGGCGGCCCAGGTCATCGGGAACGACATGGCGATCACGATCGGCGGAGAACGCGGGAACTTCGAGCTTAACGTCATGATCCCCGTGATGATTCACAATCTGCTGGAGTCGATCGAGATCCTTTCCACGGGTAGCCGCACCTTCGCGGACCGGTGCGTGTCGGGTATAACGGTGAACGCTGACAGGTGCCTGCGAAACGCCGAGACGACCGGGTCCCTGTCGACAGTGCTCGTGCCGCAGATCGGGTATGACAAGGCCGCCGAAGTGGCGAAGAAGTCGCTCAAGGAGGACAAGACCCTGCGTGAAGTCGTGCAGGAGATGAATCTGATGAGCGACGAGGAGCTGGACGGTATCATCGATTTCGCGAAGATGACGGCTCCAAACGTCGGATGACCGCTTCCCCTTCGCACTAGTCCTCGCCACGCTGCGGAGACATGCTCCGGGGAAACGGCCCATCCGACGGCGGAATGGAGCTCCACAGCGGTTCGTGGGGCGGAAGACTGAGGGGCGCCGCGGGCAAGAGGCATGGCATCCCGGTCACGACGAGGCGCACCCGCGGAAGGGAGGTTCCGCGTGTTCGATCCGAAGAACCGAATCCACTGGGTGGGGGCGATCATCATCGCCATCATCCTGATCCTGATCCTGGGGGTGGCTTCGACCGCGTCCGGGCAGGAACCGGAGGTTCGTGTCACTCCGAATCCCGATGCCGGGCCTTGTGGGTCTGTCTTGACGTTGCAGGGCAGGTGAGCGGAGTCCTCGTCCATACCAGCTCGGGAGATCCGATCCTCGACTCGATCGCGGTACGGGTCGGTGCGGAAGCGCGATTCGAACCGGCCCGAGACCACGGCTGACCAGTTACCGTGTGGGTGGCCTTCCCGCTGTCCTTCGTGTCCTCGCAGGAGCCCGTCGAGCTCTGAGCCGGACATTCTCCCGCGTGGGGCGGAAGAATGTCCGGCACCGGATCCGCCTACCTGTTCAGGGTAGTGGCGGGTAGTTGGTCTCGTCAGCCAGGGCCGCGTAGAGGTCCTGCAGGTCCGAAGTAGCGCTCAAGAGGCCGGGCTCCATGCCCGTGCCGGCCTCTCCGAATTTGGCCTTGAACCAAGCCTCGTTCGGCTTCTCCCGCACGAACTGTCCCAACGACCGTCCCTCGATGTTGAGATCCGTACCGTCTGCCCCGTGACAGGCGGCGCAGTTATCAGTGTACACCACTTCACCGTTCGCCGCGTTCCCGAGGGCGCCAACGTTGGAATATGTCAGAGTCGGTGCCATGACGACGGGCGGATCCACCGTGTAGTCCACGTACATCGCCGGGCCGCTGACTTCCAGGTCGTACAGCAGTGCCGGCTCGACCCACTCCTCGCGCATGAACTTCACCAGGTTCCATACCTGACCCACCGTCAGGTTGGTGGAAAAATCTGGATGGGTGTTGTCCACGGCGTCGAACGTGCGACCGGGGCGGTGAACGACCAGATCGAACAGCGCCTGGACCGTGTGCGCGACCGTCGAACTGCGCAGATTCACCGACGACACGTCCGGCCGTGTGTCCTTCAGTGTGCTCTGCCCGGTGCGATTCGCATATGAGGCGGCGTTGCCCAAGCCATCCCATGCGTGGCAGGCCTTGCACCGATAGAAGTCGGCCGCGACCGTGGCGCCGGCGTCGCCACTGCCGCCCGCATCCACGGTGTACAACTTCGAGTACGCGGCGCCGCCAGGATACCGTCGGCGTTGATGTACTCGTCGGGAAGCGGACCGGGGAAGTCCTCGCCGTCCGCACCTGCCGCGCCGTCTGTGCCGTCCGCACCTGCGGGGCCCGTCGGTCCCGTATCGCCCGTGCATGCGCCCATCTAAAACAGGATTACACTGAGAAAAAGCAGCCTCCTCATCGCTCAACTCCTGAGAGGGGGAAATGACATTGCACCAGCATTCTATGCCGAACAGGCGTCGGAGTCCGACACCTCGAAATCTTGATTTGGGGTTCTGTCAGGTCTTGCCTCGGTGTTGAAAATATCCACGCAAGAAACAGGCAACGTGCCGGCCGCGCGATCCCACATCCGCCCGGGACTCGTCCAACCAGTTGTTCCCTATCGTGTTAGGAGCCCGATGGAGGGACAGGAGATACGCGGTGACTGACGTCGAGTGTGTCAGGACGTCCCACTAACACTCGGCTTGGGGCACATTGGCGAAGGTGTAGGTGATGCGAATCGGCCCGGCAGCAGCGCGGACGAGGCGCGGCCTCCCTATTCGGTCGCTTCCGGCAGCAGCCGCGCCCGCGTCGGCAGCAGCAGCCTCGCCTGGACAACCGAGATCCGATAGGCCAGCGGGTCTTCCGCGCGACGCACCAGGAAACTGCGCGTGTCCGGGGCGGTGAGGAAGAGCAGCGACAGTGCAGGTGCCGCTCCCAGTTCGTCGGAATCGAACATTTCCAGCACGGCGACAGGGCTGCCGAAATCGACCGCGAAAGCGACTGAGTCGGAGGGGAAGCCGGTGGCCGTCAGGTTCGCGGACTCCCCCAGGAGCGCATCCACGGTGGCGGAGTCGGCGGCGGCGCCGCCGAGACTCCAGGATACGGCCGAATCTCCGATGACCCGTGACAACTCGAGGGGGGCCGGCTCGTCGTTGCGGCGCACCTCGATCCGGCTGACGAGCGACGTGTCCACCGCCGCGACGATCCGATTCCGCCACTCTTCCGCTGAGTGCGTCAGGAGGCGCATCGAGGCGGCCGGGATGGAGAAGACTTCGTCCGACGACGGAAATCGGACGTAACGACCATCGAGCCCTCCTCCTCCGAGGAGAAACTCGACGTACGGATCACCTGCGGGGCCGATCTCGATACGCCGGGCCGAGTCCTCCGCGACCCCGAGGCGCGCATGGTTGGTCACGCTTCGCGCTACGAGTCTCCCGATCTGTGCCGTGTCGAGTCCCTCGCTGAGCTGCCTGACCAGGGCGCTGTCGGCCGGATAACTGTTGACAGTCCAGGAGCCGTCCGCCTCCTCGAGGCGAACCGAGTCCTCGGCGCCGGGTCCCAGAATGCGGACCAGGCTAATCCCGTCTCGCACGGCCGCAACGATGTCGTTGCCACCGGAACGACGACCGTTTCCGGACAGGAACTGCACGGCCGCGTAGGCGAGAACGAGCACCACCAGGGCCCCGAAGATCGCCTTCAACTGACGGGAGCTCATGCGCCCACCTCACTCTCCGGGCGGACTGAAGTTCCCGTGGGCCTGTACTTCACGGTCTGCAGCCTCCTCCGGCGCGCCAGGCGCCACGCACCGATCAGCACGAACAGGAGCGGCATGCCCACCAGGTTTCCGTACTTCGCCGCGTCCCTCATCCTCTCGGAGGCATACAGCAGGGGTGGCGAGCGTCGCAGCTTGGATCGGATCTGGATCAGCGACTCGTCCTGTGCCAGCCAGTCCACGGCGTTCGTGAGGAACAACACGTTCCCGGCCTCGCCTCCGAGGAAGCGATTGGACGCGAAGTCGGCGTCGCCCACCAGGACCAGACGTCCGCCCGCGGATTCTCCTTCGCTCCGGGTCACATCCCCGACCAGCCGGGGAAGGATCGCCGCGGCCATTGGTTGCGGGCGCAAGTCGGTGGCAACGGAGTTCCAGTCGAACTGCGGGTCGAGCGGGTGGAAACCTGTAAGATGCTGCCCGAATTCGGTCGTTGCCAGGAGCGGCGTGACCGTGGACGTGTCCGCTGCGGAAAGGTCGAGAGGGCTGGCCCACGGTAGCAGGACTCCGGTCAGCCCCTCGACCATGGCGTGCTCCGTGGCCGGCAAGACGATGGGCCACAGCGGATAGGGAACCACGAAGCTCAGTCCCGAGCTCGAGGGCAGGGTGACCCTGCCGCTGGATCGAAGATCCATGACCATGCCGTCGGGTATCGCCACGCCGTAGTCGTCCAAGAGCCCGTCCAGCACCGGGTGAGGCTGCGGGCTGGGGAACATCTGTGTCTCGTCGATCGTCACCTGCTGCATCATCAGCAGCATGTTGCCGCCCTCGGCGAGGAACGCTCGCAGCTTGTCGCCCTCGGCCTCCGACAGGGGCGTCTGCGGCCCCTGGACGACGAGCACGCGGACTGAATCCGCGATCTCCACGCTGTCCTGCGTGATATCGACGGGCGTGACCTGGTAGTTCTGGCCGAGCGTCTCGGCGAGACCAGCAGCCTCGCCCGCGATGTCCGCTTCGCCGTGGCCCGTAAGGAAGCCGACCGTGTTACGGGTCGGATCCGTGAGGGCGAGCACGGCGCTGGTCATCCTGTACTCGAGATCGCCGGTCTGGCGAACGAACGGCACGTTGGCGGTCCGGTCCGCGTACTGGATCGAGATGCCCAGGTAGCCCTGCTTGACCTGGAATTCGTCCTGCCCGAGCACGTTGAACTGGATGGCTGGGATCCCCATCCGTTCGGCCTCGGCCTGAGCCTCCGGGTCGGAGGCTGAAGGGCTGAAACGCAGCAGCTGCAGATTGTCTCCCGCGGCCGCGGCGTAGTCGGCCAGCAGGTCATCCACGTCCCGCTTCACCAGGTCTACCTGAGGGGGCAGCTCTCGCGAGGCGAAGAATTTGATGGTTACCACGTCCTCCAGGTTTCCGAGAACGCTCTTCGTGGTGTTTGACAGCGTGTAAGCCTTGCCCGGTGTGAGATCCAGGCGTCCCCGAACGTGTCCGCCCAATAGATTTATGACGATGCAGATCAGCAGGATTCCAAGGATTCCGAGTCGCAGCGTGCTCCAGGACCGGCCCTTCAGGTTGAGGCGGTCCCGCTCGATCATCAGGTAGGCGAGGCCAAGGAAAGCGGCCGTGACCGTGAGGAAGTACACGACATCCCTCAGGTCGAGCACGCCCCGGGTGATCGCCCCGAAATGGGTCAGCAGGCCCAGACGGGTGGCCGCCGCGGCGACGACCGGCGGCAGACCGATCAGCACGACGTTCATCGTGACCACCATCAGGACAAAGATGGTAGTCAGGGCCACGATGAAGGCGGTGATCTGGTTCCGTGTCAGGGACGAGGCCCACAGGCCGATCGCGACGAGGGCTCCGGTGAGGAGCAGGGCGCCCACGTACTGGGCGAACATGACTCCGAAGTAAGGAGCGCCTCCGAGGCGCAGGGCGATCGCGGCGCCCAGCGTGCCCGCGAGCGCCACGGCCATGAAACCCATAATCCCCACGAACTTGCCGATCAGGAACTCGCGGCTCGAGATCGGCTGAGCCAGCACGAGCTCGAGGGTGCCACGCGACTTTTCCTCCGCCAGCGATCGCATCGTGACCGCCGGGACAAAAAACAGGAGCAGCCACGGCATGAGCTCGAACATCGGGCGGAGCGTGGCTTCGGCGGTGATGAAAACGGTTCTGAAGTAGAAGAAGAAATTGGCCACCAGGAACACGACCACCAGGATGTAGGCGGTCGCCTGGTCGAAGAAGCTCCGGAACTCGCGGCCCGCAACGGCGGAAACGTTCTGGATCACGAGTCCGACTCCGTGAGGTCGCGGAATATTTGCTCCAGGTCTTCCTGCTCGCGCCTCATCTCCCACAGGGTCCATTCCCGGTCTTTGGCGAGCGCGAAGATGTCGGGACGCGGGTCGGCGCTCTCGGCTCCGAGAACCACGAACCTGGGCCTGACGCCGCCGTCCGTCACTTCCTGCACACGCGATACTGACGGAAGCTCCTCGAGCGCCTTACGGAGCGTGCCTGGCTGCGCGTCGATCTCGACGGTTACCCGGGTACCGCGTCCCTCGCCGTCGAGGAGAGAGCTTACTCCGCCGTCCGCTATGATCTTTCCCTGGTGTATAATGAGCAGTCGGTCACACACGGCCTGGGCTTCCTGCATCACGTGGGTGCTCAGGAGGACCGTGTGGTCCTGCCCGAGCCGGGTGATCATCTTGCGGATCTCGACTCGCTGGTTCGGGTCCAGCCCCTCCGTGGGCTCGTCGAGAATCAGGATGTCCGGCTCGGAGAGGATCGCCTGGGCCAGGCCCACGCGCTGCCGGTATCCCTTGGAGAGGTGGGCGATGGGTCGGTAGTACACCTCCCCAATGCCCGTCTGCTCGACGGCTGGCTCGATCTGGTCCTGGACCTTCGCTTCCTCGATTCCACGTAGCCGCGCCATGAAAGTCAGGAACTCCCCTACCAGCATTTCCTCATACAGGGGATTGGTCTCCGGGAGGTAGCCGATGCGGCTCCGCACCTCCGCGGAGTCCTCATCAATGGACCGTCCGCCGATCTCGATCGTGCCGGAGTCCGGCTGCAGCGCCTGAGTGATCAGGCGCATGGCCGTGGTCTTTCCTGCCCCATTGGGACCCAGGAATCCGACGACCTCACCCCGGTCGATGGAGAAGGAGACGCCGTCCACGGCGCGAACCCCGCCGAAGCTCTTGCTGACCTCGTGCAGGCGAACCAGCGACATTACGAAACCCCTGAGGTTTGAGTAGCGGTGGGCCAAAGTAGTGGAGCCCACATGCCTGTCAATCTGATCCGTGAAACTTCGCTGCCGAAGTGCGGCGAAAACTTGCCCGGAAGTCCTGTGAAAGCGACCTTGCTGTGCTCTTCGGGTCGCGTTCGCCGCCCGGGATCCACGACATGAAATACCTGACCGAACAAGGGAATCAATTCGATGCGAATACTACTGGGGACGAGGGGTGGCCTGTACGTCGTCCGCTGGGTTCATGGCGAACGGGCGGCTCAGATGGAGGAGAGTCATTTCGAGGGCGATGACGTCCGCGCCATCGTTCCCGCCGGCCGCCTTTTCTACGCCGCTGTGAGCGGGCACGGAGTGTGGCGGAGCGAAGATCAGGGCCGTACGTGGAAGCAGATGACCGGGCCGCTGGACGGACACATCATCCGTTCTCTGGCCGTTTCGCCTCGCGACCCCGAGCTGCTGTACGCGGGGACCCAGCCGGCCGCGCTCCACGTATCGAGGGACGGCGGCGCGAACTGGGAGGAAATGACGGAGTTCCGGGTTCTCGGTGTGCGGGAAGGCTGGAAGGATGCGGGTAAGGGAGCGGCGCGCGTCGATACCGTGGTGGCCGATCCGCACGACGGCCGGCGTCTCTACGTTGGGGTCAAGATTGGCGGTGCGTACCGGAGCGACGATGGCGGAGCTACGTGGACCGGGGTGAACGAAGGCCTGTATGACGACATCCACTTCCTGATGGCCGACCCGCTGGACTCTTCGAGGGTGTACGCGGCCACGGGCGGGGGCTTCCACATCAGCCGCGACCGCGGCCGCAAGTGGGTGCCTCACCCGGGCGAGCTGGGCCAGGCCTACTGCACGTGCCTCGACTCGGAGTTTGAGCGGGGAGCACGCGACATTGTTCTCCTGCTGGCCGTCGCGGCCGGGCCGCCGGCGACATGGGAGGGTTCCAGGGGCGATGCGAAGGCCCGCCTGATGGTGAGCCGTGACTCGGGCAAGTCCTGGGAGACGTTCAAGACCAGCGCGATGGGAGAAAAAGGCGCTTTCACCGCCCTGGCCACGGACCGAACCACCCGGCAGTCGGGCTTCGTGGGCACGAGCACCGGGCGGCTGTACTACGGCAACGCAGTGCTGGGCCGCTGGAACAAGATCCTGTACGGCCTTCCGCGGGTCCAGGAACTCCAGGTTCTGTAGCCATTCTCGTTACGGAGTAAGTCGATGACGGCAGTACGATACATGGCTCGGACGGCAGGATGGACCCTGGCGGCCGGGATTCTCGCGATCGTGGTCCCGGGACACGCTGGGGCGCAGCAGGACCTGACGGTCGAGCGGATTTTCGGGAGCGGAGATTTCTCCAGTCGTTCGGTCTCGGTACGCTGGATGCCGGACGGACGCCACTGGTCGACGGTCGATCGCGATTCTCTGGATCGGGAAGAGCTGTGGCGTGTGGAGGCGGAGACCGGAACGCGTGAGAAACTGATCTCGGCCTCCGAGCTCATCCCGGCTGGCTACAGCGAGCCGCTTAAGATCGAAGGACACACGTTTTCGGCCGACGGGCGGCGCCTGCTGATCTTCACGGAGAGCCAGCAGGTGTGGAGGGCCCGTACGCAGGGTCGCTACTACGTATTCGACTTTCCGACCCGCCGATTGATCCCGGTCAGTGACGAAGAGGGCTGGCAGATGTTTGCCAAGCTGTCTCCCGATGCTCGCCAGGTGGCATTCGTACGTGATCACGACCTCTACGTCACCGACCTCGCGTCGGGCGAGGAGCGACGCCTGACGTTCGACGGCAGCGATACAATCATCAACGGTACGACCGACTGGGTGTATGAAGAGGAGCTGAACCTGCGGGACGCTTTCCGGTGGAGTCCGGATGGGTCGCGAATCGCTTACTGGCAGCTCGACCAGAGTCCGGTCCGGCTGTACTTCCTGGTCGATGCCCTGCCGCTCTATCCGGAGCTGCACGGAATCCGCTATCCGAAGGCCGGCGAGGCCAACTCCCGGGTCAGGGTCGGATCGATCGAGCTGAGCAGCGGCGAGACGACCTGGTTCGACATCGGGACTGAGGAGGACATCTACATCGCGCGGATGGAGTGGGCCGCGTCATCGGACGAAGTCCTGATCCACAGGCTCAACCGGCACCAGAGCCAGCTCGATCTCCTGCTCGGAGATGCGAGAACCGGTCGGACCACGCTCCTGTTTTCTGAACAGGACGAAGCCTGGGTGGATTCGGGCAACGATCTGCACTGGATCGACGGCGGGCATCGATTCACGTGGACGAGCGATCGCGACGGCTTTTCACACGTCTACCTGTACGATCGTTCCGGTCGCATGCTGCGCCAGCTCACACGTGGCAACTGGGACGTGACCGCATTCCACGGCCTGAACGAAGAAACGGGGCGGATCTACTTCACGGCCGCGCCGGAGAGTCCGCTGACCCGCTCGGTTTACTCGGCGGCGCTGGACGGCAGCGACATGATCCGGATCGCCGGAGGCAGGGGCACCCACTCGGCTCGCTTCAGTCCGGATTTCGGCCTGTTCACCGATACGTACTCGTCGATCGGCGCGCCGCCGAGCACGACCCTCCGCCGGGCGGCTGACGGTGCGGAGGTGAGGGTAATCGAGGACAACGCGGATCTGATCCGGAATATCGAGGCCCTGGATCTCAGGGAGCCCGAATTTTTCACGGTGCGGGCGGACGATGGCAGCTCCCTCAATGCGTGGATCATCAAGCCGCGAGAGTTTGATCCGGGCAAGAGCTATCCCACGCTGCTGTACGTGTATGGGGGCCCCGGGTCGCAGACCGTGCGGGACGCCTGGGGTGGTAGCCGCTATTTGTGGCATCAGATGCTGGTTCGGGATGGAATCCTCGTCGCCAGCGTCGACAACCGGGGAACGGGCGCCCGCGGTCGCGAGTTCAAGAAGCAGGTCTACATGCGACTGGGTCAGCTCGAGACGGCGGACCAGCTGGCCGCCGTCCGCCAGCTCGGCGACCTGCCCTACGTGGATGCCTCGCGGATCGGGATCTGGGGCTGGAGCTACGGCGGGTACATGGCGCTCATGACGTCGCTGGTCGGCGGCGGACAGGTGGCGGCGGCGATCGCGGGAGCCCCGGTTGCGTCCTGGGAGCTGTACGACACGATCTATACGGAGCGATACATGCGCACGCCGCGGGAGAATGAGGAGGGCTACTCGCTCGGGGCACCGCTCACGCACGCCGCAGGCCTCGAGGGGAACCTCCTGATCATCCACGGAATGGCGGACGACAACGTCCACCCGCAGAACACTTTGAAGATGATCTACGCGCTCGAGGCGGCCGGGAAGCAATTCGACATGCGCCTGTACCCGGGACAGAGACACGGCGTTCGGGGTCGCACGCTTTCGGTGAACCTGTACGAAATGATGACCGGATTCCTGCACCGGACGCTGCTGAGCCCCGAGACAGAGGACGCCTCAGAATCCGCCTGGCTCGGGCGCTAGCCTGCCAGGGTTCTTCAGCTGCCTGCCAGGGGTGTTGGGAGGCGATCAGTCCGCCGCGAGAGTCCTCACGCCTCGGGCGACGCCGGGAGCTCGGTATCGGGCCACGGAGGCAGGATCTTCACCAGCACCCCCAGGACGAGGAATGGGAGGACAATCAGAGCCCCGGCCATAAGCAGCCCCTCCAGCCCGAGCAGCTCCGCCTTGTAGACGGTCAAGCCCCGAAGGCTTTTCGAGAACAGCTGTCCTCCGATCACGACGTTCCATCGGATGCTGAAGATGCCGACCTGCACCAGGATGGCGCAGCCGAGATAGATGAGCCGCCTGACCTCCTCCGGGACCTTGGCGATGCCCCGATTGCTGAGGGCCGGAGACACCACGCCCAGCGAAATGAGAGGCACGAGAGTCCCCAGCACTATCTGCAGCACGACCAGGCTGACGAACAGGCGCCCCTCGATCAACTGCGACAGGATCTCGATCGACTCCTCGGCTTCGTACAGACGGTGGATGAAGTCGAGCATCTCGAGAGAGAAGTCAACGACTATCGCGTAGAACAGAAAAGAGGCGAGTTTGTCCGCGCACCCCATGTTCACCCTCTTGCTCCGGAACAGAGTTGCCACGAGGTAAATGATCAGCACGAGCGCGATTCCCGATACGATGGCCGAGAACAGGAACACGACAGGCATCAGTACGCTGCTCCACCACGGATTCGCCTTCACGGATCCGAAGATGAAGCCCACGTATCCGTGCAGCAGAAAGGCTGACGGGATGCCGATGATGGTGATCCACCTGCCCACCTTATCGTCGAACTGCAGGGCCCTGTCCGAAAGATCGGTCGCGCCGAGCGTCAGCGCGTAGTAGAACCACTTCCTGGGTCCCGTGGCTTCTCGCGCCCAGACCACGAGGTCCTTCCGGTAGTCAAACCAGATCTCGATCAGCAGCACCACCATCAGATACCAGGCGTAGACGAAGCCGAACATCGCCATGGCCGACTTGCGATTCGGAGTGAGGAAGATCTCGTAGGAGCGCTCGGGGTGACCCAGGTGCGCCAGGAGTGGCAGAGGGGCCACGATCAGGAATGCCAGCGCCGTGAGCAGGGCCAGCCGATACGTGGGCTCGACCTCTTTCACGTTGAACACGCGCGCCAGCGAGGCCAGGATGAAAGCCCCCGCCACGAGGCCCGTGAGATACGGGTACAAGACGATGAGGAGACCCCACCTGAGCTCGAACTCGTTCGGGTAGATGTATCCCTGCATCGTCTACCTCACCTCTCCGTCCAGGTTCGCGTAGAACACCTTCGGCTTGGTGTTCAGGTGCGGCTTCAGCACCTGGATCTCGTTGAAGCGCAGGAAACGCGCGAGGGGGTTCGCACGATGCCCCACTTCGCCGAACAGGCGGGCGGACGTGGGGCACACCTCCACGCACGCCGGTACCTTGCCCTTGGCGAGCCGGTGGTAGCAAAACGTGCACTTGCGAGCCACGTGCTTCACCGGGTCGAACCAGCGCGCCCCATACGGGCATGCCTGCACGCAGTACCCGCACCCGATGCAGTATTCCTCGTCGACGAGGACCGCGCCGTCGTCCGTGATGAAGGTGGCTCCGACGGGGCAGACCTGTACGCACGGCGCATCCTCGCAGTGGTTGCACAGTTTGGGAACGAAGAACGTGCGCAGGGTGCTGCCCTCCTCTTCGATGGGCGGGAAGCCGTCGATGCCTCCGTTCGGGCTGTCGACCACGATCTCGCCATCGGTGCGGATCACGTACCGCTCGACCCACGTGTTGAAGAAGTACGGCTCGTCGGGTACGTCGTTCTCGCTTTTGCAGGCCTGCGCGCAGTGGCCGCACCCGATGCACTTCCGCACGTCTATTCCCATGCCGTAGATACGCTCAACGACTTCGTCGCCTCCCTCCTGCATGCCACGCAGCTCGGGAACGCGGACGACGCAGAGGGCGATCGGCACACCGAGGCTGGCCTTGAGTGCCTCCCACAGGAAGTCCCTTCGGTCCACCGCCTCGCGGGTGGCCTGAGACTCCCGATCCGGACCGGCTGTCGAGTCCGACATCAATCCGCCTCCGGATGGTGCGGGTAGTGGCATTGCCAGCACAGATAATCTTCGCCGTGCGTCGCCGTATCTACCCTCGGGATGTGAGCAGGGCTGGCCGCGTCCTCGGCGTGACAACCGGCACAGAAGTCACGCGACGAAGGCTTGCCCGGCCGAACGGCGCGCGGCGTGGCCTTGTGCTCCTCCGGCGCATCGTGGCACGTCAAGCACGGTAGCACGGCATGGTGTGACACCGCCTTCTGGCTCGCGATCCGGCCGTGGCACGCCCGGCACTCGCCCGGGATCACCGGCGGTTCCGGAGCATGCGGGTCGTGACAAGTCATGCATGGGACCGTCGGGTTGTGGGCCACGGGGTCGATCTGCGGGAAGCCGGACGGCCGGGAGGCGTTGTAGCCGTGGCACAGTGGGCAGAACCCTCTCTCACGCGGCGCGGACGGTTTCACCGACCCGGGAGCAGTTACGTGCTCGGCCGCGGGTCCGTGGCACACCTCGCACGAGACGCCGGAGTGGTTCGACGCGCTCCGCTTCTCAGCGATCGGCCGGTGGCATAGGGTGCACGCCTCGTGGCCGGCGTACTTGAGGGATTGGGCCGCGATCGAGTCGACGGCCGCGGCACGGTAGTGACCCGCGTCGCCGAACGTGTCCGGCACCAGAGTTTGCCGCACTGCCACGAAAACGATGGCCAGAACGGCGAAGGCGATGCCAAGGCGCGTAACCTGTTGGGGCATGGCGCGCTCGTTGTCTGTTGGAAATGGATCCCCGCCTCAGGGGCTCGCCCCGTGCACGGGCAACATCGATGCCACTGATGAATCCTCAACGGAGCGCGCCAAATGCGGCTGCGGAGCAGGTCAGGTCATGTGCGCGGTGGGACACATTGAACCGCGCGGTCCACTGTTCGTGGGACAGTCCGTCTCGATTTGATTCGGCCCGGCCGGCGCCAGGCCGGTCCCCTACAGGGTCGGATCCGCTGTGTATCCCATCACCGTCAGGATGATGATGTAGGCGATCATCGCCAGTGCGATCACGGTCATCAGTCGACTCGCCTCTCCTGGCGCCCTCTTCCGGTCCACGAACGGCACGAGAAGCAGGAACAGGCCTGCGAGGCCGAAGGCCAGCACCCCCAGCATCTCGCCCTCGAGTCCCAGGATGTGCGAGGGAAGGAGCTTGAGAGTGTGGAACATGAACATGAAGTACCACTCGGGCTTGATGCCGACCGGCGCCGGGGCGAAGGAGTCCGCCTTGTCGCCGAGATGCGCAGGGAAGAACGCTGCGAGCGCGCCCAGGACCGCGAGGGCAACCAGCCATCCGACGGCATCCCGCAGGATGAAATTGGGGACGAACTTCATGACGCCGCGGGTCGAGCCGGCGCGCTCGACATCCGGCGGCACGCTCATGCCGTGACGCTGGACCAGGAAGAGGTGAAGCCCGATGAACAGCATGATCGCGGCCGGAAGGAGCGCCACGTGGATGGCGTAGAATCGCGTCAGGGTCGCGCCCGTGACATCCGTGCCTCCACGCGCAAAATCTCGCATGAACCCACCGACCAGCGGGACTACTCCGACGATCTCCGTGCCCACCTTGGTGGCGAAATAGGCCAATTCGTTCCAGGGAAGGAGGTAGCCGGTGAAGCCGAACGCGAGCGTGAGCACGAACAGGATCACTCCGGAAATCCACGTCAGGTCTCTCGGGGCTCGGTATGCCTTCAGAAGCAACACGCTGAACAGGTGGATGAAGACTGTGAACACCATCAGGTTCGCCGCCCACGCGTGAATTGACCTGATCAGCCACCCGAACTGGACCTCGGCCATGATGAATTTGACCGACTCGTAGGCCTCCTCGGCACTGGGCCGGTAGTAAAAGAGGAGCAGGGCACCCGTGCTCAGCTGGATCAGGAAGAGGAAGAGGGTCATGCCGCCCAGGTAGTACCAGATCGTGTGCCGGTGCAGCGGCACCTCCTTCTTCCGGGCGACATTCGACAGCGGAGCGAGTCCGATCCGATCGTCGAGCCAGCTCCCGACCTTCTTGTACCAGCGGCTCTGCATGGTCATCAGGTCCTCTTGCTCACTACGATCTCGTCACCCCGGACATTCACGTCGAACGCGTCCAGCGGCCGCGGTGGAGGTCCCTGTACGTTGCGCCCCGTCAGATCGAAGTGACCGTTGTGGCAGGCACACCAGATGTGTGAGATGTCCGCACGGTACTGCACCGTGCAGTCCAGATGCGTGCACACGGCGGAGAACGCGCGCAACTCGCCTGACTCGGTGCGTACCAGAATGCCGGGTTTGTTGCCAAACCGGAATGCCTTCGCCGAGTTCGGACCGATCTCGTCCGGGCCGAACGGCACGGTGACGCTCGCTACGGACGACTCTCCCGCCTCGGGCGGTATGAGGTAGCGCATTACCGGATACAGCATGGCCACGAAGAAGCCCCCGGCGCTGGTTCCCAGCAGCCAGTTCACGAAGGATCGGCGCGACGATTTTGGTGAATGCGTCCCGGCCATACGGTCGCTCCTGTCTGGTTCGCGCTCGCGGCTCACGCCGGTCGCTCAATCGCCCGGATCTTGAGCACCAGGCCCACGATCAGCGCTCCGATGATGATCACGGATACGGCGAGGCCCATTCGGCGGACCTGGAGGTCCCGCAGCGCCGCATGGCCTCTGGTCAGCGCCTGTGCCGAGATCTCGCTTCCCGGATCAACTTCCTTCCGGACGGTCTCCACGTCGAAGGCGTGGATCGCGGCCCGCGCCTTCACTAGCGCACTCTGCCCGTCGTTCAGGCTGACCAGCGCTTCGCTTACCTCCACGCCCGCGTTCTCGGCCGTGAGAAGCACGGTGCGGGCCGTATCGAGCTCCATCCACAAGCCATGAACCAGGGCCCGCATTTCCTCGGCTGCGGCGCCTCCGGCATCGGATTCCCGGTGACACCGTGAGCACACCGCGTCCTCTCCGATGCCCAGCATCCCGTCGTGCGCCGGCTGGACGTCGTGGTTCTGGTGACAGGCGGCACAGCCGGGCACGCCCAGCATTGTGAACGTCTCCGAGTGCCGGCTCTCGGCGAAGTAGTCCGCCATGACGACGTGACACTGCCCACACACGTTGCCGACCCATGAAATTCCGGGTGGCGCGGCGCCGTGATTACCGTGGCAATCGTTGCACGTGGGCGCCGATGTATCCCCTCCCTCGCTCATGGTGAGCCAGTGGATGCTGCGCTTGTACTCCTTCAGCTGGTCGGTCGGGATACCGTACGGCTCCATGTGAGCCTCGTCGGCGTGGCAGGCGCCGCACGTCTCGGCCACGTTGAGCGGGTGGATGCTCGAGCGGGGATCGGACGCCGGTCGAATGCCGTGCGCACCGTGACAGCTTGCGCACGTGGCGACCGCCGTATCGGCGGCTCCGAGAAGCCGTTGGCCGTGCACGGACGTGACGTACTCCGCCATCTGGTCTACCCGTAGCGCCGGGTTGTATTGGCGCATGAAGCCGGCGTTCGAGTGGCAGCGGGCGCATAGGTCAGGCACCTGTTCCAGAGACGGGCGGCCGATGTACCCCCTGGCCGGATCCATCGCACCGGGGCCCTGAATCGTCGGATCGCCGCCGTGACACGCTGTACATCCGAATCCGGCCTCCGCGTGCACATCCTCGGCGAACGCCTCAACCGGCGCTCCCAGCCGACCTGACAACATCTCGTGGCACGAGATGCAACTGTCGGTGCCCTCCTGCGCTATACCGCTTGCCGGCAGGAAAACACCACTGATCAGGGCCAGGATGAATGCGCCGCGGAACACGGACGCGCGCTTCGAGCTTCGGTTCATGGAGAACTCGCTTCGAAGTATGCCATGAGATCCGCCATCTCAGGACCTGTGAACGAGGGCCATATGCCATCAGCGCCACTCGTGTCCATCACCGTCGTGTGGTTCCAGAGAGCGGCCGTCAGGGAGGCTGGATGATCCAGCCCCGGCACGGACGACAGGTCTCGGGCACGATCGGCGCCAACTCCGCCGATAGCATGGCAGCTCGTGCATTCCTTGCTGGAGATGAGCTGTCGCCCGCGGCTCGCCGCCCCTCCGTCGGAGAAGTAGCTGACGGAATAGAGGTATGCGACGAGGTTGGCGAAGTCCTGCCCGTCGAGGTGCGGAAACTCGCGGTCGCTCGCGCGCAGTGCTCCGATCATGGCCGGTGCCTTGTTCCACATGAGGGCTACGAAATCGATAAGGCTCGTGCCCCGGCTCAGCCCCACGAGATCCGGCGCGTTGAGTCCACCGGCACCCGCGTTCCCGTGGCACTCGACGCACTTCTTTTCCTCGACGACTCGCGCTCCCGCATCGGCATCGCCCGGCAGGAAATAAAGATTTTCTCCCGGGGTCTCATCGGTCGTGGATCGGAGAAAGGCGATCAGGTCGGTCAGGTCGTGACCGCTCATCCGGGGTCGCGGTATTCCCCTGAGCTCGGCAGCTTCGATCATCGCCGGACCGTGGTTCCACATGGCGGCGGCGACCTCGATCGGCACGCCCCTCGCGCCGACGTGATCCAGCACCGGGCCGACGACCCCGCCGACGCCCTCGACCTGATGGCACCTGATACAGCTCAGTTCGGAGAAGAGTGACCGGCCGCGTTCCGCATCGCCGGGGGTGTCGAAGTACCCCAGCGTGTAGAGATAGGCGAACAGGTCGCCGGCTTCCCTTGCGTTGAGATGGGTGCGCTCGATCCCGAGCTCGGCCATGCGACGGTTCATGTCGGGCAGGTGATTCCACAGTGCGGCTGTGAGCTCCTGGAACGGCCTGGAGGATGCGACCGTCCTCAGGTCGGGTCCGAGCGATTGTCCATCGCCGGACACGGAGTGACAGCGGATGCATCCCTTTTCGCCGAATACCTCGGCGCCCGCCACGGCATTCTGAGTAGGAGCGGGTAACTCCTGGGCATTCAGGGGTAACACGCCGAGCCATAGCCCGACCGTGAGGGCTGGCACAGCATACCGCGATCGGCGCAAACGACGTCCAGCGCTCCGCATGGCCCCCTGTTTGTTCAGCTTCCCCGCGCCTCGGATCGGGGCAGTTCGATCAAAAACCCGTGTGACAGTACGCACAGGCTTGAGTACTGCGATCTTCCGCCCTCGACGGATCAAAGTCCGGGCCGTGGGGGTTGATCCGCCAGCCGGACTTAGCCGAGTGGCAGGCCATGCACTCCGTCTGCTGGTGACAGCCCACGCAGCTGTCCATGCCCTGGCGCGCGGCCACGCCGTGCTGCTGCAGCCAGTTCGCCACACCGTCGTGATACCCGCCGCTCGTCCGCCCGTCCTGGGCGACACCCTGGTTCGAATGGCAGTCACGGCAGAAAACTTCTCTCGAGTGGCACTCCGAGCACTCCATCGGCGACGCCCACGACTCGGCGCCGTGCCGCATCACGAAGTTCGCCGGATGGTATTCGAAATCGGGGTTCACCGGGCCATCGTGGCAGTCGACGCAGAACGTCTCCTTGTGGCAAGACGTGCAGTTCGGGAGCTGCGCGGCCGCCGCCGTGGCGTGCTGGGTCTTCCAGCCGGGCGTGTGACCGGGCGCCGGATCATAGTGGCACGTCTCGCACGGGTTCACCCCGACCTCGAAGTGGTCCGTCGCTCCGTTGCCGTGGCAGACGAGACAGGTCTCCCCGGACGCCGCCTGTACCGCCATGTCGCCTTCGCCGTCGGGCACACCGTGGCAGGTCTTGCACCCGAGCTTCGGGTGTGCGGCGTGCTCGAACTTCAGCCCGCTTTCCCGCGGCGTGTACCCCTGCCAGTCCACCGCAACGAATGCCTGGCCGTTATGACAGCCTGCGCACAGGGCCGGGTCCACGGACACGTTCTGCGCCTCGTCCCCAGAGTAGATGCCGGTGTGGCAGGTCTCGCACCCGTCGGAGGCCAGAGCCGCGTGCTTCTCGTGAGGAAAGTCGAAAGCTCCACGGGAAGCCGCGAACAGCGCTCCGGCACCGATCGTGAAAACGAGGGCGCCCATGTAGGCAAGCCGCCTCATCGCGTACCTCCAGTGTTGAAGCGCCAACGGAGTCCGACCGTGGCGCGTCCCTCGGTCCAGTCCTGGGACAGAGACCGGTTCTTGTCTTCGATGCGGTAGAAACCGAGGCTGGCGTCGAGGGTCAGATTCGCCTCCGAGATGTCGTATGCGCCCTCGACCGCGCCTCCCGTCACATACCTCTCACCCACACGGAACTCGGACAGGGTCTCGGTCGCGCTGCCTCGAAGCGCCACATACGAGACCGATCCCTTTCCGACGTAGCGTCCGAGGATCAGGTCTCCACCGTACCTCGCGCCGCCGAATCCGTTCTCGGCCCGATAGCGTCCGTCCACGTACCAGCGGTTCGGGCTCCAGTAGACGCGACCGAACCCACGCCACCCATCGTTCTTGACCGTCGTATTGGCCGGACCAGCATTCGTGTCCTCGTACTCGCGGTACGCCCCGCCTGCTTCGACCAGGAGAGGGATGGCCCGTGACGTCCAGGTCGCGGACAGGCGACCCTCGTTGAAACCGACGGGGGAGAACGCACTCCAGATGGTCCAGTAGTCGAAGAACGGAGTATAATGTCGACCCTGTGCGGCGAATCTGATGCCTGCCAAGGCCGGCGTGGTGATGCGGAGTCGGGCATCGTTGACCTGATCGTATGCGAAGTCGTAGGCCGCGGCACCGTCGAATGCCCAGCCTCCGACCAGGGCCCTCAGGTCCACGGCCGCTCTCTCCGTGTACAGGGCCAGGCGGTCCGTGCGGATCTCACGCTGATACGTCGCCGATCCCGAGAACACCTTGCCTCCCCGGAAGCCCACCGCACCTCCGAAAAGCAGGCCCCGGCGATCCGTGGCCAGCAGGTCGGATTCCGTGACCAGGTCCCCGTTTCGAGGTGCGTTGACTCCGCGAGCCAGGCTCCATCCTCCGTACCCTTCGAGCCACAGCCAGCCGAGCCCTCTCCACACGACCGACGCGCCATCGAAGTTGTAGTAGCCGAGTCCCGACGCCCTGTACATCCGACCCGCCTTGATCTGATAGGCCGCGCGGTTGAAGCTGAGATAGCCGCTCATCAGGTCGAACTTCTGATCCGTGCGCGGCCACAGATCGTCACTGCCCAGGCGAGTGCGCATCTGCCCGTGGAAGGACAGGCCCTGCACTCCCGTCCAGCCCGCGAACCTCAGGTCCTGCGTGAACGGCGTGATATCCTGGCGGATGCCGTTGCCCTCGTACCAGCGGCAGAAATCGCCGTCGATGCACGTGACGGTAGTCCCGTCCGCGAGCTGACGCTGGAGTCCTGACCCCGAGACGCCGTCCTCGAGTACCGAGTCCCGGACGAAGGGCCGAAGCTGCAGCCAGCCCCAGTTGAGGGTGACGTCGCCGCGTATGCCTTGCCCGACTACGGCACCGGGCAACAGCAGCAACGCGCACGCGATGAGCGAAAGGAACGGCCGGCGATGGACATTCATGGTCCTGCTCCGACGCGCTTGAGGATTCTTGTTACGGAGCTTCCGGACGGCTCCATGAACATGGCCGGGCGAGCGATACGGATCAAGCCCGCACTGTGAGATGAGAGGAGCCGGGGGTAATCCCGGCTCCCGCACGTCTACCTGTATCCGAACAGCATCGTGTAGAGAATGAGTCCCACGATCGTGAGGCCGATGCCCAGCATCGTGAATCCGAAGATACGCACGGCCGTCTCGAATTCCTTCGGGAAGGGCTCCACGAGCCGCTCCTCGAGCTTGCCTTCCTCGACCATGCGCTCGTACTCCATCGGCTTGTCGCGCTTCAGTTCCTCCAGCGGGACCCGCCCGGTGAAGATCACGGGGTCCATCGGGAACTTGTCCAGCCGGAAGTGCGTGTTGAAGAAGTGGATCGTGAAGATGAACGCGACCGCCAACAGTGCCTCATCGCTGTGGATGATCGTCGCCACATTCACGAACCAGCCCGGCAGAACTGTTGTGAAGATCTCGGGGAACCACAGGAACAGTCCCGTGCAGCCGATGATCAACATTCCCCAGAAGACAGCGAAGTAGTCGAACTTCTCCCAGTACGTATACCGGCCGTACCTCGGCCTTTCTCCCTTGCCGAAGAACCACTTGATAGAGCCCACGAACTCCCGGCCGTCTTTCCCGTTGAACATCAGAGAGTCGCGCGAGAAGATGTATTCCTTCCACGTCTTGCCCGAGGCTCGCTTCTGCTTTCGCACGTCCACCAGGTGAATGATGAAGATCGTGATCATGGTCACGGCGCCGACGCGGTGCAGAGCGCCCATCGCCTCGAAGCCTCCCACCATGCGAGAGAAGAGCTTCGCCCACCCCATCCACGAGAATTTGAGCGTCATCCCGGTCGCGGCCAGGAGCATGAAGCTCAGCAGCATCACGACGTGCAGGATGCGCTGGAAGGTCGTGAAGCGCCGGTAGAGCAGCTTTCGCTCGGCGACGACCGCCTCGGCGTGGCCCTTCCATTGCTCGGGGGATCGCCACAGGCGCCACAACCAGGCGCCAGTGTGGATCAGCGAGAACGTGAGGACAGCCACCAGCAGGCCCGTCATGGCCCAGAACGACCAGAAAAGGAACGGATACTTGTCCGGGTCGTGGTGTGTCGCGTGCGTCAGGTACCCGGTGAATTTCTGGTTCGCAGCCGGATGACACTGGGCGCACGTGTCCACGATGTTGTCCCGGCTCAGCGTCGAGGCAGGCTCAGGGGGGGGTAGAATGTTGTGCGTGCCGTGACAGTCGTAGCACTTGGCAGCCCGCGCTCCGCCCAGGCGCGACACCTTTCCGTGGTAGGTGTCGAAGAAGGTCTCCGACTCCGTTTCGTGGCACCTTCCGCACTGGCTCATCATCAGCATGCGAAAGTCGTCGCGGTCCGTACGGCTGATCGTGTGAGACGTGTGGCATTCCTCGCACGTCGGGTAGTGAGGATCTCTGTCGTGCGAAAAGTCTCCGTCTTCGGGCCAATGAATGCTCTCCCGGAATGTTTCCTCTATGCCGTGGTGACATTGGCCGCAGGTAGACGCGATCCGGTTGGCGTTCACGGTGGAGTTCTGATCGGCTGCCGGCAGCTCGCTGTGCGCTCCGTGGCAGCTGGTGCACGTGGCCGTAACGACCAGTCCGCTTTCCAGCAGCCCTTTGCCGTGGATGCTCATTTCGTAGCCGCGCACGATATCCGGGCCGCCGCGCTGGATACGGCGAGCAGCCGGCTCTCCCTCCCGGTGGCAGCGGCCGCACAGCTCGGGGACGTTCCTCGCGTACGTGGGTGAAGTCGGCGTTTCCTGCGTTGCCGTCGCGTGCTTGTCGTGGCAGTCGAGACAGACCGGCGCGTCCGTCACACCCTCCGCGGACAGCCGCCCATGACTGCTCGCCTGGTACTGGGTTACCTCGTCGGCGTGGCAAACCGCGCAGTCGACGGGTGCCGTCACGTTCTCGCACGGGCGGTCTTCGAAGATCACGCTGACCTCTGTATGGCATTGCGAGCAAGCCGTGCCCGAGTGAGCCAAAAGGTTGAACGCGGCCTCGTCCACGTGCATCGACACCGTGCTGCCGTCGAACGTGGTTCCCGTCAGATCCGGGTCTTCGTGACACCGCATGCAGTCGGCGTTGGCCACTCCTGCGTCGTAGAATACGCGTCGGATTTCGTGCGGCTGGTGACAATCCACGCAGGCCGGGATCTTGTCCGGCTCTTCTTCCCACAGGCGCCCCTCGATGACCTGAGCGTGCACCTGTTCGATCCGTCCGTGGCACTGCATGCACGTGCCGGCAACGTTGTACTTGTGGATGCTGGAACGGGTATCGGTGTGGGGGAGGATGAAGTGCGACGTATGACACGAGGTGCACACGGCCGTGACCGTCAGTCCCTGCCGGAACAACCCCTCGCCGTGGATGGAGAGCGAGTAGTTCTCGAGGATCCGGTCCTGAGGGATGTCCAGCCTCTCCGACACGTCCGTCCCTTCCTGATGGCACTCGCCGCACAGGATCGGGATGTTCATCACGGCCGTGCTTGAACGAGGGTCCCGCTTCGAGAGGATGTCGTGCGCCCCGTGGCAGTCGGAGCAGGTCGGGGCGAGGTTGTCACCGCGCGCGACGGCCTGACCGTGCAGCGACTGACCGTGCTGTCGTGTCTGCCGCCCGTGACACTGAGCACAGTTCGGCGCGGGGGCGTCGTCCTGGTGGGGAAACTCGAGACCGGCGTGACAATCCTGGCAACGCAGGCTGCCGTGCACGGATTCGGCCAGGGACTCCTGGGTTACCACGAGGCGCTCGCCGTTTTCCCGGCTCTGAAAGAAGGCCGGGTTTTCGTGGCACATCAGGCAGTTGATGTCCTGGGCACCAGCCGGAGCCGTGACGAACAGCATACCGATCGCCGCCGCGCGGGCGATTCGCGCCACCCTGCGCAACATCAGGATTTGCATCAGGCTTCCTCACCCGGTTCCGGGTCCGCAGAGGGGGACTGCCTGCCCGCCGCGATCTCCCCGGAATCCAGCCCGTCGAGCATGTCGGCCACCTCTTCATCGTACCAGCGCCCGTGCACCGTCTGAACCTCGTGCTCCGGCATCTTTCCGGTGAGCCATATGAAGCTCATCGGATAGACATCCGGGTGGAACATCACGAAGAAGAAATGCCACACGATGATCGCCAGGGTGGCCAGCAGAGCCTCGTAGTAATGAACCGTCTCGGAGATTGACACGATCCACGCCGGGGCCCATCCCGTTGCCCAGGTCGGGAACCACAGGACGAATCCGGTGATCACCATCACGACGGTTCCCCACACCACGGCCCAGTATTCAGCCTTCTGAGTGTAGTCGTACTGTGGAAACTTCGCCCGGTCACGTCGCCTCCAGATATGGAAAGCGATGTTTGCCCCGAAGTCCTTGATGTCCTGGAAGCTCGGAGCCATCGCCCGCATCTCAGCCCGGCCCCGCCGGACGGCTGTGACGTACCACGCGTGATAGATCGAGGTCAGGATGATCGCGACCCCGGCGACCCGGTGGATCGTTCCCCGCGCCGTCTCGCTTAGCAGGGCGATGCCCGAGTACTTCACCCACCAGACCTCCGGGTTGCGCAGGGCGAAGCCGGTCAGAACGAGAACGATGAAGGACAGCGCGAGCCCCGCGTGCTGGAAGATTTGTCTTCGGTCGAAGCGCACCACCCCGCGCTCGCGCCGGTCGGAGCGTCGCTTCTCGACGAGGTAGTAATTCACGATGATCGCGTTGTGAAGCGCCATGCCACCGATCACGAAGGTTATCAGGCTGATGTAAATGGTCGTGACGATCCGGCGGCCGGCATTGGTCGCCGAGGATGCCGCGACGTGATCGTAGGACTCTGCGAATGCGTCTGTGGCTCCCTCGTGGCACTGCGCGCATGTCGCGACGACATTGGCCTCCGAAACGGATGACTCGGGATCCGCCTTTGGCAGCACCAGGTGGGCCGAATGGCAGCTGACACAGGTCGCCGCGTGTCCGTGGTCACGGCGGGTTGCCCACCCGTGGTAGCTGTCCGTGTAGGAGTGAACTACGCCTTCCTGCAGATTGTACTTGGCGATGATCGTCGGATCGTTGTGGCAGTTGCCGCACAGATCGACCGCAACGTGACCGGCGTAGGTCCCGGCGTCCGGATCGTCGGGTCTCAGGATCAGGTGCTCCCCGTGGCAGTCCGTGCACGTGGGGCTGTCGCCGACTCCGGCGGCCAGGGCCCGTCCGTGTATCGACCGATCGTACTCGGACCTGATCTCCTCGTGACACTCGCCGCAGGTCGAGCTCACGTTGAGACGATTGATCCGGGACGCCGGGTCATTATGTCCCTTCAGGTCGTGGACACCGTGACAGTCCGTGCACGTTGCAGCACCCGAGATTCCGTTCTCGCCGGCCTCCTCATTGGCCACACCATGAACCGATCGGGCGTACTGCTGGGCGGGCGACGCGAGCTTCACGTATTCGTCCGTCAGCAGGCCCCCGGTGCTGTGACACTCGACGCACGTTTCCGCGATGTGCGCGTGGTAGGTGGGCGATTCCGGGTCGTCACTCTTCCTGATCTCATGCACCCCGTGGCAGCTCACGCAGGTCGGCGCCCGCTCGTTGCCCCGGGCGAGCGCGTAGCCGTGAACGCTCTCCTCGTAATTGCTGACGACACTGCCGTGGCAGCGCGCGCAGCCAACCGGCTCGTACTCCTCCGGGTGCGGGTAGGTGTAGTCTGTGTGACAGGTCAGGCACGTCATGCCGATGCTGCAGTGCACGCAATTCTCGAACTTCTCGGGGGTCACGGTGAGTCGATCGTGGTCCTCGCGGCCTGAAAAATTCTCCGGATCACCGTGGCACATGAAGCAGGTGCGGTTCGGATCTTCCGTCTCCTGGGCCAGGAGTTGGGAGCTGCACAACGGGGCGATCAGCAGGAGGCTCGAGACTACTGCCAGGCAGCGAGCGAACAGGGGCCGCTGGGACTGCATGACGGATCTCCGATCTATATGAATGGTGGGAGCGCTCAGTTAATCACCTCAACCATCTCGAGCATCAATCGTGCCAGTGAGCCGGCCGTCAGAGATCCACTTCCGTATCCCCCTCAGGGAGCGTCGTTCTCCTTCCGGAGAGGTGGCTGTGGGTGGCACGCCTGGCAATCGTTTGGCGCGTAGTGATCCACCTGATCCGTGTGACAGACAGTGCAAATGTTCCGCGACCAGGCATCGAGGCCGGCAACGGCCGCACCGTGGCACACGGCGCAGCCTTCGTGTGCCACCGGCGGGTGAATCTGTTTGACACCCTCCCGGTGGCAGGCGAGGCAGTTTGCCTCAGGCTGGTGGTGCCCGTCGTGACACGTCTCACAGAGCTCGGCATCCGGGCGTCCGGCATTCTGGCCGTGGCAGGTGGCACATCCGAACCCCATCTCGACGTGCCGACCGTGCGGGAAGTCTCCGGTTTGCGTGGGGATCACCCCGCCGGGCGGGCCGGGAGAGCCCTCGTGACAGCGCTCGCACGCGATGGCGCCGCTGTGATGGCAGTCGGAGCAGATCGCCGTCGAAGCCAACGACACCTTGCCGTGGTCGTCCATCGGCGTGTGGCAGAACGAGCACGAGAGATTGGCCCGGGTCACGTGGGGATCGTGAGCGAACGACCGTCCCTCCCATTCTCCCTGCTGGTCCTCGATGCCCAGGTGACAGCGCAGGCACTCGTTCTCGCTTACGGACTGGCCTAGATCCACCTCGGGGAGCCGGTAGTCGATTCCGCCGCTTTCGGATGCCTCCCCGACCAGTTGCATGGCCGCGCGGAGCGCGGCATCGGCGTACCCGACATTGTGGACGCCGCCCCCCACCCGAACCAGCTCCACGTTCTCCCGCGCCAGGCCGATGAGGCTGTCGGCCTCCACTCGGCGCGCCTCCGAGCCCTGGCGGCGGCTGGCTGCGGCCGCTTCGACCACGGCGCCGACACTCTCCAGCTTGCGCTCGATGTCGGCTTGCCAGCCAGGCAGGATGTTCGCGTAACGGATGCCATGACACGAAAGGCACGTGGCTTCACCCGCGACCTGGACCTGCGCGTGCCCCGCCATGTCCTGCGGCAAACCGTGGCAGCTCTGGCAGGCGACACGCGCGAGGAACATCGAGCTGGGGTCGTCTTCCGTTCCATGCGCTCCGGTGCCCGTGAACATGCGCTGCTGGGCCTCATGTGTGCCCTGGTGACACGACTCGCAGTCCAGCTCGAGCTTCTCGGACAGAGATACGATCGCGTGATCGATGGGCCGGTGGCAGAGCTGGCACTCGATGTTGTGTTCCGTCAGGTGCACCTCATGCAGCAGGGTCGTGTTCTCGTACTGGGCCAGTCGCTCCGGGAGGTTGTGACATACGTAGCAACGATCCTCGTCGGCCGCCCCCGAACCGGTGGTCACGCGGTCGTGACAGGACACGCAAGACACCATGTCCTCTACGTACTGCGGGTGGTCGATGATCCTCCCTTCCATTTCGAGTCGTGGCGGAGCGGCGTGACACCCCGTGCAGCCCGCGAGCGGCTCGCCGGCGGGTCGGCCCCTGAAGTGGCACAGGAAGCAGGTTTCCTTCGTGACCGCCAGGTGATCTCCCTGGACGATCTGCGAATGGCAACTCGTGCACCGCAGTTGCTTGCCCCGCCGCAGCTGCGTGAGGTGCTGACGGTGGTCGAACCGAACTCCCTCAAACACGAGCTCGCCTTCCAGCTTCCGGGTCGAGTGGCAGCCGGAGCGAAGGCACGCCGCGTCTTCGATTTCCGCCCACGGCCGCGTCCCGTAGGAGCCCGTAACGTATTTCACGACCTGATTCGCGGCCTGCACCTTGCCCATCGCCTCGGCCTTGATGCCCGGCGCGTAGTGGCACTTGATGCACGGCACGTCGTTGTGACTCGAAGTGGCCCAGGAGTCGTAGTAGGGCTGCATGTTATGGCAGTTCTTGCAGAAGCTCGGCTGGGCGCTGTACTCGACAAAACCGAGCGTTCCGAGACCCGCCAGAAGGCCGAACAGGATGAGGATCTGAATCCCACCTAGCAGAAGCTTCGATCGGGAAATGCGGCTGCCCTTACGGGCCATTTCCGGCCGTCCCTTCGACGTCCGGAGTTTCTGATCGGAGCCTCCGAAGCCTGTATCCCGCCAGAAACACGATTCCCAGGGCGAAGAACCATATGGGAATGAGGAACAGCTTGTGCTCCCATTTCTCCTCGGCGCTCACCTCGGCCTTGCCCCGAATGTCCATGGATGCCGAAGCGATCAACCGCTCGACGTCCATCATCTGCTGCAGGTCGAGCGTGTGCTGCAACATCTCGAGGTTGCGGAACTCGCTGAGGGCCGCTCGGAACCGGAATCGTTCATCGGAGACCTCGTGGCCTCTCCTCACGAGCTCTTCCACCGCCTCGGCCGCACTCTCCATCTCACTTTCGGCGCGCCGCAGCACCTGCTCGACTTCCGCTCCCAGCGTGGTCTCCGCACCTCCCGCCTCGTGGCAGCCCTCGCAGGTTTGCGCAATCCGCTCGGTGGCCACGCGCTCGGTATCGTGGTTGGAATGACAGTCCGTGCAACCCAGAGGCGCTTCGCCTCCTTCGAGCTGGCCGTGTGGTCCGAGATCGAACGCCCGCCGAACGTTCACGTGGCACCGGCCGCATACGTTGGATATCTCGCCCACATTCGGAGGGAGAGCCGCGTGTGAGCCGTGGCACCCGATGCAGGTAGGCGCCGCGAAATTCTGGTCTTCGTACAGAGCGATGCCGTGCGCGCTGTGTCTGTGTTCCGCCACCTGACCGGTGGGGATCCCGTACGGGGCCATCAGGCTCTCGTCATCGTGGCACCGGGCACACGTCGCCGAGATGTTGGTCGGGTAGACCCCGCTGCGGGCGTCGTCGGGTCGCAGGGTCGTGTGTGGGTCGTGACAATCCGAGCACGTCGGCGCGTCCAGGTTCCCCTCAACCAGCAGGAGCTGTCCGTGCCGGCTCGTGCGAAGCTCTGCGATCTGGTCGGCAGGAAGTCCGTACTGCCTCATCTGGTTCGGGTCGGTATGACAGGACGAGCACACCTCCAGCGACTCCAGCTTGCCGAGAGAGCCCTTGAAGTCTCCTCCATGCGCCTCCGGGGTTTCGAAGGCGGTGGGGTTGCCACCGTGGCAGTCGTGGCACTGCACACCGCGATCGGAGTGAATACCGAGCTGGTAAGCCCGCCGCTTGTCGGCATGGCAGACGAGGCATCCATACCGCTGCGCCGACGACGCGGGATCCTGAATGCGCGCCGTGCCCGCCGCCGTACCGGCCACCGCCGGACGCGCCGCGGACAGTCCCGCGAAGCTGCAGGCAAGAATGAGCAGGAAGCCGAAGGGGCTCGCCGGTTTGATCATGGTTCCTGCCTCGCCTCCGCATCGCCGCCGGCGTTCACATCCGACGCACCGGGCGTTGGGATGGCACGTTCTTCCAGGATGCGCGTCTCGATCCCGGCGCTGGGTGGCACGGAATCGATCTGCTGCCCCACGGCCCAGAATGCCAGGAAGCCAAGGAAGAACAGCAGGCCGACGCCGAGAACCACCGGCTTGCGACGGAGGCCCTTCTCGGTGTCCCTGTCCACGAGAGGCAGAATGACCATAAGGAGACCGAGCGCCGAGAAGCCCACGAACCCCCACACGCCCATCGTGCGGATCAACCCGAGCGACACATCGACCACGATCCAGGAGGAGACGAGCCTTTCGGGAATCTCGAACGGCGTCGCCGGATCCCCGATCGCGCGGGGGAACAGCGCTGCGAGCGAAATCGAGACCGCCAGGACGAGGGCCGAGACGATCACCATGCGGAGCAGGTGGTCCGGGTAGTAGGGCGTTCCCGCATCCTGCGTCTCCACGTGGCCCCGCGGGGGGGCTGTTCCGTGCTTGCGGACCACGACGAAGTGAAGCACGAGCAATCCGAACGCGGCCCACGGAAGCACGATTACATGCAGGGCGAAGAACCGGCTGAGCGTGGCTCCCGACACGAACACGTCGCCGGTGAGGAGGCCCACGATCGCCCCGCCGACGATCGGCGTCTGCCCGATGACGTTCATCACCTCGGTCGAGGTCCAGTAGGCCCACTGGTCCCACGGCAGCAGGTATCCCGTTCCTCCGAATGCCAGCACGACGAACAGGAGCAGCACGCCCACGAGCCAACTCGTTTCCCGGGGCGGCCGGTACGCGCCGGTGAAGAACACCCGGGCCATGTGGGCCAGGATTGCCAGCACGATCAGGTTTGCCGACCAGACGTGGAGGTCGCGGATCAGCCACCCGAATGGCACCTCGGTCGCGATGTACTGCAGACTGGCGTATGCCTCGTCCACGGACGGCCGATAGTAGAAGGAGAGCAGGACACCTGTGACCACGAGCACCATGAACAGAAGGTAAGCGATGCCGCCGAACGAGTGCCGCCAGCCCACGTAGGAAGGCAGGCGCCGACCCCACGCCTTCCGCAGCGCCTGGTCGATCGGGAGCTCGCGATCGATCCGACCATACAGAAGACCCATGAATCTCAGGGAAGAGAGCAGGCTGGCGTCCGTGCTCTGCCTGATATCATCTCCGATCTGGCCTAGCCACGTCCGAACCCTCATCAACATGCGGGCTCCCGCTTTTCAGTCTCGAGTGACGTAGACGAAGTCGTTGCGGACGAAGACGGCATACCGCTGCAGTGGCTCGGTGGTCAGGCCTTCCACGGCGTGACCCCTGAGGTTGTACACCTGGTGACCGCACGGCGACATGATGCGCAGGGCTGCCGAGTCCCACCTCAGGATACAGCCATCGACCGGTGACACCCCCTCCAGCGCCGCGTAGTCGTTCTCGGCGCGCCGCACGACCAGGATGACCTGCTCGCCCCAGGTCTCCAGCCGGCTGCTTCCCACCGGGAAATCCTCCACCCGCGTGACCCGCGCCGCCAGCTCGCGCTGCGGAATGATGAGGTGCTCCGGCGGGATCGTGTACAGGGTCGCTACGACGAGCGCGGCGAGGAACACCACCGCGATCATGAAGTTCAATAGAAACGTACCGAGGTCGCGCTCGCGATCGTGGGAATCTGATGCCATTTGGGTTCACAGCCTCGTGAGTGACCGTGCCTCGATATGGAGCCGGAATTCCGCCCCGCTTTACCGCTCCACGGCAGGGCGGAAAGTACTGTGGCGGGAGCCGTTGTGCCAGAACATCATCGGGGCGATGGTGAACCGTCCGGACTCGCGTAAAGGGAGGCAATCTCCTAATTTCCGTCCCACTTCGGTCGAACGTCGGGAGAGGCTTCGTGCGTTTCCATGCGCGCCCGGCGTGATACCAATCGCAAGGAGAGCTAGGATGATTCGAAACGTCGTGATTACCGCCGCCGCGATGCTGTTCGTCGCGGCCGGGTCGGCGTTCGGGCAGGACGCGACCAAACCGCCGGTCATGACGCACGACATGGAGGGCAAGGACAACTGCATGATGTGCCACTCCGGGGCGATGGAGGGCATGCCGGCGGCTCCGGCGGACCACGAAGGTCGCGCCGCTGAGTCCTGTGTCCTCTGCCATGCGCCGGATGCAGAGATGCAGACGGCGACGGCAAACGCGATCGCTCACGAGCTCGAGGGCAGGGATAACTGCGCGATGTGTCACTCCGGGGCGATGGAGGGCATGCCGGTAGTGCCCGCGAGCCACGAAGGCCGGGGCGACGATATCTGCACAATGTGCCACGCACCGGCCGGCTGAGAACGCCTGCTCGTTCGTGAAGCTCGGGGGGATCCCGAGCAGGATGGAAGAAACCCGCGGTAGCCACTCGGCTCTCGCGGGTTTCTCTTGCGGTCCGATCAACGTCGCGTAACGAGGCTCCCGTTCTTCAGGGAAGGCTTACGCCGTATTCGTCCTCCACGGCGGTGATGCTGGTGTCGAGCAGGGCACGGATCCAAGGTGAGTTGTGAGTCGTCGATCCGTACACCTCGCCTCCGTGCGTCGCCAGGCTGTAGTTGAAGAACCCGCCCTCGGCCACGGTGAAGGTGGCGACGGTCGCGTCGATCTCGCCGCCCGGCTCGTCCAGGTTTGGGTCGACCAGTTCGAGTAGGGCGAGCAGCGCGTCCGCCTGCGTACGCACGAAGTCGCCCCTGACGTTCAGGATCGCGGCGGCGCCGTCCTCGGTGGAGTGACAGCCGGAGTCCACGCAGCCCACGAACGATCGCTCGGCGGTCGATACCGCGCAGTCAGTCTCTCCGTTCGGGATGCCGCTTTCGTCCACACAAGGAATGGCATCGAACGTGTGCCCCACGGCCTGGAACTCGAACGCGCCAGTGGCCTCGTCCGTGACCGTGTACATGGCCACGTGGCACGTGGCGCAGAGCTTCTCGTTGCTGGCCGATCCGTGGGTAGCAACGACCGAACCGAGAGCCAGGCCCGACCCGGGCGGGACCCAGCCGGCCTCGCCGATCAGCAGCTCAGCCTCGGGAGCGTGTGGCTCCAGTCCGTGACTGGAGTTTGGATCCGCGACCGAGCGCCGATTGTGGCACCTCGCGCAAAGGTGCAGCTGAATATCCGGCGTGCGCACCGGGAACCGGAGCTGTCCCTCGAACGTGGCATCGTGCGGAGAGTGGCACACACCGCAGACCACGGCGAGGGGCTCCTCGCTGTCTCGTTCCAGGTAATCCGAGCGAACGCCCCAGGCCAACAGCGTGCCCTGGCCCCTGTGGCAGCCGGCGCACTCGAGGTTGGAAGCCGCGAAGCCAACGACCTCGGAATGCTTCGACAGCTCCCACTGCTCGACGAACGGATGGTGCGTCCCGTTATGGCACTCGCCGCAGCCGTTCGTCAGGTCTCCGCCGACAGCGAGCGAAGGCAGAGGCTGCGAAGCCTGGGGGTCCGCCACGTGCGTCTCACCGGCGCCGTGACAGGCCTCGCACTGCACGTCCAGGTAGCGCGAATCTCCGGTGGACGTCCAGCCGACGGGCTCGGTCGCGGCGTTGCCGAACTGGCTTACCGTGTGACAGCCCTCGCAGAATTCCTGCGCGTGTCCACTGTCCTGCAGGGTCGCCCAGGCGTCGGCGTGCGCCGTCACGGTCCAGCTTGCGCTCGGCGTGGCGTGGCACTGCGCGCATGTCGGCTCCCCAGCCTGTCCCTGGACGTATCCGAGCATTCCGCCCGCTGACGCCGGGGGGTCGTTGCCGAACGGTCGATCGTTGAACACGGTGTCCTCGTCGACACATCCGGCGGCGAAGACTGCCAGGCCAAGCACTGCGAAGCCGGCCTTCAGAATCTGAAGGAAGGAGGCGCGACGGAAGTCGGAGTCGCCCACGGTGACCTCTCCTGGTGTTGAGATTGCCGGGTCCGACACGATGCCGGCCCGACGTGCCGACGTTCACTCAAAAGCTGGCCACCGAAGGGCGAATGTGCAAGCATTGGCCGCGGTCGTGCTCAAGCACGGTCCTTCAGCGACCTGCTAAGGGCTACACAGTGCTCGTGCCGCGGACCGCTATACCTCTTCAACAGCCTTGAAGCGCTTGCATCGTGCGGCTGGGTAGCGAGATTGAGGGGTGAGTCGAACGGACGCAACGGCGCTGGAATGGAATCCATGAGCGATCGAACATTCCTCATTCTCCTCGTTCTGGCGAGCGCTCTCGCGCTCGCGGTCGGAGTATGGATCGGCCTGGGATATCCAGGCAGGTACGATCGGCACGAAGACACGGGCGCGAAGGCGCCCCGCAGGGCCCCTGTCCGCATACTGCTCGATCGCTTCGGTGGTTCCAGGCGGCGTGGCCGGGACCGGAACGCCGGTACGGGACGGTGGTCCCGGCTGTGAGCCACGATCGGTACGCGGCCGTTCGCAGTGTTCTATGGGCCGTCCTGTTCGCGAATCTCGCCGTCATATCGGTAAAGGTGTGGATCGGCGTGCGATCCGGCTCCCTGGCTATTCTCGGTGACGCAGCCCATTCCGGCGTCGATGCGCTCAACAACGTGGTCGGCCTTGCGGCCGTGCGCGCCGCTGCGGTGCCTCCCGACGAGGAGCACCCGTATGGCCACGCCAAGTTCGAGCTTCTCGGCGCGCTCGCTGTTGTGGCATTTCTCTCGATCACCTGCTTCGAGCTCGTCAGCGCTGCGATCGGACACCTGCTCAGCGACTCGGTCCCGCCGCGGCTGGAGCCTCTCACTTTCGCGGTGCTCGCCGGCACGATGGTGGTCAACGTGATCGTGGCGTGGACAGAGGATCGCGAGGGAAAGCGGCTGAACAGCGTGCTACTGTCGGCCGATGCCCGGCACACCGGCGCCGACGTCCTGGTGACCGGTTCCGTGCTCGGCGGGCTGTTCCTGGTCACCCGCGGCTGGGCGGCCGCCGACGCGTGGCTCGGAATCCTGGTGGCAATCCTGATCGCCCGCAGCGGGTGGCAGATCCTCACGCGTACCGTGCCGGCGCTCGTCGACACCGCGGCCCTGGAGGCCGCGCGAATCCACACGCTCGTGGCCGGGGTTCCGGGAGTACGAGACATCACGGATGTCCGGAGCCGGGGAGACTTGGAGGGCGCAGCATTCGTAGAGATCACGATCGAGGTGGACGGCGGACGGACGGTCGAGGAGGGCCATCGCGTGGCCGATGCCGTGGAGAGGAAGCTCGTGGACGATGCGGGATTCGCCGCCGCCGCCGTCCATGTAGAGCCGTGGTCGGACGGCTCGGGCGGACCCCGGGCCAATCCCGGCTGAACCGCCGGCGACCCGCTACTGCTTCAAGGGAACGACCTCCCACCGGCACGATTCGTCGCCACGGCTTTCGCATGTGGGGTGGCGCACCGGGGTCGCCTCTCCGAGACCTTCGGCGCACGCGGCGAACGCTGCCGTGATGATGCAGCAAGCGGATCCCGAGGTGTCCGCGGAGGCTGGGAGGCAGCGTGCGACTGACACCGACGGGTCGGTACGATCCAGGCGGATGGTGCTGCCGGGACTGAGCGAGGCGGCGACTCGTCGCAGGTGCCGGAGCAGGGCCCGCCGCCTGATTCCGGCAGGAGCGAAACGCCGGGCCAGACTCACGGCCTTCGGCGTCCGCGCCGCGTATTCCGTTCCCAACCGGTCACCGGCCGCCTCGAATACCAGGCGGGCGTCCGGTCGCCGAGCGATCAGACGCAGGAGATCGACGAACTCGCTTGCCTCGAGCTGGCGCCGCCGCCGACTCATTTCGGCGTATCGTCTCATCTGCCCGTCAATGACATCGCTCAGGCCGAGCCGGCGCGGCAGGCTGATGTGGAACTCTTCGTCCTCCAGCACCTCGGAGGGCATGTCCACATCGCGCAACGACTCGAGCAGCACGAGCGCGATGCCCGGGCTGAGGCGGCCAGCTATATCGGCAGTTCTTATCATATCTGAAGCTACGCTAGGCTGGACGACCGGCTGGAGCAAGGCGTGAGCTTGTGACCCGAGGGGGGCGATCGCCATAATCCCCCGTTCAGCTATCGGGCGCGGCCGGGCTCGGGAACCCCGGAGCCCAGCGGCGCCTTTCGTCGAACCCGATACGGGCCCGTGCGGCCGGCGACCAGACATGTACGACCCGAAGAGCGTGGAAGAGAAGTGGCAGGCCCATTGGGCCGAGAACGGAACCAACGAGCCTGACCTCGATGCGGCTCAGAGGCCGTTCTTCAACCTGATGATGTTCCCCTACCCCTCGGCGGAGGGTCTGCACGTCGGGAACCTGTACGCGTTCACTGGCGCGGACTTTCACGCACGATTCCAGCGGTTGAGAGGTCGGGACGTGTTCGAGCCCATAGGGTTCGACGCGTTCGGCATCCACTCCGAGAACTACGCGCTCAAGGTCAATGTCCACCCGATGGACCTCATCCCGCGCAGCATCGCGAACTTCACACGCCAGCTGAAGCGCTCCGGGATCATGTTCGACTGGTCGCACACGGTCGATACGACGAATCCCGATTATTACCGGTGGACGCAGTGGATCTTCCTCCAGCTCTACCGAGCCGGCCTGGCGGTCAAGAAGGAGGCGCCGGTCAACTGGTGCCCGTCCTGCAAGACCGTTCTCGCGAACGAGCAGGTGGAAGGCGGAAAGTGCGAACGCTGCGGTACGGAAGTTGGACAGCGGTTTCTCAGCCAGTGGTTCTTCCGGATCACCGAGTACGTCGAGCCACTCCTGAAGAACCTCGATTGGATCGACTGGTCTCCGTCGACGCTCACGGCACAGCGAAACTGGATCGGACGCTCGGAGGGCGCCCTGCTTCGATTCCAGCTGGCGGGCGAACGTGACGGATCGCTCGACGTGTTCACGACCCGGCCGGACACGATTTTCGGTGCTACGTTCATGGTTCTCGCGCCGGAGCATCCGCTCGTCGAGGAGCTCACCTCGGAAGATCGGCGCGACGAGGTCGAGACATACCGGGCGGCGGCCGCGGACGTCGACCTCGTCGAGCGACGGAAGACCGACGACCGGAAGAAGACGGGCGTGTTCACCGGCGGCTTTGCCGTCAATCCGGCGACCGGCGAAGACATACCGGTATGGATCGCAGACTACGTCCTGATGGAGTACGGAACCGGGGCCATCATGGCCGTGCCGGGTCACGATCAGCGCGACTTCGAGTTCGCCAGGCAGTTCGGGCTTGAGATTCTGCCCGTGATGGCGCCCCCTGAGGTAGTGGACGATGCGTCGGACCCGTCCTCAGTCGACCTGCAGCTCGATAATGAGGCGTTCGTCGAGCATACCGAAGGTGAGCGCCTGATCAATTCAGGTGAGTTCAGCGGTCTGCCGGCGACCGAGGGAGCGGCACGTATCGTGGAGTGGCTCGGCGAGCGAGGTCTCGGCGAGCCGACGGTGAACTACCGGCTGCACGACTGGTGCATTTCGCGCCAGCGATACTGGGGCGCACCGATCCCGATTCTGTACTGCGACACGTGTGGAACGGTTCCCGTGCCCGAGGAAGACCTCCCGGTGGTGTTGCCGCATCTCGAGCAGTTCAAGCCAGGCGACGACGGCATCGCTCCGCTCGCGAAGGACGAGTCGTTCTACCGTGCCACGTGTCCGTCCTGCGGCGGCGAGGCGCGTCGAGAGACCGACGTTTCGGACACGTTCCTCGACAGCACATGGTACTTTCTGAGGTATCCGAGCACGGATTTCGACGACCGCGCGATCGATCCGTCCCGTACGGATCGGTGGCTGCCGGTGGACATGTACATCGGCGGGGAGGAGCACGCTGTGCTCCACCTCCTGTACTCCCGGTTCATCACGATGGTGCTGCACGACCTCGGGCATGTACCGTTCGAGGAGCCCTACGTGCGCTTCCGGAAGCACGGCCTGATCATCCGGGATGGCGCGAAGATGTCGAAGACGAAGGGAAACGTCGTGAACCCGGACGAGTTCATCGACCGGTACGGCGCGGATACGATTCGCACGTACCTGATGTTCCTCGGTCCGTATCAGGAGGGCGGCGATTTCAGGGACAGCGGAGTCGTCGGACCTCAGCGTTTCCTGGCGCGGGTGTCCGACGCCGTCGAGGCCGCTGTGGAGGCGGGTGCGATGGGCTTTCCGGACGCGGTCGTAGAGCGCGCCGTCCACCAGACGATCAGCCAGGCCACTGAGGATTTCGCGAGCCTCTCGTTCAATACGGCGATCGCCGCCCTGATGGAGCTCCTCAACACGCTGCGCGCGGGTGGCAGGGTGCCCACGCTGAACGAGATCAGGCCGCTAGTGATCATGCTCGGTCCGATCGCGCCCCACCTCGCGGAGGAGCTGTGGGAGACCCTTGGCGGCGAGCCCAGCCTGTTCGATCACGCAAGTTGGCCTGCGTTTGATCCGGCCAAGCTGACGACTGATTCGGTGGAAATCGCGGTTCAGGTGAACGGCAAGCTCCGCGCGACGATCTCGCTGGAAAGGGGGGCGAGCGAGGATGCCGCGCGCGCCGCGGCCCTGGCGGACGAGGGCGTCCAGCGTCACATCGGGAACGCGTCGATCAGGAAGACGATTCACGTCCCCGACCGGCTCCTGAACCTGGTTGTGGGCTAGGAGCGTGTCCGATCACTCCGGGGACGATCTGCCCCCGGAGCCTCCGGTCACCAACTGACGTTTCCTTCCTGCGAAGTGTCGATTTCGGCCGACTCCTCGCCTTCCCCGAACAGGAACGAGCGCAGGTTGGACACGAGAAACTCGCGCGCACGAGGCTCCCGTACACTGAGTCCGTAGTGGTTGATCAGGAGCATCTGGCGTTGCTTCCACTCTTCCCAGCAGTCGGTGCAGATCTCCGAAACGAGTTGTGTACCCAGGTCGTTCGGAAAGGGAGTCCGGGCGAGCGGTTCCCGATCCGGCTTGCTGCACCGCACGCATTGGAACCCGTCGGAGCCGGCCATCGGCGTCAGACCGGTACCGTGAGGACGGAGCAGTTCGCTCCCCGGATGATCTGCTTCGTGATCCCGCCGAGGAGAACCCGGCCCGTGAGGCCGGGCGCGTGGTACTTGCCGATGACGATCAGGTCCACCGCCTCGGTCTCGGCCGCATTCAGGATGTGGTTCACGATGGGGCGCCCGCGGACGACGGACACCTGGATATCGATCCCTTGCCTGAGCTCCTCGGGAACCCGATCCAGGGCCGCGTCCCGGGCCCGCTGCTCGAGAAGCCTGACCGTGTCCTGCGTCTTGGTGGGCGAAGAGACTGCCCTCAGGTAGGCCTGCAGCGTGCTCGGCATCGCGTGGAGCAGGAACAGGCGGTCGCCGAAATACGCGCTGTATCGGGCCGCGGTGGCCGCGATCGGCGCGCTGCCGTCGCGCAGGTCGAGTGCCGCCAGGATCGTCCCGTCACTCTCCTGCCGGTTCGGTCGCCAGATCAGGACGGGAACGGTGGCCTTTCGGACGATGGCGACGCAGGTGTTGCCGAGCTCATCGGACGGCCACACCCGCTTCTGGTGTGCGCCGACGACCACGAGTTCCGCACGGATCTCGTCCGTGATTGCCGCGAGAGCCTCGGGTGTCCAACCTGGTCGTACCTCCACCCTCGCCTCGATACCGCACTGGCTCGCGATCTCCTCGAGGTTCGCCCTGGCATCGAGTTCTCGCTCGCGGCCGATCTTCATCTTCGATTCGAGCTCGCGGCGCAGGTAACCGGGGACTCCGAGAGGCTCGATCGCGTGAAACAACGTGATCTCAGCGTCAGGGAACCGCGAAACGGCCCACCGTACGGTCTCGACAGAGGCGTCGGAGAAATCGATACCGAGCAGAATACTGTAATACATGGCGCTCGAACCTAGCGGACCGCAGTCTCGACCGCACCACCAGGATGGTCCAGCAACCTGCTGGAGGCCGGGTCTGCGAGGAGTCGATCCAACGCCTCCCACGGGTCTCCGCTCCCGGTTTCCCGGATGATCTCCTGAACCGTGGTCGTCAGCTCGCCGTGGCGCGCGTACAGGGTTTCCATGTCATCCAGCCTCGTGTAATACAGCGTGCGCGAGAGCAGCCACGCGTTGTTGACGCGCTCGTGGTCCAGGCCCGCGTATCGACCGGACCGGAGCTCGGGCTGGACCACCGACTCGAACCGCTCCGCCGCGTCGCGCAGAATCCTCCGCTTCTCTTCTCGCATGGTCTCCGGCGACAGGTCTGACCCGTACAGTTCCTCGAGCGGGTCGAGCATGGAATGGAAGAAGCGGCCGAAAACCCGCATGTCGTGCCACCGATCTTCTGCCGTCTCGCACAGCGCCTCGTCAGCTGCCGCGTCACAGAAGAACGAGATGGCTCCCCGGTGCCCCACGAAGTTGGCGAAGCTCTCGTTGAACTGTGCCTGTCCCTTCGGAAAGAACGTGCTGTGAGTGATCTCGTGGATGACGGTCTCCACGATGCCGACGCTATCGGAGCGCAGTGTCGTCGACATCAGCGGATCCGGAAACCAGCCCAGTGTGCTGAACGCGCTCGACGGCCGCACCCAGGTGTCGTATCCCTGGGCGTCCAGCTCTTCGGCCTCGCGACGCGCCTTGTCGAAGTCGAAGTATCCCTTGTAGGGCATGTGCCCGACGATCGGGAACCACCAGGTCTTCCACCGAAGCTGGAACTCGTTCGCCGCGTTGATCACCATAAGCAGCGTATCCCTGTCCAGCTCGACGTAACTGGTGAACGCGTTCCCCGGCTCCAGCTCGAGCGTTCGGTCGGCGTACTCCCGCGCGTCCTGCACCAGCCGGAGCTTTCCGCGCAACTCGGCCGACGTGGTCGTGTCGTGAACGACCTCGTGGATCGGTCGGCGGGCCGTGAGGATTTTGGCTTCCTCCCAGCCCGCGCGCAGCACGTAGCCGGGAGAGCAAGCCGAGAGAAGGCCCATGGCGGCAACGAGAGTCATATAGCAGGCTGCGCGATTCCGTGTCATGTCCGCTGGTACGTTCCGGCGGCTCATTGGTGCCTTTCCTCACGATCCGTGAGGTGCCCGGCAGGTCGCCGAAGACCCATGCGCGCGTCCACTCAGGGTTCTCCAACCACCTGTCAGGGCCTCCTCACGTGGTACACACGCTCTCGAACGGCGTTGCCCCTGTACTGCCGTGCGGGTCCATCCGAATCGCTTCGGTAGCGTCGATATCCACGGGTGAATACCCGGAAACTGTCGGGATCACCGGCCTCCCGGAAGGCGCTCTCGATGCTTTCGCGCGGCAGGAGGCCCTCGTCGTTGTAGCTCAACAGCACGTGCCGGGCGTCGGTCACATCCAGGAGCGAGGTCAGGGCCGCCTCGCAGCGACCGCGTCGGCACCAGTCCGAGCGCAGGTCGTCATCGGGAATCAGTCCGGTCTTGCCTCTGAGTTGCGGCGGCGGGTCCCACCCCTGGGCCAGCAGCTCCGGCAAGTGGTAGTAGCCGGGATACTGTCGCTCGTTGTATGGAGGGTCCAGGTAGACGAGGTCCACGGCGCCGGCCTGACGCAAAAGGTCTTCCGCTGTCCCGCGGTACGCTGAGCAGCCCCGCGCCGCGGCGGACGGCGGCACTGCGGGCCGCAAAGGCCTGAGACGTAGCGGCCGGGTCGCGTTCGGTTGCCACGACTTGACGAACGACGCGTACACCCCGGTCGTGTTGGCCACGCGGTCGGCCGCCTGGATCAGCGTGGCCAGGAGCAGCTGTTTGCGAGGTCCGTCGACCAGGCCTTCCGCGTGCCACGCCTCGATCCGGTCGCGAATGGCATCGATCACGGCGCCGTTCTCCGGGGTGTAATACATGCGACCGTGCTTCCGACCGACCGCCCCTCCCGGAGTGTAATGCTCCGTGATGAAACCTCCCCTGGGGGACGAAGCTCCGAGCACCCTGAGGACCGCAGAGTAACTGACGGAGCGGCGAGAGCCGCTTCCGTCCACCAGCGCGCCCGGAAACGAGGGGGTCCGGTCCAGTTCCACGCGCGCGACCTGGTAGGCGTACGAGACGGCCAGGAGATCGCCGCAATGGACGCGCCATCCGGCCGTCTTGAGTGCGCGACCGACGCTCGCGGTGCCGGCGAACGGATCGCAGGCTACCCCCGGCGACAGGCCGAGCTTACTCAGCGTCCCCAGGAGGAACGGGACCAGCTTCGTCTTGTTTCCGATATAGCGCACGCGTTCCTCGCGAGACCTTACATGTTGCTGAAGACCCATGCGCGCGACGGCCCGGGGTTTGTCATCCACCTGCTGAGGCCGAGCGCAGCGATCCGGCACGGGAATGATACGCCGGCCGTGATGGGTACAGCGAGTCCGGCACAGTGCCGCGAAGCCGACCGATGCCGGTCCTGTACCGGGGAGGGACGTGTGCCGTACCTTACACAGATTGCTGAAGACCACCCGGGGTTCTTCAGCGACCTGCTCTCGGCCGGACATCTGGTGCGCGGAGGATCCGTGAGCCTGCTCGAGACTCTGTACAACGTGGCCGTCAACGCGCTCCGTCCGCTGCTCCCTGCATTCAGCGCTGCGTCGCCGAAAGTGTCGGCGGCCGTCGAGGGACGCCGCGCCGCCGCGGGCGAAATCGCTCGCTGGGCGGAGCGGGAGCGGGATCCGTTCCGTCCCCTTCTGTGGCTGCACGGTGCCTCGGCTGGTGAGCTCGCGGGCGCGATTCCCATCGTCGCCCGGGTCAGGGAAGAGCGACCGGAATTGCAGCTTATTGTGACTTATTCCTCTCCCTCCGCCGAAAGCGTCCTGGACGAGATCGATGCCGATCATGCCGGGTACCCACCTCTCGAGACGATGGCGGATTGTCGGGAGGCCATCGGGCAGTCGCGTCCCGACGCCCTCGTCTTCGCCAAACTCGACGCCTGGCCAGCGCTCACACGCGCGGCTACCGAGGCGGGAGTCTCACTCGGCATGATCAACGCGACGGTACGGCCGACGAGTACCCGACTGCGCGGACCGGGACGACAACTCCTGGCGCCGAGCTACGGCCGACTCGATGGCGTGGGAGCGGTGTCGGACGGCGCGATGGAGCGACTCGAAATACTGGGGACGCGTCGGGATGTAATCCAGGTCACGGGCGACGCCGCGTTCGAGCGCGCGCTCGAGAGGGTGGATCGTGTGCGCGAGGCCGTTTCGGTAGGTGGACGCAGGTTGCCCGCCCGTGAGGACGGCCGGGTGCGGCTGTGCGCCGGATCCACATGGCCCGAGGATGAGCGGGTCTTGATCGAGGCGGCGGCGGTCCTGTCGGGCTCGAGCAATGGGAGCAACAGCCGGGTTCCGGAGCTCGACCTGATCCTTGTGCCGCACGAGCCCGACGATGCGGCCGTGAAGCGCATTCAGAGAATGTGCCTCGAGCACCTTGGATCCGGGCCGCGTCTGTGGTCCGACCTTCCGGCCGATGGGCAAGGCGGATCGAAGGCTCGCTCTCTCCTGATCGTGGACGCTGTTGGCTTCCTTGCGGAGCTGTATCTGGAGTGCGACATGGCGTGGGTGGGTGGAGGAATCGGAGGAGAGGGCCTGCATTCCGTGGTCGAGCCGGCGGCTGCTGGTCTCCCGGTGCTGTTCGGGCCGGTCCACGACCGCTGGGAAGCGCGGCAGATGGTCGAGAAGGGCATTGCACTCGAAGCTCCCCCCGCCGAAGTGGCGGGCGCCATCGACTCGTTGCTACGCGACCCGGAGCGTCGAGTCCGAATGGGAGAATCCGCCCGTCTCTACGTGGAGAGTGGCCGCGGCGCCACGGAGGCCTCGGTCCGGCTGGTCTTGGATCTGCTCGCCGAGGGTGGGCAGAAGTGACTCAGTGAGGGTGCGAGTACTTCAGTCGTCGCTTGCCAGGACCGGCTTCGGTCCCAACGCATACCAGAATAGCAGGCCGATGATCGGGCACAGAACGATGATCGCGCTCCACAGGAGCCCCACCCGTGGTGCGGGACGGGCCCGGATGATCAGGCCGATGGCCCACGCGTCGAGGACGGCGAGCAGGGCAGCCAGCACCCAGCGCGAATCAAGCCCGATAACGAATTCCAGAAACTCTGTCATGTGACGCTCGGCGAGCCAGCGAACTGAAGCCGATGCAGCCGGGCGTAGAGTCCGTCCAGCTCCAGCAGCTCCGCGTGCGTTCCGGTTTCCCGAATCTCTCCGTGGTGCATTACGAGTATGCGATCGGCGTTTCGGATCGTCGAGAGGCGGTGTGCGATCACCAGGCTCGTGCGCCCCTGCATCAACTCGTCCAGGGCTCGCTCGATCTGCGCTTCAATCTCAGAGTCCACGGCGCTCGTGGCTTCGTCTAGGATCAGCAGATCCGGGTCGCCGGCCAGGGCGCGCGCGAAGCTGAGAAGCTGCCGCTCCCCGGCGCTCAGATTGCTGCCCCGCTCGCCAAGACGCTGTTCATATCCGGCTGACAGGCGATCGACATATGGCGCCACGCCGACCCTTTCCGCGGCCTCGTACACGCGGTCCTCGCTTACCTCCGACCGGCCGAGATCGATGTTCCAGAGCACAGTGTCGGAAAACAGATACACGTCCTGAAGGACGAGGCCGATGCGTTTTCGCACGGCCGATGCGGGAACCGTCGAGATGTCCGTGCCGTCCAGGAGAATGGTCCCGCGCTGCGGACGGTAGAAGCGCATCAGCAGGTTGATGAGAGTAGACTTTCCCGCTCCGGTGGCGCCGACGATCGCGATACGCTGTCCTGGTTCCACGGTGAAGGTCACGTCCTTCAGCACCCACTCGGTTTCGCCGGCGTCCCCTTCGTCCTCGTCGTCCTTGCCCGATTCCAGCTCGCCGTAGTGGAACCACACGTGACGGAATTCGATTCGCCCGCCCCGCGTCGGTATGACCGGTACCCCGGCATCGGCACCGGATTCCGAGTCGACTCCCGGGAGGCCGGAGTCCTCAACCGAAGGCTCGGACTCGACCGGGTGAGGCTGCCGGTCCAGCAGCTTGAACACCCTTTCCGAGCTCGCCATGGCGCTCTGCAGGATGTTGTATTTCTCGGACAGGTCCTGAATCGGGCGGAAGAATCGCCTGGCGTACTGCAGGAACGCGGCGATCGTGCCGACGGTGATCGCTCCGCGCAGAGACTCCGAGCCCCCGTACCAGATGATCAGGGCCATGGCGACAGCCGCCAGGATCTCAACCGTCGGGAAGAACAGGGCGTAGTAGGTGATCGACTTCAGATGCGCGGACAGGTAATCACGGTTGATGTCGTCGAAGCGCTCGAACGTCTGCCCTTCCTGGCGGAACAGCTGGATCACGCTCATTCCGGTGATACGCTCCTGGAGATATGCGTTGATGCGGGCGAGAAGCAGGCGAATGTCCCTGTAGGCGCGACGTACCCGTGTGCGGAAAAGCCACGCGGACGCGAAGACGAGGGGGAGGACCGTGAAAGTCACCAGGGCGAGGCGCCAGTCGAGGATGAGCATCGCCGTTACAATGGCGCCGATCGTGAACACGTCGCCGAAGATCGTCACCACGCCCGATGTGAACATCTCGTTCAGTGCCTCGACATCGCTCGTGACGCGGGTCATCAACCGGCCCACTGGAGTACGGTCGAAGAACGCGAGCTCGAGGCGCTGCATGTGGGAGAAAATCTGTCCCCTCAGGTCCTCCATGACGCGCTGCCCGATCCACGTCGTGAGGAGCGTCCGGGCATACTCCAGCAGGGCGGCCAGAAGCAGCGACCCTACATAGACGGACGCGAGGAGGCCCAGGAACCGCAGGTCACCTGCCGGGAAAGCCTGGTCGATCGCCAGCTTGGTCAGCCACGGTCCGATCAGCGCGAGCCCCGATGCGGCGATGAGAATCCCGACCGCCGCGGCCACATGCCACCGGTACGGCTTGAGGTATGCGAGAAGGCGCCGCATCAGCCGGGCGTCGTATGCCTTGCCGGGTGCCTCCTCTTCGTGGACGGGTCCTTCCGGGGATGTCTGCAGGGTCTGATCTCCAGTTCTCGGGCCAGGGCTCCCCGAAGATACCCTGAGCGCCGGTGGCGTTCCAGCCGAGCGTTTGACGCTCCGCCCGCCTCGGGTTCATCATCGCGGCATGCTGACCTCCATCAGTATCCGGGGCGCCCGGCAGAACAACCTGAAGGGAATCGACGTCGAGATCCCGCACCGGGCGATGACCGTCCTCACCGGACCGAGTGGTTCCGGGAAGTCGAGTCTCGCGTTCGACACGGTGTACGCTGAGGGTCAGCGCCGGTACGTGGAGTCCCTTTCGACCTACGCGAAACAGTTCCTCGAGCGCATGCCGAAGCCTTCCGTCGACTGGATCGACGGGATCGCACCGTCGGTGGCGATCGACCAGAGGAATACGGTGCAGAGCAGCCGGTCTACGGTCGGGACGGTGACCGATACGTACGACTACATGCGCCTCCTGTGGAGCCGTGTCGGACACACGGTGTGTCCCGACTGTGGTGCACGAGTCCTGCCGGACACGGTGCAGTCGGCCACGGACGAGGTTCTCGCGCTCGGGTCGGGGACGCCCGTCTACGTCACGTTTCCCCAGGATCGCAGTCCCGGTCTGACGCCTGCGGCCGCCGTGGAGAACCTGAGGGCGCGTGGATACGTGAGGGTGATGGTGGATGGGACCGAGTACCACGTGGACGACCTGGATCCCGAGTCGAACGAAGCCAATCCGCTCGACGAAGCACACGAGACTCTGGTCGTGGTCGATCGCCTGTCCGTGACCCCTGACGTGCGGGAGCGTCTGTCCGATTCACTCGCCTCCGCCTTCGCCGAGGGCCAGGGGCACGCGGAGGTTCTCGTCGTCCAGCGCGGTGCTGGCCGCGAGACCGCCGTCGAGCGTCGACTTCCATTCACGGAGGCGTTTCGGTGCGGAGACTGCGGCAGGGGGTTTCCCGACCCGACGCCGATTCTCTTCAGCTTCAACCACCCCACGGGGGCGTGCCCCGAGTGCAACGGTTTCGGCGCCACACTCGAGTACGCGATCGAGCTCATCGTGCCCGATCCGGAGCGGTCACTGGCGGACGGCGCCCTCGATCCGTGGACCAAGCCTCGTTACTACCGTGAGGCTGCGAACGTGCTGGAAGTGGCCGCGCGTCAGGGCGTGGATCCGAGTCTGCCGTGGAAGGAGCTGCCGGAAGAGATCCGCGAACTGCTGATGTACGGCGGGCCGGACTTCGTCGGCATGATCCCTTTTCTGCGCTCCCGAGAACGCAAACGGTACAAGCAGTACATCCGGGTCTTCCTGAGACAGTATCAACTCCCGCGGACGTGCGGGCGGTGCGAGGGCGCACGTCTCCGACCCGAGGCGCTGCACGTGCGTGTCGGAGGGTCCACGATCGCGGAGGTAGTTGCCCTCACGGTGGACGAGCTGTGGGAGTGGCTCGGGGAACTATCGCTGTCTCCCTTCGAGGCGGGCGTGGCCGAGACGCTTCTCCGCGAGCTGGCCGATAGGATCGAGTTCATGTCCGCCGTGGGTCTGGGTTACCTGTCCCTCGGTCGCCAGGCCCGCACGCTGTCAGGTGGAGAGATGCAGCGGATACGGCTCGCGCGGAGTCTCGGGAGTCGGCTGGTGGACACGCTGTACGTTCTCGACGAGCCGACGATCGGGCTGCATGCACGCGATGTGGATCGGTTCCTCGGCGTCCTCGGAAGGCTGCGGGACCGAGGGAACACGGTCCTGGTGGTCGAGCACGAGACTGCCGTACTGCACAGGGCGGACCGGATCCTGGAGCTGGGGCCGGGCGCGGGCGAGCTCGGCGGCGAGCTTGTGTTCGAGGGGTCGTTCGAGCGCTTGCTCCAGGCGGAAACCGCTACAGGAAAGGCCCTGCGCGACAGGAGGCGGGCGGGGAAGCGATCCGCTCCATATCCGGCCGGCGGCTGGCTTCGCCTGCAAGGGGCGAGCCTGCATAACGTTCGGGACCTGGACGTGGCGTTTCCGCTCGGACGTCTGACGGTCGTCACCGGAGTGTCGGGCTCGGGAAAGTCGACGCTCGTCCGCGACATTCTCTATCGAGCGCTCGAGAGGCAGTTGCGCGGCGCCTCATCGGCGCGTCGGCATCTGGGCGAGGCCGCGGGCGAGTGGCGGACGCTGGTTGGGGCCGAGCTGCTCGAGGAAGCTGTACTGGTCGATCAGAGCCCGATCGGGCGCACACCGCGTTCGAACCCGATCACCTACATCAAGGGGTACGGCGAGATTCGCACCCTGTTCGCGGAATTGCCTGAATCCAGACAGCGAGGCCTGAGCGCCAGGCACTTCAGCTTCAACGTCGACGGTGGCCGCTGCGAGGCCTGCAAGGGTGCTGGCGAGGAGCTGGTGGAGATGGTCTTTCTTGCTGACGTGGCCATGCCGTGCGAGGTGTGCGAAGGTCGGCGTTTCAAGTCGGAGATTCTCGAGGTGAAGTACCGCGGGCGCAGCATCCTGGACGTACTGGAGCTGACGGTGGACGAGGCGATCCGGTTCTTCATCCGGCAGGACCGTCTCGGGCAGGCGCTGTGGCAGTTGCAGAGGGTGGGCCTCGGCTACCTCCGCCTGGGTCAGCCGGCTACCACGCTCTCAGGTGGGGAGGCGCAACGCCTCAAGATAGCTCGCGAGCTGGCGCGTCGGTCGTCGAAGAAACTGCGCATCTACATCATGGACGAGCCGACCGTCGGCCTGGGGCTGGGCGAGATCGAGCGCCTTCTCGGCGTGCTGCGGCAGCTCGTGGAAGCCGGAAACACGGTGGTTCTGGTGGAACACAACCTGGACGTGATCGCGGCTGCGGACTGGGTCATCGACCTGGGTCCAGAGGCCGGCGCCGCCGGGGGCCGGCTCGTCGTGGCCGGGACGCCCGCGGACGTCATGGCGGCTTCGAGCTCACACACGGGTCGATACCTGGCGTTCCACCTCGATCCGGAAGCCTCGGCCATATCGGGGCATCCGGCGTACCTGGATCCCGAAACCCTCGCCGGTTGAGGTCGCGCTGTGCCTGAGATATCGGTGCTCCTTCCATGCCGGAACGCCGAGGCCTGGCTGCCCGAGTGCATAGCCAGCCTCGAAGCGCAAACCATGGCGGACTTCGAGGTCGTGGCCGTGAACGACCGGTCGGAGGACGAGACGGCGGCGATCCTCCTCCGATGGGCCTCCCGTGACGCTCGCGTGCGCCTCCTGGACCCGCCCGGATCCGCTCCTGCGAGCGCGGGTGCCCGGGCCACCGGTATCGTCGCCGCGCTCCAGGCGGCGACGGCGGCGGCTCGGGCTCCCCTCCTGGCTCGAATGGACGCGGACGACGTGGCGGAGCCCGACCGCTTCGATCTCCAGAGAAAATTCCTGGCTGCCCACCGCGATCTCGCCGCCTGCGGCACGGCCGTCCGGCTGTTTCCCCGGTCCGAGGTCGGTCAGGGGTACGAACGCTACGAGTGCTGGCTCAACGGACGCACGGACCGCGAAGACCTGTGGCGCGACCTGTTCGTCGAGTGCCCGATCGCTCACCCGACTCTCGTGATCCGCCGCGCGGTGCTGGAGGCGCTCGGCGGGTACCGGGATGCGGGCTGGCCGGAGGACTACGACCTCGTCCTGCGCATGTACGCGGCGGGCATGCGGGCGGCGAATCTCGCTGCAACTCTCCTGCGCTGGAGAGTCCGAGGCGATCGGCACTCGCTGGTTTCCGGCAGCTACTCCCCGGAGGCGTTTCGGCGCTGCAAGGTCCACTTTCTCAAGGAGGTTTTCCTGCCACCTGACCGACCCGTCGTCGTGTGGGGGGCGGGAAAGGTCGGGAAGCCTCTCGCGAGGGAGCTTCTGCGGCAGGGCATCCCGGTCGAAGCCTTCGTGGATCTGGATGCGCGCAAGATCGGTCAGGAGATCCACGGTGCTCCGGTGCTGGACCCGGACAGCTTCGCACGGCTGTTCGCCCGGGAACGCCCTTACGTGCTTGCCGCGGTCGGATCGCCCGGGGCGCGCGAGGAGATTCGGGGCACCCTGGACGCCCTGAGCTGCCACGAGATCGACGACTACCGGGTCTGTGCGTGAAAGGCTGCACTTCCTCAACAGCCTTCCGATAGTGTACCGTTTCAAGAACAGGCACGGCGCTCGTAACGCGGCCGCCCAGGGTTTTTCAGCAACCTACCACAGGAGACCGACATGACAGAACCCCGGATGCGGCGGTGCCTCTTTCTGGCCCTGCTGTCGCTGGTCCTGGTGGCTGCCGGATGCGCGTCGAGTGCAGGCAGCGGCCCCGAGAGCGGCCCCGTCCCGTCAGCTCAGGCGGAAGGTGACGGAGCGAAGGCGGATCGCCAGCTTCTGAACGGCACGCGGAATGGAGCGTGGGAGTCGTCCTACGAGCCCCTGCCATCCGGTCCGGTATTGATTCGCGGAGGCACGGTCATGACGGCGGCCGGAGAAGAGATCGCCGGCGGTGACGTGCTGCTCGTCGACGGTCGCATCCAGGCGGTCGGTATGGACCTGGACGTGCCGGCCGGAGCCCATGTGATCGACGCGTCCGGTCGATTTGTCACCCCGGGAATCATCGATACCCACTCGCACCTGGGAGTCTATCCGTCGCCCAGCGTTGAGGGAATGGGCGAAGGGAACGAAGCAACGAACCCCGTCACGGCCGAAGTGTGGGCCGAGCACGGCGTGTGGCCGCAGGACGCGGGCTTCTGGCGGGCCCTGGCGGGTGGTGTGACGACGATCCAGGTGCTGCCTGGCAGCGCCAACCTGATCGGCGGCCGTGGCGTAACGCTCAAGCTCGTGCCCGGGCGGGGCGTGACCGACATGATGTTCCCGCGGGCCCCCATGGGCCTGAAGATGGCGTGCGGCGAGAATCCGAAGCGGGTGTACGCGACCCGCGGGCCCTCGACGCGCATGGGCAACGTCGCTGGCTACAGGGCTGCTTTCATCCGGGCCGAAGCATACCGCGAGACATGGGATCGCTGGCTGGAGGGTGACCGGCAGAGCGACGCGCCGGACCGCGACCTCCAACTGGAGACGCTGGCGGAGGTTCTCCGCGGCAACATCCTCGTTCAGAATCACTGCTATCGCGCCGACGACATGCTCACGATGCTGGAGCTGGCCCGCGAGTTCGGCTTCTCCATCCGTTCGTTCCACCACGCGACGGAAGCCTACAAGATCCGCGACTACCTCGCGGCCGAGGGCGTCGGCGCCTCCATGTGGGTCGACTGGTGGGGGTTCAAGATGGAGGCGTTTGACGGCATCCCTGAGAACATCGCACTCGTGTCCGATGCCGGCGCGACGGCAATCCTACATACGGACAGCGGCTTGGAAATCCAGATCCTCAACCAGAACGCGGCCCGCGCCATGTACGCCGGCCTTGCTGCGGGCATCGACGTGAGTCGCGATGACGCGTTGCGCTGGATCACAGCCAACGCAGCCTGGGCGCTGGGGATCGATGACAGGACGGGCACGCTCGAGCCGGGGAAGGCGGGTGACGTCGTGATCTGGTCGGGCGACCCGTTCAGCGTATACACACGCGCGGACCAGGTCTTCATCGACGGGGCCACCGTGTTCGACCGCGAGCGGTCGCGGGGCAACCCCGTCAGCGATTTCGAACTGGGCATCCTGCCGGAAGCCGGTCGGGGAGGTGCGCGGTGAACGGCGCGATCGGGAGACTCGGTTACGGAGTCCGCCTGGCTGCTTCCTGCTGGGCACTCGCGGTGCTTCCCGCTCCGGCGGCGGCACAGGACCTCGCCATCACGGGGGGAACTGTGCACACCGTGTCCGGCGAGGTGCTTGAGGGAGCCACGGTGTTGATCCGGGACGGGAGAATTGTCGAGGTGGCCAGGGATGTGGACCTGCCCGCTGGAATCTCCCGCGTCGATGCAACAGATCGGGTGGTAACACCCGGTCTGTTCGATGTCACGACGTCGCTGGGGCTCGTGGAGGTCGGCGCCGTAAGCTCGACCGTGGATGGCCAGATGCAGGGAGATCCCGTGCGGGCGGCGTTCGACGTCGTCGACGGGCTCAACCCGCGCTCGGTCCTGATTCCGGTGAGCCGGGCGGGTGGACTGACCACCGCGCTCGCGGCTCCCAGCGGCGGTCTGATCGCGGGCCAGGCCGCGGTGATCGACCTGGCTGGCACGTCGGTCGATGAAATGGTCGTACGTGCCGGGGCGGCGATGATCGCCAACTTCTCGGCCGTAGCCGCCGGTGGGGCTCGCGGCGCCGTGTCGCTGCGCCTGCGTGAGGTGCTCGATGACGCACGCTTCTGGCGTGAGAACCGGGTGGAGTTCGATGCCGGCCGCAGTCGCGATGTCTCGGCCTCACGCCTCGACCTGGAGGCTCTGGGCCCAGTCCTGATCGGCGAAATGCCCCTCATCGTGAGCGTGCACCGGGCCAGCGATATTGAGGCGGTACTGAGGATCGCCGCGGACTACGGGCTCGACCTCGTGATTGCCGGCGGCTCAGAGGCCTGGATGGTGGCGGACCGCATCGCTGACGCAGGGGTGCCGGTGATCGTGAAACCCTTGACCAACAATCCGGGAGGCTTCGATCGCCTGGGGGCCCGGTTCGACAACGCCGCCCTCCTGCACGCGGCGGGCGTGGACGTGATCATCGGCAGCTTCACGTCACACAACGCCCGCTACCTGACACTGGAAGCCGGCAACGCCGTACGATTCGGTCTGCCCTGGGAGATGGCCCTCAGGGCGGCGACCCTGGCACCCGCGAAAGCACTGGGACTGGCGGCGGAGTACGGGTCACTCGAGGCTGGAAAGGTCGGGAATGTGGTCGTGTGGACGGGCGACCCGTTCGAGCTGTCTTCCCGCGCCGAGACCGTCGTGATCCGCGGTAGAGTGACCTCACTGGACAATCGTCAGCGCGGTCTCCTGAGGCGCTACCGGGAGCTCGATGACGAGCGCCCGGCGTTCAAGGAAACCGGTCCCTGACGCTCCCTACGCGTCGCTCTTTGACCCGCCCCCCGGGCGCGACTCAGCAGTCGCGCCCGGGGGGCGAAAGGGCTATCTTTTCCCGGTTATTCTGTGGACGTGGCGGCGGCCCTGAGCCGCCACCAGCCAAGGTCCGCGGCCGGCGTACCCGGTCGCCCTTGAGACGACGCGGCGAGCCATGTGCTTGCCGCTGCCGCGACCACCGATCTCAAAACACCCTTCCGTGACAGGCGCATGGAGACGATCGACCGAACTGAGCGGGTAGAGCAGAGACTTCTCGAAGACGAGATGCGGGAGTCGTTCATCGACTACTCGATGAGCGTGATCGTGCAGAGGGCCCTGCCCGACGTGCGTGACGGCCTCAAGCCGGTGCATCGCAGGATTCTTTACGCGATGCACGAGTTGGGCCTCTCTCCGAACAGGCCGTACAAAAAGAGCGCGACCGTCGTCGGAGATGTACTGGGCAAGTATCACCCGCACGGTGACTCGGCCGTCTACGATTCACTCGTCCGCATGGTGCAGGACTTCTCGCTCCACTATCCGCTGGTGGACGGCCAGGGGAACTTCGGCTCGATCGACGGCGACGCCGCAGCGGCCTACCGGTACACGGAGGCCCGGCTGGCTTCCCTGGCGACCGAGATGCTGGCCGACATCGACAAGGAGACCGTCGACTTCACGCCCAACTTCGACGACCGGCTGGAGGAGCCGACGGTTCTTCCGTCCCGGCTGCCGAACCTGCTGATCAACGGTTCGTCGGGGATCGCCGTCGGGATGGCGACCAACATCCCGCCGCACAACCTCGGCGAGATCGTGGCGGCGTGTGAGGCACTGATCGACGATCCGGACACCCCGGTGGAGAGCCTGCTCGAGCACGTGCCGGGCCCCGATTTTCCGACGGGGGGGCTGGTCTACGGCCGCACCGGTATTCGCGAAGCGTACACGACGGGTCGAGGACGCGTGGTGATGCGGGCGCGGGTCCACGTCGAGGAGCGGCCGAGCGGCGGCGAGCGGCTGATCGTCACCGAGATCCCTTACATGGTGAACAAGTCGCGGCTCGTCGAGCAGATCGCGCAACTCGTGCGGGATCGGCGGATCGAGGACATTTCGGACCTTCGGGACGAGTCGGCCCGGGACCGCATGCGTGTCGTGATCGATCTCAAGCGCGACGCCATTCCGGAGATCGTGCTGAACAAGCTGTACAAGCACACGCAGATGCAGAGCACCTTCGGCGTGATCATGCTGGCCCTCGTGAACAGCGTGCCGAAGGTCATGAACCTGAAGGAGATCCTGGGGCACTTCCTCGAGCACCGGCACACCGTGATCGTGCGGCGCACCCAGCACGATCTCAGGGTGGCCAGCGAGCGCGAGCACATCCTCGAGGGACTCAAGGTCGCGGTCGACAACATCGACGAGGTGGTGAAGATCATCCGTGGGTCGAAAACCACGGATGAAGCGGCGGCCAACCTGCGCGAGCGGTTTGACCTCAGCGAGAAGCAGGCGGATGCGATTCTCGCCATGCGGCTGTCCCGCCTCACGGGACTCGAGATCGAGAAGCTCGAGGAGGAAATCGCGGAGCTTCTCGCCACGATCGAGGAGCTCGAGGCTCTCATGGCGTCGCACGACGCTCGGATGGCCGTCGTGCGAGAGGAGCTGCGGGAGCTCGTCGCGAAACACGGCGACGAGCGCCGGTCCGAGATCATCGATGCGGAGATCAGCTTCAACCCGGAAGATCTGATCGCCGACGAGCAGATGGTGATTACGATCAGCCATCAGGGCTACATCAAGCGCATCGCCCCGGCGACGTATCGTCAGCAGCGTCGCGGCGGCCGGGGGATCGCTGGCATGGACACCAAGGAAGAGGATTGGGTCGAGCACTTGTTCCTTGCCTCGACCCACGAATACCTGTGCGTGTTCACGGCGCGCGGTCAGGTGTACTGGCTCAAGGTGCACGAGATCCCCCTTGCTTCCCGCACCTCGCGCGGCAAACCCGTGGTCAACCTCCTCAACATCTCGAAAGACGAGAAGATCGCTTCGATCCTCCGGGTGCGTGAGTTCGATCCCGACCGATACGTGCTATTCGCGACCCGGAACGGGCAGGTGAAGAAGACGAGTCTGGCCGCGTACAGGCACGTGAGGGTAAAGGGGATCAACGCGATCAACATCGACGAGGGCGATCGCCTGATAGATGCCAGGCTCACGGACGGCGACAACGACCTGATCCTGGCCACGCGCAAGGGCATGGCCATCCGGTTCAACGAGGGAGATGTCCGCAAGATGGGTCGTGTTGCCCGCGGCGTGCGAGGTATTCGCCTGAAGGCGGGTGACGAGGTGGTGGGAGCCGTCGTGGTCCGTGAAGGTGCCAGCCTCCTGTCGGTCACGAGCCGTGGCGGAGGCAAGCGGACGAAGGTTGACGACTACCGTATTCAGCGTCGAGGCGGTCAGGGCCTGATCAACTTCCGGCTCTCGGAGAAGACGGGCCACGTGGTCGGTGTTCGCGAGGTGACGGACGAAGACGAGCTGATGTTCGTCACTCGCGGTGGTGTCATTAACCGTCAGCACGCGAGCGAGATCAGGGTGATCGGTCGGGCGACGCAGGGAGTACGCGTCATCTCGCTGGACAGTGGTGACGAGCTGGTGGACCTGGCGAAGGTCGCGGCCGAGCTGGCGGATGACTTCGTGGAAGAAGGGGAAGACGAGAGCCTGGCTGCGGTCGATGCCGGTGAGGAAATCGCGGAAACGCTGGCAGTGGACGAGTAGGAGACTTCCATGCCTGCGAGCACGGGCCTGGTCACACTCGGCGAGATTCGTGCGGCAGCACTCCGGATACGGGGTGCCACACGGCGAACGCCCCTTCTGTCCGCTGACCGCTCGGCCGGAGCGATTCCCGGTGACGCCCCGGACCTGTGGCTGAAGTGCGAGTGCCTGCAGTTCGCGGGCGCGTTCAAGGTAAGGGGCGCGTACAACTTCATTGCCTCTCTTGCCCCGGAAATTCGAGCTGCCGGCGTCGTAACGTATTCCTCGGGTAATCACGCTCAGGGGGTAGCATACGCGGCCCGTATGTTCGGGGTGCCCGCCGTCGTCGTGATGCCCGTCGACGCGCCCCGGATCAAGGTGGCCGCCGTCCGGCGGCTCGGCGCCCGGCTGGAGCAGCTCGGCACCACGACTGTCGAGCGCAAGGCGCGGTCGGAAGAGATCCTCGCGGAACTCGGCGGCACGATGGTGCCACCCTTCGATCATCCCGACATCATAGCCGGGCAGGGAACCACCGGACTCGAGATCGTCGAGCAGCTTCGGGAAGCCGCGGAGCAGAGAGGCGAGGACATCAAGCTGTCGAAGGTAGTCGTTCCGATTGGAGGCGGTGGCCTGATATCGGGAGTTGCCGCGGCCATACGTGCTGTGGCGCCCGACGCCGACGTCGTGGGTGTGGAGCCGGACGGCGCTCCGAAGATGAGTCGATCTCTCGAGGCAGGTCACCCGATCACGCTGGATCACATCGACACGATAGCCGACGGCCTCAAGCCCGTCCGCCCGGGAGACCTCACGTTCCAGCACACGAGGGACCTGGTCGATGAAGTGGTAACCGTGGACGACGCATCGATCCGCGAGGCTGTCCTGTGGTGCCACAGGCAGCGCCTGGTCGTCGAGCCCAGCGGGGCCGCGACCATAGCCGCGCTCGCCTCGGGACGAGTCGATCCAGCGAGCGAGGGCGCCACGGTAGCCGTTCTCTCCGGGGGCAACCTCGATCCGTCCATTCTGCGGACCTGGCTGGAGCAGTCCCCGCCGCTGCCGGCATCTGGAGCGCCCGCATGACCGAGACGCTCATCGCGGTCACGGCCCCGGTGATCGAGAGTGACATCGGCATGCCGCGGGTCGTGCTCGAGGCGGGATACCTCCAGGCCGTGCGCGTGGCCGGAGGGCTCCCGCTGGTCTTCTCTCCGCTGGACAACGAGGCGACCCGGGATCGGATGTTCCGCCTCGCCGCAGGCTTGCTTCTCACGGGGGGCGAAGACCTAGATCCTGCCCGATACGGTCAGGTGCCGGACGGCGCTCGAACGGTTTCCCCGGAGCGGGATGCGATGGAGCTCTCCCTGGTGGAGCAGGCGCTCGAACGAGCCATGCCGGTGCTGGCGATCTGCCGCGGGATTCAGATCCTGAACGTGGCGCTGGGCGGGACGTTGTACCAGGACCTGTTCGCGCAGCGCGATGCGGAGATCGATCACGATCGGTACCGCGAGTTTGACGGTCACATCCACTCCATCCGGGTAGACGGTGCGGAGAGACTGGCCGACGTCTTCCAGGCGAAGGAGTTCGTGCAGAACTCGGCGCACCACCAGGGAATCCGAGATCTGTCACCGGACCTTACAGCGGTCGCGTGGGCTCCGGACGGCCTGGTCGAGGCGGTGGAATACCGCGCCGAAGGATCCGCCTGGACGTGCGGCGTTCAGTGGCACCCGGAGAGAAAGCTCGAAGAGGGCACGGGCACGAACCGGAGGCTGTTCCAGGTTTTCGGCCGGGAGATGCGGCGGGCGGCGAGCGGCGCTCCGGGAGTGTGACCGTGCGACTCCTCCTGTTCGATATCGACGGCACCCTGGTGAACACTCTGGGGGCCGGGAAGGCGGCCCTCGATACCGCGATGCGAGTGGTGTATGGTGAGACCGGACCGATCGAGTCGTTCGACTTTCACGGAAAGACGGATCCGGCCATCGTGAGGGGCCTCCTGCGAGCCATGGACTGGCCGGATGCGAAGATTGAAGCGGGATTCGACGCCACCTGGAGCGCGTACCTCGAAGCGCTGGAACGTGAGCTGGCGCAGCGGGGCGGCCAGGCACACGCCTATACGGGCGTGGAGCCGCTGCTCGACGAGATCGAGGGCGATGGACGCTTCGCTACAGGGCTCGTGACCGGTAATATGGAAGGCGGCGCCTGGCGGAAGCTGGACGCGTGTGGCCTGGCTCACAGGTTTGGTTTCGGCGCGTTCGGTTCGGATTCGGAGCGCAGGGAAGACCTGCCGCCCATCGCGCTTGATCGCGCCGAACAGAGTCACGGTCGCGCGTTCGATATCCGGGATGCCGTTCTGGTGGGCGACACGCCTGACGACATCCGGTGCGCACACGCAAACGGTGCACGGGTGCTGGCAGTGTCAACGGGCCGCCACACGCTCGAGGATCTGCAACGGCACGATCCCGATGCGGTGGTTGAAGATCTGAGCGACACGTCTCTCGTGATGCGAATGTTGGCGGAATGAACAGCCAGTCCCTGCGTACCGACGTCTTCATCGAGGGAAGCGGCGTGCGCCGCGGAGCTCGGGTGACGGTGGCCGGCGTGGCGTTGCTGTGCGACGAGCTGATGGTCCCGTACGGCGAAGTATTCTGGCTGTCACGGCGCAAGGGCATGCTCCTGTTGTTCGCCGGTCGGGCGACGCTCGCGATCAAGGGTACGTCGCGGGATCTGGACCAGCTGTACAAGCGTCTCACGGAGCGGGTCGACCTGACGGAAATGCGCCGCCGCATCGTCAGGCAGCTCGGACACGAGGTCGTTCTGTTTACAGCCGGGTGCGCGGTGTCAGGCCAGATCGAAGACGAGAAGGTAGGTGGTCTTTACCTGGCGGCCGTGACCCGCCGGGCGCTGTACCTGCTGTCCGGCCACCGTCAGTTGACGGTTGCCTGGCCGGCCCGGGCCGCCAGTCGTCGTCCCGCGAAGAAAGCCGATACTGGAGAGCGGGACGACGACTACCTCGTGCTCGGAAAGACGGGCACGTCTCTCACCATCCGATACCTGTTCCCGGAGGAGCTCGGGGCCGTCGTGTACGCAGCCTCCCAGCAGCCGCCGCCGGAGACCGAGAACCGCTCCCTGGAGCTGTTCAGCCGCGGCGAAGTGTTGCCGCCGCCGCAGGCCGAACTGCCGCCCTTCTCGCTCGCGGCGGGCTCGCTGCATGAGGTTGCCGAGCGTGCCGCGGCGAACGTGCCGGGCGAGCTGCAGGTGAAAGCGGGTATGCGGGAGTACTTCTTCGAGACTCATTTCCAGGAGCTGGGAGAGATCGCCCTGGGTCCGCTGCTCCTGCGAAAGTCGGCCGCGGGTGGGGCGTACAGCCTTGTAAAGGCGATCGAGGCCATGAATGCAGGGGGCCTCCGGGAGGATACGCGCGCCGCCGTGGCGACGGCCGCCGATCGCCTGGCGGACGTCTACGGAAACGAGCTCGAGCGAGTAGCGGCCTCGCGGGGCGTCACTCTCACCGGCGACCGGGACCTGGCTCTCGGCGAGGCTGGCAGGGCCTTCCTACTGGAGCGCATGCAGGGTCCATTCGAGCGGCTGTGGGAGAGGTTCGGTGACCTGGGCGATCAGGAGAACGAGCTGCGTCGTCGGATCGCCGAGCTGGAGGCGGGGCACCCCGACCAGGACGACTCGGAAATGCACACCGCGGCGGAGGACTGGCGCGCCTCGATGGTCCGCGTGGATCGCGGATACGAGGGGGCCTGGCGGGAAATGGTCGAAGAGATCGAGCGCGCGTGGTCGACCGACCTGCTGACCCGCCTGGAGCGGGTCGGTCAGATCGAGAAGCCGCGCATCCCGGAGTGGCTCCAACTCGCGGCCCTGGCGGCGATCACCCTGCTGCTCGCAGCCGTCCTCGTGTTCGTCCTCGCGCGCTGAGGCAGCCGGGTCTTTCAGCGACCTGCATCTACGGGGCTCCGCAGGTCACGTCGAACAACGTGATGACCAGTCCGCCAGACGGAACGTTCACCGTTCGGGGATTCTCGCCTTCCACGGAGCAGTTGTCGGCTACGGTGGACTCGATGAGCTGGACACGAGTCACGCCCCCCGCGACCGAACCCACGGTCACGACGTCCGTCGATCCGATGGTTATCGGACCTCCGAACTCGATGACGACCTCGTAGCCATCCGGATCGGGGAACAGCCCCGTGGTCGAAGTGACGATCCGCAAATTCCCGACGTGGTCTGTGCAGAACACCTCGTACTTCGTTTCGACCATGTCCTCGCTTGGCACCGTCAACGTACGCTCGGGGTCGCCGACCAGGCGACAATTCAGGGCGATGTCCCCCAGCCGCACGGTGTGCTCTCCCGTCTCCAGGTTCGCCGTCCGGGCCGTGTCGTTAGCGCCTATCGTGCCGGCATCCGAACCGTCTACCGCGAGCGTGTATCCGTCGTCGGGATTCTCACCGGAAGTAGCGGTGACCACCTGGAGGACGCCGGCGGTGACGACGCAATCCACCTCGAACGTCGTCTCGGTCTGGGAGTCGGCGATCACGAGCACCGGCCGTGGGTTGTTTCCGGCCACAGTACAGTTAGTCGCCACCTCCGTCAGCTCGACGGTGTAGGTGTCTACCGGGCGATTCGGGAAGTTCAGGCTGTCGTTGACCCCTATGATTACGGCGAAGGCGCCGTTTACGCGAAGCTCGTATCCGTTGGCGTCGAGCTCGTCCCCCGAACTGACCGTTCGGACGGAGAAGTCTCCCCGCGGACCGGCGGGATCCGCTGCGTTGTCATCACCGCACGCGCCCAGCGCCAGGATCAGTGCGCCGCACCACGTCAGCAAAAACCGCTTTGATATCGAAAACCCCATGAATAATCGGTCCCGGTGAGTATCTGGTTTACCGTCTCAGGAATTCCGCTGTCATTCGAGTGCCGATCCACTCCGCCTGCACGCGTTTCACCCACGAGGAGATGGTTCGTTCCCTCCTCTGGCGGGGCAGGCGTCGGCTATCAGGGTTCTTCAGAAACCTGCCAGGCACTCTTTAACGACCTTCGAGGTCGCGCGAATCGCCGGTCGTGTTATCTTGCCTGGCAGAGGTTGCGGTTCCCCGGTGGCCGGTAGCCGGGGCCGATGATAGGCGTCCCAGCCGGCGCTCGACAAGGAGTTGATCTTGGCCAATGCGATAGGTAAAGGCGGCAGGGGATTCTACATCCTCATAGGCGCCGTTGTGGTAGTGGGCGGTTATCTGCTCATGAACGCGGGAGGATCCAAGGGGGCCCCGGACCTTGCGCCGGTCGCACTCGCGGGCGGTGATATCGTCGCGGACATGGCTTCCGGCACGGCGCTCGGGGCCGAGGACGCCCCCACGGTGATCATGGAGTTTTCGGACTATCTGTGCCCGCACTGCCGCCAGTTCAACGGCCTGAGCGGCAAGCTGCTGCGGCAGAACTACGCGTCTTCCGGGTCTCTGCAGTGGATCTCGTTCGATTTTCCTCTGTGGCCGGAGTCGTGGGCGCCCGCGATCGCCTCGCAGTGTGCGAAGCGGCAGGGCAAGTACTGGGAGATGAAAAACCTCCTGTTCGCCCGGGTGGACAGCTGGAAACAGGAAGGCAACCCGAACCGCAAGTTCGTCGACTACGCGAGGGACCTCGGACTCGACGCGGGTGCCTTCAAAAGTTGCGTGGACGGCCAGGAGACCCTTGCCGAGGTGCAGGCAACCAGGGCATACGGCGAGTCTCTGGGCGTCAGCAGCACGCCCACGCTGTTCTTCAACGGTGAGCACGTCACGGGGCGAGACATGAACTACGGGAGTCTCGAGGAGCAGATCCAGGCGACGGCAGCGGGAGGCGAGTAGTCGGCCCGAGCGCACGGGAGGTCTGGATGTCCGATGAGACGCGGCTGCGCGGAATCGCGCTGATCGCTCTGGTCGGTCTGTTCGTATCGGTCTACCTGTTGCTGTACCACATGGGGTTCTACGGGGCTCTGCTGTGTGGCCCCGGGTCGTGCGAGGTCGTTCAGGCTTCGAAATACGCCCGGTTCCTGGGTCAGCCCCTGGCGCTCTGGGGAACGCTGTGGTACGGCGGGGTGCTCGTGGTGGCGTTCCTCGGACTCGGTCCCGCGAGTGGTAGACGATGGCTTGACGTCCTGCTTGCGCTCGCGGCGACGGGTGGACTTCTGTTTTCGATCTACCTGACCTCGATCGAGCTTTTCATCCTGCACGCCGTGTGCATGTGGTGCGTGATCAGTGCGGTACTGACGGTCCTGCTTTTTGGTCTCGCCCGGCCGTGGCGGATGCTCCAGAGAGCGTAACAGGCTGCCAAGCGCGGGAGATCGGATGAGCAAAGGGCGGCCGAGAGGCCGCCCTTTGATTTTGTAGCGTCAGCGGGTCACGTGCTGGAAATCAAGCGGTCGCTCGCCAGAAACCTTCCAGCGCGTCGCTGTGCTCCGACGCGCGCAGCTTGTCGAACGCCCGGTTACGGATCTGCCGGATGCGCTCACGCGTGACCCCGAGGAGCTCACCGATCTGTTCGAGCGTCATTTCCTCGCCGTCGTCCAGGCCATAGTAGAGGACCAGGATCTTCCGCTCGCGCTCCGTGAGGTAGCTCTCGAACATCTTCTCGAGGAACTCCCGACGGGCCTGGGCCTCCACGTCGATCTCGATGTCCCCCTCGTCGGCTCCCGAGAAGCGCTCGCCGAAAGACGCGCTGTCCCGGTCCGACTTGTCCAGCGGCGCGTCGAGGCTGAGCTCGGCCGAGGCCACCCGCCTCAGGGCCCGAACCGTCTCGACCGGCTCCTTCATCTCCTCGGCGATCTCCCGATCGGTCGGGGAACGACCCAGCTTTTGCGTGAGGGCGGTCTCCGTGCGAGAAAGCTTCACGAGGTTCGAATTCTGGTTGAGCGGAATCCGCACCGACCGCGTCTGCTCGGCCAGAGCCTGGAGAACTGTCTGACGAATCCACCACACGGCGTAGGAGATGAACTTCACGCCCTTGTCGGGATCGAATTTCTTCACGGCCTTCAGCAGACCCTCGTTCCCGATGCACACGAGCTCGGCCAGATTCAGTCCTCGACCCTGGTACTTCTTCACGTACGAAATCACGAACCGGAGATTGGCCGTTACCAGCCGCTCGGCGGCTGCGCGGTCCCCCGCGCGGGCGCGGCGGGCGATCTCCCGTTCCTCCATCGGATCCTTGATCAGCGGGTAGTGCTCGACGTCCTGCAGGTACTGATCGAACGAGTCGAGCGCTCGCGAATCAAAGAATATCTGCTTTCTGGCGACAGCGTTCATATGCTCCGAATCTGTTGCTGTTCCTGCTATCTGTTGTAGCTGCTATTGCGATGTTTCCTACGGCAGAGGGCGATGCAGGCTTCCTCAAACCTGTATACTACCCTAATCCAGAATCAGGTTCCGTCAACTCTCGCGGAGAGCGTCGCGGAGCCACTCTTCGTCCTCGACCCCAATGCTCCCACTTCCCGTGGCGCCGGCGGAGGTCTCTACCGCACCGGCACGCGCCCACTTGCGCAGGCGGTTCCGGGCCAGGAGGAAGCCGAGCAGGAGAACGATCACGGGCAGCGCGTAGACGACCAGATTAATGCCGCGCGCCTGGGGTTTGAGCAGAATCCACTCGCCATACCGGCTGACGAAATAGGCTTCGACCTCTTCCGGAGTCTCTCCGGCCGCCAGCCGCTCGCGCACCACCCTGTGCATTTCGCGTGACAGATCTGCATTGGATTCCAGGATCGACTGGTTCCGGCACACGGGACACCTGAGCCCGCCCGCCACCTCGGCCGCCCGGGCGTCCAGGTCAGCTTCGGCCGGATCCGTCAATGCGGATCGATCGTCTTCGACTGTCTGGGGTGCCTCTGTCTCCTGGGCCGCCGCGGTTCCGCGAGCCGTCTCGCCCTCCTGCGACACAGCTGTTGCCGGGAAGCTGAAGGCAAGAACCAGGGTGATCGGCAGCCACCTCCGCATCGCGCTCACGGAGTGCCTCCGACGCTGCCGGCGTTGGCCGACGAAACAGGAACTGCGAGCAGCGAGTCGACCTGATACCGCACGAGATCCCACGTTACGGGGCCGACCTTCTTGTGCGAAATGTGCCCGTCCCTTCCGATGAAGAAAGTCTCCGGCACCCCGTAGACTCCGTAGTCGATGGCCGTGCGCTGCGACGGATCGAGGACGTGAGTCCACTCACCGCCGTACTGGGCCAGGAAACGCTCGGCGTTGGCCCGCGAGTCCTGGTACACGACGCCCAGGAGCACGACTTCGGAGTCGTCCCACGTGCGCTCGGTCTGGACGAGAACCGGGTGTTCCGTGCGGCACGGGATGCACCAGGAGGCCCAGAAGTTCAGGATTACCACCCGGCCACGAAGATCGGCCAGCGAGAGCGTGTCTCCATCAAAGCCGACCAGGTGGAACTCCGGGGCCTCCAGGCCGGCCATCGGCGATGGAAGGACGTATGTATCCCGGCCCATTCCCCAGTACAGCAGCCACAGGATCGGCAGGGCCACCAACGGGAGGAGCCAGCGAAGCTTCTTCTTCATGTCGTCTCTAACAGGCTGCTGTAGAACGCTGGGCGGCCGCGTTACGAGCACCGTGGGGACAGATGCTAGGCAGCGCGACGAATGCGATGCCGTGTGCATCGGGGAGGAGCGCTAACGCAGCAGATGCCCCCACGCCGCCGTAACGGGTCACCATCGCGGCAACGCCGCGATGGTCTGGGCGCATGGGGGTAGCAGGTCGATACTGCGTCACTCGTCGTCGAAGATGCTCAAGCATCGCCTTCCTCCTCGTTCCTTGTCTCGCCTCGGCAAGACGGCCACAGGCGCGAAGCGACTGTCGCGCGCGACCGCCCAGGGTTCTTCAGAAGCCTGCTATCCGTCCGGTTACGATCAGACGGTCACCGCCGGGGGCTCGCCGGCGACCTCGGCGGGTTCCTCGCTGAGTGCGATCTCTGCCACCGACACCGCCGGGCGTCCGCTACCTCGCTGCGGCATGACAGCCAGGATGGCGCCGAGCGCTACGATCATGCCCCCGATCCAAAGCCACGGCACGGCAGGGTTCACGATCGCGCGAATCGTGGCGTGCCTTCCGTCCTCCTGATCGAACGCCATCAGAGTCAGGTACAGGTCCTCCTTCAGGGTGGACCGCACCGCCGGGGTACCGATCGGCTGCTGCGAATTCGGGTAGTAGTTCATGCTGGGCTTCAGGGTCCCCACCTCGTTCCCTTTGCGGAACACGGTGAACGTGCTTCCCACGACGAACCGGTGATCCTGCTGTTCGGCCCACAGCTCATCGAACCGGACGCCGTAATCCCCGAGCAGCATGGACTCACCGCTCTGCAGGGTTACCTGCCTCTCGAAGCGATAAGTGCCGGAGATGGCCAGGGCGACGATGATGACCACGATGCCCGTGTGGACCACGTAGCCACCGTAGCGCCTGTTGTTGATGGTCAGGATCTGACGGAGGGCCACGGGAGCTGAAACGCCCGCAATCCGCCGCCGCGCCGCGATGCCCTTGCGAAACTCCTGCACGATCGTCGCCATCACGAAGCCGGCGAACGCGAACGTGATCAAGGGCCAGATGCTCCTCGATCCCGCGACGAATCCCAGCAGAACAGAGGCCAGGCCAACCACGACGGGCAGGAGGAACGCCTTCTTCATCTTCTCGGGCGTCGTACGACGCCATGGCAGGGCCGGGCCGACGCCCATCAGGAAGAGAAGCATCATTCCGATGGGAACCGAGACCATGTTGAAGTAGGGAGGCCCGACGCTCACCCGGTTCCCGTTCACGGCTTCCACCATTAGCGGGAACGTCGTTCCCAGCAGAACCGTGAACGTGAACGCGACGAAGAGCAGGTTGTTCAGGATGAACGAGCTCTCTCGCGATACCACCGCGTCCAGGGTGCCCGGGGCATGCAGACGGTCCGAGCGCCAGGCGATGAGGACGAGCGAGATTATCATGACCAGCGCGATGAACGCCAGGAACAGCGGTCCGATGATGCCTTCAGTGAATGCGTGGACCGAGTCAAGAATCCCCGAACGGGTCAGAAACGTCCCGAACAACGTGAGAAGGAACGTCGCAATGATCAGGGTAAGGTTCCAGGTCTTGAGCATCCCACGGCGTTCCTGGACCATCACGGAGTGCAGGAACGCGGTCGCAGTGAGCCATGGGAGGAAGGACGCGTTTTCCACCGGGTCCCACGCCCAGTAGCCGCCCCAGCCCAGCACCTCGTACGACCACCAGGCGCCCGCCACGACGCCAACGGAGAGGAACGCCCATGCGGCCACCGTCCAGCGCCGCGTCGACCGGATCCACTCCTCGTCCAGCTTACCGCTGAGCAGGGCGCCGATCGCGAATGAGAACGGCACGGTCAGTCCGACGTAGCCGAGGTACAGCATCGGCGGGTGAAGACCCATCAGGGGGTGGTTCTGCAGCAGAGGGTTGGGCCCCGGTCCGTTCGCCGGCACCGGGAAGACCTCGCCGAACGGGTTCACCTGCGTGGTAAGCAGCCCGTAGAAGAACAGCCCCACGAATCCCATCACGCCCCCGGCGAACGGGATGAGCTTGGAATCAGACTTCCGGTTCACGAACGCCACGAGGGCGCCGTATGCGGAGAGGATCAAGCCCCAGAACAGGATCGAGCCCTCGAGGCTGCTCCACAGCGAGATTGCCGTGTAGTACGGTGGCGTTTCGAGACTTCCGACGCGCGCTACGTAGGAGACGCTGAAGTCGTGCGTGAGAAGCGCGATCTCCATCGTGATGAATGCCGTCGACATGGCGGCGAACACGAAGTATGCGCCGTACCGGGCGGTGCGAATCAGCCCCGGCCTGCGGGTGAAGCCGCCTGCGATGCCCGTGACCGTCACCACCAGGGCTCCGAGAAGAGCCGTGGCGAGGGAAGCGCTTCCGATGAAGTTCAGCATAAGCCCCTCTATCCGTCGGACTTGATGAGAGACTCGTACATCTGCGCTGGTTTCTCTCCGTCCCCGTGCGGCGGCTCGTACTCGTTGGAGTGTTTGACCATCAGATTCGTCGACTCGAAGACGCCATCATGCGTGTAGCGTCCCTCGACCACGACGCCGATTCCTTCCTTGAACATCGCCGGCGGCGCGCCTGTGCTGCGGACCGGCACCTCGCTGGTGCTGTCCGTCACAACGAAGCGCAGGTCGAGCGCCTCCGCGTCCCATTTCAGCGATCCGGGCTTCACCTGGCCTCCAAGTCGCAGGGGCTGATCGACGATCTCGTCGGCCCGCTCCCCGAGCTCCGCGTGAAGCTCGCTCGGAGTCAGGAAGTACACGACGTTGCTGCTCAGCCCACCGGCGATGAGCATGGCGATCCCACCGGCGATCGCGAGCACACCGAGGCCGGCCCATAGCTTCTTGGACTTGCTCATGTGACTTATTGTCCCTTTCGTGCGACGCGGACGATTAACCCTCGCCGCCTGCAACCTCGAATGAGTTGACGGCGCGTGCCGTCGAAAGACCGCGTGATTCCAGCCTGAACGTGTACCAGAGGAGCGAGCCCCAGGTGACTCCATAGCCCACAACCACGAAGCCACGATTCTCCATCTCAACCTGGCCGGTATAGACCCATAGCAGGATCAGGGCCAGAACGTAGACTGCGCTGACCACACTCCACTTACGCATTGTACGCCATTCTCTTCTCGAGTTCCCCTTCGAGCCTCGCCAACCGGATCCGCCGCACCATCAGGTAGGCGTAGACGAGCGTGAAGGCGGCCAGGTTCAGCATCAGCGTCCACAGGATGTCCGGGGAGACGCTGCGCGGGCTGGATGGTGGCTGGTGCAGGGTACGCCACCAGGTGACCGACATGTATACGAGGGGCACGTTGGCGAACCCGATGATTCCCACGATCGCCGCCCACCGGGCCCTTTTGTCTTCGTCGTCCGCGAAACTCCTGAGCGCCAGGTACCCGACGTAGATCGCCAGCAGGATCGCCGTAGTCGTCAACCGCGGATCCCAGGTCCAGTAGACTCCCCACGTCGGCTTGCCCCACATCATGCCCAGGAGGAGAGTGATGGACGTAAACACCACTCCGATCTCGGCCGAGCTGACCGCCACCCTGTCCCAGCGTACGTCCCGTTGTATGAGGTACAGCACGCTCATCACGAACACGATGAAGAACGAGAGAAACGCGAGCCATGCCGCCGGGACGTGCACGTACATCAGACGTTGAACGTTGCCCTGGGCCGCGTCGGCCCCGACGACGAAGAGGCCGACGATGCTGCCGGCCAGCATGGCCAGGAGCGCAACTGCCCCCAGGACTTTTTCGACTGTCGACTTAGGTCCCACGTCACTCCTCCAGAGCGATCGGGAAGATCCATATACAAACTACGAAAAAAATGATGTCGAAGGCAGCCAGCACCCGCAGCCAGACGCCGACCTCTCCCATCAGATCTCCCTCCAGCACGAGCGTCGTCGCGTTGACCGCGCCGAGCAAAACGGGCACGAGCGCTGGGAACAGGAGAAGAGGGAGCATGACCTCGCGGGCCCTCAGGTTCACGGTGAGGGCCGCGTAGAAAGTACCCACGATCGAGAACCCGATCGTGCCCAGCAGAGCAACGGCCGCGAGGCCGCCGGCGTGTGGCCACAGGTCGGTCTGGAACAGGATTCCGGCGGCGGGAATAAGCACTGCTTCGACAAGCAGGAGAAGCACGATATTCCCGAGGAGCTTCCCCAGGTAGATGGCTCGCGGGTCGCCGGGGTAGGCCCGAAGTCCCTCGAGCCCACCGCTCGTCTCTTCGTTCTGATACGTACGGCTGAGCGACAGGATTCCCGTGAATGCGATGCCCACCCACAGCAGGCCGCCGAACACCTCGCGCAGGAGCTCGGTGTCCGGTCCCAGCGCGAAGCTGAAGATGAAAAGCACGAGGGCTGCGAAAAACACCATCGCGTTAAACGCCTGCTTGGAGCGTGCCTCGATGAGGAGGTCCTTCCACACGATCGCCCACGCCCGCCGGAGAAGCGCCATCACTCCACCTCCGGCACGCCCGCCGGTCCGCCCAGGGACAGGTGGCGACTCAGCGATTCGGACTTGGGGAGGATCTCGAGGTGGCCTTTCCGCAGGACTCCGGTCTGCTCTGCCTCGCGTACCGCCGCACCGTCCTGGTGCGAGGCCAGGAGGACGGTGGTACCGGCTGCCTTGAACTCCCGCACGATCTCGTCCACCAGCCTCATGCCCTGTGAGTCCAGGCCGGCGTACGGCTCGTCGAGCAGAGCAACCTGTATGGATCGAACCAGGAGCTGTCCCAGGGCAAGCCGCTTCCTCATCCCGGTGGAAAATGTGCGCATCCGATTGTCCGCCACTTCCGCGAGTCCAATCCTCTCCAGCACGCGGGCGATCTCTACGTTTCGCGGCCGAAGGCCGGCCATGCGCATCGTGAAGTGGAGGTTCTCGGCGGCGGAGAGATCGTCGTACAGGAATCCGCGCGCCGTGAGAAGACCGGTGAGTTTCCGGATCTCGTCGGGTTCCCGCTTCAGGGAGTGGCCCATGACGTAAGCGTCGCCGCTGGACGGATGCAACAGTGTAGCGACGAGCTTCAGGAGCGTGGTCTTTCCCGCTCCGTTCGGCCCGACAAGACACAATGTCGTCCCGCGCTCGACGCGAACGACAGCGTCGCGCAGAGCCCAGTTCCAACCGAACCGCTTCGAGAGGCCTTCGAGCTCGAGAGCGGGGCGGGTCTCATGGTCTATGGGTATCTTCAGTCTCCTGACGGTTGCCCTGCCTCGAGCCGGCGCACCAGGTTCTGTCCGAACACCTCGACGTACTGCCACGCCGGGTGCGTGGCCGGTACAGGCCGCATCAAAGACCACTGCACGGGTTCCGTCGGATCGCTCATCGGATTGTAAAGAGGTTCCATGTAAAGCAGGGTGCCGCCCCGCTCGGGTTCCGCCCAGAAGAGCAGCTTGATGTACTTCTCGGGCTCCGACAAGTGGCCGAACGTCACTGAGTCGAGCACCCGTGGGACGTAGATCCAGTCCGACTCCATATAGGCCACGTTGGTGCTGTCAGCCGCCGTGCGGGAGAACCAGCGCGGCTGGATCCCGTCGTTGCGCAGGACCTCCCATGCTCTCTGCATCACCGTGTCCGGTGGTGCGGCCACTCGAACGATTATCGCGTTGTTCGATGGGCCTCTGCTGATGCCCTGGCTTCCGCTTCCCGACGCGCAGGCGGTAAGCATGCCAGCGGCCATGCCGGTGGCGAGCCACAGTGTCATACGGGAAGAGAGCATGCTACCTCCTCGGCCTTAGCAGGCTGCTGAAAGACCCGTGCGCGCGACCACCCGGGGTTCTTCAGCATCCTGTCAGATTCGCCGGGCCAACGGTCCGGCTGCATTCGAGCACTTGTTTATGCGGCCTGAAGCTCTCGTACGCAAGCTTTCGGTACCGCTTCGGCGCCTTCTGGAACCCGGCGCGTGGTTGCGATATGTTCGGCCTCCGGCGGACGCGCGGTGCGGGGTCGGCGGCCGCGATCGCAACCAGCGGAGGAACCGTGGATCTCACCGACATCGCTGCTCTCGCGCAGCCTGACGGACAGAAGGTGCTGCTCCTGGTGCTCGACGGTGTAGGCGGGCTTCCCCTCGAGACCGGGGGACTCACCGAGCTGGAGACTGCCCGGACCCCCAACATGGACGAACTGCTTGCCTCCGGCGACGCGGGGCTTCACGTACCGGTGGCGCAGGGCGTGACCCCCGGCAGCGGACCCGGTCACCTGTCCCTGTTCGGTTTCGATCCGCTGCAGTACCGGGTCGGCCGAGGGGCTCTCGCTGCTCTCGGCGTGGAGTTTCCGCTGCAGGCCGGCGACGTGGCGATCCGCGGGAATCTGTGCACCGTAGACGGCCAGGGAGTCGTCGTCGATCGAAGAGCCGGGCGCATACCCACGGACGAGGCCCTGCCCGTGCTCGAGCTGCTGGACGGAATCCGGATCGCGGGCGCACAGACGTTTGTCAGGCCAGTGAAGGAGCACCGCTTCCTCCTGGTAATCCGTCCCGAGGACGCGACCGAGGCTGAAATCGACGACACTGATCCCGGCATCGCCGGGGTCCCTCCACTTGACGTCGTGGCAGGCTCCCGGGCCTCGGAACCTGCAGCGCGGATCACGCGCGACTGGCTCGCGAAGGTGCCCGACGTGCTCGTCGGCCAGACGCGGGCGAACATGGTCCTCCTGCGTGGTTTCGCGACGCTTCCCGACTGGCCCCGCTTCCCGGACGTGTTCCGGATGCGATCGCTCGCCGTGGCCGCGTATCCGATGTACCGCGGGGTGGCGCGGCTCGTGGGGATGGATGCGGTCGCCGTGGAGGACGACCCGGCCGCCCTGGTTCCGGCGCTCCGAGACCGGGTTGACGACTACGACTTCTTCTTCCTGCACGTGAAGGGAACCGACAAGGCGGGGGAGGACGGCGATTTTGACCAAAAAGTGGACATTATCGAGCGAGTGGACGAGCTTCTGCCCGCCCTGCTGGAGACCGGGATCGGCGTCACGCTGATCACCGGCGATCACTCGACGCCGGCGAAGATGAGTAGTCACAGCTGGCACCCTGTCCCGTTCCTGCTTCACGGTGGGCCGGGACGAGGCCACCGGAAAGAAGGGATGGCGGGTTTCGGTGAGACCGAGTGTGCCCGTGGCTCGCTGGGACGGATCCGCGGCTGCGAGCTCATGCCGCTCGCTGCGGCTCGGGCCGGCCGGCTCGGTAAGTTCGGTGCTTGAAACTTCCGTGCGTCTCGCCTCACCGAGGCAGGCGAGTCATTGAGAGGAGTCGAGATGCGGTGTTCGAAGTGCGGTAGCGAGGAGAACGGCAAGTTCTGCTCGAAATGCGGGACGGAAGTCCGGGCGAAAGCCGGGGCCGGCAAGTGCTCCAAGTGCGGCTCGGGACTCGAGCCGAGGGCCATGTTCTGCGCCGAGTGCGGTGAGCCTACCGAGCACCGGCCCGCGAAAGGGGCCGCGGCGTATCTGCCGTGGGTGCTCTCCGCGATGGCACTTGCCGCGTTCGCGGTCGCACTGACAATTTTCATCCAGGGACAGACGGCCACGCGGGTCGGCGACATGCCGTTGACCGGCGCCTTGCCGGAAGCGGAGCGTGTGAATCCGGACGGGACACCGGCTGCGGCCGGGGCGGGTCCTGGAGCGGTGGATCTCGGTTCCATGAGCGCGCGCCAGGCGGCCGACCGTTTGTTCGACCGGGTGATGCGGGTGGACGAGGCCGGCGACGTGGCAGAGGCGCAGCAGTTCGCGCCGATGGCGATCCAGGCCTACGGGATGGCCCCGCCTGAGGACATCGACGCCGACGCTCACTTCCACGTCGCGCTGCTGCACCTGGTGTTGGATGACCTGGACGCGGCTGACCGCGAGGCAGACCTGATCCTGTCGCTCGAGAACGAGCACTTGCTGGCCCTTGCCATCAAGGCCCGGGTCGCCGAGGGGCGAGGCGACGAAGCGGCGCGCGCCGATGCGTACAACCGCTTCCTGGACGCCCTTTCGACGGGTCTGGCGTCCGGAAAGCCGGAATACGAGATGCACGACAGGATGCTGGAAGCCGAAGCCGTGAGGGCCCGGGAGACGACGGGCCGCAACTGAGCCCGGCCGTCCTGAATCCGATTGGAGTCACCGCATTGCTCGGACAGGCTCCTGATGGAGGTCGAGACGGGCGCTGCGCAGGCGGTTCGCGTTCGTAACCACCGTAATCGAGCTCATCGCCATGGCGGCCTCGGCCAGGATCGGATGCAACAGACCGAGGATCGCCACCGGGATCGCGATCGTGTTGTAGAAGTAAGCCCAGAACAGGTTCTGCCGGATCTTCCGGAACGTGGCCCGGGACAGCAACACCGCCCGCACGACCGACGTCAGGCTGCCGTGGACGAGAGTCATGTCGGCGGACTCGATCGCGATGTCGCTGCCCGTTCCGATGGCTATTCCAACGTCAGCCTGCTTGAGCGACGGGGCGTCGTTGATTCCGTCTCCCACCATCGCCGTGACCAGGCCGGCGGCCTGCAGCTCGCGGATGGCCTCGACCTTGCCGTCCGGTAGGAGCCCGGCCTTTACTTCGTCGATGCCCACTTCGTCGGCGACGGCGCGCGCGGTGCGCTCGTTGTCACCGGTCAGCATGATCGTGCGCAGTCCCAGCCTCGACAGATCCTGTATCGCGCGGCGGCTGTCGTCCTTGATCCGGTCCGCCACCGCGACGAGGCCCAGGGGCTGTCCATCCGAGGCCACGAACATTGCGGTGCAGCCCCTCGCTTCGAGCTCATCAGCCGACGGGCCGAGGACGCTCACGTCCACGCTCATCTCGTGCATCAGGCGACTGCTGCCGACGAGGATCGCCCGGCCCTCCACCGTTCCCTCGACGCCGAGGCCGGTGAGCGACCGAAAGTCGGAGACCGGCTGCAGGTCGAGATGCCTGGCCTTCGCTTCCGCCGTAACGGCCTGACCGAGCGGGTGCTCCGACGCGTGCTCGAGTGAGGCCGCGGTCCGGAGGACATTCTCCTCGGTCTCGTCCGGCGCGGGGACGATCTCCGTCACCGACGGCTCACCGCGGGTCACCGTGCCCGTCTTATCGAATACGATGACATCGGCGCCGTCGAGGGTCTGGATCGCGGCTCCGTCACGGATCAGGACGCCGTTCTCGGCGCCGAGTCCAGTCCCAACCATTAGCGCGGTCGGAGTCGCCAGGCCCAGGGCGCAGGGGCACGCGATCACGAGCACGGCGAGCGCCGCGAACAGGGCCAGCGAGACCGGTCCGAGATCCGGTTGTACCCACGGGAGGATCGTCGCCGCGCGATCCACGATGGAGTGGAACAGATCGGGGAGCACGAGCCACCCGATCAACGTGCCGAGGGCAATCGCCAGGACCACGGGAACGAACACGGCGGTGATCCGATCGGCGAACTCCTGGATCGGCACCTTGCTTCCCTGGGCCTGTTCGACCATCCGGACGACACTTGCCAGGAACGTGTTCTCGCCGATGCCCGTCGCCCGCACGTGCAGGAGGCCCTGCCGGTTGATCGTCGATCCGATCACCGGATCGCCTGCGACCTTGTCCATGGGCATCGACTCGCCCGTGGCCAGTGATTCGTCCACTGCGCTCCGACCGGACACGACGATTCCGTCCGTGGGGATCTTCTCTCCAGGACGGACGACCATCACGTCGCCGACTGCGACGCTCGCGATCGGGACCTCTACTTCCTCTCCGTCGCGAAGCACACGGGCGGTGCGGGCCTCCAGTGAGAGGAGCTTCTGGATGGCGGCCGACGTACGGCCACGAGCCCGGGTTTCCACGTACCGGCCGGTCAGATGAATGGCCATGATCATCGCGCCGACCCCGGCATAGTTCATGATCATGGGCCCCACTCCGAATTGGTGCAGCAGGCTGGAGATGCCGGTGAGCACGGCCGCGCCGCTGCCCAGCGCGATCAGGCTGTCCATGTTCGGGCGGCGGTGGGCCAGGGCTCGGAGTCCGCTGACCATCGTCTCGCGTCCGGGACCGAGGAGCACTGGAAGCGCTAGAACCACGAGGCCCACGTGGAATACGGCGGCGCTCGGCCACGGCGTACCGAAGAGCATCTCCGGGACCATCCACACCATGATCGGGAGGGTGAGCGCCCACGCGACGATCATCCGTCGACGGGCCAGGGCAACCCTCTCTTCGTCGCGCCGGAGGCGCTCTCGCTCCCGCTCCGCCCGGTCCTCCATGGATCGCGGCGCCACGAGTGTGAATCCAGCGTCGGCGACTGCGCGTTCGAGTTTCTCGAATGCGATAGCGTCCTCTGAGAACCGCACCGTCGCCGCCTCAGCCGGGAGGCTGACGGCTGCCTCGACTCCGTCGATGCGGTTGAGGGCCCGTTCGACCGCGGAGCTGCAGGCACCGCAGTGCATCCCCTCGATCGGGTAGACCTCTACGTGTTGCTGGTGCGCCGCCGTGTCGACTGCGCTCGTCTGCCCGTCATCCATGATCGCCTTCGCCTCGGAATTCGCTGCCCCACGCTGCCGCGGCCGCCCGGTACCGTCCCGGGCTCCGCTCCGGCCTCTGTCCCGGCCTCTGCCCTCGAAAGCAGTAACTCAAATGGTACCCGGACGGGTTCCACGCGGACAAGGTTGGCGTTACAATTATGGCATGTTTAAGAAGTTCAAAGATGCCATCGATGCAGCGCTCAGCGCCCTGGAGGGTCGCTCGGAGGACAGTACCCGGGAGGACGTCGACAAACTGCTGGACGGGATGCGCGGGGAGCTGATCGACACGAAGGCCAGCATTCCCGTTCTGGAGAGTCAGGTCGAGAAGCTGCACCTCGCACACGATCGCGAGGTGAAGAAGGCTGACGACTGCCATCGCCGGGCCGTCCAGGCGCAGACGATCGCGGACGACGAGACGGTCGAAGTCGCGCTCCGGTTCGAGGCTAAGCACCGGGTCGCTGTTGAAGTGTGGGTCCAGAAGATCGAAGCGGCGGAGGCGGAGCTCGAGATGCAGCGCCAGACCGTCTCCGAAATGACCGAGCAACTGAAGGAGGCCCGGTCAGATCGCGATGTCCTCGAGATTCGCACGCGGCGCGCGCGCGCCACCGCACGCATGCGAGGCGGTGGCCACTCGAGCGTCGACGAGTTCGACCGTCTCGCGGACGAGATCGAGCGGGGGGACGATCTGGGTGCGGCGGAAAGGACTGTCGAGCGCGAGCTCGATGCGACGTACGGCGCGGACGATTTCGATCGCGATCTCGGGGACGCCGCGAGATCCTCCATGTCGAGAGAGGAGCGGGCGGAGCGCCAGCTCGAGGAGCTCAAGCGCCAGATGAAGGAGGACGGGAACCGGAAAAGGTGATGTGCGCACGCACGGGCACACATCAAGCAGGTGCTCGGACAGGCTCCTGGTCCGGTCAGGCCTGCACGGTTCGGGTCAGCAGATCCAGTTGTTCCGCCCTTCCCATCACGATGAGGACGTCGCCGGCCAGGATCCGGTGTTCCGGTCCCGGATTGTACACCCACGGGCCGTCGCGACCGGGGGCGTCGACGTGCCGCGCTGCGATCACGATCAAACCCGTCTTCTGAGGAATCCGGGCCTCCGCGAGAGACTGACCCTCCAGCGGGGAGCCTCCCGGCACGTGTACCTCCTCCAGGCGCAGATCGAGACCCTCGCCACGAGTCGCCACGTCCAGGAAGCTGACGACTTGCGGCTGGAGCAGCATGGCCGCCATGCGCATGCCCCCCGTGAGGTTGGGGCTCACCACGTGGTCGGCGCCGGCCACGTAGAGCTTCTGCAGAGTCTGCTCGTTGTAGGCACGGGCCACGATCGTGAGGCCTGGCTGCAGGTCGCGGGCGCTGAGGCACACGAACAGGTTGTCGGTGTCGGCGCTCAGACAGGCCACCAGGCCGACCGCCGTGCCGATCCGCGCTTCGACCAGGGCCTCGTCGCCTGTCGCATCGGCCTCCACGACGAGAGCTTCGGGGAATTCCTCGCGCAGCGCCTGGCCACGGTCCGCCTCCTTCTCGATGACGACATACGGTTTCCCGGCGTCTTCCAGCTCCCGGACGACCTGCTGGCCCGTGAGGCCCGCGCCGCAGACGATGTAGTGATTCTTGATATTCTCGATTTTCTTCATAGTACGCCGAGTCAGGAAAACGTGAGCGAGGTCCATCTCGACCAGGGCGGACGTGAGGAACGCGAACCACACGCCCATCAGCGTGATGCCACCCATCAAGAGGAAGCCGGCGAGTATCCTGCCTCCCGTCTGGAGCTCGTGTACTTCCTCGTATCCCACGCCCGTCACCGTGATGACGGTCATGTAGATGGAATCGGACAGATCGTATTCGGGGGTCTGGAGGAACCCCAACGTGCCGATCAGCAGAAGCGCGAACGCGCCACCGATCATCCAGGCGAAACGGCGTTTGAACCTGCTCATCCGGGATCTTCGAGCGGGTGTTCAGAAGACATGATTGCAATATACGGCTGCGCCAGCCGCCCCGTCAGTACGGTCTGATTCCGGGCGCGGCGCTCCGCGTGGCCTTGCCGGTGACGGCGCCTCCGCGGACGTTTCAGGTGTCACCGCGAAACGTACTCCAGCCGGAGAGGCATGGGCATGAACCGAACGGAATTGACCGAGGCCCTGGCGCGCAGTGCGGGAATGTCGAGGGCGGATGCCGCGCTCGCCGTGGAGGGACTGTTCGATCCCCGGAAGGGAGTGATCGCACGGGCTCTGCGCCGCCGCAGCACCGTGCGGATTACGGGATTCGGGACGTTCGTGCCCAGGCGGCGTGAGGCCAGGATCGGCCGAGATCCCCGGACGGGCGAGCCGATTCGCATTCCCGCCGGAACGTCGATCAGCTTCCGCCCGGGAAAGCCGCTGCGAGAAACGCTGGGCTGAGAGCGGCGCGGCCTCAACTGTCAGCGGCCGCGATCTTGCTTCACTGTGACCTGGCGCCCCTTGATCGCCGTCCCGTTCAGCCTGTCGACGACCTGGTCCACCACCTGCGAGTCGATTTCCACGAGCGAGAAACTCCCCCGGATCTCGATCTTGCCGATCTGGCCTCCGGCGATCCCGGTCTCTCCCGTGATCGCTCCCACGAGGTCGCCCACGCGCACAGAGTCACGGTTGCCGGCGCCGATGAACACCCGGGTCCAGGCACCGCGCGCTCCCCGGTGAGTGCCGTCCGCGCCCGGCTTTTCCTTCGAGGCCCTGGACGTGGAACGATCCGCTGTGCCAGCCCGACCACGGTCCACTCCTCGCGAGGCCGCCTCCACGTCGGCCCACGGCCGAACAACGGAGTTGCCTCCACCCGTGCGGCGAAACAGATCGGATACGGCGGCGGCGACGCGGGCCGTCCCGAACTCCCTGACCAGAGGCTCGAGGACCAGAAGCTCCGCGTCGGTTCCTCCCTTTTCGATCCTCGCGCGCACAAGGGCGCGGTAGCGGCCGAGAGGATCCAATTTGGTCGTCGGCAGAGAACCCGAGAGGAACTCCAGCACCGTGCCCGTTCGTGCTGCCAGGAGCTCGAGCTGAGCCCGGTGCGCCGAGGCCACGACCGCGATGGCGCGGCCGTCAGGTTCCGTGGCGAGCGCCGCGGCCGACAACGGCAGGCCGAACCAGACCCGAATCGTGTCCCCGGTCTCCGGGTCTCGTTCTTGCCCGGCCTGCCCCGGCTCCCGAACGGCCGTCACGTCCCAACCCTCCCCCGCCTCGGTCGATGCGAAACCCGCGCTCTCCAGGGCTGCCCTGACCTGTGGGATGGACGACTCCGCCCTGCACCGGGCCTTCACTCGCGCTGCGAGTGGCGCCCGCGACACCGCCTTGATCATCAGATCCAGGGACTCCTCCTCGTTTGCGCCCAGACCCGTCAGCAGGCGCGTGGGACCGGTCTGCGTTTCCGGGGCGACAGGTGCGTCGTCCTGGAATGCCTGATCGGGCCACCGGCGTCCCCTCGGGAGCTGGCGCTGCAAGAGTTCCTTGAACTGATCGTCCACCCGCCAGCTTACGGCGACCCGCCGTGCGTCGGCCGGCAGAGTGTCGAGCAGCGGTTCGGCCGAGGTCCACTCGTCCAGGTCTTCCAGGTCTGCGACACCGTCCAGCACCAGCAACTTCAGCTCGCCGAGGCCGAGTCGACCGAGGCGGACCTCCGGGAGCAGGAGAGAAGGCCGGGCCACCAGGCAATGAACGTGCGTCGCTCCCACGTCGAGGCTCCCGTCCGCACGAAGCTGCGCAGAGCCGGCCCGAAGCCCGAGGGGACCCACAGCGCGCTGTATGGCCAACGCCACTTCAGCCGCGCGGTCGGGGGTCGGGACGAGAACGATCGCCTGCAGGCCACCGAGAGGGTCACAGTCAGTCCCGGCCGCGAGAGCGTACACCGTTTCCTCCCCCGAACCACGGCCAGCGGCCAGGGCCAGGTGGTGTCCACGCTGGATCGGGACGTCCGCCGCCGCGAGGACCTCAGGGATCTCACGGTATCCCATTCGGCTTGCGATCTCGCTCAGATTGCACTCGTTCGACATGTCAGGTTCTCGCTCGCTCTATGGTTGCCATCCATGCGGACGACCGCCGCGTTTCTTCATCGATCTGATAGTGGTGTCTCAACATCCGGATCGCAGTTGACGGGGCCATCGATCGGTCCCTAGTCTACCCCGCGCTCTCGCGTCCAGTCCCACCCCCGATCGGAACGACATGATCAGGTTAGCAGTCCTGCCGGTCCTCCTGTCGCAGACCACTGATGGTGCACTCGTCGACCGAGTGGCCGCAGTAAGAGACGCGGTGTGGGGCCTGCCGCTCATCATTTTGCTCGTAGGAACCGGCGTATATCTAACCCTGCTGCTCCGGGGCCTGCAATTCCGGAAGCTCTGGCACGCTCTGTATCTCGCGTTCTTCAAGCGAAAGGAACAGGGCGGAGACGGCGACATTTCGCACTTTCAGGCCCTCATGACAGCGCTCGCGGCGACGGTGGGCACCGGCAATATCGTCGGCGTTGCCACCGCGATCTCCGCTGGCGGCCCCGGGGCGCTGTTCTGGATGTGGATCACCGGCCTCGTGGGCATGGCGACGAAGTACTCCGAGGCGGTGCTCGGTGTTCGATTCCGGGAGACGGACGCCAGGGGAGAGAAGTCCGGCGGCCCGATGTACTACCTGGAGAACGGGATCCGGTGGGGAAACTTCGGTCGAGTGCTCGCGACGGCCTTCGCCCTGTTCGCGGCCATCGCCGCGTTCGGGATCGGAAACGGGGTGCAGTCCAATTCCGTGGCGGAAGCCGTGAGCAACGTCACCGGTCTGTCCCGGCTCACGATCGGATTGGCGACGGCCTTCCTCGTATCCACGGTGATCCTGGGCGGAGTGAAGTCGATCGGCAGGTTCGCCGGCGTCTTCGTTCCTTTCATGATCTTGACGTACATGGGCGCCGCCACGGTAGTCCTGCTGCTCAACCTTGACCGGGTGCCGGACGCCTTCCGACTCGTATTCGAGCACGCGTTCAGCGGACGGGCGGCCGCCGGCGGAGCCGTGGGCTACACGATCAGCCAGGCCATGCGAAATGGCATCTCCCGCGGAGTGTTCTCCAACGAGTCGGGACTGGGAACGGGGGCGATTGCCGCTGCTGCCGCTCAGACGAGGGAGCCCGTCCGTCAGGCTCTCATCTCGATGACCCAGACGTTCATCGACACGCTCGTCGTGTGCACGTTCACCGGCATCGTGATTCTGTCGACCGGTGCGTGGGAAACGGGGCTCGCCGGCGCCTCGCTGACACAGCAGGCGTTCTCGACCGGTCTGCCCGGGGAATGGGGTCAAAGGGTCGTTGCGGTGTGCTTGAGCTTCTTCGCCTTCAGCACGATCCTCGGGTGGTCCTATTACGGAGAGCGGAACGTGCAGTATCTGGTGGGTGCGAAGGCGATCGTGCCGTACCGGCTGCTGTTCGTTGTCGTCACGGCGGTCGCGGCCGTAGTGGAGCTGGATACCGTGTGGACCATCTCCGACGTGATGAACGGTCTGATGGCGTTTCCGAATCTCATCGGGCTGCTGCTGCTGTCGGGACTGGTTCTGCGCGAGACGAGATCGTACTTCAAGCGGTACCCGCACGGCTGACCCGATCCAGGGAGCGGACGCCGGTCCGCCCTTTCGCAGGGTTCATCGGCAACCTGTCAGGGTCTTTCAGCAGCCCGTCAGCCCTCGAACGCCTTGTGGTGCCCCAGGTCGTATGCCCGGATGGAGAGGATCTCCCGCGAGCGGAACCCGATCCCCTTCAGGCTCGCCGTCTCATCGGAGACCCTCTTCTCGGCGTACTCCACGTAGTAGTCCGCCGGGTCATCCGTGTCTCTCAACAACATCGCCTTCAGGCCTTGCTGCTTGGCGGCTTCCACGGTCGTCGCCGCGGGGATATCCACGACGTGCTCCAGCCAGCGATCCGGCATCACGAGCCGGACGGTGACCGTTTCGTCGGATCCCGCAACGCTCGCGGCGGCTCGGGAGGCAGGCTCGTTCATACGTGCTCCAGCGTGTAGAGAAAACGCTTGGTGATGTCTGTGACGTCGAGCCCTGCGACCCGGTCCGTCTCGGCGTGGACGTTAGTGTGGCCGTGTTCGCGGTCGACCCGGATCGAAGCCACGCCGATGTCACCCTCGAACCGGACGGCGTCCGCCGAGTCATCGGCTACCTGCAGAAGTGTGTTGGTGGTGAAGTAATCCTTGGCTCGCCGGATCACATCCTCCGGCAAAACGTGGGTTATGACGAGGTAACGCATCGAACTCGGCTCGCTGGTGAATGGACTCCGGTACGATCCCGACCTGATTCCCGTGTGCTCGCTCTGGTCGGAGCGTCAACTTCGGGCGGCCAGCAGGCCTCGTCAACCTTCGCACTGCCGATCGGCGGCCGCCGCTTGCCGGGCGGCCTGATGGGCAGGATCTTGGCCCCGTCCATCGTCATCCGCCGGCACTGAGTGTCACCATCGGAAACACGGAATGACTACCCCCATCGACTTTGGCCGCTTCTTTCTTCCCGGTCCGACCGAGGTCCGTCCGGAAATCCTGGAAGCCATGGTGCGCCCGGTCATCGATCACCGCGGCAAGGACATGGAAGAGCTGCTCTCCGGCATGGACGCGGCGCTGCGGGCTCTGTTCCGGACCGACCGGCACGTGTACGTATCGACTTCGTCGGCGACCGGCTTCATGGAGGCCGCGATCACGAATCTTTCGCGACGCCGGATGCTGTGCCTGGTGGGAGGGGCCTTCGGAGCGCGGTTCCACAAGATCGCCGACACGTGTGGCCGGCCGGCGGACATTCTCGCGGCAGAGTGGGGAACGCCGCACACGCCCGAGATGCTGGACGAGGCGCTTACGGCCGAGCCGGGTGAGTACGACCTCGTGACCGTCGTTCACTCCGAGACCTCCACGGGTGTCCTGAATCCGGTGGCCGAGCTGGCCGCCGTGGTCAGGGATCACGAGGATGTTTTGATCGCGGTCGATGGCGTGACTTCCGTCGGAGGGGTCCGCGTCGAGTTCGACGACTGGGGCCTGGACTTCCTGCTCACGGGCTCGCAGAAGGCCCTCGCACTGCCGCCGGGGCTCGCCCTGGCGGCGGCCTCGCGGCGGGCGCTGGAGCGTGCGGGTCAGATTCCGGCGCGGAGCTACTACTTTGACCTGCTGGAATTCGAGCGCCGGGCGGGAGATTTCCAGACGACGAACACGCCGGCCGTGAGCCTGTTCTATGCGCTGGAGGTGCAGCTCGAACGGATTCGAGAAGAGGGTCTCGAGAATCGGTGGGATCGGCACTCGCGGATGGCGGAGCGCACATGGAATTGGGTCGCGGACCTGGCGGACAGAACAGGGAAGCCCTTCTCTGTCCTCGCTCCGGAGGGGTATCGCTCGCCGACTGTCACAACGGTATCGCTGCCTGCCGGGCTGTCGGGTCCGGGAATCGTGGGCGCCGCGGTCGAGAGAGGCTACACGCTGGCCGCCGGTTACGGAAAGCTGAAGCCCTCGACCATCCGGATCGGGCACATGGGAGACCACACTCTCGCCGAGCTCGAGGCGATTCTCTCGGTGCTGGACGAGGTGATCCACGAGCAACTGATATAGAGAGACGTGATATGAGCGACAAACCCAGACTCGTCCTCGCGGATGCGCTGGCACCGGAAGGGGTGGAGATCCTGGAGGCCGATAACCGCCTCCAGGTGGAAGACTATTCCGACAGAAGCCGGACGGAGCTTGAGAAAGGTCTGGTCGGGGCCATGGGCCTCATCGTCCGCAGCGGAACACAGGCGGACGCCGATCTCATCGAGGCGGGCGATTCGCTGAGAGTGATCGGGCGGGCGGGAGTGGGCCTGGACAACATCGACGTGGAGGCTGCAACGCGCAGGGGCATCGCGGTGATGAACGCCCCCGCGGGCAACACGGTCTCGACGGCAGAGCTCGCGTTCGCGCTCCTGTTGGCTGCGGCGCGCCGCATCCCCGCAGCCGATCGGTCGATGCGAGCGGGACAATGGGACCGCAAAACGTATCGTGGCGCCCAGCTGGCAGGGAAGATCCTCGGCGTGATCGGGGCGGGCCGAATCGGAGTCGAAGTCATCCGGAGGGCCCGGGCGTTCAGCATGAAGGTGATCGTGGCGGATCCCTACTTGACGCATGAAAGAGCCTGCGACCTGGACGTCGAGCTGGTGGAGCTCGACGACATGTTGCCGCGCGTGGACTTTCTGACTCTTCACGTACCGCTGAATCCAGAGACCGAAGCCCTGATGAACGAGGAGCGCATCGCGCGGCTCCGGCCGCATGCGATCCTGGTCAATGCGTCCCGTGGCGGGATCGTGGACGAAGAGGCGCTGGCGAGGGCCCTGGTCGAAGGGAGGCTCTCCGGAGCGGCGATGGACGTCTACGCCGTGGAACCGCTTCCCGCGGAGCACCCTCTGCGAGACGCCCCGAACCTCGTCCTGACTCCACACCTCGGAGCCGCGACTCACGATGCGCAGCGCGAAGTGGCGATCGAGATCGCGGCAGCCGTTCGCGCTGCGCTAGTGGACGATGACTACGGCGCGGCCGTGAACATGCCGCCGTACCTGCCGCGAGACCACGAGCGGCTGCGCCCGGTGCTGGATCTGGCCGAGCGGTTGGGCTTGGTGCTGGGCGAGGTTACGGAGGCCGGGGTGAGCGAAGTCTCCGTGCGGTACGGAGGTGAGGTGCCGCGCGGTCTCAGGCTCATTTCCTCTGCCGTCCTCATCGGTCTGTGGCGCGTGCGGCTCGACACGTCGCTGAACCTGATCAACGCTCTGCCGCTGGCCCGGGAGAGAGGGATCGCGGTTTCGAGGTCTCGCATGGGCGAGGTTACCGGCTACCGGGGCATTCTCGAGATTTCGGTGCGCGCGGGGGAAGAGGTGCATGTGGTGACCGGGGGCATAGAGTCGGACGGCGACCTGCGACTGTTGAGAATCGACGGATACCACGTGGAGGTCGAGCCGCGCGGGCACCTGCTCATCTTCAAGAACCGCGACGAACCCGGGGTCGTGGGAGATGTCGGAACCAGACTCGGCGCGGCGGGCGTGAACATCGCCGAGTTTCACCAGGCACGGGACCTCGACACGGGTGAGTCGCTCGCGGTGCTGTCGCTTGACGAGGCGCTGACCTCCGCCGTTCTTCTGGACCTGAGGGCGATACCGGCGATTCTGTATGCGCGGGGGATCAGGCTCGACGCCTGATCCTTCAGGGGGCTGGCCCTTCCATATCTTCTAGTACGTGGGCAGCGAGGGGTCGATTCTGCGGGCCCATTCGTTGATCCCGCCGCGCAGGTTCAGGGCCTTCTCGAATCCGACCGACATCAGCTGTTTCACGGCGATCGCGCTTCTGTGTCCGGTGCGACAGTAGATCACGACGTCCTCCGCCGGATCCAGCTCATCCAGGACATCCTGAAGCTGGCCCAGCGGAACCAGCCGCGCTCCGTACGCCTCCAGGTTGCTGATGCGCCACTCGTGGGGCTCCCGCACGTCCAGGATCCGCGGTGGCTGGCCCATACCGATGCGGGCGCGGAGCTCCTCGACGTCGATCTCCGGAACGAGAGGGCGCTCGTGGGGCTCGGCCAACGGCTCAGCTCCGCCTCCGCAGAACTCCTCGTAGTCGATCAGTTCAGTGATCGTGGGCGCGTCTCCGCACGCTGCACACTCCGGATCGCGGCGCAGCTCCACCTCCCGGAATTGCATTGCCAGGGTATCGACGAGCAGCAGACGGCCGACCAGCGGATCCCCGATTCCGAGAACCAGCTTGATCGCCTCGGTCGCCTGGATCGTGCCCACGAGGCCCGGGAGCACGCCGAGGACGCCGGCCTCGGCGCAACTCGGTACCATGTCAGGCGGAGGCGGGTGCCGGAACAGGCACCGGTAGCATGGACCGTCCCCGTGAGCGAAAACGGAGGCCTGGCCCTCGAAGCGGAAGATGGCCCCGTATACGAAGGGGATCCCGAGAAGCACACATGCGTCGTTGACGAGATAGCGGGTGGGAAAATTGTCGCTGCCGTCGACCACGACGTCCCATCCGTCGAGAACCCGCATGGCGTTCCCCGAGTCCAGGCGGACCGGGTATTCCTCAAACCTGACGTCCGGGTTGATGCGGGCGATGCGGCGACCTGCGGATTCGGTCTTGGATCGGCCGACGGACGGCGTGTCGTGGAGCACCTGCCTGTGCAGGTTGCTCAGTTCCACGACGTCCCCGTCCACTACGCCCAGCCGGCCCACTCCGGCAGCTGCCAGGTACAGGGCGGCGGGCGAGCCCAGCCCTCCCGCTCCCACGATGAGGACGGAGGCTTGCTTGAGGCGCTCCTGTCCGGCCGGTCCCACCTGCGGCAGGATGATCTGGCGATGGTAGCGGAGCGTCTCCTCCGGAGTCAGACCCGCCACGCGTCGTCCCGCTCCGATCGCCATCAACCACCTGCCACGGAAGGCACGATGGACAACACCGAGTCGCTGCTCACGGTCCGGTCGGCCGTCTCCAGGTGCCGCAGGTCCGAACCGTTCAGGAACAGATTGATATAGCGACGCACGGAGCCATCGTCGGCGAACAGGCGTCCGGCGAGCAGAGGCTCCGTCTCCCTGATCCGCTCGAGCACCTCGTCGACCGTGCGAGCTTCGAAGTGGAGCCGGCCTCGCCCGCCCGTCAGCTCCCTCAGGGAGCCGGGCACGTGAACCGTCATCCGCGGGAGGCCCGAGACGCCAGCAGCCACTATCATATCTGGATGGCGAGCGATTCGCGGATGGCCGCGTAGTTCTCCGCTACCGTGCCGGTACCGCGGAACACAGAAGACCCGGCCACGAGCACGTCGGCTCCGGCGTCCGCCGCCTGGCGAGCGTTCGACACACCGATTCCCCCGTCGACCTCGACGTGCAGCGACTCGATTCCCATGTCCACCTGCATCCGCCGCACCCTGCGCACCTTGTCCAGCACCTCGGGGATGAACGCCTGCCCTCCGAATCCGGGGTTGACCGTCATGCACAGGACGAGGTCGATCGCCGGGAGAATCTCTCGCAGTGTCTCGGGAGGAGTGGACGGGTTGAGCGCCACGCCGACCTTGCACCCAAGCCGCCGGATCTCGTGGATGTCCCGGTGGAGGTGTGCGGCGACCTCCTGGTGGACGGTGATCAAATCCGCCCCGGCTTTCGCGAACGGCTCCAGGAAGGACTCCGGGTTGTCGATCATCAGGTGGACATCCATGAAGGAGTCGGACACTGCCCGCAACGACACCAGGACGGGAAGGCCGATCGACAGATTGGGCACGAAGTGACCGTCCATCACGTCCACGTGGAACCAGCGCGCCCCCGCCTCCTCGGCCTCACGTACCTGCTCGCCCAGCCGGGCGTAGTCGGCGGCCAGGATGGAGGGCGCCAACACCGGGCCTGCCATCAGATTACCCCCAGGTTCTTGCCGACCTTCTGGAGCGCGGCCAGGGCCCGGTCCAGGTGCTCGGTCTCGTGCGCCGCGGAAACCTGGCACCGGATCCGCGCTTCTCCCTTCGGGACGACCGGGAATCCGAAGCCGATCACGAACACCCCTTCGTCCAGCAGTTCGCGGCTCATTCGGATGGCCGCCGCAGTCTCGCCAATGATGACCGGGACGATCGGCGTGTCACCCTCGATCGGGTTGAAGCCCAGGTCGATCAGATTCTGTCGGAAGTACGCCGTGTTCTGTCTCAGCTTCTGCACGCGTTCGGGGTGCGATTCGAGGAAGTCGATCGCCGCGAGGGCCCCACACGCCGAATGAGGCGGGATCGCGTTAGTGAAGAGCTGGGTCCGGGAACGTTGGACCAGGTAGTCCACGACCGTTCGGCTGGATGCCGTAAAACCTCCCGCCATGCCGCCCAGCGCTTTTCCGAGCGTAGAGGTGATGATGTCCACCTCGCCGTGCATGCCGAAGTGCTCCGGAGTGCCCCGGCCAGTGTCGCCCAGCACGCCCGTCGCGTGGGATTCGTCAACCGTGAGCACGGCATCGTACCGGTCGCACAGCTCGCGTATGGCCGGAAGGGGGGCAATCTCGCCCTCCATGCTGAACACGCCATCCGTCATGACGAGCCGATGTCGATTGCCCTGCGTCTTCCGGAGCGCGTCCTCGAGGGCGTCCATGTCCATGTGCCTGTAGATGTGGCGCTCGGCCTTGCACAGGCGGATTCCGTCGATGATCGACGCGTGGTTGAGCTCGTCGCTGATCAGAGCGTCCTCGTCCGTGAGGAGACACCCGAACAGCCCGCCGTTGGCGTTCCAGCAGGACGTGTACGTTATGGAAGCCTCGGTCTCGAGGAAGTCAGCGATGCGGTCTTCCAGTTCGCGATGGATGTCCCACGTTCCGCAGATGAAGCGTACGGATGCCGTGCCCGCGCCGTACCGGGAAGCTCCATCGCGCACCGCTTCGATCACTTCGGGGACGTCGCACAGGCCGACGTAGTTGTTCGAGCACAGGTTCACGGTCTCGCCGAACTCTTCGAGCTGCACGACCGCTCCCTGCATGCCCATGATATGGAGGAGGCTCTTGTAAACGCCCTGTTCCTGCATTCCGGCCAGCTCGCCGGCCAGTCTGCGGTTCAGGCCTTCGTTTACGGTGCTCCCCGATACGTCCGCTTCCTTGTAGAGGACCATCTGACTCCTCCGCATATTCAGTCTTCGCTGTAGTACTGTTCCGCGCGGCGATCGGTGACCCAGGCCGTATCGACCTTGATGACCGGTCTCGAGCCGAACACGCCGCACAGGCTGAATCCGGCCAGTGTGCCGACCACGTGAACGCGCCTTCCCGAATTCGTCTCGTCCCGGATCTCGGCCGGCGCATTGCGCAGGACGAACGGTCGCTGATTGCCTACCCACCCCGGGCCGAAAAGAAGGCAGCCCCCGGCTTCGGTTACGGTTCCCTCTCCCCGGGCCCGCATGGTGGAGAAGGATCCCGAGTCCACGGCCACGATGTGGCCCAGGTCAAACCCGCCCTCCGTCGACACTGTGTATCGTCCCGCCGTGTCGATCCGCAGCGGCCTGACCTCGTAAAAGGCCACAGGGCTGTCGGAGCACATCGTGTCATACACGCTGCGTTTGCCCGAGAGCCGAACGTCCATCCCATCGAGCTGGACGACAGCCGTATCCAGGCGGCCGCATGCATCCGGCGTCACGGGCCCCGCGAATTCGAAGGAGAAAACCTGGCCCACCACGACCGTGTCGGGAAAGGCGGCCCACGTGATCACGGCCGCGCTTTCCGTCGGTTCACCGATTCGCCAGCAAGCTGCGCCGAGAAGCGCGACGATCAGCGTGACAGGTCTGGCAAAGCGCATGACACGAATCCCGATCGACCTTCTAAGGAAGCCCGCTGCGCCCGCGACATGCGTGCAGCCGGAAAACAGGTGGCGCAATCTGACCCCGAGTCCGGGGGGCGGCAAGCGGGAACCTGTCGTCCCCCGAAGAGTTAGAGACAGGTGAGACAACCCCCGCTCACGGCAGGGGGGAACCGCGACCGACTTCCCCCCGGGGGAGGCGAGGGTGATGGACGCGACGCGAACCGACACAGCGAGGGGGTACGATCGCTATCCGTCTTCGGCGGGCGACAACAGGCGTCGCAACCGGCGGACCGCGATGCTCGGCCTGCTGATCTCGATTGGCGTCCACGCTGCGGTGCTTCTGTTGTGGAAGAGCGATCTGCAGCCGCTCCCCGGTACCGTGGCGGCGGGTTTGCGGATGGGCGATGCCGTGGCCGCCGCGGGCGGAGGGATCATGCAGGCGATCGCCCTGGCGCCGCCTCGCGAGATCGTCGTTCCACCGCCGCCCGATAGAGTGCCGGACTTCGACGCCCCCGAGGTGGAGGTGCAGATGCCGCCAGAACCTCAGCTGCAGGCCCGGTTCGCGGACATGCGAAGCGGCGTAGCGTTTCCCGGTCCCGACGAGGGGCCAGGAAGGCCGGACGGCACGGGCAGGGGCGACGGGGGATCTGAAGCCGAGGGCCAGTTCCGGGTCACTGCGCCGGAGCCGCGCGTGATCGTCCCTGAGTGGGATCCCCCAAACGAGATCAAGGGAACGACGGTACAGATTCGGGTGCTGGTGAGCGCGGAAGGTCGTGCGCTGGACGTCGAGCTCCGACCGCGAACTCCGAACGCCCGGTTCAATCGTCGTCTGGTCAACACATATATGCAGATGGACTATAAGCCGGGACGCCGCATGGGCCGCGCGATCACGGCGCCGGCCGAGATTACGCTGATCTTCTGATTCCCCGTCACGATCGGGCCTCGTTTCCCGTTTCTCGTGCGAACCCCGACGAGCGCACACAGAAACGACCGAATTGCTGGATCGTATTCCCGAGCACGGCGGACTTCCCTATATTGCCTCGCCCATGCACAGGCTCAGCGTCTCGTTTCGACGAAGGCCCGGCGCGTCGAGACCGCCTCGGCACACGGTGGCCGCGCCTTTCGTCCTGCTCCTGCTCTCGGTCCTTTGGGTCCGGGCTCTCCCCGGACAGGACGTGAGGGAAGCGCCTGAACCAACCGTTTCAGATTCCCTTGCCACGGCTGATTCAGCAGTGGTCTCAGACACGTCTCGCGTCGGTGCGGACACGTCGCAGTCGAGTGTTCAGGAGGCCCCCGCTGTGCCCCAGGGGCTTAGCCTTGGCATGACCACACTGCCGTATCCGTGGGGCACCCGCCTGGAAATGGTCCTCAAGAGCTATGGTTCGGAACTGACACGTTTCCAGTGGACCAGCGCCCGCAACTGGCTCTCAGAGGAAAACGCGCGCGTGGAACAAACGCTGGCCGCACGGGCGGACACCCTCGCCTGGCTCGGGATGTCGGTCCAGAAGTTGCCCCCCGATTTCGAGCCGCGTCGATTCCTATCGGAAGTCGAATCCATGCGAGCCGACTCCCTGGTTCGTCAGGTGGTCGAGGAGCAGCGAATCGACATCTTGCCGGACATCCTGGAGAAGTACGCGGACCTCGAGCTCGAGGTGGACGGCAGCGGGCAGATAAACTCGCGGTGGCAGAGCTTCGATCCCTGCACGATAAACGTGGGCCAGAAATGCAACGCGGGCGCCGTTCCGACGGTCGCGCCCGAGTTTCAGCTGCGCGCGCTGGCCAGGGGCACGATCTCGGAACGGTTCCACGTCAACGTGGATTTCGACCAGACTCGCGAGTTCAACGCGACGAACGACCTGAACGTCTACTACGAGGGCAAACCGGGCGAGATTCTCGAGTTCGCCGAGGTTGGACAGGTCACCCTGCCGCTTCCCAGATCCCGGTATATATCGCGGGGGATTCCCGCCGGGAACTTTGGCTTCCGGGCGGACGCCAGGTTCGGGCCGATGACTCTCCGGGGCGTGCTGGCCGAGCAGCAAGGCAACGTGCTCGACAGGAACATCACGCTCGACATGGGAGGCCCGGGCGGCGAAAGTTCCATCGTGCAGGACATCGAGACGGTACTGGACGATGCCGGGTATCAGAGCGGCCAGTTCTTCTTCCTCGTCGATCCCCGGCAGATCCAGGGCTTTCCTTTTATCGATGTCCTCGCCTTGGAGGGAACGGAGGTTCCGGCCAACCTCAGACCTTCCTCCTCGGTGAAGCTCTACCGTCACGAAGTGGTGACCGGAGGCCAGCAGCAGAACGTCCAGGAGGGCATCATCCAGGCCCGGGGTCTGGCCGCCCGGTCTCCGCTGGAGGACGATCCGACGGTTCCGGACAGCGTTCAGTTCCTCGGCTTCTTCCGGCCGCTGGTTGAGGGGGAAGACTACATCGTCCACCGCAGTGGTCTGTGGGCGGTGATTCGATCGCGCATTCAGCGGGGCGAGGCCCTGGCGGGCACCTACATCGCCGCGAGCGGCGACACAATCGGCGACTACGACGCAGAAGATAGATACCGCAACCTCACAAACACGGGCACGGGCGAGCTTCCGGTGCTCGAGCTGTTCAAGGATGCCGAGACACATCGCCCGGGTGGTGTCACATGGGAACGGGAGATGCATCACATCTACCGGATCTCCAGTTCCGACGACGTCGAGTGGGGGAGCGTCAGGCTCGTCGTCTCGCAGGGACCCCTCGAATCGGGTCCCGTCGTCCGGGTCGCCGAGCAGACGGAATACGCGTTCCTCGAGATCTTCGGGCTCGATGATCAGCCACGGGACGATCACGTGGATGACGGGCGTGTCTGGCGTCCAAGCTCGAGCGGTGAGTTTGCCGGCACGTCAGTGCTGAGGGGGGCCTACCTCGTGTTCAAGGCATTGGAGCCTTTCAAGACTCCGCCGCTGATCCAGTCAGGGCGAGTTCCGAGCCTGGAGGGACAACCGTTTCCGCTCGTGGATTCGGATCGGAATTTCGCGATTTACGACGAGCCGCTGGATCAGAACCGGCTGACCGCGTTCCTCTACCGGCTCAACTTCGAGTATCGTGCCAGGAGCAGCGAGGCACAGAGCTCTTTTTCCCTCGGCGCTATCGGCATTCGCCCAGGAAGCGTGCAGGTGACTCTGAACGGACGGGACCTGACGCAGGGAGAGGACTACACCATCGACTATGACATCGGCCAGCTCACCCTTCTCAGGCCGGGCGACTTGTTCGCTGGTGCAGAAAACCCGCAGTTGGCCGTTCGCTTCGAGCAGAAGCCCCTGTTCCAGGTCGGCAAGACGAGCATTCTGGGGTTCACGGGGGAGTACCGGATCGGCGACCATGGGGGGATCGACATGGTGGGGATGTTCCAGAAGGAGGGGACCGTCCTCACTCGCCCCGAACTCGGCCTTGAGCCCGCCGGTGTGACGCTCGGCGGTGCCGTGGCTCGATTCGACTTCCCGTCGCTCGCCCTCGACAAATTCGTGAACAGCCTGCCAGGCATCCGAACGGACCAGGAGTCGCGCGTTCGTCTTAGTGGAGAGCTCGCGGCATCCAGTCCGCAGACCAACCGGTTCGGCACGACATGGGTGGAAGACTTCGAAGTCGGAGCCGGCATCAGGCTTGGACTCTCGACCCGGGCCTGGCGCAACGGATCGGTGGTGAGCCGGGCCGACGCGAGCGACGGGTTCGTGCCACCATTTCCCGACCTGAGCAATCAACTGTCGATGGTCTGGCAGTCACAGTGGGACGACAACGGGACGCTGCGGGGCTCGCTGCTCGTCGGTCAGATCGATCCGCAGCTCAACGTTCTGAATCCGGGCATCCGGGAGACCGTGCTGTGGCTCACGGCGCAGGATCCTCCTGGAGGTGGAGAGCCCGGCTGGTTCTCGATGACCACCGTGCTGTCGCAGACGGGGGTCGACCTGAGCACGATCGAGTTCCTCGAGTTCTACGCTTCGACGCTGGACAACACCGACCAGAGCCTCGCTCTCATTGTCGACATCGGCACGATCAGTGAGGACGCCCTCGTCGCCGATTCCCTCGGAAACCCATCCGGGATCGGGCAGCTGGACCAGGAGGTGGACCCGATCGTCGGGGTGTGGGGCAACCAGGACGACACGGGTCTGTGGGATACGGGATGCAGAACCGAGCCGAACGCTTCGGCCTGGCCCCCCGGGGACCCGAGGGCGAACTGCACGAACAACAACGGCTTCGAGGACAGCGAAGACCTGAACCGCGACAACTTCCTCAACACCGATGAGCGCTACTTCCGCTACATCGTGCCGCTGACCCAGCCGTCGCGTTATCTGAACCGTCCGACGAATGGCGAGTTCAAGTTCAATCTCTACCGGCTGCCGCTGCGCCTGCCCGACCTTGAGGAGAACACGACGGGCGCTCAGCAGCAGAACGTGAAGCACGTCCGGATCACGCTGACCAGTGCAGTTAATGCGACGGTGCTGCTCAGCCGGATGCAGTTCTCCGGATCACCATGGCTCAAGCGGGCGGGAACAGGAAGCGTCACCGGACCGATCGGTGACACGCCCGGAACCGCCGCGCAGGTGTTGGTGAGTCCGATCTCGACCGTGGACCGGGGTTACATCTCGCCGCCGGGAATCACCGACCAGCAGGCCGACAAAACGGACGAGTTGCGGCTCTCGAGCGCCACCATCAACGAGCAGTCCTTGCGCGTCGTCTTCTCGGACGTGCCGGTGGGAGAACGGATCGAGGTATTCCGGAAATTCACCGATCGCCCGCGCGATTTTCTGCCGTACGGACAGCTTCGGGCGTGGAGCCTGGCCCAGGGAGATGACTGGGGACCGGGTGGCGTCCTGCGTTTCTTCATTCGCATGGGGTTCGATTCGAAGAACTTCTATCTGTACCGGACTTCCTTGCGAGACTCACCCGCGACGCCGAGCCGGGACGACTGGCTCCCTGAGGACTTCATCGACTTCGGCCGCTTGCTGTTGCTCCGGGCCGAGGCGGAGCGCCTGATCAACCAGAACGGATCGAACCTGCCGGGCGACACCACGTTCGTTCTGTGGGACGTGGACGTCTTTTCCGATGCCGACAGCACGCTCGCCCTCGTGATCAACGATCTATCCCGCGCCCCGAACCTGTCCGCGATCCGGGAAATGGCGCTGGGGATCGAGAACGTGGGCACGGTGGATGCCGGCCCGGGAGAGGTGTGGATCGACGACCTGCGGCTCGATGCGGCCCCGGACGACAACGGTGTGGCGGCCACGGCGGAGATTCAGGTGGACCTGGCCGACGTTTTTAGTCTGCAGGCGAACGTGAACAGCGTGAATCCGTTCTACCGTCAGCTGGGCGAGACCCCCTCTTTCCTTCGCGAGTTGAGCTACGGCGGTCGCGCCACGCTCCACTTCGGGAAGTTTCTGCCTGACTCATGGGGACTCGCGATACCGATTGGCTTCTCGCACGCGGCCAACGACGAAGACCCGTTCTTCCTTCCGCAGACGGACGTACTGTCGGCTCCACTGGATAACCTGCGGACGGGAGGGTTTTCGGAAACCCGGTGGAACGTCGCGCTCTCGAAGCAGACACGGTCCGCCAGCCCCATCCTGCGTTCCACGATCGACGGTTTGCGCCTGGGATATTCGAACCGCCGCAGCACGCGAACGGCGACGCAGACTGAGGCCAAGGGATCCGGATGGGGGGCGACCGGGGGGTGGTCCAGGCAGGTGATCGACAAGTCCGTCCCACTCGTGCCGGGTTTCCTGCGTTCCGCCATCGACGCCCTGCCGGACTTCATTTCGCAGAGCGTCCTGATGCAGAACTTCAAGGGCACGCGCTTCCGGTGGACGCCTCGCCAGGTCAGTCTCGGGGCCGATCTCGACAAGTCCGAGGACGCGCGGAAACGATTCCAGACCAGCGTATTCCAGCCGACGGACGCCGAAGTGATTCCGACTGTCGACTTGCGGTACGTGCTCCGGCCGCGCACAGGATTCCAGATCCAGCCGTTCCCGTCAATCGTATGGGGATTCGACTTCCAGTCTGCCCGCGATCTCGTGGACCCGGCCCTTCGTGCCTCGCGGGACGCGGGGCGGGAGCAGCTCGAGCAGGCCTCCAGTACGTTCCTCGGATTCGACGTGGGCTGGGAGACCAGCCGCAATGTACGCACGGACCTGACATGGCGGCCGAGGCTGGCCAGCTGGTTCGACACCGACTTTACGATGAACACCGCCTACGGCACGAATCGGAACGTCTCGTACATCCAGGACCTGGATGGAGACACGACGCTGGTGCGGGATCTGTCGATGCAACGAGACCTGGCGTTCCAGTTCGAAGTCCGCCCCGACGCGTTCCTGACGGCTTTCGGCGTCGCGGGGAGCCAGGAGGCCACGGGGATGGCCCGCAGCCTGAGGGCGTTCTGGGACCGCCTCAGCCCGATCCGGATCGACTGGCGCAAGGCGCTCAGCTCTACGTATGACCGGCGGGACCTGTCGCCGAATCTCGGGGACCAACTCGTCCTGACGAACTTCAGCAGCATGCGCGTGATGGGAGCGGACACCGCCTCGGCAGCGGGGGACACGCGAGGCTGGTCCGTCCAGGGAGGGTACCAGTTCCCACTCGGCCTGGACTTCGACCTGGAGTATTCATCGTCGGATCGCCGCACGTTTACGACTCTCAACGAGCGTGGCGTGAAGGACACGGAGTGGCCGAGCTTCCGGGTCCGTTGGCGTGATCTGCCCATACCTGGTCCACTCCAGAGCACCCTCCGCGACATCATCATCACGGGTGGCTGGCTCGCGCGGGAAACGAACACGAGCACGACGACCGGACAGGACAGGGGAAGTGAGCAGACGGTTCAGTCCGTCGGCCTCTCGTTCATGCTGATGAACGGGTTCAACATCACGTACGACTTCAGCAATACGGCGTCTGAAAGACTGGACGCGACCGGACTCAGCCAATCGAATCGGGCCTCGCACTCGGTGCGACTGTCCGGTTTCATTCCACCGCCGGGGTTCCTTTCGTTCGTGAAGAACGATCTGCGAATCTCGGTCGACTACTCGAACAACGGGAACTCTGACTGCCGGGCGCTCGGCGGATCCGGGTTCGGTCAGATCGACCAGATGCTCAGTGACGACTGTACGAAGCACACCGATCAGACGACGCAGAACGCCGCGTTCGCTCTCGACACTGATTTTACCGGCTATTCGATCGGTGTGCAGTTCTCGTGGATCGAGCGATCTAGCGGCGTGGGTCGTCAGCAGTCGTCCAACCAGTTCAATTTCGACATCTTCGGACGGTTCTTCCTCCGGGCCAGCGAGGGCGAGACGCAGTTCAATCGTTGACCCGTTCACCTCCCGTTGAGGCGGCGATGCATATCGCGGTTGGGAGGAAACGCCATGCGATTCAACGGGACGGAGCTGCGCTCCATGACGCTCGCCGCCGGTCTCCTGCTGCTCGGCACCGCCGCTCGGCTGGGCCTCGGACCCGGACCCGACGACTTCGAGTGGACGACTACCGTGGCATCCCACGAACCTCCGCGCGGCAGCCTCGCTTCCACTCGACGCGCTGTCTCCGAGGGAATCGCTGCGGATGAAAGGGCCGCCCGGCCCCTGGGCGCGAACGAAAGACTGGACCCGAACACCGCTCCCCTGGAGGAGCTGCGCCGTTTGCCGGGGATTGGACCGACCAGGGCCGCGGCCATCCTGGCCGAGAGGCATTCCGGGGGGCCCTTCCGCGAACTCGACGACATGGCCAGGGTGCCCGGCATCGGGCTCAAAACGCTCGAGGCCCTGTCATCTCACCTGACGTTTACCGGCGGAACCTGGAACGACCGCCGGGCGCATGTTTCCAGGCTATCCGGTGACGTTTCGAGGCCAGTGAATGTGAATCGGGCAGATATCAAGGAACTGGAGCAAATCACGGGGATCGGCCCCGCTCTCTCGGCACGGATTGTGGCGACACGGCAGCGCTTGGGGCCGTTTCGCCGGCTCGAGGATCTTCTTCTCGTACCCGGAATCGGGCCCGTGAATCTGCAGAAGATTCAAGGGCAAGTGCGATTCTGACAGCACGAATCGACGGGATACGGCTTCTCCCCGGGGGCAGCGGTCCGTTGGGCCCTGACGTGCGGGTGTGGCGCGTGAACTACACCGGGCATGGCGCTTGCTCGAATCCGGACGCTGCGGGCGGCTGTGTGCTCGCCGTTGGATGGTGCTCGGAGCGGCCCTGACCGAACCCGGGAAGCCACACAGATTACGAGCCGGCGGAGCGAGATGGCATCAACTTCACTGGAACAGACCCAAATTGGCGAAATGCTACTGCGTGAGAGTCTGATCACGCGGGAGCAGCTGGATAAGGCCCTCAAGGAGCAGAAGCAGGGGGGGACCCGGATCGGCTTTTCGCTGGTCTCCAGCGGCGCGATTTCGGAGACGGAGCTGACGAGGCTCCTTTCGCGGCAGTATCGCGTTCCCGCCGTGGACCTGTCCGAGGTGGAGGTCGACGAGAAGATACTCCAGCTGGTGCCAGCCGACTTTGCCGGCAAGCATCTGCTTCTCCCGCTGCGTCGTGTCGGTCGCACGCTTACCGTGGCCATGGTCAATCCCACGGACCTGAGCGTTGTCGACGATCTGAAGTTCATCACCAGGTTCGACGTGGACGCCGTGGTAGCCGGCGAGTACTCGCTGCGCATGGCGATCGACAGGTATTACGAGGTCACGAACGACAGGCTCGGAGACCTGCTCGAGGAGCTCGAGGAGCAGGACGTGGAGCTCGTGGAGGAAGAAGAGGAAGTCTACTCCACGATGCAGCTTCAGGCCCAGGTCGAGGAGGCTCCCGTCGTGCGCCTGATCAACGGCTTCCTCACGGACGCCGTTCGCCGCGGAGCCTCCGACATTCACATCGAGCCGTACGAGAAGGAGCTGCGCGTCCGCTATCGGATCGACGGTGTCCTGCAGGAGATCATGAAGCCGCCGATCCGCATGAGGGCCGCATTGATCTCGCGCGTGAAGATCCTCGCTGACCTGAACATCGCCGAACGCCGGGTCCCGCAGGACGGCCGCATCAAGATCAAGATCGGCCGGAAGGTGATCGATTTCCGTGTGTCCACGCTCCCGACGCTGTTCGGCGAGAAGATCGTGCTCCGCATCCTGGACAAGGGTAACCTGACGCTCGATCTGGAAAAGTTCGGGATGGAGCAGAAGGCGGAGACCGATTTCCTGGACGCGATCTCCAAGCCCTACGGGATGGTGCTCGTTACGGGCCCGACAGGCTCGGGTAAGACCACGACGCTGTACAGCGCTCTCAGCCGCATCAACACGAACGAAGTCAACATCATGACGGCCGAAGATCCGGTCGAGTACAACCTGCACGGCATCAACCAGGTGCAGGTGCGCACCGAGATCGGGATGACCTTCGCCGCCGCTCTCAGAGCGTTCCTCAGGCAGGATCCGAACATCATCATGGTCGGTGAGATCCGGGACCTCGAGACCGGGGGGATCGCCGTGAAGGCCTCGCTGACGGGTCACCTGGTCCTCTCGACGCTGCACACGAACGACGCTGCGTCGACGATCACACGAATGATCGACATGGGTCTCGAGCCGTTCAACGTCGCGTCGGCTCTCAACTGCATCACGGCCCAGAGGCTCGTGCGTCGCATCTGCTCCAACTGCCGCGCGGAGGCGACCTACACACCCGAGATCCTGCGGGCCGCTCGCCTCACCGAGGAGCAGGCGGCTTCCATGACTTTCTTCCGGGGCGAAGGCTGCGACGCGTGCAACGGCTCTGGCTACTCGGGGCGGCAGGGTCTCTACGAGGTGATGCGGATGACCCCCGACCTCAGGCGGATGATCCTCCAGGGCGAGTCCACCGACGAGCTGAATCGGACGGCAGTCGAACAGGGTATGATCACGCTGCGCGGGGACGGACTCGTCAAGGTCCGCAAGGGAATCACCACACTCGACGAAATCATCAAGGAGACGGCCGCCTGACCCGTCAAGGGACCGGGCGACACGACCAAACGGAACGAGGTATTCGATGAGCGATTCTGCACCGGGCACGCTGCGCAGCCTGCTTGAAGAGATGATCGACAGGGGCGCGTCCGACCTGCACCTGTCAGCGGGTGAAGTGCCCAAGCTCCGCATCGACGGCCAATTGGAAGACAGCAGCAACGGCACGCAGCTCGGGCCGCGGGATACGCAGTTGCTGGCTTACTCCACGCTGACCGAGCAGCAGAAGAAGCGATTCGAACAGGACGATGAGCTGGATCTCTCGTTCTCCGTACAGAACCTGTCCCGGTTCCGTGGGAACGTGTTCCGGCAACGAGGAACGGTCGCGATGGCCATCCGGCAGATCCCATTCGAGATCCTGTCTTTCCAGGAGCTGGGCCTGCCCCCGGTGGTCGCCAGGTTCACCGAGAAGCCCAGGGGCCTCGTGCTGGTCACCGGTCCGACGGGATCCGGCAAGTCGACCACCCTGGCGGCCATGATCGACAAGATCAACCGGGAGCGGACCGGGCACATCATCACCGTGGAGGACCCTATCGAGTTCGTGCACCGCCACAAGAACTGCCTCGTGAACCAGCGTGAGGTAGGCAGCGACACCGGCTCGTTCGCCACTGCCCTCAAGTATGTGCTGCGGCAGGACCCCGACGTGATCCTGGTCGGCGAGATGCGCGACCTGGAGACCGTCCAGGCCGCGCTGACGATCGCCGAGACCGGGCACCTGGCGTTCGCGACGCTGCACACAAATTCGGCGGCGGAGTCCGTCAACCGCGTCATCGACGTGTTCCCGGCGCACCAGCAGGACCAGGTTCGCGCCCAGCTTTCCTTCGTCCTCGAGGGCGTCATCACGCAGACGCTTCTCCCTCGACGCATCGGAAAGGGACGGGTCATGGCGTGCGAGATCATGACGGCCACCCCGGCCATCCGGGCTCTGATCCGCGACCAGAAAGTGCACCAGATCTACTCGGCGATGCAGACCGGAAAGAAGTTCGGAATGCAGACCCTCAACGATGCTCTTTATTCCCTGTACATGCGGGATGAAGTGGCCCTGGACGAGCTGATGCGAGTGAGTGCGGATCAGGTCGAGTTGAAGCGCATGATCGGTGAGGTGGAGCCGGCAACCGTCTAACACACCGCTGGGGTTGTTCAGCGACCGGCCAACGGACCGACAAGAACCAGGAGCGACCTGAACCATGCCAGTCTGGACATACAGCGCGAGAACCGTCTCCGGCGAACTCAAGCGCGCCGAGTACGATGCTGAGAGTCGCGAGGAGGTCATCGCGCATCTTCGCAGCCAGCGGCTGATCCCCGTCGCCGTGCGGGAGAAACCGAAGGGGATCGACTTGAGTAACCTGCTCGGCGGTGGGAAAGTAAAAACGCGGGACATCGTGATCATGACGCGGCAGTTCGCGACGATGATCAACGCCGGACTCCCGCTGGTGCAGTCGCTCGACATTCTCGCTAAACAGTCCGACAACAAGACCCTGCAGTCGACCCTGCGGGCGGTCCTGTACGACGTCGAGTCGGGAAACACGCTGGCAGATGCAATGCGCGAGCACACGAAGGTGTTCCTGCCGCTGTACGTGAACATGGTCGCCGCCGGTGAGACCGGAGGTATCCTGGACACGATCCTGGTTCGCCTGGCCGTCTTCCTCGAGAAGGCGGAGTCCCTTTCCCGCAAGGTCAAGGGCGCCATGATCTACCCTGGCGTCATCAGCTTCGTGGCCCTTTCGGCGATCGTCGTGCTGCTGCTGTTCGTCATTCCCACCTTCCAACAGATGTTCGAGAGCTTCGACCAGGTACTGCCGCTGCCGACTCGGATCGTGATCATGGCCTCGGACATCCTGCAGGGGTACTGGTGGGCCATGGGTGGTGGGATCATGGCAGCCGTGTGGCTGTTCAAGCGGTGGATCGCGACATCCTCCGGCCGTCTCATCTTCGACCGGATCCTTCTTCGCCTCCCGGTCTTCGGAAACCTGGCCCGGAAGTCTTCCGTGGCGAGGTTCACGCGCACGCTGGGCACACTCCTCAGCTCGGGCGTGTCGATTCTGGACGGACTCGAGATCACGGCCCGCACCTCGGGAAACCGGGTGATTCACGACGCGATCATGGAAAGTCGTAACTCGATCGCCGGCGGTGCGTCGATCTCGGAGCCGCTCAGGGAATCCGGTGTGTTCCCACCGATGGTGACCCAGATGATCAACGTGGGCGAGGAGACGGGTGACCTGGATGGGATGCTGAGCAAGATCGCCGATTTCTACGACGACGAAGTGGACACAGCGGTCGAGTCGCTTCTGAAAGCCATGGAGCCCCTGATGATCGTGATCCTCGGTACGGTCGTCGGCGGCATGATCGTGGCCATGTACCTGCCGATCTTCGGGATCATCAACACCATACAGTAGCAGGTTGCTGAAGATTCCTGCCAGGCCGTGGCAGGTGAAATATGGGCTCGTTTCGATACGGCGGGGTCCGCTTCAGTGGGCCCCGCTTTCACTGCTCCCGTGCTCCCGTGCGGGGCATACCTGTCCCGAAAGCCCAAAATTTCATATTCTTATGCGATTACAACTGCCGAACGGAGATATCGAAACGCCATGGTATCAAGGACCGAGGAGTACGCCCTGCGCGCTGCGGTGTGTCTCGCCCGGCACTACGGCGGCGGCAGTATGCGTGCGCGGGACATGGCTCGAACGACCGGGATTCCGGCAAACTACCTTTCCAAGATCCTTCACAAGCTTGCCAAGGCGGGCGTGGTCATATCCGAGCGAGGCAGGACCGGCGGATTCCGACTGGGCAATCCGCCGCGGGACGTCATGCTTGCAACGGTCGTGGCGCCGTTCGAGCCCCAGGTCGAGAGGACGCGGTGCCTCCTGGGACTTGCCGAATGCTCGGACAGCAACCCGTGCGGGGCACACGAAAAATGGAAGGTCATCAAGGAGGCTACTCTCGATTTCCTGTGCAACACGTCGTTGGCGGACGTGATCGAGGACGGTGCCCCGGAGCGCGGTCAATTCTGAGCCGGGTACGCCGAGGGGCGCCCTGCCGGCCGGGTTGGGCGAGGACGTGATGTTGGCATCGTGTGACGGTCTCATTGGCCTGCCCGAGCACGAGTTGGGTCGGTGCTTCGGTGAGCCTACGGCCCGCAGGATGACCGGGGCAGACACCTGGCTCGTCTTCGGATCGGCGGATCTCGCGCTGCGGGTCAGGTGCACCGGCCTCGACCCGTCTCGCGTCGTCTCATGGACCGCGACGTTCGAGAACGGCCACCGGTTGCTCTCCGACGCTGCCCGTTCCGTTGGCCTGTGGCCGGCCGCCCAGCCTGAAGAAGACGCCGCCATGGCAAGTGTTCCGCTGATCCGGAGGCCGATACCGTGCGCCGAGTCCGGCAGAGTGCATTCCCTCACTGCCACGGTCCGCGGCGGTCGCATCACCCAGGTGTCGATGTTCAACGAACCTCCCGACTGGCTCTAAGCAGCCTGTTGGAGCCTTATTAGCTGCCGGCCACCTCTTGCGTTCTGCAGTCCACGTTCTTAGATAGGCTCCGGCGATGCAGGCGAAATGCAACGCCCCGGAGAGGTGAGCGACGCTTCCCCGGCAGGCGACTCACAGCACGGGAAACGGACAGGAATTGCTCCGCACCAGCAGGTCTGACCGCCGGGCGGCCACGCTCCTCGAACCGTTGCATGTCCTGTACTGGATATATGCCGCGCGCCTCGTCATCTCTCTGGCGGTCTTCGGGGCTGCCATCCTTGTCGGGAATTTTCTGGAGCGGCAAGTACCGGCGGGCTCCCTTCCACTTGAGTTTCCGCTCATTGCCATCATAGGTCTTGCGGCGGCCGCCTTCCTGACGCCGATCGCGTACCGGATCAGCCATCGGAAGGGCCACGAGATCGGCCTCGGATTCCTCTACTCGCAGGCGGCGCTGGACATTCTGCTGTTCAACGGCGTGGTGCACATCACCGGGGGAATCAGCAGTCCCTTCGTATCGCTGTTCATTGGGCTGGCGGCGGCGTACGCCCTCCTGTTGCCCCTGGGCTCGGCGATCCTCACGGCGCTGTCCGCCGGAGTCCTGTACCTGGCGATCAACGTGCTGCTGGTGGGCGACGTCAGCGGCATTGCCCTGGTCCTCCAGGTGCTCGTCATCATGATCGTGGCCGTCGCGGCCAGTCTCGTTGGAGTCCGGTTCAGGCAGGTACGTTCCGAGCTCCGCACGGTCGATGGTGAGCTCCACCGGTTGCGTCTCGACACGGCCGACGTGCTTCGCAACATCCCATCGGGGGTCATCACGCTCGACGCCTCCGGCAACCTGGTCTACATGAACCTCGCCGCCGCTGAGTTGTGCGGCCTCGACGCCAGCGCGCAGCTCGGGCTGGATATCCTGCCGGAGCTCGAGCGCCGGGCGCCCGACGTGGCCGCCGTCATCCGGGAGACGATGGAGACGGGCCGCCGAGTCCGTGACCGGGAGGCGGACGTGCTCGGTGACCCAGGGCTCGCGGTTGGCGCGCCGGGACGGGACCCCGTCCCTGTTACCGTGAGCACGACCATGCTGCCGGACGTGGGAGCCGGTCCGTCGCACGTCGTCCTCCTCCAGGATCTGCGCTCGGTCCGTCAGCTCGAGAACCTTCGACTCCGCACTGGAAAGCTCGAGGCGGTAGCCGAGCTTTCGGCTTCCCTGGCGCACGAGCTCAAGAACCCTCTCGCCTCGATCAGGAGCGCCGTTGAGCAAATCTCGGCCCGTGCGCCGGAGGATGAGGATGAGCAAGTCCTCGGCCGCCTGATCGTGCGAGAGAGCGATCGGCTGAGCCGAATCCTGACCGAGTTCAGCGACTTTGCCCGTATTGGGGTAGCCGATCGGAGGCCCGTGGACGTGGAGCGTCTGATCCGGGAGGTGATCGAGACCGTCCGGCGCAATCCGGCGGCCGAAGGCCGTTCAACCATCACGAGCGAGATCCGTGGCGACATGTCGGGTCTCTGGGGTGATCCCGAGCTTCTGCACCGGACTCTCCTCAACCTGGTCCTCAATGCCGTGCAGGTCGGCGACCTTGACGAGACAGTCACGGTGAGGGTCATTGCTGACGCCCTCCGTCCGGATCTCGCCCCGTCCGAAGTGTCCCTGGGTCACCCCGTTCGCATACGCGTCATAGATGACGGACCCGGGATCGAGTCGGCAGACCTGCCGCACATCTTCGATCCGTTCTATACGCGGCGACAGGGAGGGAGCGGCCTGGGGCTGTCGATCGCCCACCGGGCCGTACAGGCACACGGCGGAGCGCTGATAGCGAACGCGACCCCCGGCGAGGGTGCCACGTTCGCCATGGTCCTGCCTCGTCGGAGCGTGCGTGGCCGTGCGCTCCGCGATCCCGATCGAGCGTCATCCATCGGTGCGAATTCGAAACAGCGATCTGAATCTGAAACTGAAACGCGCGCCGACAAGCGAGCGCATATCTAGCGCGCCGGGGCGCCCGCGCGGGTATCCAAAGGAGCCGACATGCGAGACAAGCCGTTGATTCTCCTCATCGACGATGAGCAGAGCTTGCTGGAGACCCTCAGCGTACTCCTGAGGGGTGAGGGCTACGAGGTCATTGCCGAGTTAACCGGAGCTGGAGGGATGAAGGCGTTCAAGGAGCACGGTCCGGACCTCGTGCTGACCGACGTTCGCATGCCCAAGATGACCGGAATCGAGGTGTTGGAGGAGGTCCGCCTTACGAACCCGAACACGCCGGTCGTTCTCATGACTGCCCAGGCCTCGCTGCAATCGGCGATCCAGGCGGTTAACCTGGGTGCCACGCACTACGTGCAGAAGCCGTTCGAGAACGACGAACTCCTCGCGGTCCTCGGGCGCTCGCTGGACTGGGGTCGCCTGAAGCAGGAGAACGCTGGTCTGAAGAGGCAGATCAAGAAGCAGCAGACACTCAAGGCGGGTCGTCCTATCGGGGTGAGTCCAGCGTTCGAAGCCTGTATCAAGCTGGCCGAGAGCGTGGCCGACAGTGACTCGACCATCCTGATCGGAGGCGAGAGCGGTACCGGTAAGGAGGTATTCGCCCGCTACATCCACGACCTGTCACCCCGTTCGAACCGCAGGTTCCTGTCGCTGAACTGCGGGGCGTTGCCGGAGGGCCTCCTGGAGTCGGAGTTGTTCGGCCACGTGAAAGGGAGTTTCACGGGAGCTGTGCGAGACAAGGAGGGTCTGTTCGTCGCCGCTGCCGGCGGCACGTTCTTCCTGGACGAGGTCGGGGAGATGTCGCCTTCCACCCAGGTCAAGCTTCTCAGGGTCCTGCAGCAGCGCGAGGTCATCCCCGTCGGGGCGACGGAAGTCACTCCGGTCGATGTTCGGCTGATCGGCGCCACGAACATCGACCTGGAGCGGGCCATTGAAGAAGGCCGGTTCCGGCGTGACCTGTTCTACCGCCTGAACGTGATCGCTCTCGAGCTGCCCCTCCTGAGGGATCGGCAGGAGGACATCGAGCTTCTCGCCGAGCACTTCCTCGCGAGGCAGGCGGAGGGCGACCCGCGAGGCGCCAAGAAGTTTTCCACGAAGGCTCTTGCCGTGCTCAAGGAGTACCACTGGCCGGGCAACGTCCGGGAGCTCGAGAATGTGATCGAGCGAGCCGTGGTCCTCACACCGGGCGCGACGATCAAGCCGGAGGCCCTGCCCGCGAGGTTGCGAGAGGCGCCGGCGGAGCCCCTCGTCCAGGACCGACCCGCGGCCAATCCCGCTCTCGACATCGTCGAAAGGGCCTACATAGAGCATGTGCTGAGAGCCGAGAGCGGCAACAAGACGAGAGCTGCCGAAGTGCTCGGAATCGATCCGAGCACGCTGTACCGCAAGATCAAGCGCTACGACCTCGAAGCCTGAGTTGATAACCATTGCAGTACGGCATGCAAACTTTGCAGAGTGCAATACCGCCGACCTGGGAACGAGTCTGGCGATCTACCGTCACTAACGTTAACTATCTATGTGATAATCAGTTACATGTACAAGGAGCCTCCGGCATACGAGTTGCCATAACCTCACGTCGGAGGCACGGCCCTCCACCGGTGAACGAAAACACGATCTCGGAAGAAAAGCCGTTCACAAACCAGAACCGATGGAGGAGTCATGCTCCGCAACACGAAGGGCTTTACCCTGATCGAACTGCTGATCGTAGTCGTGATCATCGGCATCCTCGCCGCGATCGCGATTCCGCAGTTCGCCAGCACGAAGGAGAAGGCGTTCGATGCCACGGCAAAGAGCGACGTTCGGAACGCGATGGCGGCTCAGGAGGCATACTTCGCCGACGATCAGACCTACGGGCCGGCCTCGATGGCGACCGGCTCCTTCACTACGAGCACCGGCATCGCGATCTCGGCTTCGGCCGCGTCGGCCGCTGGGTACTCTATCACCGCGTCGCATTCCGCCTCGGGCAACAGCTACTGGGTGGAAGTCGGCACGGGCAGCTCGATCGAGGGCAAGATACAGAAGTCTCCGTAAGGTTGGCTTCCGGATCTTCGTCTCTCTTGAAGATCGCAGACCAGGGCGCAGCGGGCTTTCCCGCTGCGCCCTTTGGTCATCCTGAGACGTATCCTTCCGAATCCGCCCGGACCCCGGGGAGAGCCACGTCGTGATACGAGCGGCGGGCCGTCTCCGACGCGTCCCCGCGCCCGTCGCCGCGGCCGGACTGTTCGTCGTTCTCGCCGCGGTCTTCTTCGAGAGGGTTCTGTTTCGTGGCGAAGTGTTCTTCAGTCGCGACGTGGCGCCCTTCTTCTATCCGATGAAACACTTCCTTGCGGGCGCTGTGAGAGCCGGAGAATTGCCCCTGTGGAATCCACTCGTCGCGGGGGGAGAACCGTTCTTCGCTTCGCTGCAGCCGGGTCTTCTCTATCCGGGGAGCCTGGTTCTGTATGGACTCCCCATGCCCGACGCGTTCGACTGGCTCGTGGTTCTCCACTATCCGCTGGCCGGGATGGGACTCGCTCTCCTGCTCCGGCGCTGGGGGCATGGGTGGACGGCCTCGGTGACGGGCGGTGTCGTGCTCATGCTCGGCGGCTTCTACGCGTCGATCGGCAACTTCATCAACAACCTGCAGACCGTGGCCTGGTTGCCGTGGGTCTTCCTGGCCTGGGACAGAGTCCTCGACGAAGGCCGGATCCGAGATCTGCTGATCTTCGCGGTTCTGTGCGGAGTGGCGTTTCTGGGTGGGGAACCCCAGATGCTGGCACTCGGGCTCGCCTTGATATTCGTGCACGGCCTCGCGGCGATCGAGGGTCGCGAGCTCTCACGCGGCAGACAGACGACGGCATTCGTGATCGCGGGCGCTCTGGCCATAGCCCTTGTTGCCGTGCAGCTGCTGCCGTTCGCGGAGTATATGAGTCACTCGGTCAGGCGACTTCCGATCGAGCTGGAGTATGCGGCATCGCGTTCCCTCGAGCCGACGAGCGCCCTGCACATGCTGTTGCCTCCGGCCCTGCAGACGGGCGCACATGGCTTCTCGACGAGGTACATGGCGAGCACGGGAGTGCCGTGGATTCTGAGCGTGTACGCGGGCGGGGTGTCTCTGGCCCTGGCGGCCGTCGGCGTCTTCCGTGGCCGCGGGCCTCGCTGGGTCGTTTTCTGGCTCCTCGTCGGACTGCTTTCCGTCCTGCTTGCCCTGGGCGCCCACAGTCCGCTGTACCGGGCCATCTTCACGTGGCTCCCGCCATTCAGGTCGTTCCGGTATCCCGAGAAGTTCCTTCTTCTCGCGGCGCTGGCGCTCTCGGTGTTCGCCGCCCAAGGGGTCGATCGGTGGCTCGAATCTCCGACCGCGCGTGATTCGGGAGAAGGATCCCCGCAGAAGGGAGCGGCGGTCGGCGTATGGGTGCCGATCCTGGCCATCGCCGGATTCTACGTGTTCGTGGCGGTCCTGCTGAGCCCGGCGGGCGACGCCATGACCCGTGCATGCGCGGGCTGGCTCGGCGAGACGCTGCTGTGCGAGGATCCACGGGGCGCCCAGGTGCTCTATGCCGGGATCGCCCGGCGGGTAGCCGGGCTCGTGATCTGTCTCGGCGTCGTGACGTGGCTCTACCTGACCGGCCGCCTGCGCCGGAGCCTCGCGTCCGTGATCGTCGTGGCGCTCGTCGCAGTCGACCTGTTCGTGGCCAATCGCGCCGTGAATCCGTCCGTGGAAAGCGACGTCTACGTTACAGCGCCGTGGACGGCCGACGTGCTTGACGGGCTGATGGAAGATCGGGGTGATTACAGGTATCGGGGATCTCCTCACCACGCGGCGATGGGCAGCATCGTGATGGTGCGCGGAGCATGGGAGCTCACGAACATGTACCTCGACTACCAGACGATGGGACCCAACGTCGGTCAGATCTTCGAGTTCCCGATGCAGGACGGCCTGCAGGGAGTGGAGCTCATTTCCGTGGCTCTGACCAACGAGGCCGCCATTCGAGCCTGGAATAGTGATCCGCTGCGCTTCCTGCAGTCCATGAATGTCAGGTTTTACGCCGATGCGACGGCCAGCGCCGATTCGATTCCCGGGCTCGACCTCGTGGCGTCCCACCCCGAGCTTCCGATCCGCATCTACGAGGTCCCCGATCCGGTGGAGCGTCTCTACCTGGTTGCTGGCTACGAGGAGCGGGAAGGGCAGGCGCCGGCGCTCAGAAGAGTGCTGGAGGAGGACTTCCCCCTCGGTGAGACGGTCGTGCTCGAAGCCAGGCCTCCCACCCTCCTGGATCCCTCCGCGTCGGGCCAGGTCCTGTCGCGCACCGAGGAGCTCAACCGGGTAACGGCGAAGGTGCTGGCGAGCGGGCCGATGCTGGCCGTGCTGAGCGATCGCTGGTATCCCGGCTGGAAGGCCACGGTCAACGGCGTCGAGGCTCCCGTGCTGAGAGCGAACGGTGTGTTCCGGGCCGTTCCGATTCCGCCGGGTTTCAGCGACGTTGAGTTCCGCTTTGCGCCCGGCTCGCTGCTGCTGGGTGCGTGGATCAGTCTGGCCGGCCTTGTGTCACTCGCAACCCTGTGGATCCTGGCCCGGAGCAGACGACTGTGAGAGCACGAAGGAAGAAGCGCCCCCCGGCGATCGCCCTGCGGTGGCTCGCGTTCGGACTGTTCGTGGTGTCGCTTTCCGTTACTGCGCTGACCGCCATCGACTACGGCATCGCCAGCGACGTGGGCAACTACTTCTACAGCTCTCTGCGGCAGTTGGCCTGGGCGCGCGAAATGCTGACCGCGCTGCTGGATGGTGAGCCGACGATGGCCCTCAACCAGGATCGCGTGTTCGAGCACTGGCGCTGGTACATCGAGCGGATCCCCCATCCTCCGCTTTCCAGGGAGCTCAGCGGACTCTCGTGGGTCGTGCTCCGTGGAGTCGTGGATCCGCTGCTGGCGTATCGCGGAGCCGTGGTCCTGACGTTCGCCGCCCTCACGGCTTCGGTCGGCACCTACACGGCGTGGCGATCGCGCTCGCTCGCGGCCGGCCTTGCGGCGGGACTTGCCGTCCCGGCGTTTCCCGTGCTGTTTGCACACGGTCATCTGGCGCACACGGACCTGTTTCTGACGGCCTTCTGGTTCTGGTCGGTCGCTTCACTCGACGTGGCCGTGGAGGAGGGAGGCTCCGGTTGGTTCCTGTCGTCGGGCCTGTTCTTCGGAGCTGCTGCCGCGACGAAGTTCACGGGCCTCCTCCTGCTGCCGGTGCTGGCCATCTGGCTCGTGGCCAACCGGAGCGGAATCGCGGCCCTGCTCGTGCTGTGCCTGGCAGGCGTCCTCGTGTTCTTCGTCGTAAACCCGGTCATGTGGGTCGAACCCATGCAGGGCGTCCGCGACTATCTGCATGCAGGGCTGGATCGCTCCGCGGCCGAGAACACGCGGATCGCCACCCGGTACTTCGGCACCGTCTACGTGTTCCGACCTCCCTGGCACTATCCGTACGTGTGGACGGCGATCGTCTTCCCGCTGTCGCTTCTCGCCGCCACGCTCGTCGGCCTGTTCGCCCCGCGCTCGGGTGCACTGCGCGGACTCGCCGTGACGAACATGGTGGTCCTGTACGGGGCGCTCGCGCTTCCATTGGCTCCGATGCACGACGGGGTCCGTCTGTTCCTGCCCCTGTTCCCGTTCTACTGCGTCCTCGCCGGGACCGGCGCGGTCGCGATCGGGGAGTGGATCACGCAGGGTCTCGGGACGCGCGTGCCGGCGGCCACCGACCGCCGTGACCTGATCGTAGCCCTGACGATCGTGGCGTTCATCGCCCCGGCGGCGTTCGGTACGGCCAGGGTGCACCCGTATCAGCTGTCCTATTTCAACGCGCTCGTGGGCGGAATCGAAGGAGCCGAGCGCAAGGGCCTCGAGGTTACCGGCCTGAAGGAAGTCCTGAACCGGGCGGCCCTGGACGACCTGATCGGATTGATTCCGTCCGACGCGAACGTGGACCCGGGCTTCTTCATCGAGGAGATGTGCTTCTACCAGGCGACCGGGTGGGTTCCCGCCGGGTGGAGATTCGAGACCCAGCTGTCGAAACCGGACGGATCGGACGATATCGCGCTGGGCTGCGAGGGTCAGCAGAGCTTCACGACGGTGGCCCTCGACCACGGGGCCGCGGAGTCGGACTTCGTGTTCGTGCTCAACCGTGAGGCGCAGTGGCGGTCAACGGAGAGCGCCCTCGACGGGTTCGGCGGGCCGGCAATGTACGAAATCTCCCTCGAAGGGGTTCCGCTGATGAAGGTGTTCCGGACTCGATGATCGCCGATCCGCGGTCGAGACGCTTCGTTCTGTGGGCCGGTCTGGCCCTAGGTTTCCTAGCGTTCGCGTGGCTGCTGCCCGGCCTGGACGACGTGGGAATCACCTGGGACGAACCGTCCTACTTCGATTCCGTAGACCGGATTCAGGCCTGGGCTGGAGAAGTCGTTCGGGGCCCGGATCGGGAACACCTGCTGAGTCAGGAAGTGGTCCGGGAGACGTTCGGCTGGCGCCGCTATTACAACCCTCACCCGCCCGCTTACAAGATCGCCATGGCCGCCACGGAGGCGACGTTCGGCCGTTGGACCGGTGAGATCGTTGGCTACCGCCTGGCGCCGCTCGGCTTCTTCGCTCTCCTTGTAGTCTGCGTCACATGGCTCGCGGGCTGGGCCTGGGGCGGCGCGGCCGGCGTCGGCGCGGGCCTGTCGATTCTCCTCATGCCCCGGGTCGTCGGTCACGCTCACATCGGCGCCACGGATACGCTTACCATGTTCGCGTGGTTCGTGGCCTCGGTCGGGCTCGTGCTCTACGTGCTCGAAGGGAAGGGCCGATTCCTGGCGATCGGGGCTGTCGGGCTCGGCCTCGCGCTCGCGACGAAGTTCACTGGTTACACGATTCCCATCGCGATGCTGCTCTGGCTGATCGCCTACGGCAGATCCCGCCGGGCGGTGGCCGGAGCCGTTCTGTGGGGTCTCGGCGGGCTGGTGGTCGCGTGGGTGCTCAACCCGCTCATGTGGAACGATCCCGTCGCTGAGACGCTGCTCCTGGTCCGGGACAGTCTGGAGCGCGACCAGCTGATCCCGATCTCGACCTATTACCTCGGGCACTCGTGGGCGTACCAGCTTCCCAGGCACCACGCGGCCGTGATGACTCTCATCACCGTCCCACTGTCGCTCCTCGTGCTGTCGGTATGGGGTACGGCGGTCACGGCGCGCAAATGGGAGGAGAGACCCATCGGGGGCCTGTGCCTGGCACAGATCCTGTTTTTCATGGCCCTGATGGCCTCTCCGAGCTCGCCGAATCACGACGGGGTCCGGTTGTGGCTTCCCATGTTCCCGTTTGTGGCGCTGCTGGCGGGCCGGGGCTTCGGCTCGATCCTGGGCGTCGTCCGGGCGCGGCTGCCGAGACAGCGGGCGGTACTCGCGTCCCTTGGACTGGGGGGGCTCTTCTTTCTTCCACCGTACGTGCAGACCGTACGGGTGGCGCCACTCTACCTGTCCTACTACAACGAAGCCATCGGCGGAATCCGTGGTGCTGCCCGGGCCGGGATGGAGACGACATACTGGCTGGAGCCGATCACGCCGGCGTTCATCGAGCGGCTCGAAGAGAACATTCCGGAGGGAGCGCGCCTGTCTGTGTGGCCGAACGTCCAGCACCTCCGCTGGCTGCAGGTGCACGGCATGCTGCGGGAGGATATCCAGGTAACCGATCAGATGCCGCCCGACTACCTTCTGCTCGTGGCCCGGAAATCGACTTTCAAGCCGCACCACTGGCGGATCTACGAGAACGTGAAGCCCGAGCTGGCCGTAGAGCTCGACGGAGTCGAATTGGTCGGCCTGTACGCATGGCAGGAGAACGAAGCCTTCGAACCTGATCCGGAGGAGCCGTGAAGACGCTGGAAGCAGTCGTTCCCGTATACAATGAAGAGGCAATCCTGCCGGAGCTCCATAGTCGCCTGACCGACACATTGAGCGACCTGCCGTACGCCTGGCGCGTCATCTATGTCGATGACGGCAGCCGTGACCGGTCTCCCGAGTTGCTGGCCGGTTTCGCCGACCAAGATCAGCGCGTCGGGGTGGTTCACCTGTCCCGGAACTTCGGGCAGCAGCTGGCCATTTCCGCCGGTCTGGCCATGACGAATGCCGACGTCGTCGTGCTCCTGGACGGCGATCTGCAGGATCCTCCCGAGGTGATTCCCTTGCTGATCGGGAAGTGGGAGGAGGGCTACGACGTCGTCTACGCCGTGAAGCGGGAGCGGAAAGAAGCCCTGCCGAAGCGCCTCCTGTTCAGCCTGTTCTACCGGATACTTCGACGACTCAGCAACGTGGATATTCCGGCCGACGCGGGAAATTTTTCGCTCATGGATCGTGCGGTGGTCGATGTGATCAACACGATGCCGGAAAGGGATCGGTACGTCAGCGGTCTGCGCGCGTACGTTGGCGGAAAGCAGATTGGAGTGGAATTCGAGCGCGCTCCGCGTTACGCGGGTCAGCCGAGACAATCGCCCATGAAGCTCATGCGAATGGCGACGGACGCATTCTTTGCCTTCTCCGAGCTGCCGCTGCGCTTTGCCACGATCCTGGGTTTCGTGGTGTCGGGTGTCGCGTTTCTCGTGCTTCTCAACGTGCTGTACCAGAAGCTGATCTCCGGGGCGGCGATTCTCGGCTGGGCGTCCACGATGACTTCGATCCTGTTTCTGGGCGGCATACAACTCATCGCGGTGGGTGTGATCGGCGAGTACATCGGCCGAATCTACAACGAGGCCAAGGGAAGACCCGCCTGGGTCGTCGGCCGGTACCGCAACTTGCCGACCGGGGCCGTCGCGTCGCGGAAGGCGCTCCACGAGGAACGTGACCGGGTTTGACGGACGCGAGCGGCGTCGCCGTCGTGCCGGGGCCGCCCGGAGCGGAGATCGCCCGTAGCGTTGCGTGGCGGTGGCTGGCGCCCTTGAGCGTGGCGCTGGTCGGCTTCGTCATCTTCTTCGTGGGGCTGCGCCTGGTCCGGACCGACACGGTCTTCTACTACACGGAAGGGCCGGTCCTGGGCAGCCTGGCGGCCCTGGAGGCCGGCGGTGGGCTGTCGGCGCTCTACCCGGCGGACGGGTGGGTGGAACCGCCAGTCGTGCTGACGCTGTATCCACCCATGTATTTCGCCCTCGCGGCGACCGTAGATCGCTGGGCCGGAAGCGGAGGGACATTCCTGGGGCTGCGGGTCGTGAGCGCCGCGGCCCTGATCGGACTGCTCGTGCTCGTCGCGCTGCACACACATGTACGTCGCGTGCCGCCGCTCTGGGTCATGGCGCTAGTGGCAGCAGTGCTGATGACGCCCGCTGTGTACCAGCTGGTCGGGGGGGGGCAGGCCGATACCCTGGCTCTGTTCTGGACCTGGGTCGGAATCACCGCTGCGCTCGGGACGCACTCCTCCCGGATTCGGGCGAGCCGGTGGCTGCTGGCCGCCGCCGCCGCAGCCTTCTTCCTCGCGTTTTTCGCGAAGCAGAGCTTCGTGGCTGCGCCCGCCGCGCTCGTCGTCAGCCTGTTCCTGATCGGCCGGCGTGGGACGGCCGCCGCTTTCGGTTTTGGTCTCGCGGCTTTTGCTCTGTGTGGTGTCTTCCTTCTCGATTCGCTCACCGCTGGTGGGTATCTGGCCAACACTCTGGGCGCGCTGACCGGGGGCTCCGGGTGGAGCAATCTCACCTCGAGCCTGTCGGCGAGTGAGCCCGTGCAATGGCTGCCGATCGTCGTGGCAGTCTTACTGACCGTCCGCCGCGGTCTGCGCCTCGGGTTTCCGGAGCTCTATCTGCTCGGCAGCACCCTTCTGCACACCGTGGCGATGCTCAAGACGGGGTCGAGCGTGAACTACCTCCTGGAGCCGACGTTTGCCCTTGTTCTACTGGCGGTGAGCCGCTATCCGGCCCGGCGCAGGGTGACGGAGCCGGCCGAGATCGGACGGGGACGGTTTCCATGGTTCGGCGGCGCGGCGGCAGTTTTCCTGGCCGCCGTGATTGGCATAACGACGGTGCGCGCGACCGTGCGCGAGTACGCTACCATGCAAGGGTGGCTCGCCTCAGCGGGATCGGCCCGTGTCTCTGAGTTCGAAGGGTATCCCCTCGTGGACGCGCACTTCTTCCCCGCCGTCCTCGCACGCGGCGGCCGGCCGTGGCTCAACGATCCGTTCGCGTTCGGGGCCCTGGAGGAGATCGGCCAGTGGGATCCCTCTCGCCTGGTCGCCGACCTGGAGAGTCACCGGATTCCCTTTGCGCTCACGACCGTCGCTCTCGGTTCCGCACCGGCACCCCCGGGCGTCGGGACCCGGGAAATCGTGATGGCTTACTTCTGGCGCTCGCGTCCCGTCTGGAGCGCTCTCACCGGCAACTATCGTCCCCTCGAGTCGGGCCCGATAACGGCCTGGCTTCCGCTCGAGGCTGAGGCCCCGTGAGCGCGAGGAGCGCGGGACGGGTCGCCGGTTGGCTGCTGCTTCTCGTGCCCTTCGTGCCTCTTGCCTCGCTGTTCGGGGAATTCAACCGACCCACCGGGATCGTACCGCCCGGCGAAGCACTGCTGGGAGTGTTCGTGTTCGGGGCGCTGACTCTGCTCGTCGCGCGTTTCGTTCCGGCGAGCGTTCCAGAGAGAGCACTGCGGGCCCTGGAGCTTGAAGGGAGACCTGGTTCCCGGGTCACGGCAGGCAGCTTCGCCGCAATCGCCATGTTGCTTCTGGTCACGGCGGTCTTCGCGTTCTCACGCCGACCGCTGCTGATCGACAGCGTCATCCAGCTGTTCCAGGCCCGCATCTTCGCTTCCGGACGCCTGTACGCGGTGGCGCCGGTGGACGAGGCCTTCTTCGCCGTGCAGCACATGCTGGTGGACGGTTCCCGCTGGTATTCTCAGTACCCACCGGGGCATTCAGCGCTGCTCTCAATGGGCGTTCTCGTTCGGGCCGCGTGGCTGGTGCCCGTGGCGCTCTCACTCGGGACGGCTGCCTTTCTGTTCGGATTCTCGCGCCGCGTGTACGACACGGCCACGGCACGAGTCACCGTCATGCTCCTGGCGGTGGCGCCCTTCTTCTGGTTCATGGGGGCCAGCCACATGAACCACGTGTCGGCCCTGTTCTTCGTGTCGGCATTCCTATATGCGCTGGCTGCGTGGGACGAGCAGGGTGGCTGGTGGCGCCTTCTCGGCGCGGGCCTGGCGATCGGGGCCGCGTTCCTGTCGCGACCCCTTACCGCGGTGGCGGTAGGCCTGGCCATGGCCCCCTTCGTCCTCCACACCGCGTGGCGGAACCGCGATGCCCGTTCGATCGCGGCGGCCGCGGCGGGCTGCCTGATGGCCGTTCTTGCGTATCTGGCTTACAACGCCGCCACGACAGGCGACCCCCTGCTTCCCGGGTACATGAAGCTGTGGGGCGTGGATCACGGGCTCGGATTCCATGCTACACCCTGGGGAGACGTGCACGCTCCGATCGCGGGACTTCGCAACGAGCTGACCGATCTGGCCTTGCTTTCCAGTCTGATGTTCGAGGGCCCGATTCCCGCGCTGCTACCGACGGGCCTGCTGTTCGCGTTGGGATGGGCCTCGAGGCAGTGGGATCACCGGTTGCTCGCGGGATTCCTGGCCCTGCCCGCGGCCTACTTCTTCTACTGGCACCGGGACGCGTTCCTGGGGCCGCGCTATCTCTACTCGGGGCTGGCGTTCCTCGTCCCCCTCACGGCCAGGGGCCTGCTCGAGGTGTACAGACGCTGGCGCGATCGCAACTTGTGGGAGGGATCCTCGCTGACCCGCGTTCCGATCACCAGCGCCGTAAGCACGCTGCTGCTGCTGTGTTTTCTCTACGCGGCTCTCTACTCCATGCCTCGGCGGTTCCACGTATACCGCTCGGGTCTCGCGAGCATGAAGGTGGATCTTCCGGCGGAGGCGCGCACCGCGGGCATTTCGGATGCCCTCGTCTTCATACCCGTCAGCTGGGGAAATCGACTGCTGGCGCGCATGCGAGGTCTCGGTGTGCCGGCGGCCGCATCAGAAACGGCCTACCGGCGGATCGATCACTGCGCCCTCGAGTTGCTGCTGCGGGGGGCGGAGGCGGAGGGCTGGGACGGCGGCCGGACGAGCGCAGCCATAGCCTCGTTGGCAGAAGTGGGCGCCGTGGTGCCCACTTCGAGTCGCCTGAGCAACGGAGATCCGACCCTGCGGCTCGTCGAGGGCGAGATGCCGGTTGCCGAATGCCTGGACGAAATCTTTTACGACCGGGCGGGATACGCGAACTACTCTCCATTCCTTCCGGACCAGGACCCGGGCCTGACAGGTCCGCTCGTGATTGCGCGAGACCTGCGGTGGCGGAATCGCCGGCTCGAGGATGCCTACCCCCACAGGACGGCGTACGTGTATCGCGACGGCCGATTCCTGCTCCTGGACGGACCCGCGCCTTGAGCAGGGCTGTTCAGCAACATGCTTGATCCTGCGTTGATCGGCTGAGGTACTCTCCGCTCGCGAAGCGCCCGGCCGGATGACGGAGAGAGAATGCGGCAGGTCCGGATCACGCGGTCCGCGGTGGGCACGACGCTCACCGAGATGCTCATCGTCCTCACCATTCTGGGGACTGTCACGGCGGTGAGCGCGAGCGGGATGAGGAACTTCCGGGAAGCCTCGAGCATGCGCGCGGCGTCGTGGTCCGTTAGCAATCACATGGCGATGGCCCGCTCGCTGGCCATCGCCAGGCGCGAGAAGATCCGGATGAGATTGGACTCGGCCGGCGACCTCGTGGTCCTTTCTCCGTCTGGAGAGCGCTTGGCTGCCGCCTCGGTAGGCCCGGCAGGAGACCTTCCCGTTGACTCCCTGCGAGTCCGACCCACAACGCTTCGTTTCAACTCCCGCGGACATGCGGCGCCCGGCAGCATCTACCTCTACCGGGGGGATCGAATCGTCCGGATCGTGTCCAATTTTCTCGGTCGGCTGCGCGTTGAGTCCTATCGCCGGCCCTGAAGGCGAGGCGAGAGGCCCAAGGATTCCGAAAAGGATTCCTGCTTTCTGCATGGAGATTGCCCCGAAATGACCCGATATGCCCCATATGTCCGCGGTTTCAACGTGGTAGCGTTCTTGCGCTCCGTGCTGGTGGGAGACCGCGCCCGGATCGGGTTGGGACTTCCCGAAGTGATCATCGCCGTGACGGTGTTCGGGGTGGGTGTCCTCGGCGTGGCGGCGATGGGTGGGGCGGCGCGTCGGCTGGCTGAAATCGCGGCTGTGCGAAGCGCCCAGACGGTCGCGGCGGGTGCCGTGCTCAATTTGGCCCTGGCTGATTCGTCAGGTCTCGAGCCCCGAACGCTCGAAGTCGGATCTCGAAATCTGACCGTGACCATCGACACGACGTGGGTCGAACCCGGGCTGATTGAGATCCGGGTCACCGTGGACGGATCGGGGCCTGCGGGACGACGTTTATGGGTGGCCAGAAAGCTGGCGGAAAGCCCATAGCGCGGGCCCACGTGGCGCCACCGTTGCGTGCGTGCCACACGGAGGTAAACTTGCGGCGTCTGCGGTGGCGACGCAGGGCGAAAGCCGATTGACGCGCCGGACGGATTCGTCTAATGTGACGAACCATCCAGCCGGCCCCACAGGATCTCGAAGAGCAAGGCGATATGTCTTTACTCGGCATCGGCCGGAAGAAGAGAACCGTAGGCCTGGACGTCGGCAGCGGCTTCATCAAGGTCGCAGTGATCGACCATTCAGGTGACGTGCCCGAGGTCGAGCGACTCGTCGTGCATCCCCTGGGCGCCGACGCGATCGTCGATGGCGAGGTCATGGATCCGGGCCTCGTGGCCGAGACGATCGATACGCTGTTCGTCGAGGAGGGTATCCACGACCGGGATGTCGTGGCATCGGTCGGAGGACGCGACCTGATCATCAAGCCCATCCAGATGGACAGGATGAAGAAGGTAGATGCTCGCGACGTCATCCGGTGGGAAGCCGAGCAGCACGTCCCGTTCGACATGGACGACGTCCAGCTGGACTTCGAGATTACCGATCCAGAAGGCGAAGGTCTCCAGATGAGCGTGCTTCTCGTCGCCGCGAAGCGTGAGCTCGTGGAGAACAAGGTGGCCCTGCTCGAGGAGGCCAACCTCGCTCCCCGGATCATCGACGTCGATGCGTTCGCTCTGCACAACTCGCTGGAGCTCAACTATCCGGAGGCCATGAAGGGGATTTCAGGCCTCGTGAGCATCGGCCACGAAACGACCAACGTGAGCATCCTCGAGGATGGGGTACCGGTCCTGACCCGAGACCTGTCCTTCGGCACCCGACGCCTGTCACTCGATCTCCAGCGGGAACGGGGCATGACTGCCGACGAGGCCGAGTCCGTGCTGCGCGGCGAGAGCGTCGATGACAGGCTTCGCAATTTCCTGTACGAGAGGGCGCAGGAAGTGGGCCGGGGGATCGAGCGCGCAACCGCGTTCCTCGAGACGCAGGAAGTGGGAGCCAGCCTGGGTAGACTCTACCTGTGCGGAGGCGGCGTTCGCGTGCCGGGTCTCGTCGAGGCGCTCGCGGAGCGGCTCGGGGTTGAGACGCGGATCGCCAATTCCTTCGAAGTCTTGAGCGTCAAGCCGGGCGCGATCGAGACTGAGCATCTCCAGCACGTCGGACCCATGATGATGCTGGCCGTCGGTCTGGCCCTGCGGCACGCGGCGTGAGGACCGGTCGATGATCGAGGTCAATCTTCACCCCGAGGGTTCGAAGCGGCGTCGACGTCGGCCTGTGGGGATGCCCAGCTGGCTGAAGTTGACCGGGTCGGGAGATGGTCGAGATCCGTGGCTGATCGCCGCTGTGGCGTCAACGGTGCTCGTCCTGCTCGTGGTCGGCTGGCTTTGGATGTCGCAGCGCGGTGAGCGTGGAGGCCTAGACGATCGGCTCGTCGAGGCCGTGGAGGACTCGACGCGGCTGTCCGATCTGAGGGCGCTCAGCGACAGCCTGATCGCCCGCGAAACCCAGATACGGGAACGGCTGGACCTCCTGCACGGCCTGGACGACGGGCGGTTCGTGTGGCCTCATCTCCTCGATGAGATCAGTCGGGCGCTGCCGGACTACGCGTGGCTCACTTCGATCCGCCAGGCGAGCGCGCCTCCCGACCTTCAAGTGCAGTTGGACGGAATGGCCGCGAACCCGCTCGCGATCACGGCATATGTGCGTCGCTTGCAGGAATCTCCGTTTGTGGAAGACGTGAGGATCCTCGGGAGCCAGGAGCAGAACCTGGGCGGATTCAGCGCTCATTCGTTCAAGTTGATCGTGGGGTACGCGGAACCGCCTGACTCGATGGTCACGGCGGTACCGGTCGCCCTGGAGGGCACCTGACATGGCGATCCTCCCCCAGGACCAGCGTCAGCAGAGCATGCTGCTCGTGATCATTCTCATGATCGCGGCGGCGGCGCTGTTCTACAACTTCGTCCATCGGCCGGGAGCCCTGGAGATCGTTGATCTCACGGACCGGGTCGAGGACCTGGAGACTCAGAACCAGATCGCGGAGACCCGGATCGGGAACCTCCGAGAGCTACGCGATCGGATCACCCTGGCCGAGCGCCAGTTCGAGCTCGTGAAACGCCTGGTACCGTCGAACGCGGAAGTCCCGGCGATTTACGAAGCCATCGCGACTCAGAGTCAGGCCCTTGATCTGCGCCTGATCAACGTAGAACCGAGCCTTCCCGAGCCTGCGGACAGTGGGGCTTACTTCTTGCGACAAGAGTGGCAGATGCAGGTGGAGGGAGACTACCATTCGCTAGGCGAGTTCCTGACCCGGGTGGCCTCCTTCGACCGCATTGTGCGTCCACACGTGATCGAGGTGAATCCGACGGGCGAGACGCCCAGCGGCCGACATCTCGTTCTCGCGTCGTTCAGTCTGGAAACTTTCGTGCTGGTACCGGGTCGGGCATTTGTGACGAGCCCGGAGGATGACGAATGAGAGCGTCACGGTTGATCGCGGCTGCGCTCCTCGTCGGGGTGGCCCCCGGGCTGTGGGCGCAGGAAGCCGGGAAGGCTCAGGGGGAGGAAATAGAGCGTGCGCAGACCTCCCCGCTCCTCGAGCGCGAGGTCTTCGACTATCCGGCTGCCGGTCGCCGCGACCCGTTCAAGCCGCTGGAAGCTGGCGACCAGCTCGGACCTCGCTTCGAGGATCTCGAGCTGAGCGGGATCATATACAGTTCCGAAGCGGGCAGCTTGGTCGTCCTCGTGGACCGGTCCACGCAGCGACGGTACCGCGTATGGGAGGGTGACGTCCTGGGTGGCGCTAAGCTGCTGGACGTGACTCCCGACGAGGCGGTCTTCATGGTCACCGTCTTCGGCGTCAGCAGGCAGGAGACGCTGCGTCTGAAGAACATGGACAAGGAGCAGGGCGGATGATCGGCAAACAGGTCCTCGCGACCCTCTTGGCCACGCTGTGGGCGGTGTCGCCCGCTGGAAGGGTGGAGGAGGTCCGGATCACCCTATCCGGAGATGAGACCGAGATCGCCGTCATCACGAGCGGCGACGTCGAGATCCGGGACTTTATCCTGAGGGACCCGGCGCGACTGATTCTGGATGTGCACGGAGCGGTCAACGAGCTCCAGGACGGGACCTTCGAGGCCATCGGACGTGGCGGGATCGTGCGGCTACGCAGCAGCCAGTTCCGTGACGACGTCGTCCGGCTGGTTTTCGACCTGTCTCGACCTGCGTCCTATCGTACCTCTGCCGAGTCCGGACGCTACACGGTCCACTTCGCGAATCCAGGCGGGTCGTTCGAGCAATGGAGCAGCCGATCCGTGATGGCCGCCACGGTGGCGATGCAGGATCGTGTGCCAGAGCCGACACCGGCCCCTGTTTCATCCATGATACCGGCCGTCCAGGACGCGGGAGACCTCGCGAGGATCACGGTCGCCTACGACAGCGCGAGTATGCTCGAAGTGCTCGCCGGCTTTTCGGAATTTGCGGGCGTCTCGATCGTTCCGAGCGCCGACGCGGCCGGGATGACCGTGCTGGGCGTGGACATCCGCAACCAGCGATGGGACGTGGCCCTGGACGCTATTCTCGCGTCGCAGGGTCTGGGTTGGAGGCTCCAGTCCGAGGGCATTCTGATCGTGGACAAGCTCGAAGGGATCCGCGCTCGGGACACCCTGCAGACCGAGACCCGCGTGTTCAAGATCAACTATGCTTCGGCGGATTCGGTGGCCGCCACCCTCGAGCGCCTGGCCACCCCGAACCGCGGCCAGGTCGTACCGTACCTGGGCGCGAACTCGGTGATCGTCACGGACGCGCCGTCGGTCGTAGCTCGCATGGACAGCCTGATCCGAAACCTGGACGTCAAGACGCCCCAGGTGTCGATCCACGCCAAGATCATCTTCGTGGATCGTACGGATGTCATGGAGCTGGGGATCATCTACGACCTCAAAGATATGCAGGGTAACTCGATCAACGATGTGATCGGCGTCCCGGATCCGTTGAACCCGGGCGAGATCACGAACAGGACAATCGTGGACCTCGGCGGCAACTCGATAGCGGCGCTCGCGAACGCGAACGACCAGCTTCTATCACCGTCGCTGGAGATCCTGGCTTCCGTTGCATTCGGCGACTTCTCTCTCTCCGCGTGGCTACAGGCGCTCGAGCAGCACAAGCTGTCCGACGTACAGGCCGCTCCGACGATCCAGGTGGTAGACAACCACCACGCGCGGATCCAGGTCGGCGAGAAGACACCCGTCCGTGTCCTGGACGCCGGGACCGGTAACGTGGAGGCGCGGGCCACGGTGCAGTACGAGGACACCGGCATCATCCTCGACGTGACGCCGCACATCACGAATAACAATCAGATCCTCCTCGACGTAATGGCCGAGCGGTCCGGAATTCAGACGGATATCCCGGACATCGGTTTCACGTTCCTGAAGCAGATCGGGTCTACGCGCCTGTTGCTGGATGATGGGGAGACGATGGTGATCGGCGGCCTCACGCTCAGTCAGGTGGACCGCACGGAGACCGGAATTCCTCTGCTGATGGATCTTCCCGTTATCGGAGCCCTGTTCCGTACGACGAAGAACACGGAGCGGAAGACGGACCTGATCATCCTGGTCACGCCTCACATCGTGGACTAGAGGGTCGCTGAAGAACCGCCGGGTGCGCCATTTCGTATCAGGGGCACGGAACTGGAGAGACAGCGCGGGGCCAGGGCGGATCCTGGCCCCGCGTTTTCCGTTGGGCCCGTCCGCCGTATACTGGAGGCCGTTTCGTACGGGCAGCTTCAGCAGGCTCCTAGAAAGGCCGCAATGCTTCAGCACCTTCGGTTCACGACCGCCGGTGAGTCTCACGGCAAGGGGACGCTCGCCATCGTCGAGGGCGTTCCTGCGGGTCTGCCGCTCTCGCCCGAGGACATCGCCCGCGATCTCGCGCGCCGTCAGCTCGGCTACGGCAGGGGTGGTCGCATGGCGATCGAGAAGGACGCCGGTGAAGTGCTGGCGGGAGTCCGGCTCGGCGAGACACTGGGGTCTCCCATCGCCGTGTGGATCCGCAATCGGGACCACGTGAACTGGGAAACGGCGATGTCCATCGAAGCGCAGCCGGAGGCGGACGACGATGCCCTGCGCCGGGTGTACCTCCCGCGGCCCGGGCACGCCGATCTCGTCGGCATGCTCAAGTACGATCGGGCGGACGCGCGCGACATTCTGGAGCGGTCGAGCGCCCGTGAGACCTCTGCTCGTGTGGCGGCGGGCGCCGTGGCGCGCCGACTCCTGGCTGAGCTCGGCGTGTCCGTCGGAAGTCATGTCACACGCATAGGGTCGGTTCAGGCCGCAGCCCCGGAGGAATTCCCGAACGACCTGAATGCGGCCGCTGATTCATCCGAGCTCCGCTGCCTGGATCCCGAGTCCGAGGAGCGAATGAGACAGGCCATCGACGCCGCCCGCGAGGCGGGCGACACGCTCGGAGGTGAGTTCGAAATCGTCGGCATCGGTCTGCCGGTCGGGTTGGGGAGTCACGTGTCGTGGGATCGGCGCCTGGACGGTCGGCTGGCCGGGGCTCTCATGTCGATCCAGGCGATGAAGGGAGTCCAGATCGGTCTCGGGTTCGAAGCCTCCCGACGGAGGGGCTCCGACGTACACGATGAGATCGTCACTGGCGCCGGCCGGGATCGCACCGCGGGATTCCGCCGCACCGGGAACCACGCCGGCGGCCTGGAAGGGGGGATGACGACGGGTGAGCCTCTCGTTGCACGGGTGGCAATGAAACCGCTGAGCTCGCTCACTCGACCCCTCGCGAGTGTCGACGTCAGGACAGGACAGCCGGCCGAGGCCGTGCGCGAGCGGAGCGATGTGTGCGCCGTGCCGGCGGCGGCCGTAGTGGGTGAGGCCATGTTCGCGCTGGTTCTGGGAGATGCCATGCTCGAGAAATTCGGGGGGGACTCCCTGGCCGAGACCCGCGCCAACCTCGAGGCCTACCTGGGGCGCGCGGGCGAGCGAGCGCGGCGCTGGGAATGACGCCCGGCGCTGGAGGCTCGGCGGGTGGGCCCGGATCACTTCGCGGACCTCTCGTCCTCGTCGGGCTGAGCGGCGCCGGCAAGACGGCTGTCGGACGCCTCCTCGCCCGGCGAATCCGGTGGTCTTTCCTGGACCTGGACGCTGAGGTGGAGAGTCTCTCGGGGCGCTCGATCGTCGACATCTTTGCCACGGACGGCGAGCGGGTCTTTCGGGATCTGGAAGCCCGTGTCACGAAAGCGGCTTCGATCGATAGGACGACTGTCGTGTCCACGGGAGGCGGGTGGATGTCCCGACCCGAGCTACGTGAGATGTGGCCGGACGCGGTGTGTGTCTGGCTGCGGGTGGAGCCGGCCTGCGCCGTGTCCAGACTTGCGCGGGAACGCTCCGCTCGCCCTCTTCTGGCGGGCCCGGATCCGGAGGCGGAGCTACAGAAGCTGCTGGCCTGCCGACTACCGGCGTATCGGCTGGCCGAGTATTCGGTAACGACCGATGGGTTGGCCCCCGAGGAAGTGGTAGAAGCTATACTGGCTGAATTCGAGACGGACGGGATTCGTCCCGGCACGCGCTAGCCTTACACCCGAGAGTCAATGTCGAGCGCCAAGAAAGCCAGGCACCTGGTCATCGTCGAGTCGCCCAAGAAGGCGAAGCGGCTCCGCCAGTTCCTCGGTGACGATTACATCGTCGAGGCTTCGGTGGGTCACGTGGTGGATCTGCCGAAGAAGGGACTGTCCGTCGATGTGGACAACGGCTACGAGCCGGAGTTCGTAACGGTGCGAGGCAAGGGAAAGTTACTCGCAGACTTGAAAAAGAAGGCGAAGGGCGCCGCGGACATCCTGATCGCTACCGATCCGGACCGGGAGGGCGAAGCGATCGGCTACCATATCGCTTGCGCACTGGGCTACCGTACGGACGATGGCCGCCGCTTCCGACGCGTTCGCTTCAACGCGGTCACGCGAGATGCGGTGCTTGAAGCGGTCAACCACCCCGGCGACCTCGATCTGGATCAGGTCGATGCGCAACAGGCCCGGCGGATCCTGGATCGGCTGGTCGGTTACGGCCTGTCACCCCTGTTGTGGAAGAAGATCTCGCCGGTGGATCCGATCAGCCGCATCCCCCTTTCCGCTGGCCGCGTGCAGTCCGTGGCCGTCCGCCTGGTCGTGGAAGTGGAGCGGGAGCGTCGGCGTTTTCGAAGCGGCGCCTGGTGGGATCTGGCCGCTACTTTCGCGAAAGGCGGAAGCGAATTCGACGCACAGCTGATCGAAGTGGACGGGGTTCCTGTCATAAAGGGTGCGGATTTTGATCCGGCCACGGGTAGGCCGAAGAATCCAGCCTCCGTGGTGGTCTTCGGCGAGGAGGAGGTGGTAGCCCTGCGGGTGCGCCTCGAGGGTGTGGAATTCGAGGTGGCCGGCGTAGAGTCCAAGGAAATGACGCAGAATCCGGCCCCTCCGTTCACGACGTCCACGCTGCAGATGGAGGCCAACCGCAAACTGAACCTCCCGGTTCGAGAGACGATGCGCGTGGCTCAGCGGCTGTACGAAGCGGGCCATATTACCTACATGCGCACCGACTCCGTGCAGCTCACGGGACAGGCGATCGGAGCAGCGCGACGCAAGGTAGAGTCTCTATATGGTACGGACTACCTGAGCGAGAATCCCAGGAATTACAAGACGAAATCCAAAGGCGCCCAGGAGGCGCACGAGGCGATCAGGCCGGCCGGCCCGTCGATGCCGACGGCCAGGGAGCTTGGCCTGAAGTCGATCGACGCCGCTCTCTACGAGCTGATATGGAAACGGACGGTCGCTACCCAGATGGCAGAGGCGAGGCGTCTGATGGTCTCGGCTTCCATCCTGGGCGGCGGTGTGGAATTCAGGGCTCGCGGCAACACGCTGACTTTTCCGGGGTTTCTCAGGGCCTACGTAGAGGGGAGTGACGACCCGGAGGCGGTCCTGGCTGATCGTGAAGTTCTGCTGCCGGCCCTTGCCTCAGGCGACTCTGTCGAGGCGCGCGAGATCCGACCGGACTCACACGAGACTCGCCCGCCCGCTCGATACACGGACGCTTCGCTCGTCAAGGCACTCGAGGCGGAGGGAATCGGCCGACCGTCGACCTATGCGACCATCGTGGACACGATCCGGCTTCGCGGTTACGTGGAGGACCGCGGAAAGCAGCTCGTTCCCACGTTCATCGCCTTTGCCGTTACCTCGCTCCTCGAGAATCACTTCGAAGACCTGGTAGATCCGGGCTTCACGTCGGAAATGGAGAACGGACTCGACAGGATTGCCGAGGGAGAGGTGGACTGGAGGGAGTTCCTCGACGAGTTCTATCGGGGGGAGAACGGCTTCGAGGGGCGTCTCGCGAGTCGCCAGACGGAGATCGACCCGCGTACGGCGTCCACGCTCCAGGACTTTGCCGACCTTGGGGGGGAGCTTCGAATCGGTCGCTTCGGACCATTCCTAGAGACACTCGAGGGCGGCGATCCCATTCGAGTCTCGATTCCCGAAGACATTGCACCCGCGGACCTGACGGCCGAGAAGGCGGCGGAGCTCCTCGCAGACAGGGAGAAGGCGGACAGCCCGATCGGTACGGACCCGGAAACGGGATTGCCTGTGTATGTGAAAACCGGCCGTTTCGGGCCATTTGTGCAGCTTGGCGAGCAGATCGAGGACGGAGAGAAGCCCAAGCGGGCCTCACTGTCGAAGGGCATGAGCACGGACGACGTGACCCTTGAAATCGCGCTGCGCCTGCTGTCTCTCCCGCGTGAGCTCGGAGTCCACCCGGAGAGCGGCGAGCCGGTGCGGGCCGGGATCGGTCGCTATGGACCGTATGTCGTTCACGACGGCGAGTTCCGCTCTCTCGACAAGAGCGACGATGTCTATGGCGTCGATCTAGATCGGGCACTCGCGCTGCTGGCCCAGCCGAAGGGCGGTAGACGGCGCTCTCAGCCGAAACCGCTACGTGATCTGGGTGCGCACCCGAACGACGGCGAGCCCGTGCTGCTTCTCGATGGCCGCTACGGACCGTACGTGAAACACGGGAAACTGAACGCTTCGCTGCCGAAGGGCATGTCGCCTGACGACATCACGATGGATCAGGCCCGCGAGTTACTGACGGCGCGGGCCGCCCGGGGACCACGCACGCAGCGCGGCCGGCGCAAGAAGTAGAAAAGGCGGCTGGCAAGGGATGGACAAACGACGGGTCACCGTAGTCGGGGGCGGCCTCGCCGGATCCGAAGCGGCGTGGCAGCTCGCTCGCCTCGGCTACGACGTCGATCTGTACGAAATGCGCCCTGCGAAACCAACGCCGGCGCACCAGACCGACCGTCTCGCCGAGATCGTGTGCACCAACTCCTTCAAGTCGGAACACCTCGACACGCCACACGGCCTTTTGAAGGCCGAGATGCGGACCCTCGGGTGCTTCCTGCTGGAGGTGGCTGACGAGTACCGTGTGCCGGCCGGTAGCGCGCTGGCGGTCGATCGTCACCTGTTCGCCACCGCGGTCACAGAGCACCTGGAGGCCGAACCTCGAATCCGCATCGTGCGTGAGGAGCTCACCGACCTGCCCCGGGCCCCGGCGATCGTCGCCACGGGGCCGTTGACGTCCGACGCCCTTTCCGAGTCGATCCGGGCCCGCCTGGGAGTGGACGGCCTGTCCTTTTTCGACGCGATCGCCCCGATCTTCTCACGCGAGTCGATCGACGAGAACGTCGCCTGGCTCGCGTCTCGCTACGGAAAGGGGGAAGCCGCATATCTCAACTGTCCTCTGGACGAGGCGACATACGAGGCGTTCATCGATGCACTGCTCTCGGCGGACGTGCACGAGGGCCATGACTGGGAGAACGTGCCGTATTTCGAGGGTTGCCTGCCCATCGAAGTGATGGCCCGGCGGGGGCGTGACACGCTGAGATTCGGACCCATGCGGCCCGTTGGGCTGGAAGACCCGACGAAGTGCCGGCGCGCCCACGCGGTGGTGCAGTTGCGGGCCGAGGACCGGCAGGGTCGAATGTGGAACCTCGTGGGCTTCCAGACACGGCTCCGCCGAGGCGAGCAGGAACGGGTGTTTCGCATGATTCCCGGCCTCGAGGAGGCGGAGTTTCTGCGGCACGGGTCGATCCACCGCAACGCCTATCTGTGTTTCCCCCGGGCCCTCGAGTCGCACGGAGGCGTGCCTGGTGAGTCCGGTCTCCTGTTCGCGGGACAAATCACGGGGGTCGAGGGTTATACGGAGTCGATCGCGAGTGGCCTCCTGGGGGCACACAACGTCGACAGAATCCAGCGTGGACAGGACCCCGTCGTGCCCCCCACGACGACCATGCTGGGCGGACTGTACCGGCACCTCAGGGAGGCGGATCCGAACCATTTCCAGCCGATGAATGCCAACTTCGGACTCGTAGACGCCCTCGAGACTCGGGTACGTGGCGGCCGTAAGCGACGGCGGGCAGCCTATGCGGAGCGGGCCATGGCGGACATTAAGGCCTGGGCGGCCGAGGTGGGACTCGGGAGCCAGGAAGGAGTCCCGGTGGCGCCATGACCTCCGACCGGGACCTGACCGTTGTCGGGTATCTCGCCTACGTGCGAAAGGAGCGGAGGCTCTCCGCTCACACCGAGGCGGCGTACCGGCGCGACCTGGAGGACTTCGGCGCTTTCCTCGTCGGCCACATGGAGTCAGCCGACTGGGATTGGAGCGATGTCGATCGACTCGACATGCGTTCCTGGCTGGGAGAGCTGGAAGGCCGCGGCTTGAAGCGCTCTACGGTGGCCCGAAAGCTATCTGCGGTGCGCGCCTTCTATCGATTCCTGCACCGCACCGACGTCGTGTCGCACAACCCGGCGCGGCTCATCCGCACGCCCCGGCAACGTCAGGAGCTTCCGGGGTACCTGACGCGGGGCCAGGCCGAGGTGCTGTTCGAGTTGCTCGAGAGCTACGCGACGGGAGACCGGCCGCTCGCCGTTCGCGATCGGGCGATGATTGAGGTCATCTACTCCTGTGGTTTGCGTCTGGCCGAGATCCAGGGCCTCGACGATGCGGACCTCGACCTGGATCGCGGACTGGTGAAGGTTCTCGGAAAGGGGGGCAAGGAGCGCATCGTTCCGGTAGGAGCAAGGGCTTGCGAGGCAGTCTCGGATTACCTTGCGAGGCGGCACGAGGTGTCGAGCCGCGAGCTGGCTCCTGGGGAGGGACGACCACTGTTCGTGTCTCGCCGGGGCACGCGCATTTCCCGGCGACAGATTCAGCGCAGCGTGGGCGCGTGGCTGGCCTGTGCCGCGGACGGCGAGGGACTCAGCGTGCACGCCTTGAGACACACGTTCGCCACACACATGCTGGACGCAGGCGCCGACCTGATGGCCGTGAAGGAGTTGCTGGGTCACTCGAGTCTCTCGACCACGCGTATCTACACGCACACGTCGAGAGAGCGCCTCGTGAAGGCCTATCGTCAGGCTCACCCGAGAGCCGACTGATCCGACCGGCGGTCTTGCCGCCGGCGAGCGATAAGGAGATTTCCGTGAGCTCGGTTCGAGCGACGACCATTCTGTGCGTTCGCCACGGCGACAGCGTGGCGATCGGCGGCGACGGCCAGGTGACCATGCAGGAAACGGTCGTGAAGGCCGGCGCGACCAAAGTGCGCCGCATGAAGGGCGGTTCGATCCTTGCCGGGTTCGCCGGCGGGGTCGCGGACGCCCTCACCCTGTTCGAGAAGTTCGAGGCGCAGCTGGAGCGGCACCCCGCCAACCTTATGCGGGCCGCGGTCGAGTTGGCGAAGGACTGGCGCAGCGACCGTTATCTTCGCCGCCTCGAGGCCCTCATTATCGTGGCCGACAGCGAGTACAGCCTGCTGGTGTCCGGAACCGGAGAGGTGATAGAGCCGGACGACGGGATTCTCGCGATCGGATCGGGAGGCGCGTATGCGCTCGCCGCCGCGCGCGCCCTGACGGCACACTCCGATCTGCCAGTGGCCACCGTGGTGCGGGAAGCGATGAGTATCGCGGCCGAAATCTGCGTCTACACGAACTCGAACATCACCGTGCTGGAGCTCGGAGGATGAGCGTGCAGGCGACACAGGGAGATTCACTGGACTTCGCTTCGCTCACCCCGCGCAAAGTCGTGGAAGAGCTGGACAAGTACATCGTGGGGCAGGACGAGGCGAAGAAAGCCGTGGCCATCGCGCTGCGAAACCGGTGGAGGAGGCAGCACGTCGACCCCGCCCTCCGGGACGAGATTCTCCCAAACAACATCATCATGATCGGGCCGACTGGTGTCGGGAAGACCGAGATCGCCCGGCGGCTGTCCCGGCTGGCGGGAGCGCCCTTCATCAAAGTGGAGGCCTCTAAGTTCACCGAGGTCGGGTACGTGGGGCGTGATGTAGAGTCCATGGTGCGCGACCTGGTGGATATCTCGGTCAACATGGTCCGAGGGGAGAGGGAGGATGAATGTCGGGAAGTCGCGGCCGACCGTGTCGAAGAGCGGCTGCTCGACCTCCTGCTTCCACCCCTCGCTGGAGACAGCAGGGCCGGCGCGTCTGCGAGCGGGACCGATCCGGAGGTAGCTGCTGAGGTCCGCACGTTCGTCGTGGAGGCGACGGGGGAGGCGCATCTCGATGGAGAAGAACGGGGATCGCCGTTCGATTCGCGGCGCCGACGTACGAGGGAGAAGCTCCGCGACCTTCTGCGTAGCGAGAAGCTCGATGACAGGGAAGTAGAGGTGGAGGTCACCGAGAGCACGATTCCGACCATGACCATGGGTGCCATCGGCATGGAGGGGATGGACTTCAATCTCGGCGAGATGCTGCAGGACATGCTACCGAAGAAAACCCGCACCCGCCGGGTGACGGTCGCGGAGGCAAGGCGGATCCTGCTGTCGGAGGAGTCGGAGAAGCTGATCGACATGGACGAGGTAGTGGACGATGCGGTCGCTCGCGCCGAGACCATGGGGATCATCTTCCTCGACGAGTTGGATAAGGTCGCCGGGTCCCGGCGGGATCAGGGCCCCGACATTTCCCGCGAGGGCGTACAGCGAGATCTGCTGCCGATCGTCGAAGGGTCAACGGTGCAGACCCGGTACGGGATGGTCGGTACCGAGCATATCCTCTTCATTGCGGCAGGCGCGTTTCACGTCTCGAGGCCGTCCGACCTGATTCCCGAGCTCCAGGGCCGGTTTCCGATCCGGGTTGAGCTTCACAGCCTCGGAGAGGCCGAGTTCGTCCGGATTCTCCTGGAGCCGAAGAACGCCCTTCTCACGCAGTACCAGGCTCTGGTGGCCACGGAGGGAGCCGAGCTGGAGTTCACCGATGACGCCATCCGCGAGATCGCCCGGATCGCCGCGAGTGTAAACCAGAGTCTTGAGAACATCGGGGCGCGCCGCCTTCACACCGTCCTTACGACGCTCCTCGAGGAAGTGATGTTCAGTCTGCCGGACGAGGGAGTCTCCGAGATCTTCGTGATCGACGCGGCGACGGTCCGTGAGCGGCTGGCGCGGATCGTCGATGACGACGACCTTCGGCGTTACATTCTGTAACAGGGTTTTTCAGAATCCTGGCAAACCATACTGGCACCGCCGGGCGAGGCATGACCGTCCGGGCCCCGGAATAGAAAGGATACCCGCGGTTATCATGAGTGACCTGAAACGGACGCCTCTGTACTATGCACACGTAGCCCTCGGCGCGAAGATCGTACCGTTCGCGGGATTCGAGATGCCCGTCCAATATCCGACCGGAATTACCCGTGAGCACCAGGCGGTGCGCACGGCGGCCGGCCTGTTCGACGTTTCCCACATGGGAGAGTTCCTGGTGGAGGGGCCGGGCGCACGCGCGTTCGTGTCGCACGTCACCAGCAACGACCCGGTACGGCTCGCCGTGGGGCAAGTGCAATACAGCGTGTTCTGCCTTCCGGACGGCGGCATCGTGGATGATCTGCTGGTCTACAGGCTCGGAGAGCAGCGCTTCCAGCTCGTCGTCAACGGCGCGAATATCGCCAAGGACTGGGCTCACGTCACCCGGCTGGCAGGCGACTTCGACATGACGCTCACCGACGAGAGTGACGACATCGGACTCGTGGCCCTGCAGGGACCGGCTGCGGAGGAGATCCTCCAGCCGCTCGTGGACGTGGATCTCGCCTCGATCGGCTTCTACTGGTTCGAAGAGGGCCATGTCGACGGCGTCGCCGGTGTCATCAGCCGCACGGGCTACACTGGGGAAGCCGGGTTCGAACTCTACGTTCCATCGGACAGCACACGGGCGGTATGGGATCGTCTCCTGGAGGCCGGCGCCGACCGCGGTCTCATTCCCGTCGGCCTCGGGTCGCGTGATTCGCTCCGCCTCGAGATGGGATACGCGCTGTACGGAAACGACATCGATGAGGGAACGTCGCCGCTCGAGGCAGGCCTGTCCTGGCTCGTGAAGCTGGACAAGGACCCGTTTGTGGGTCGCGACGCCCTTACGGCGCAGAAGGATGTGGGTCTGACCCGTCGGCTCACGGGCTTCAAGCTCACGGAGCGAGGCTTTCCGCGCCCCGGCTACGAGGTGATCTACCGAGGAAAATCCGTGGGTCCGGTTCGCAGCGGGACGCTCGGTCCATCACTCGGGTACGGAATTGGAACGGCCTACCTGCCGCCGGACGCCCAGGCCGGCGACGAGTTGCGGATTCGCATTCGCGACCGTGACATCGCCGGCGAGGTCGTGCGACTCCCGTTCTATACCGGCGGGTCGCTGAAGCGGTGAGCGGGCACGAATCGATGCGGGTCGCGGTCCTCACGGTTTCGGACGGAGTCACAGCAGGGGCTCGCGACGATGCCTCCGGGGCTTTGATCGAGAGCTGGATCGAGAGGCGCGGCTACCGGCTCGCCACCCGCCAGACCGCTCCCGACGAGTCTGGATCGATCGCCAACGCGGTGGCCCGCCTGTGCGACGATGGAGGGTGCGATCTCGTGCTCACCACTGGAGGGACCGGACTCACACCGAGGGATGTCACGCCCGAGGCTACCCGTGCCGTTCTCGAGCGGGACGCGCCCGGGATCGCCGAGGCGATCCGGATCGACGGCCTTCGAAAGACTCCGCGCGCCGCTCTCGGCCGCGGGGTTGCGGGTGTCCGTGGAGAGACCCTGATCGTGAACCTGCCGGGCAGCCCGGGTGGAGTGTCGGACGGGCTCGAGGTGCTCGAAGTGTTCGTAGACCACGCCGTGGATCTGATCCGCGGCCGCTTCACCAGTCACGACTGAAGGGGGACGCAGCCGTGGCGAGAGTGTTCGTCGAGATGGGCGACCTGGAGAGCGCGGTCGCGGTCCGCGAGGCTGCCGAAGCAGACGGACACGACGTGGAGATGGTCGAGTCACCCGGCGAGATCGAGTCCCGCCTGCTTCCGTCCGGCGAGGACATGGCCCTGGTCCTCACGGGAGCGCTCGATGAAAAGCTCGCGTCGAGCCTGTCAGGCGCGTTCGCCGGTGCGATCCCCAGGCCTCCTCTGATCGCCGTCGTTCCCGAGAGCGATCCGGAGGAGCTTCGCCGGATCGCCCGATTGTTTGACCTCGACGCGGCCATCCCCACCCCGCCGGACCCGGACGAAGTGCAGGTCGCGCTCCAGACCCAGCTGGATCGGTATCGGCTCCAGGTCGAGACAGGTTTGGCGGGCCGTACCGATAAAATGCGCGAGGTGCTCGAGAGGATTCGCCTCATCGCACCCGTGAACTCGACGGTGCTGATCACGGGCGAGAGCGGCACCGGCAAGGAACTGGCGGCACGGGCGATACACCTTCTGTCGCCACGACGCAGCCGTCCGTTTATCGCGATGAACTGTGCTGCGGTTCCCGAGTCGTTGTTGGAGTCGGAGTTGTTCGGGCATGAAAAGGGAGCCTTCACCGGTGCCACTTCTCGGCGGAGGGGGATGTTCGAGCTGGCCGACCGAGGCACGCTCCTGCTTGACGAGATCGGCGAGATGTCGCCGCAGCTTCAAACCCGCTTCCTCCGGGTGCTCGAGACGCGGCGGTTCATGCGCGTGGGCGGCGACGCCGAGATCCAGGTGGACGTCCGGGTCATTGCCGCGACGAACCAGGACCTGCGGGAAGCTGTGCGACGAGGCACGTTCCGTCGAGACCTCTACTACCGACTCAACGTCCTCCACCTGGAACTGCCGACGTTGCGCCAGCGGAAGCCGGACATCCCGATCCTCGTCCGGCAATTCGTCCGGGAGGTGAGCGAGGCGCATGACCGGGAATTCAAGGGGCTCGCGCCCGAGGCCATGCAGATTCTCCTGGAGTACGACTGGCCCGGGAACGTGAGAGAGCTACGCAACCTGGTCGAATCGATGGTCGTTCTGGCACCGGGTTCCGTGATCCGTGCGGCCGACATTCCACATGAGATCCGATCCGATACCGGGAGGTCACTGCTTCCGATACCGTCTATCGGGACGGTTGCGGAGTTCGGTGCGATCGCCGGAGGCGACGGAGCCACTGTGGTGGGTCGGATTCCCCAGATGGAATTCATCTTCAGATCGCTCGTCGAGATGAAGATGGATGTGGAGGAACTGAGAACCGAGTTTGAACGGTATCGTGGACGCCACCCGGAATTGACGGGGGGATCCACCCCGATCGACTTCGGAGTACAGCCCATCGAGGTGTTGGCCACGGACGCCGACGGCGCGTTCGAGGTGGTGATGGACGGCGACGTGACAGCACCAGCGATTCGAATGACGGCGGACATGACGATGGACGATGTCGAGCGCGAGGCGATTCGCATCGCCCTGGATGAGGTGCGGGGAAACCGACGGAAGGCCGCCGAGAGACTGGGTATGGGCGAACGGACCCTGTACCGGAAGCTGCGGCAGTACGACCTGGATCTCTAGAAGGATGTCGAGCAATTACAATGGTTCCCTGTACTTCTCAAACAGCCTTCCGGGAACGACCCGCGATCACTCCGGGCTGAGACTGGCCACCGAGGGGTATCAAGGTGTCTCCGGCACGACGCGTGTGTTCACCTTCACGAGTTCGCGGTCCAGGAGGATCCGAATGCCCGACCACCGGGTGCTCTGCCTGCGGTTGTACTCCACCACCATGGGCAGGTCGAGATCGATGTCGGACTCGAAGAGGTACAGCGCGATCTGGCTTTCCTGCTGTCGGAGCCGCTCGCGATTGAAGTCAGGAGTCACGGGGATAATGTCGAACGGGCGGAACACGATGTTCTGAGCCCGGATCTGGAGGTCGTAAGGCTCGTACGTGCTCTCCACGGCCCGCGTGTAGTAGGAAACGAACAGCACCAGAGGCCAGCCACGCTCTCCATGTCGGCGCGCTCTGTCCCGGATGTCCTTGCCCCTCGCGACCTTGTAGCCGTTGAGCCTCAAGTACGTGTCCGGGGCCGTCAGCCGGATGACCCATTCCGTCAGCGGCGTGACCTTGATGAACAGGTTGCCCTCCGGCACTTCGATGGGAATCGTGATGTTGTCCTGCGTCAGGGTGCCATACCCAGTGGGAGGCAGGGGGCGCGCACCGGGAATCTCCAGGGACTCATGCCAGCCGTCTCCGATGTCCTGTGCGACTGCGGGGCTCGCTCCTATCGGCGATTCCGGGGCGGGTGCACCGCTGCAGGCGGCTCCCGCGAGAACCGCTAAGCAGAAGGAGGTGCGCCGGAGGAATCGGATCAGGTGATCGACACCGCGCGGTGCGAGGAAGCCTTCGCGAACGGGAGATGCGTTTGTCACGATGCCTCCACTGGATCCGAGTTCACGAGGGCAAAGACGCTCTCCACCAGAGAGTCGAGGCCCTCCTTCGTCCGGGCCGAGGTCGCCAGGACCTGGTCGGCCGGCGCTTCCAGTTCACTGCGCACGGCCTGCAGCGCGGCCTTCTGCCCGGAGCGATTCAACTTGTCGATCTTCGTCAACACGTAGAGGACCGGGGTGCCCTGTTCCGCCAGGAACGTCAGTAGACGACGGTCGGCGGGAAGCACGCCGCGTCTGGAGTCCATAAGGACGACCACCCCCCGCAGGAGCGGATTGTCGGCCAGAAAAACGTCGATCAGAGTAGGCCAACGATCGCGGAGTTCCTCGGGAGCGCGCGCGTAACCGTAACCGGGAAGATCTACGAGGAAGAACTCGCTGTTGACTTCGTAGAAATTGATCTCACGTGTCTTACCGGGCGTCTGCGACACCCGGGCGAGCTTCTTCCGGCCGAGGATGGCGTTGATGAGGCGCGACTTACCACAGTTCGACCTTCCCGCCACGGCGACCTGTGGAAGTGCCCGCGGAGCCGACTGCGTGGGGAGACCGATAGCCCCGGCGAACTCCACCTGCTTGATGCGTGGTGTGTCCTCTCCGGCCGGGGCGCTAGCCAAAGGGGCTCCCGTCACGCCTCGCGGCGCTTGGGCTCCGGCTCCAGAATGAGGAGGGGTTCCTTGTCGTCGATGATCGTCTCCTCCGTGATCACGACCTCACGCACGTCCTCGCGCGATGGAAGATCGAACATGATATCGGTCATCACGCGCTCCAGGACGGCCCGTAAGCCACGGGCGCCCGTCCCGCGCTCCATCGTCTTCTGCGCCGTGGCGCGAAGCGACTTCGGGTCGAAGGTCAAGCCGACGCCCTCCAGCTCGAACATCTTCGTGTACTGCTTGACCAGGGCGTTCTTCGGCCGCGTGAGAATCTCTACGAACGCGTCCTCGTCCAGGTCGTGCAGCGTGACCGTGACGGGCAGTCGGCCCACGAGCTCGGGAATCAGCCCGTAGCGCAGAAGATCCTCCGGCTCGACGTGTTGCAGGGGCTCGTCATCATCGGACAACGCACGCCCCTCGGCATCGTCGAATCCGATCTGACGCTTGCCGAGGCGGTCCTGGATGATCTCCTCCAGACCGTCGAACGCCCCGCCACAAATGAACAGGATGTTCCGCGTATCGATCTGAATGTACTCTTGCTGCGGGTGCTTCCTCCCGCCCTGAGGCGGTACGGAAGCGACCGTCCCCTCCAGGATCTTGAGCAACGCCTGCTGGACCCCTTCGCCGCTGACGTCTCTCGTGATCGACGGGTTCTCGCTCTTGCGGGCGATCTTGTCGATCTCGTCCACGTAGACGATTCCGCGTTCGCATTCGGCGACGTTGTAATCGCCGGCCTGGAGCAGACGGACGAGGATGTTCTCGACGTCCTCGCCCACGTACCCGGCTTCGGTCAGCGTGGTTGCATCGGCGATAGTGAACGGCACCTGCAGCAGACGGGCGAGCGTCTGGGCCAGCAGCGTCTTCCCGACACCGGTTGGCCCGAGGAGAAGGATGTTTGATTTGTCGATCTCGACGTCGTCGACGACGTTCTGGTTGTTGATTCGCTTGTAGTGATTGTACACGGCCACGGCCAGCGTCTTCTTCGCCAACTCCTGGCCGATCACGTACTCGTCCAGTACGTCCTTGATTTCGCTTGGAGTCAGGACCTCAGCGATCTGACCCGTCGCTTCGCGGTCTTCTTCCTCGGCGAGGATCTCGTTGCACAGCGAGATGCACTCGTTGCAGATGTAGACGTTGGGTCCCGAGATGAACTTCTTGACGCTGTCCTTGGACTTCCCGCAAAACGAGCAGCGTAAGTGCTTGTCACCGGCCATGCGCGAATCTCCTGACGACGTACTCGGTCAGTCCACGTGGGGCCCGTCCTCATGGGCCTCCGTTGGCAACGCCTGCACCTCTCCTCCCGTTCCTTCCACCTTTTCCGGCCCGGATCCGCTCTTTGTACTGAGCGGCGCGGGTTCGATGATCCGATCGATGAGACCGTAATCTACTGCATCTGCGGGCGACATGTACCTGTCACGGTCCACGTCGTCTGAGATCTGCTCGATCGACTGGCCGGTGTGCTTGGCGAGAAGCTCGTTGAGCCGCTCGCGTGCGAACAGCACCTCCTTCGCCTGAATCTCGATGTCGGAGGCCGTGCCCTGGGAGCCGCCCGACGGCTGATGGATCATGATCCGCGAGTTGGGCAGCGCAGAACGTTTCCCAGGGGTTCCGGCGGCCAGGAGGAAAGCCCCCATCGACGCGGCCATCCCCATGCAGATCGTGGACACGGGTGCGCTGAGATACTGCATGGTGTCATAGATCGCCAGGCCGTCGTAGACGCTGCCACCCGGGCAGTTGATATAGATGTTGATGTCACGTTCCGGGTTGTCCGCCTGCAGGAACAGAAGTTGGGCGATGACCACGCTCGCGACGTCGTCGTTGATGGGCGTGCCGAGAAAAACGATGCGATCCATCAACAGTCTGGAGAAAATGTCGTAGCTCCGCTCGCCGCGGCTCGACCGCTCGATTACGTAAGGTGCGTATATAGGCATTTTCCCCCTTCAAACTCGCCTTGTTTCGTTGTCCTCAGCTCATCCTACCCGACCGCGGGACATGGTTCCTGTGCCATGTCACTCGACGCCGGATTCCCTTTTCAGGTACTCGAACACCTTCTCTACAGCAAGATTCCGGCCCACGGCCTCCAGACTGCCCTCGCGGGCCAACCGGCGCCGGAGCTCCGCCGTGGATACTCCCCGGCTCTCGGCGAGCCGCTCGATTTCCTCCCGCACGTCCGCATCCGACGCCTGGAAACCCTCTCTCTTGGCCAGGTGGTCCAGGATCAGTTGCTCCTTGATACGCGCCTCCGAAAGCGGCGCCAGTTCCTGGCGCGCCTCCCGGACCTTTTCCGGATCAGCCCCCTCCGGGGCCTGGATCATTTCGTCCAGGTAGCGATCGACCAGGGCCTGTGGGACCGCGAATGCATTGGCGTCGATCAGGGCTTCCATCAACTTGCCGCGGACACGACCCTCAGCCTCTTCCTTGTGGTGCCGAGCGAGGTCGGTGCGGATCGCCTCCTCGAGAGCGGCCACCTTCTCGAAGTCTCCGGCCGCGGCGGCGAGGGCGTCGTCGAGCTCCGGCAGCATCTGCTCCTCGACGCTATCCAGCTGGATGTGAAGCTGCCGGGTCTCCTCGCCCCCCTCGGCCTCGCCCTCCGTCGAGAACGCCACGGCGAACGAACCAGTTTCTCCCGGAGCCAGCCGCTTGATTGCATTCTCAACATTCTCGAGCGCCTCGCCGGAACCCAGGACGAACTGATACGGCCGTGCCTCTCCAGTGGGCTCGGAGTCCGGGTCCGGAAGAGGCTCGATGGCGACGGAGACACGTTCGCCGTCAACCGGGCTGCGCTCCACGGCGTTCCACGCCGCGTGCTCGGACCGGATCCCGTCCAGAATCTGCTGCACCTCTGCATCCGTGACGGGCGCGAGCTCGCGCTCGACCTTGAATCCGCCGACACGATCGAGAGTGACGGACGGCATGATCTCGAACTCGGCCTGAAAGGTGAGTCGCTCTCCCGGCGCGTACTGGACGTTTGTGATCTGAGCGGCCCCGGCGGGCCGCAGCTCCGTCTCGTCGACCGCCTCGCGGTACGCATCCTCGACGAGAACGCTTCGCACGTGCTCATCGAGGAAATCGCCGTATCGCTGCTCGAGGACGTCCACCGGGATCTTCCCCCGGCGAAATCCCTTGATTCGTACACGCTTTCCCAGCCGTTTCCGCTCGGCTGCCCGGGCGCGGCCCACCCTCCCGGGCGGGATCGTGATCGTAAGGCGCCGGGTCCATCCGTCTCCCACCTCGACTGCGACGTCGAGCTGACGGTCTCCGGTCTCTTCCATGGATGTATCTGCCGACATCAACTGATCCTCATTGTCGTTGAGCTGCTGGTCCGTCCGGCGGCCCATCACGACCGCATGACGTGTGCGTTCCCGATCCCCTGTTTCTCATGCCTTCCAGAAGGCTGTAGTGCTTCAACAGCCTTCCATTGGATGCGAAAGGGGGGACTCGAACCCCCACGGCCCTCGGGCCACCAGCTCCTAAGGCTGGCGCGTCTACCGATTCCGCCACTTTCGCGCCGGCCGCCATGTCTGCCCTGTGCGGCCTGATATTCTAACCCATGCCCCGAATTCCGGCCAATCGTGGATGCGGGTTCGGCACCTCTCCCTGTTCGCGCGTCGCCGCCCGCGGATCTCAGCAACCTGCTGCAACCTGCTAAAGCGAAAGCGGCGCTCCCTGCCGAGAGAGCGCCGCTCCATGACGTCACCCGGGCCGGATGACGGCCGCTCGTTTCCTTACTTCGGGATCGCTACCGTGAGAGGCACCCGCTGTCCCGACTCCGGATTGAAGATGTCGATTCCGACTACGTCGCCTGGCTCCACCGCTTCCACGGCCTCGCGGTAGTCGGCCACGTCGCGGATCGGCGCTCGGTTGATCGACGTGATCACCGTGCCTCGGAGGTTGCCGAGCGATCGACGTGCGTACGGGCCGTACTCATCCGCTGACACGATGACCACCCCTTCCATGCCGCGTGGCAGGTCGAGTGCCCTTCGAATCTCACGGGTGAGGTCCTCGACCTCGATGCCCAGCCGGTCGGAGCTTGCCGCCTCGACCAGCTGGGGTGCAGCCTGCTGGCTCAGATCGCCGGCGTCCATCAGTTGAACCTCGACGGTCTCGCGCTTCAGGTCATCCCGCCGCACGACGGTGACGGCCACCGTCTCGCCGGGCTCATGGCGCCTGATCTTCCGCTGCAGATCGGGCACGGACTGGACTCTTTCGCCCTCGACTTTCACGATCACATCGCCTACGCGGATCCCGGCCCTGGCGGCTGCCATGCCCTCGTTGACGCCCATGACCTTCGCCCCCGCGACCTCGTCGAGCTCGTAGTACCGAGCCTCGGTGTCATCCACGGCCTGGATCGAAACGCCCAGCAGGGCTCGCCGGACCTCGCCGTACTCGACCAGGTCGTCGATCACTTCCTGCACCAGGTCGATCGGCACGGCGAAACCGTATCCCTGGTATGATCCGGAGTTCGAGGCAATCGCCGAATTCACGCCGATCACCTCTCCGCGGATGTTGACGAGAGGTCCGCCGGAGTTGCCGGGATTGATCACAGCATCGGTCTGGATGAAGTCCTCGATCGCGAGGTTGTCCTCGTTCCGATTCACGAACTCCTGTCCGATGATGTTGATGTTCCGCCCCTTGGCAGTCACGATTCCGGCGGTGACCGTGGTCAGGAGCGGTCCACCGACTCCCCGGAAGCCGGGACTGCCGATCGCCAGGACCCATTCGCCAACCCGTGTGGCGTCGCTCGAGCCGAGGGTGACCGGCGTCAGGTTATCCGCGTCCAGCTTCAACAGCGCCACGTCCGTGGTCGGGTCCCGCCCCACGAGCCGGGCAGTGAACTCCCGGCGGTCGCTGAGCTGGATGTTGATCTGATCGGCGCCTTCGACGACGTGGTTGTTGGTCACGATGTACCCGTCTTCGCTCACGATGAAGCCGGATCCGCTGCCTCTGACTCTCTGGGGAGCTTGCTGCTGCCGAAAAAAATCCTCGAACGCTGGGGGGAGCCCTCCGCCTTCGCGGCCATGCTCGGGGATGGTTCGCTCCACGAAGATCGTGACGACGGCGGGGGTGACTCGTTCGGCGATCTCTGAGAAGCCTGCCTGTGGGAGGGTACCGTCCTGCACCGGCATGGGCTCCACGACCTGTATGTTGAGGGGCGGGTTGTCGGCTATCCGCGCCAGGCCCGCTGGTGTCAGGTCCATCCGTGCGGCAAGGCCGAGGCCTACGGCGAACGCGACCACGGCGGTGAGAAGGAGGTTCAGTTTGGTCCGCAACGCATCGTTCATCGTTTTTCTGTCGCCTTTCCTTTCGTGCGACGGCGGGTCACCGACCCGACCGCTGTCTGCTTGCATGCTCCTACTATCGCCCTGGGGCGTCTCCGGTTCCACCCGTACCCGACATCGGGCGCTTCCCGGCGGTTGCCCAACTTGAGACGCACGAGCCGGGCAGCGCGTTGCCCCCAATCCGCCGGGATGAAGAACGGCGCCCCCGCAGCGGGGACGCCGTCTTCCCAACCTCGCCCAGGTTTTGGACTTACTTCTCCTCCGACTCGTCTACGATCTCGTAGTCGGCCTCTACGACGTCTTCGTCACCGGCCGCTTCGTCCTGCTCCTGTCCCGCTTCGCCGGCATCGGCCGCCTGCTCGAAGTCGGACGCGGCCCCGGCCTGGTCCCCCATCCCGGCCTTCGAATAGATCTGCTGCGCCAGGCCCTGGACGGCCTGCTGGATCTCCTCCGTGGCGGCTGTGATCTCGGCCGTATCGTCCTGCTTGAGCGCCTGCCTGCCGCGCTCGAGCTTGGCCTCCACGTCCGTCTTGCCTTCCTCGTCCACCGAGTCCTTCCAGTCCTCCAGGTTCTTCTCCGTCTGGTAGATCAGGGAGTCGAGGCGGTTTCGCGCCTCCGCCTTCTCTCGCCTGTCCTTGTCTTCCGACGCATGTGCTTCAGCGTCGTTCATCATCTGCTCGATCTCGGAGTCCGAAAGGCCGGATGAAGCCTCGATCCGTATCTTCTGCTCCTTGCCCGTTGCTCGATCCTTGGCGCTGACGTGCAGAATCCCATTGGCGTCGATGTCGAACGCGACCTCGACCTGCGGCACGCCGCGCGCCGCCGGCGGGATGCCCGTCAACTGAAACCGACCGATCGTTTTGTTGTCCAGCGCCATCGGTCGTTCGCCCTGTAGGACGTGAATGTCCACCGTCGGCTGGCTGTCCTCGGCCGTCGAGAAGATCTCGCTCTTCTTGGTCGGGATCGTCGTGTTCCGGCCGATCAGCGTCGTCATCACTCCGCCCAGCGTCTCGATCCCGAGCGACAGAGGCGTCACGTCCAGTAGCAGCACGTCCGTGACATCCCCGGCGAGCACACCGCCTTGAATCGCGGCCCCGATGCCCACCACCTCGTCCGGGTTTACGCCCTTGTGTGGCTCCTTTCCGAAGAAGCCGCGCACCGTGTCCTGGATCTTCGGAATCCGGGTGGATCCTCCCACCAGGATGACTTCGTCGATTTCCGATGGCTCGAGGCCGGCATCGGCCAGAGCCTTTTTCATCGGCTCCATGGTGCGCTCGATCAGGTCGTCCACCATCTGCTCGAACTTCGACCGCGAGAGCGTCACGTTCAGGTGCTTCGGACCGCTCTGGTCGGCGGTGATGAACGGAAGGTTGATGTCCGTCTGCGACGTGCTCGACAGCTCGCACTTCGCCTTCTCGGCCGCCTCCTTGAGTCGCTGCAGGGCCATCGGGTCCTGCGACAGGTCAATCCCCTGGTCCTTCTTGAACTCGGTGACGAGCCAGTCGATGATGCGCTGGTCGAAGTCGTCCCCTCCCAGGTGCGTGTCGCCGTTCGTGGCCTTCACCTCGAACACCCCGTCCCCAAGCTCGAGGACCGAGATGTCGTACGTGCCGCCACCGAGGTCGAACACGGCGATCTTCTCCTCGGACTTCTTGTCGAGGCCGTACGCCAGCGCTGCGGCCGTGGGCTCGTTGATGATCCGCAGGACTTCAAGTCCCGCGATCTTCCCCGCGTCCTTCGTGGCCTGGCGCTGCGCGTCGTTGAAGTATGCAGGCACCGTGATGACGGCCTGGGTGACATCGGTGCCCAGGTAGTCCTCGGCCGTCTGCTTCATCTTCTGGAGGATCATCGCCGAGAGCTCTGGCGGCGTGAACGTCTTGCCCGCGTTCGGGACCTTGACCTGCACCCGGTCCTGCGCATCGCACTCGATCTCGTACGGCACGAGCTTGCGCTCCGATTTCACCTCCGAGCACTTACGGCCCACGAAGCGCTTGATCGAAAAGATCGTGTTGCTCGGGTTGGTGACTGCTTGGCGCTTCGCCACCTGCCCCACGAGCCGCTCATTGTCCTTCGTGTAGGCGACGACGGATGGCGTGGTACGAGTGCCCTCGGCGTTCGGGATGACGACCGGGTCTCCACCCTCCATGACGGAGACCACCGAGTTCGTCGTTCCGAGGTCGATTCCTATGACTTTGCCCATTTCGGTTCCCTTTCCTGTCTGATCAGACGGCCACGCCCGTCAAGTGTTGACTCGGGGGCACGCCCGCCCCGGCCCGCCTGAAGACCGGTGCTTTCGTCAGTCGGGCGGAGGAGGTGCAAACGATGTGCCGGACTCAGAGGTCAAATACGGCCAGATCGGGGCCAGATTACAGACATTCTGACACCGCCCGCCCGCATGGGTGTCAGAACGGCAGGAACCCGGCCCATGCCAACATGGCGGGTATGGACCGTCGTGGTCGCAGCGCCACGTTGCGCTGTCCCAAACCCGCGCCTACCGTGGGGCCATGTTTCCGCTCAGAGATGAGAATCCCACCGAGCTCGTTCCCTTTGTCACGTTCCTGATCATCATCGTGAACGTGGCGGTCTGGCTGTTTGTCCAGGGAGCAGGATCGGATCCGGCGTTTCTGGGATCGCTTTGCCAGTACGGAGCCATCCCCGGAGAGATCACGGGGGCGATTTCCGCCGGCTCGTCGGTCGAGCTCGGGCCGGGCGCTTCGTGCCGAGTCGGGGGACTGGGAATCGGCAGCGTGCTGACGTCGATGTTCATGCACGGCGGCTGGATGCACCTGATCGGCAATATGTGGTTCCTCTGGGTATTCGGGAACAATATCGAAGACTCGATGGGGCACATCCGCTACGTGATCTTCTATCTGCTGACGGGAGCATTGGCGACAGGGGCGCACATCCTCACCGATCCAGGCAGTGCGATTCCCACGGTTGGAGCGTCGGGAGCGATCAGCGGCATCATGGGGGCCTACATGGTCCTGTATCCGAAGGTCCGGGTCCAGACGCTGATCATCCTGATCATCATCATTCGGGTGATCCCGCTGCCGGCCTGGGTGCTGCTGCTCTACTGGTTCTTCCTCCAGGTCATGGGGGGCAGCATGGCTCTCGGCGGTTCGGGTGGCACAGTGGCGTTCTGGGCCCACATCGGCGGGTTCGTTGCGGGAGCCGTTCTGGTTAAGCTGTTCGAGAAGCGGAAGCTGGTTGGAGCCAAACGCGCCGGCCGCGTACTCACGCGAGAGGAAATGGGAAGGTGGGATCCATGGTAGGCTGGAAACGGGTACTGCCGGGCATCCTTGCGCTGGTCATGACGCCGACGGCGTCATGGGCTCTCCAGGAGGGTGGGTCAACGCTCGTGCAGACAGGGGCGATCGATGAGCCGTTCCTTTTCCGGCTGGGTCGCGGACTGCTCGCGCTCACCGTAATCCTGTTCGTCCTGTGGAGGTTCTCGCCGAAACGGAAATCGATCGACTGGAGTCTCGTGGCGAAGGGCCTCGGGCTGCAGATCATCTTTGCTCTTCTCATCCTCAAGACCACGTGGGGGCGGGGTTTCTTCAGCGTCGTGAACGACGTGTTCATCGCCCTGATCAGCTATACGATGGCGGGGGCGCGTTTCGTCTTCGGCTCTCTGGTCGACTATTCCACACCGGTCACAGGGGGCGATGGGGTCGTCGAGATCGCGAGCAATTTCGCCTTTGCGGTGCTGCCGACGATCATCTTCTTCTCCGCCCTGACGACGGTCCTTTACTATCTGGGCGTGATGCAGCGGATCGTGAAGGTCGTCGCCTGGGTGATGCAGCGGACCCTGAAGACGAGCGGAGCCGAGACGACGTCGGCAGCCGGCAACATCTTCGTGGGGCAGACGGAGGCCCCGCTCCTGATCAAGCCCTTCGTCAAGAACATGACGATGTCCGAGCTCAACACGGTGATGACGGGAGGGTTCGCCACCGTGGCGGGCGGCGTAATGGCGGCCTACGTGGCCATGCTCGCCGGTTACTTCCCGTTGATCGCGGGACATCTGCTTGCGGCCAGCATCATGGCGGCTCCGGCCAGTATCGTCGTGAGCAAGATGCTGATGCCGGAGACCGAGGAGCCGGAGACGCGTGACAGCCTCGACTTCGACATCGAGCAGGACTCGGTCAACGTGATCGATGCCGCGGCAGGCGGTGCTTCGGATGGTATGCGCCTCGCGCTGAACGTCGGTGCCATGCTCATCGCGTTTCTGGCGCTGATCGCCTTGTTCAACGGACTTCTGGGCTGGAGCCTCGGGCTGATCAACATCGAGGGGATCACTCTCGAGCGGCTTCTCGGGTGGGCGTTCGCTCCGATCGCCTGGCTGATCGGCGTGCCGATTACCGACGCCTCCGAGATCGGAACCCTGTTCGGCGTGAAGATGGTCGCCAACGAATTCGTGGCCTTCCAGATGCTGGCGGACGGGATTGCCGGTGGATCGACGCTGTCTCCGAAATCGGTGATCATCGCCACGTACGCTCTTACCGGGTTCGCCAACTTTTCCTCTATCGCGATTCAGATCGGCGGCATCGGTGGGATAGCGCCGGAACGCCGACACGATCTGTCTCGCCTGGGACTGCGGGCCATGCTCGGCGGAACGGTCGCGACCTGGATGACGGCAATGCTTGCCGGGGTCCTGGCGTGAGTGCCGCGGACGGTGCCGCGGACCTGGCCGTCCGGGCGCGCGCGGCGGCGGCGGCGATCCGCGATCGCGTGGGAGACCTTCATCCCGCCGTCGGGCTGGTGCTCGGGTCGGGGCTCGGCTCTCTCGGCGATGCCTTCGAGGACGCGGTGCGCGTTCCTTACGAGGAGCTTCCGCACTGGCTGCCGGTCGGTGTGGAGGGTCATTCGGGCACTCTGGTCGCCGGTCTTCTGGAAGGCGTTCCCACGGTGGCTCTACAGGGACGCTCCCACCTGTACGAAGGCCACGGGGCGGGAGAGGCCACGCTGCCGGTGCGGGTGCTGGCGGCCCTCGGCATCAAGGCTCTATTCGTCAGCAACGCGGCCGGTACAGTCAACCGGGGTTTCCGGCCCGGAGACCTCATGCTCATCTCCGACCACCTGAACTTGATGGGAATGAACCCGCTCGTGGGACCGGTGGTCGTGGGCGACGAGAGATTTCCGGACATGAGCGACGCTTACGATGCGGATCTGCGCAGGGTCGTGAGGGAGACGGCGCTCGACGAGGGCATACCGCTGAAAGAGGGCGTATACGCGGGACTCCTGGGCCCGAGTTACGAAACACCCGCTGAAGTGCGGATGCTGGCACGATTGGGAGCGGACGCCGTGGGCATGTCGACCGTGCTGGAGGTCATCACGGCCCGCGCCATCGGGGTGCGCTGCTTCGGTGTAAGCTGCCTCACCAACTACGGCGCCGGTATCAGAGCGGAACCCCTGTCGCACCGCGATGTGATGGAGACCACCGAGCGGGTGGGAGGGCGTTTCCGAGCCCTCGTGCGATCTGTGATCGGCCGGATCGGTCCAGCCCTCTAGGTTTCGACCCAGTGGTTGAGCGGCGTGCTTCCCGCCCCGAGGCCGGGTGCCGTGGCGATCGCACGCCGCGTGTACGCGAGGCCCCTGTCCACGGCTTCGTTGACCGGGTACCCGAGGGCCAGCCCGGCCGCGATCGCCGCGGACAGCGTGCACCCCGTCCCGTGCGCGTTGCCGACCGGCAGCTTGGTGGCCCTCCACTCGAGCCATTCGGTTCCGTCGTACAGCACGTCGACAATCTCATCCGCCTCGAGGTGCCCTCCCTTGATCAGCACCGCCCGACTGCCTGCGTTCACGAGGTGCTCGGCGGCCCGCCGCATGTCCGTCTCCGAGGCCACTTGCAGGCCGGTGAGAATCGAGGCCTCATCGAGATTGGGTGTGACGAGCGCGGCCAGCGGAACAAGCTCCGTCCGGAGGGAGTCCACCGCGTCAGGATCAAGAAGCGGGTCGCCGCTGGCGGCGACCATCACCGGGTCCAGCACGTAACGTTCAATTCGACAGTCCGACAGCGCGTCTGCAACCGCGTGGATGATGGGAGCGTCCGCGAGCATGCCCGACTTGCAGGCAGTGGGCGCCAGATCTTGCATGACGGAGTGAATCTGTGCGGCAACGACGTCTGGATCGATCATCTGCACGCCGGTGACACCGACCGTGTTCTGAACCGTGACTGCCGTGACTGCTGACGTGCCGAACACGCCGAACGCATGGAACGTCTTCAGGTCGGCCTGGATGCCCGCGCCGCCTCCCGAATCGCTTCCCGCTATCGTGAGGGCGACCGGAGGCCTCGTTGATACCACTGCTTTCACGGTGATGTTCGACTTCCCGCCGCCGCTTTCCCCGCGGCGGCGTCAGGGTCACATTGACTGGCCATGCCCAGCCTGAGTCAGAGCAAGCACGTTCGTTCGCTGCACCAGCGCAAGGAGCGGAGTGCCCGGGGAGAGTTTCTCGTCGAGGGTCCCCGTGTCCTGGAGGAGCTCCTGAGGACAGAGCGCCCGGTGACGCTCGTGTTATATACCGAGGCGGCGGAAGCGGAGCCAGACGGCCGGGAGTTGCTCGAAGGCATCATGGCAGCCGACATCCCGCACGAGCTCGTGAGCGACTCCGAGCTGCGACGGCACGCGGATACCGTGACGCCGCAGGGGTGGATCGCGGTCGCGCCGATCCCGCAGTGGAATTGGTCGGACTTCCGGACACCGGACATCCTCGTCCTGGATGCCATGCAGGATCCGGGTAACGTCGGGACGTTGATCCGTGCGGCGGAAGCCCTGGGAGCGTCCGGAGTCGTGGCCCTGCCGGGGACCGCGGATCCATGGAGCCCGAAGGTCGTTCGCGCGGCCGCGGGTTCCTCCATCCGCCTTCCCGTCCTCGCTGTGGCGTGGGACGCGGCGGTGGCTCACCTGCGGACGATCGGGTGTGCCGTATGGGCGAGCGCGGCGGACGGGGATCTCCTTGAGCGCGGCGCGACGCGACCCGATGGCTTGGCGCTCGTACTGGGGAACGAGAGCAGGGGCGTATCCGGAACGATTCGGACGGCTGCCGACCGGATCGTTGCGATTCCGATGCGGGGCGATGCAGAGTCTCTCAACGCGGCGCTCGCAGGAGCCATTCTCATGGACCGCCTGTTCGGAGGCTGAATGCCCCACACCGTTCAGATCGTGTTCCTGATCTACGCCGGAGTCCTCGGGGCTTCGGTCGGGTCGTTCATGAACGTGTGCGTGACCCGCCTGCCGAAGGGTGAGAGTCTGATTCGACCCCGCTCGCGGTGCCCGGAATGCAGTGGGCAGATCGCGTTGTATGACAACGTGCCCCTTCTCAGCTGGATTCTACTGCGCGGCAAGTGCCGGCAGTGCCGGACGTCCATCTCCTTCCAGTATCCTGCCGTGGAACTCGTCACGGCAGCGATCTGGATCGGAATGGCACTCTTGTACGGGCCGACCTGGCGGACCCTGCAGGGCTCGATCCTGTTCAGTCTCCTCCTCACGATCTCCCTGATCGACGCCAGGCACTATCTGATTCCGGATGCTCTGAGCATAGGCGGACTGGGCGCCGGTCTGGCGTTGTCACTGCTTCCGGGCCCGCCGTCGATCCTCACGTCCGTGATCGGCGCCGCGCTCGGATTCGGCGTGCTGCTGGCCGTGGGCCTGCTGGGCGAATGGGTGTTCAAGAAACCGGCGATGGGGGGAGGGGACATCAAGATGATGGCCATGGTGGGCGCGTTCCTCGGACCCGCGGGGGCCATGCTCACGATCTTCATCGGCGCGCTGGCCGGGACCCTCGTGTTCGCTCCCCTGAGCCTGAAGACCAAGAGAGAAGTGCCGTTCGGCGTCTTTCTCGGGCTCGGCGCCGCGATCGCCTTCCTGTTCGGACAATCGCTCGTGGAGTGGTACAGCCAGGTGGCGTTCGGCACGGTCTAGGAGCCTGTCCGCGGCCGTACCCCATTACTCGGACAGGCTTCTAGCCGATCGCTGGCCGATCGCCGGAATCCCGGGTGATGCGAGCCCGCATCACCTGAGTATCGGTGGAGCTGATGACCTCGATCCGCAATCCGTCTGCCTCGACCGTCTCATGCGGGTCCGGAACCCGACCGAATACCTGCAGCAGGTAACCATTCAGAGACCGGTGCTCGAATACCGGTAGGGTGCAATTGAAGAAGTGGTTGATCTCGCGCAGGTCCACGCCTCCCTCGACGACTATGGAATCGCGCCCTACTCTCGTGAATGGCTCGGCGGGAATGTCCGTCTCATCCACGATCTCGCCGACAAGCTCCTCGAGGATGTCCTCGAGCGTAATCAGGCCGTCCGTTCCTCCGTGCTCGTCGACCACGATGCCCGCGTGGATCCGCCGCGCCTGGAATTCGGCCAGGAGCTGGCTGAGCACCACTGTCGCGGGAACGAACATGGCCTCGCGCGCCAGCCGTCCTAGCTGGACGTCGCGCTGCCCCGACAGCAGGGCCTGGTAGGCGTCGCGCACGTAGAGGATTCCGGTAATCTCGTCCAACGACTTCCCGTACACCGGGATCCGGCTGAATCGGACCGTCTGCAACTCGGGCGCGATGTCCTCCAGGCTGCGATCGGCCCGCCACGCGAAAATGCCTACCCGCGGCGTCATGACCTCCCATGCCTGCGTCGTGTCCAGCGCGAAAGCTTGCTGGATGATCTGGCGCTCGTGCGAGTCGATTTCTCCCGCCTCGTGTCCGATCTCCGTGAGCGTCCGGATCTCGGCTTCCGTGACGGTGGGAATCATTCTCTCACTCGAGGGCAGCACGGCTCTGGTTAGGGCTTCCAGCGGAACCACCAGCACGGTCAGGGCCCTCGAGAGACCCAGGAAGAGCGGCGCGATCGCGAGCGAAATTCTTTCGGCGTTTGCCGCCGCGAAGCTCTTGGGCACGATCTCGCCGAAGAACAGCACGAGGAGTGTCATTCCACCTGTCGCGATTCCGACGCCCGCCGACCCGAACGCCTGAATCGCCGCGTACGTGGCGACCGAGGCGGCTCCGATGTTCGCGACGTTGTTGCCGATCAGGATCGTGATCAGCAGGCGATCCGGATTCGACTTCAGCCGCACGAGGGCCTTTGCTCCGCGCCGTCCCTGTTCGGCCAGCGCATCGGCACGTGTGTCCGGGACCGAATAGAAGGCGATCTCTCCGCCGGAAAAGAAGCCCGACAGGGCCACGAGAACGGCGAGGACCACGATCAGCAGAGTCACGCGGCCCTCCGCCCGCGGGCCGATGGGCGCTGCGCATGCGCCAGGCGACGGGAAGGTGACGGAGGATGGTCTTCCATCTCACTCACGTCTTGACCGACGCGATCAGGTCCTCGACGAGGTCGTCCCGAGTACGCCCGGCGGCTTCCGCCTCGAAACCGGGGACGATCCGGTGGCGGAGCACGTCGGGAGCGATCGCCTGCACATCCTCCAGGCTTGGCACGGGTCGTCCCTGCAGTGCCGCCCTGGCCTTGCAGCCCAGCACCAGGTACTGCGAGGCCCTGGGACCGGCGCCCCAGGCGATCATTTCGCGAACGAACGCTGGAGCGTCAGGGTCGTCAGGCCGGGTGCTGCGGGCGAGCCGCACGGCGTAGTCCACGATCGATGGTGGGGCCGGCACTCTCCGTACCAGCGCCTGGAACTGCCGGAGCCGCTCGCCGTCGATCACGGTCTCGATCGCCCGGGAAGCAGCCGACGTCGTTACCGCGGCAACCTCGCGTTCCTCCTCGAAGGTGGGGTACGTGATCCTCAGCTCGAACATGAAGCGGTCGAGCTGGGCCTCGGGGAGAGGGTACGTGCCCTCATGCTCGATCGGATTCTGGGTCGCGAGGACGAAGAATGGTGGCTCGAGGGTGAATGTTTCGGTTCCCACCGTTACCGACAGCTCCTGCATGGCCTGCAACAGCGCGGCCTGGGTCTTGGGAGGCGTCCGGTTGATCTCGTCGGCGAGGATCACATTGGCGAATACCGGGCCGCGCACGAACCGGAACACCCGGCGTCCGGTCTCCGGATCCTCCTCGAGCACCTCGGTGCCCGTGATGTCGGAAGGCATGAGATCCGGAGTGAACTGAATGCGACCGAACCGGAGATTGAGCGTCTCGGCGAGAGTAGAGATCAAGGTGGTCTTGGCCAGGCCGGGAACTCCCACGACAAGCGCGTGGCCGCCGGCCAACAAGGCGATCAGCAGCTTCTCGATGATCTCCGTCTGTCCAACGATGCGCCGCGCTACCTGGCGCTCCAGGTCCTGCCTGGCGCTCGCCAGGTCCTGCAGCAACTCGATGTCGTTCCCGCTCGCCACGATCCCCATCCCCCCACTGCCAGTCATCCGCGTTCGCCTCCGGTGCGCTCCCTCTCGTCCCGCTGGACGGAGGCTAGATCGTACCCGGTACGGGCGTCAAGCCGCCAATCTTGCGGATATTTTCACAAGCGGGTATAGTCGCGGCGGCCGTAACCGGGAGGCGAGAGAGTGGCGTGTCGCTGAACGACGGAGACCGCCCGGGCGGGACCATGGCTGATGTAGGGCGCTTTGGAGGCTATGGGCTCAGCCTGGGCATCGCGACAGCGCTGTTCGCCTGGATCGGATCGATCCTGGACGAGCGGCTCCAGACGGGGCCGCTTTTTGTCTTGCTCGGTACCTTCACCGGCTTCGGGGCGGGCTTCTACAGCATGTACCGGCACCTGGTGCTGGACCGGCGTGATGAGCTCCGGAAGGATGGCGAGGAGCGCGAAGCGGACGGACGCGGAACATGAGACGCGGCGGGTACCTTCTGGTCACGTTGCTGCTCTGCGTCGTGGGTGCCGTCGCGGCGATCGTCGGAGGACATCCGGTGCTCTCCGTCGTGACCGGCGCGGGCGTCGCCTGGATTGTTCAGGCGGTGTCCTTCTGGTTCCTGGCGGGCGGTCTGGAGCGGGGAGAGGCGGTCATGCGAATGTGGGTCACGGGGATCGCAGGTCGGTTCGGGGCGGGCATCCTGTTGTGGGTTCTGGCCGCCCTGGCGGGAGCGCCAACGCAGGTGCTCATGATAGCGTATGGTATGGCTCTGGTCGCGATCGTCCTCCTGGAGGCCGGCTGGCTGGCCGTGGCGACGGCGGATCGCAGGACATAGATCGGGAACATCGATGATCGCAGGACTGGCAATCACATTGATCGGCCTGGCGTTCGGCGCTCCGCAGGAGCACCCCGCGTCAGAGTCCGACCACGCACCCCCGGCCGTCGAGCAGGCGGCTGACGAACAGCACGCCCCCGAAGGAGAGCACGCCGAGGAGTGGGACACGGAGACCATGACGCACCACATCGTGGACTCTGGGAGCCTCGATTTCGGGCCGGTCGTGATCAGCCTGGACCGTTTGAAGATCCCTCCCGTGAGCATCGGCGGGTTCGAGATCGACCTCTCGCCGACAAAGCACCTATTCTTCCTCGTGCTGGCCAGCCTCCTGACGATTCTCACGATCGGACTGGCCGCCCGAAGCGCCGGGCGCACGAACGCGGGCCGCGAGGCGCCCCGCGGGATTCTGAACATCTTCGAAGCCTTCTACGTGTACCTCAGGGACGACGTGGCGATGGCCAACATCGGCCACGGCGGGGAGAAGTTCGTTCCCTACGTCGTGACGCTGTTCTTCTTCATCCTTTACGCGAACCTCCTGGGCCTCGTCCCGTTCGGTGCGTCGGCGACCGGCAACATCTCGGTCACTGCCGCGCTGGCGATCATCTCGCTCATCGTGATCGAGGTGGCCGGTTTCAAGGCTCTCGGGCCAAAGGGATACATGGGGACGATCTTCTACATTCCGAAGGGGATTCCCGGCGTGATGAAGGCACCGATGCTGATCATCATGACGCCGGTAGAGCTCATCGGGAAGCTGGCCAAACCGTTCGCCCTGGCCGTGCGGCTGTTCGCCAACATGACAGCCGGGCACTTTGTGATCCTGTCGCTGCTGGGGCTCATCATCGTATACGGCGACGTTTCCGCCACGGGCCTGGCGGCCGTGAGCGGGTCGCTGGCACTGGGTTTGTTCGTGATGTTCCTGGAGATCTTCGTGTCGTTCCTCCAGGCGTACATCTTCACCGTCCTGACATCGGTGTTCATCGGTCTCATCCGGCACGCGCACTAGCGCTTGCGGACCGGGACGAAGTTGCAGGAAACAGGGATCCGGAAGGTTAACCGGGAAATGCAAGGAGACCCTTGATGTTCAACATGCTCGCTCTTCTGCAGGAAACGGCCGGCATGACCGGCGATGTGGGCGCAGGCCTGGCCATCATCGGCGCGGGTGCCGTAGTCATCGGCGCCGGGATCGGGATCGGCCGGATTGGCGGACAGATGGCCGATGCGATGGCGCGGCAGCCCGAAGCTGCGGCCCAGATCCAGACGGGCTCGATCATTCTCGCTGCCCTGATCGAGGGCGCAGCGTTGTTCGCGCTGGTGATCGCCGGCTTCATCAAGTAAGACTTCCGCCAGAGCGCCGTCGGCTGCTGCCGGTGGTGATCGGGTGGGATCAGAGAAGCAGGACAGGGATGAGAATCTGGCGAATGGCAGGGCCGATGGCGTTGCTGCTCCTGGCCCCGGCGCCGCTGTGGGCCGCGGAGGGCGGCGTGCTGTCGTTCAATGCCGGCCTGGCGATCTGGACGTGGGTGCTGTTTCTGCTCACACTCGGGGTCCTTTCGTGGAAGGCCTTTCCGGCAATCGCGAAGGGTCTCGAGACACGGCAGTCCAACATCCAGGCGGCCATCGACTCGGCCCGCATTGACCGTGACGAGGCGCGGCGTCTGCTGGACGAGCACCAGCGGCAGCTCGACCAGGCCCGGCGCGAGGCCAAGGGCATCCTCCAGGAGGGCAGGGAAGCCGGCGAGCGGCTGCGGGAGGAGATCCTGGCGGAGACCCGGAAGGAAAACGAGGCAATGCTCGAGCGCGCCCGGCGTGAGCTGGCGCGCGAGAAGGACGATCTGCTCGAGTCGGTCCGTCGGGAGGCTGTGGATCTCTCGCTGGCGGCGGCCGAGCGGCTCGTGCGCGAGACCCTCGACGACGACGCGAACCGCCGGTTGGTGCGCGAATACATAGCGGAGATGGAATGAGTCGGGTCGCGGTAGCCCGCACGTACGCGGACACGCTGCTCGAGCTGGCCGACCGCACGGATGATGCGGAAGTCTGGCTCGGCTTTCTGGACGAGGTGGCCGCCCTCTACAGGGACGTCCCATCGTTCCGGGCGTTCCTGGAGACGCCGCGCGTGTCGCTGTCGGACAAGCGAGATGTTATCCGGGGCGTGTTCGGCGACCGCTATCCCGAGTTGTTCGTCCGTTTCCTCCTGGTGGTGATGGATAAGCGCCGCCAGTCGCTGCTCCCCGAGATCGAGACCGCTGCTCGCGAGCTCTTGAACGAGCGCATGGGCCGGGTGCAAGCTGCCGTGACCATGACGGTCGATCCGGGCCCCGAGCTCAAGGAGGAGATCGAGGATGCGCTGGGGCGGGTGCTGGGTCTCGAGGTGACGGCTGAGTTCAAGCGCGATCCGCGTCTGGTCGGGGGGGTGATCGTGCGAGTAAAGGACCGCGTTCTGGACGGATCGCTGCGGCGACGGCTGCAGCTGATGCGCCGGACTCTCATCGAAGAAGCCGGGTCGGCAACGACGACCGGCTGATCGGATAGACACAAGGACGGGATTGGATATGCCCACGTCAGACGCAACGCTCCGCGCGGGCGAGATGAAGAAGGCGCTTCTTGAGCAGATCGATCGTTACGAAGAAGATCTGAAGCTCGAGGAGGTCGGCGAAGTCCTCGAAGTCAAGGATGGCGTTGCCAGGATCTGGGGCCTCTCGGCGGCCATGGCGAACGAGATGCTCGAGATCGAGTCGTCCGAGACCGGTGAGCTGATCACAGCGCTGGCCCTGAACCTCGAGGAAGACAACATCGGGGCAGTGGTCATGGGCGACTATCTGCAGCTCAAGGAGGGAGACTCAGTCCGACGAACGGGCCGGGTGCTCGAAGTGCCCGTGGGTCCGGACTTCCTGGGCCGCGTGGTGAACACGCTTGCGGAGCCGTGCGACGGCAAGGGAGCGATCAAGTCGGTAACCACGATGAAGGTCGATCGAAAGGCGCCAGGAATCGTGTACCGACAGCCGGTGAAGGAGCCGCTGCAGACGGGCATCAAGGCGATCGACTCCATGATCCCGATCGGCCGCGGCCAGCGGGAGCTGATCATCGGCGACCGGCGGACCGGAAAGACGGCGATCGCGATCGACACGATCATCAATCAGCGTGGTGGCGACGTCGTGTGCGTCTACGTGGCGATCGGCCAGAAGGCCTCGACCGTGGTCTCCGTGGTGGACCGCCTCGAGCAGGAAGGCGCCATGGACTACACGATCGTCGTGGCGGCGAATGCTTCGGATCCGGCGACCCTGCAGTACCTTGCGCCGTACGCCGGCTGCGCCCTCGCCGAGTACTTCATGTACAAGGAAGGGCGACACACGCTCGTCATCTACGACGACCTGTCGAAACAGGCGGACGCGTACCGGCAGATCTCGCTCATCTTGCGGCGTCCGCCGGGCCGGGAGGCGTTTCCGGGCGACGTGTTCTACCTGCACAGCCGTCTGCTGGAGCGCGCGGCAAAGGTCAGCGAGGACGCGCAGGTGATCGAGGCGCATCCGGATCTCGATAAGCCGGGCGGATCGCTCACGGCCCTGCCGATCATCCAGACGCAAGCCGGTGACGTGTCGGCGTACATTCCGACGAATGTCATCTCGATCACCGACGGGCAGATATTCCTCGAGAGCGACCTGTTCTACTCCGGGGTTCGTCCGGCCGTGAATGCGGGCATCTCGGTGTCCCGGGTCGGCGGCTCGGCCCAGATCAAGGCCATGAAGAAGGTCGCCGGCAGCCTGAGACTCGACCTCGCGCAGTACCGCGAGCTCGAGGCCTTCGCCCAGTTCGGCTCAGATCTGGATCCGGCCACGCAACGTCAGCTCGCGCGCGGCGCGCGAACGGTGGAGGTGTTGAAGCAAGGCCAGTATGCACCCATCCCCGTCGAGGACCAGGTGATGGTGATCTTTGCCGTTACGCAGGGCTACCTGGACGACCTCGAAACCTCCGAGATCCGGCGCTGGGAAGAAAACTTCCGCGAGTACATGCGGTCGGCGCACCCGGAGGTGGGCACGGCGATCAGGGGCAGTAAAGTGATCAGCGACGAGACGGACCGAAAGCTCCGCGACGCGATCGAGGCCCACAAGAGCCTGTTCCGCACGAAGGCGGCTGACGAGCCGGCCGTGGAGGCCGCCGGCTGAGGCTGGCGCTACCCACGTAACGACCGGGGCGAACGGATAGATGGCGAAGTCCAGAGACATCGCACGGCGGATGCAATCCGTCGAGAGCACGCGCAAGATCACGCGCACCATGGAGATGGTCGCGACGTCGAAGCTGCGCCGCGCCCGGATGCGCGTACAGCGAGCGCGGCCGTTTGCGGATCGCCTGACGGCCGTGGTCGAGAACCTGATTACTCCGGATCTCACCGACCTCGATCCCCTGCTTCGGCAGCCGGACCGGATCCGGCGAGCGGCCGTGATGCTCGTCACGAGCAACCGAGGGCTGTGCGGGGCCTTCAACGTCAATCTGATCCGCAAGGCGCGTGAGCTTCTGGCCGAGTTACAGGCCTCGGACGTCGAGACCGAGTTCCATGTGATCGGCAAGAAGGGAATCAGCTATTTCCGGTTCCGAAACGTGAGCATGGCAGGCATGCACACGGACATCGGTGACAATCCCTCACCGGAGGACGCGCGAGCCCTGATCGACCCGCTGGCCGAGCGCTTCATCCGTGAAGACCTGGACGCCGTGTACGTCGTTCACGCGGAGTTCCGCAGCGTGATGAGCACGCCGCCGATCACACGGCGCCTGCTTCCGGTTTATGTGCCGCAGGAGCGGCCGTCCCGGGAGCCCTTCTACATCCTCGACCCGTCGGCGGACGTGATCCTTGCCCGCTTGCTGCCTCTCCACCTCGTGAGCTCGATGTACCGGGCGCTAGTGGAGAACGCGGCGTCCGAGCAGGGAGCGCGGCGAACGGCGATGAAGAGCGCGACGGACAACGCGGACGACTTCCTCACGACGCTCCGCAGGCAGTTCAACCGAGCCAGGCAGCAGCAGATCACCAGCCAGTTGGCTGAGATCATCGGTGGGGCCGAGGCGCTGAAGGGATAGCAATGGCAGAGCAGACGCAGACTATCGGTAAGGTCGTACAGGTCATCGGACCGGTGCTGGACGTGGAGTTCGATCCCGAACATCTACCGGAGATCTACAACGCCGTCCAGCTGGAGTGGACCGGCGATGACGGTGAGCCGCATCGCCTTGTCTGCGAGGTGGCGCAGCACATAGGCCGCAACCAGGTCCGGACCATCGCCATGGATTCGACGGACGGCGTCCAGCGCGGGATGGACGTGCGCGACATGGGAGAGGCGATCTCGGTGCCCGTCGGTGAGGCGCCCCTGGGCCGGATCCTGAACGTCCTGGGCGAGCCCGTCGACGAAGCGGGACCCGTGGAGGCGGTCGACCGCTGGCCCATCCACCGCGAGCCGCCGAAATTCGTCGACCTCGAGCCGAAGACGGAGATCTTCGAGACCGGGATCAAGGTTATCGACCTGATGGCTCCGTACGTCAAGGGCGGCAAGACCGGACTTTTCGGCGGCGCAGGGGTCGGCAAGACCGTCATCATCATGGAGCTGATCAACAACATCGCGCAGGAGCACGGCGGGAGATCCGTGTTCTGCGGGGTAGGTGAGCGCACGCGTGAAGGCAACGACCTGTGGCTCGAAATGTCGGAATCCGGCGTCCTGGAATCGACGGCGCTGATCTACGGGCAGATGAACGAGCCGCCGGGTGCACGGCTCCGCGTCGGCCTGACCGGCCTGACGGTCGCCGAGTACTTCCGCGACGTCGAGAAGCAGGACGTTCTGCTGTTCATCGACAATATTTTCCGGTTCAGCCAGGCCGGTTCCGAGGTGTCCGCGCTCCTCGGCCGCATGCCGAGCGCCGTGGGCTACCAGCCGACCCTGGCCAGCGAGATGGGCGAGCTGCAGGAGCGGATCACCTCGACCAAGAGCGGCTCGATCACGTCGGTGCAGGCGATTTACGTGCCGGCGGACGACCTTACCGACCCGGCGCCCGCGGCCGCGTTCACACACCTTGATTCGACGACGGTGCTGTCGCGCCAGATCGCGGAGCTCGGGATTTACCCGGCCGTGGATCCCCTCGAGTCGAGCAGCCGCATTCTCGATGCCCAGTTCCTCGGCGACCGCCACTACAATGCGGCCACCCGCGTGCAGGAGATCCTGCAGCGCTACAAGGACCTCCAGGACATCATCGCGATTCTCGGCATGGACGAGCTGAGCGAGGACGATAAGGTGATCGTCGCGCGGGCGCGGCGGATCCAGCGCTTCCTCTCGCAGCCGTTCTTCGTGGCCGAACAGTTCACGGGATTCCCGGGCAAGTACGTACCGCTGGAGAAGACGATCGAGTCGTTCGAGGCGGTCGTTGCCGGCGACTTCGACCACCTTCCCGAGCAGGCCTTCTACATGGTGGGAGACATCGAGGAAGCCGAGGCAAAGGCGCGCGAGCTCGAGGGCTGAGGAGAGCTGAGGACCGATGAACGAATCTGCGCGCAAGCTCAAGATAGCCGTGATCTCGCCCACGGCCGTGGGCTTCGAGGGAACCGGAGAGAGCGTCGTCGTTCCGGCGTACGATGGCCTCGTGGGGATCCTGTACGGGCACGCGCCCATGATGACCCTGCTAGGCACCGGAGACGTGACCGTGAGCGACGGGTCCACGGTCCATCGTATCGCGGTATCCGGCGGATTTCTGCAGGTTGTGGACAACGAGGTCTCGGTGCTCGCCGAACAGGTGGGCGAGCCCTCGTCGCACGGGAGCGGCACGGAGGATGCAGGCTGAGCCTGCCGTGATTCGCCCGAACAGGTTAAAACGAAGCAGTTCAGGAGGTCTGATATGCAACGCCTGGCCATGAACGGGGTCCGTGCGGCGGCCATCTCCGCGGTCGCGATTCTCTCGCAAGTCGCAACGGGCGCGGCACAAGTCTACGATATGCCGCAGTTTATCACGCCGTACGACGAGACCGGAGTCGGCGTCTACATGGTATTCGTCAACGGGATCGAGGACGTCGGCGGTATGGCCACGTTCCGCAAGGCCGGAGATGTGAATCTCGGCTTCCGCGGGTCGGTCAACGATATCAGCGGTGGAGATATCGCCCTGAACGGCGGCCTCGACGTGTACAAGCAGTTCGTGACCGTCTCGGAGTCGTTTCCTCTCGACGTGGCGTGGGTGACAGGTGTCGGTCTCGGCTGGGTGACGGGCACCGGTGACGGCGGTTTCGGCATCCTGAGAGTGCCGGCAGGCGTATCGCTGGCCCGCCAGTTCCAGTCGGACGACGGAAAGTGGGCACTCACGCCGTACGTTTCGCCACGTCTGGCCCTGGACATCGGCCTCAGCGGTCCCGACACGAAGGTACATTTCGACGTCGATTTCGGCCTCGAGATGCAGTTCTCGCAGGCCTGGTTGCTGAGGTTTGGTCTGACCGTCGGACACACCGAGGCGCTGGGCTTCGGAATCGTGTTCTGACGCCTCCGGAGGCGTTGACGAACAGCCGGACCACAGGCTAAGTTATCAGGCCCGCCTCGAAAGGGGCGGGCTGCTTTTTGACAAATTGGTGTGAGAGGTTGTTGTGGAGTGCCGAGAGGGCGTAGTGAGGCGGATTCTTTTTATGTGTAAATAGAAGGGATCAAGCGAGAAGGGCGCGAGGTGGATGCCTGGGCACAGGACGGCGATGAAGGACGTGGCAAGCTGCGAAAAGCCACGGGGAGCTGCAAGCGAGCGTTGATCCGTGGGTGTCCGAATGGGGGAACCCGGCCGGGGTGATGCCCGGTCATCGGTAGGCTGAATCTATAGGCATATCGAGGCGAACCCGGGGAACTGAAACATCTAAGTACCCGGAGGAAAAGGAAACAACAGTGATTCCCTGAGTAGCGGCGAGCGAAAGGGGAGGAGCCCAAACTGCGTGGGCGTGACAGGCTGCAGCCGTTGTCCACGCGGGGTTGTAGGGCAGGGTCGGAGGGGTCTGCAGATTCTTCGGATGGTCTGTTTGAGCGAGCCGAAGTGCGTTGGAAAGCGCCGCCACAGGAGGTGAGAGCCCTGTAGGTGAAGTTCGGCGGGCTGTCTGGGCCTTGTACCTGAGTAAGTCGGGACACGAGAAATCCCGGTTGAAGCTGGCAGGACCATCTGCCAAGGCGAAATACGTTCCTGTGACCGATAGTGGACTAGTACCGTGAGGGAAAGGTGAAAAGCACGCCGGGAGGCGGGTGAAATAGAACCTGAAACCTCGTGCCTACAAGCGGTGGGAGGGTCCCGGGTCTTTTCGGAGATACCGGGCCTGACCGCGTGCCTTTTGCATTATGATCCGGCGAGTTGGTCCTGGCGGGCGAGGTTAAGCCGTTCAGCGGCGGAGCCGTAGCGAAAGCGAGTCTTAACTGGGCGTTTAAGTCCGTTGGGCCAGACCCGAAACCAGAGTGATCTATCCATGGCCAGGCTGAAGCGGGGGTAATGCCTCGTGGAGGGCCGAACCGTTGTGGGTTGAAAACCGCTCGGATGAGCTGTGGATAGGGGTGAAAGGCCAATCAAACCTGGAGATAGCTGGTTCTCCCCGAAAGATATTTAGGTATCGCCTCTGAGTGTAGACTGCGGGAGGTAGAGCACTGGATGGGCTAGGGCCCTTCACAGGGTACCAAACCCAACCAAACTCCGAATGCCCGACAGTTGGTCTCAGGGAGGCAGGGCGCGGGCGATAATGTTCGTGCGCGAGAGGGGAACAACCCAGACCCTCGGCTAAGGTCCCCAAGTACAAGCTAAGTGAGAAAGGATGTGAATCTGCGTAGACAACTGGGAGGTTGGCTTAGAAGCAGCCATTCCTTGAAAGAGTGCGTAATAGCTCACCAGTCAAGCGGGTTTGCGCCGATAATGACCGGGACTCAAGCTTGTCACCGAAGCCAGGGCTGCGGGCTCATGTTCGCATGAGTTTGCGGGGTAGGGGAGCGTTGCCTGAGCATGGAAGCGGGGCCGTGAGGCTACCCGTGGAGCGCAGGCAAGTGAGAATGCCGGAATGAGTACGCGAGAAACGGGGTGAGAACCCCCGTCGCCGAAAGCCCAAGGTTTCCTGAGCCATGTCGATCAGCTCAGGGTTAGTCGGTCCCTAAGGTGAGGCCGAAAGGCGTAGTCGATGGGAAACGGGTCAAGATTCCCGTACCGGCCACGAGCCGTTTGAGCTTGCGGAGGGACGCAGTAGTGACAGGTCCGTCGGGTGGTGGAATATCCGATGTAAGGAGGTAGGCGTTTCCGGGGAGGCAAATCCCCCTGGTCAAGCCGAGATCCGATGCCGAAGGGGTCTTCGGACCCCGCCAAGGGACCGTAATCAGACTGCCGAGAAAAGCTTCGCAGGCGAGGTAAGTGGGCGACCGTACCGCAAACCGACACAGGTGGGCGAGGCGAGAAGCCTCAGGCGCTCGAGTGAATCTTGGTTAAGGAACTCGGCAAAATGTCCCCGTAACTTCGGGAGAAGGGGAGCCCGTGGTAGGTGAAGGACTTCGCGTCTGGAGCCGAAGCGGGCCGCAGAGAATCGGCCCAAGCGACTGTTTAGTAAAAACACAGGTGTCTGCAAAGTCGTTAAGACGACGTATAGGCACTGACGCCTGCCCGGTGCCGGAAGGTTAAAGGGATGGGTCAGCGGGGTTCTTCGGAAGCCTGCGAAGCTCAGAACTGAAGCCCCGGTAAACGGCGGCCGTAACTATAACGGTCCTAAGGTAGCGAAATTCCTTGTCGGGTAAGTTCCGACCTGCACGAATGGCGTAACGACTTGGGCACTGTCTCGACCAAGAGCTCGGCGAAATTGGAGTCTCGGTGAGGATACCGAGTACCCGCGGCAGGACAAAAAGACCCCGTGCACCTTTACTACAACCTGATATTGGGTTTTGGCACCGCTTGTGTAGGATAGGTGGGAGGCTGCGAACCGTCGTCGCTAGATGGCGGGGAGCCAATAGTGAAATACCACCCTTGCGATGTCGGGATTCTAACCCAGGGCCCTGAAGCGGGTCCGGGAACAGTGTCAGGCGGGTAGTTTGACTGGGGCGGTCGCCTCCTAAAAGGTAACGGAGGCGCGCAAAGGTTCCCTCAGCGCGGTCGGCAATCGCGCGAAGAGTGTAAAGGCAGAAGGGAGCTTGACTGCGAGACGGACACGTCGAGCAGGTGCGAAAGCAGGCCTTAGTGATCCGGCGGTTCCGTATGGAAGGGCCGTCGCTCAACGGATAAAAGGTACGCCGGGGATAACAGGCTTATCGCCCCCGAGAGTTCACATCGACGGGGCGGTTTGGCACCTCGATGTCGGCTTATCGCATCCTGGGGCTGGAGAAGGTCCCAAGGGTCGGGCTGTTCGCCCGTTAAAGCGGTACATGAGCTGGGTTTAGAACGTCGTGAGACAGTTCGGTCTGTATCCGCCGTGGGCGTTGGAGATTTGAGGGGAGCTGCTCCTAGTACGAGAGGACCGGAGTGGACTGACCGCTGGTGTACCTGTTGTCCCGCCAGGGGCATCGCAGGGTAGCTACGTCGGGAAGGGATAACCGCTGAAAGCATCTAAGTGGGAAGCCCCCCCCAAGATGAGATCTCCCGCACTGTTAAGGTGCCTTAAGGCCCGCAGGAGACGACTGCGTGGATAGGCGGCAGGTGTACGCGTGGCAACACGTTCAGCCGAGCCGTACTAATCGGCCGGGAGGCTTGATCCTCTTCGTCTGATATGGAAGCTGGCTCACCGCTCTCAACCGCACGACGCAAAAACCTCTCACACCAGTCTGGCACATACGCCTGGTTCCTTTCTGGACTCTAGAATCGGAGCCGGGCTTTGACGCCAGCGAAATCTCGCAGATCGAGGCGCGCGACGAACGACGAGGGAGGCGTATAGAGATATACGCCGCACCGAGTCGCGAGGAACGGCAACGAAGAGATGCGTGACTTCGCTCAGTCAAAGTGCCGGTGGCTCTCGCGAGGGGGATACACCTGGTCCCATCCCGAACCCAGCAGTTAAGCCCCTCAGCGCCGATGGTACTGCAGCTTCAGGCCGTGGGAGAGTAGGTCGCCGCCGGCTCTCATCTCGATCGCCCCGCTCGGACTCGCTCCGGGACGGGGCGATCGTATTTCAGGGCCGTATCTCGTATGACCCCCAGCGGTGTCGCCCCCGGGCCGCAACTGCAGGAGATCCGACCCGTGAGACGAAGCGCTCGAAGTTCGCATCACTCGAGTTGCATCACCCCAACAGGCAATCAGGGAATGCCCCTGGCACACCGGCAGTCCAACCCGTGTACCTGGCGAAAACGACACCACCCTATCTCAGCCCGGAGGTTAACGATGAAGTGGATCACGGGAGCGGTATGTGCCGCGCTCCTGTTCTCAGCAGTGCCGAACTCCGCCGGCGCCCAGCAGGCGATGCGACGGGACCTTGGTGCCGCTACGGACAGTCTGATCGCAACTTATCAGGTACGTCTCAACCTGACGGATGAACAAACCGAGGAGATTCGGACGATCCTCCTCTTCCAGGGAGAGAAGGGGCAGGCAATGTTTGAAACCGCCCGTGGGGAAGGGCGCGAGGCCATGATGGAACTGCGCCCCAAGATGGAAGAACTGCGGAAGAAGACCAGCGAGCAAGTCGAGGCGTTGCTGACGGAAGACCAAATACCGGAGTACAGGAAGATACAGGCCGAGATTCAGGAGCAACGTCAGAGTCGCATGCGGCAGCGTAGACCCGGCCGTTAGTTTCACGTCCATCACTGCGTCAGCGGTTGTGGGGTCGCGTTCGGCCCCGCAACTTCCTCTTATGGCAACGCCGACACCTACACACGCATCCGCGGACTCCTTCAAGGCTGGAATCTGCTCCATCCTCGGGCTTCCGAATGTCGGAAAGTCCACGCTGCTGAACGCCTTGATCGGTGAGCGCCTCAGCATCGTCACTCCGAAGCCACAGACGACCCGGCAGCGACTGCTTGGCATCTATTCGGACGAGCGACACCAGGCCGTGTTCGTCGATACACCAGGATTACTCGAGCCCCGATATGCCCTGCACGAGTCCATGCGGGCCGAGGCGGAGCGTGCCCGGACCGACGCTGATGTGCTGGTATACGTTGTCGATGTCGGGTGGACGCCGAGCGTCGAACACGCGGAGGCGTTCCTTCCCGTACGAGGCGTTCCCTCGATTCTTTGTCTGAACAAGGTGGATCGGGTAACAGATGATGCCCTGGCGGCGATTGAGGACCGCCTGACTGGAGGAAGCAAGTGGCACCTGGCCGTTGCCACGGTCGCCACGAGGGGCCAAGGCATCGAGGCGCTTCGCCTGGCCATCATGGACCTGCTGCCCGAGAGCCCACCGCTGTATCCGGTGGAGGAGATCGCGACTGCCCCCTTGAGGTTCTTCGCGGCCGAGCTGATACGCGAGACGTGCTTCGAGGAGCTCTCTGAGGAGGTACCCTATGCGACCGCCGTGGAGATCGACACGTTCAGGGAATCCGCTGACCCGGTGTTCATATCCGCGTTCATATACGTCGAGCGGGAGTCGCAGAAAGGAATCGTGATCGGCCGCGGCGGTAGCATGATCAAGGACATCGGCCGAAAGTCGAGGCTCAAGATTGAGAACCTGATCGACCGACCGGTGTTCCTCGACCTGAGGGTCAAGGTCATAGCTAACTGGCGGCGTCGTCCGGGTCGCCTTAAGCTACTCGGGTATAATCTCCCGTCCCGTCCCAGGTGAGCTATGTCAATCGATCCCAAGCTTCTTGAAATCCTCGTCTGTCCGAAATGCAAGGGAAAACTCGAGTACAGGGAACAGGCACAGGAGCTCCAGTGCCACTCGTGCCGGCTGCGCTATCGCATCGAGGACGGGATTCCTGTAATGCTGATCGATGAAGCCGAGGGCTTCTAGCCTCGCGCTGGCGGCACTCCTCGCCCTCGTGGCCGTCCCGGTATCGGCGCAGGACTCTGAGACGACTCTGCGGAAACAATCATCCACGCGCGAAGCGGCTCGCTTCCTACTCACTCCCATCGGAGCCCGTACCGTCGGCCTGGCTGGAGCCGTTACCGCTTCTAGGGGAGACGTGGAGGGGGTCCTGTGGAACCCCGCCTCGGTGGCGGCTGTCGAGCGTTCTTCCGCTTACTTCCACGCCGCCAACGACTTCGGCACGTCCACCCAGGTCCTCGGGTTCCTCGGCCGCTGGAGTTCTGTTCGCCTCGGCCTCGCCTTCTACCACTTCGACATGGGCTCCATTGAGGCTCGAGACGCCGCCAACCAGGATCTGGGCACAATAGACCTGGACGATGGGGCCCTGATTCTCACGGCAGGATACGGACTCTCGGCGGACGTCGATCTCGGTCTCAACTACAAGCTGTTGCGGCTTTCCTCGGCCTGCTCGGGCGAGTGTGATACCTACGACGGTAGCTCCGTGGGACACGCCTTTGATCTCGGAGTCGTCGCGGACATCTCGGCTGCACCTGGCCTGGCACTGGGTGCCGTCCTCCGAAATCTGGGCCCCGGGATCAAGTTTGCGGGCGGAAGCACCAGCGATCCCATGCCTGCGCGATTACGCGTAGGCGCCTCCCTCGACGCCAAGCGGGCCTTCTTTCCCGACGAGCGTCGCTTTGGAGTGGTCATTCAAGTTGATATCCAGCAGACCTTTTCAGAATTCGATGACCTTGAGGGTTATCTTGGTGCGGAGGCGTCCCTGCGCGGCATTCTATACGTGCGTGGGGGCTACGCATGGACGGTGGCAGGCCGGCAGGGCCCGGCGCTCGGTATCGGCCTCCGGTACGACCGCCTGCTGTTCGACCTGGGGCGCGCCTTCGATGACTTCTCCGGCTTCGACTCAGACTCTCCTTTCCAGCTGACCCTGGCCTTCCGGTTCTGAACCAGAGCGGACACACTTCCGAATGACCGAAATCCCAAGACGGTCCGACATTCTCGAAGCGCTCGCGAAGGCTCACGGGCCCCTGCCGACACGAGATCTCGCCCGACGCCTTAAAGTCGACACGCACTCCTACCGGGCGTTTCGGAGGCGCCTGCGCGCGATGGAGAGAGACGGAGAGGTATTCCGGCAGAGGAAGGGAAGATACACCCTCCCCGGAAGCTTCCAGATCGTCACTGGGACTGTCGACGTGACGCGAGCCGGAGACGGATTCGTAGTTCCGGAAGAGGCGGGAGGGGACGACGTGTTCGTTCCTCGCAGGCACCTCGGCTCGGCGGTCAACGGCGACCGTGTGGCCGTTCGCGTCGAAAAGCACACTCCGGGGCGCAATCCCGAGGGGCGCCTTGTCCGCGTGCTCGAGCGGGCGTGGGACCAGGTCGTCGGCGTCTACCACGATCGAAAGGGATATGGCATCGTCGCGCCCCAGGAACCGCCTCTGCCCACCGACATCTTTGTGCCGGCAGCTGTCCGGGAAGGCGCCTCTGACGGCGACATCGTACTCGTCGAGCTGAGCGAGTGGGGAAAAGGAGAGCTGCGCCCGGTCGGATCGGTGAAGCAGGTGCTAGGACGGCCCGGTGACCCGGGGCTGGACGTGCTCTCCATCATTCTCGGACAGCAACTACCGATCGAATTCCCGCCGGACGTGGCTCGCGAGGCGAACAAGATCGCTCGCCGGGGACTCCGTCCCGAGGATCTCACAGGCCGGGAGGACTTTCGCGACGTTCTCTGCTTTACGATCGATCCGGCAAACGCGAAGGACCACGACGACGCCCTTTCCGTACGCCGGACCGGTGACGGGATGGAAGTGGCCATCCACATCTCCGACGTGTCGTGGTACGTCAAGGAGGGAAGTAATATCGACAGGGAGGCGCTCGAGCGGGGCACAAGCGTGTATCTCGTGGACCGGGTGATACCCATGCTCCCCGAAGAGCTGTCCTCGGGCCTGTGCTCTCTGGTACCCGGCAAGGATCGCCTGACGTTGTCCGTGGTCTTTTCGGTCGACGAGCGGAAGGTGATTCGGGACAGGCGGGTCGTTCGGGGCGTCATCCGGAGCGCACACCGTCTGGCCTACGAGACGGCTCAGGACCTGCTCGATGATCCGGCGCGGGCAAGTGCCCAGGAGCGGGAGCTGGCACGGGCTCTGAGCGACCTGTCCTCCGTCGCGAGAGAGCTTCGCGAGGCTCGAGCCACGGCCGGCGCAATCGACTTCGCGATCCCGGAGGCTGAAGTGGTCCTGGACGACAGGGGCCAACCACTGGAGATTCGTGCGCGTCTACGGCTGGAAGCGCACCGCATCGTCGAGGACTTGATGATCCTGGCTAACGAGACTGTGGCCCGGCTGGGACTCGACCAGGAACTTCCCCTCATCTATCGAATCCACGAGGAGCCTGATCCCGACCGTATTCAGAGCCTTCGTGAACTGGCTGCCTTCTTCGGCCAGTCGCTCCCGGCCAGCACGGTCCGACCCTCGGACCTGGCACGACTTGTAAGCGAGGCAAGCGGGCAACCCCACGAGTATCTGATCTCGACCGTGACCCTGCGCTCGATGCGCCGGGCCCGCTATTCCACCACTAACGTGGGCCATTTCGGACTCGCCTCGGAGGCCTACGTTCACTTCACGTCTCCCATCCGCCGGTATCCGGATCTGGGGGTTCACCGCGCGGTCGTCCGCTGGCTCAATGCATCCTCTGCCCGGGCTGACCCGGATGTGCTGACCGAAGTGGCTCGACATGCGTCGGCTATGGAGCGCCGGGCTCAGGAGGCCGAGAGGGAGTCCGTGGACGCGAAGAAGATCCAGTACATGCAGCGTCACGTCGGAGACGAGTTGCCGGGCACGATCAGCGGCGTGACCAGCTTCGGACTGTTCGTGATGTTGGACCAGGTGTTTGCGGAAGGACTCGTGCGGCTTGGATCGCTCGTGGACGATTACTACATGTTCGACCCGGATGCTCATTCCGTCGTAGGCCGCCGGACCCGGACTCGATACCGTCTCGGCGACAGAATCAACGTTCAGGTCGCGAGGGTCGACACAGAGACACGAACCATAGACCTTGAGCTGGCGGGGAGTACCGCTTGACCCGGAGAATAGCCCCGGCTAGACTCGCCAAGATGGGGTTTCTCGCCGGCGGCGGGAGCCCCGTCTTTGGCAAGGCGGACGGCGCGCGACAAAGCCGTCCTGGAATGGTGGCCAGGGAGCGTATCGAATGGCAGTATCCGAGGCAAAGCTCGAACAGATAAACGGATTGAGGCGAAGGCTCGACGAGCTACGGGGGTTTCTTTGACCTTGAGTCGAAAGAAGCGAAGCTTTCCAAACTCGAGCAGCGGATGGCGTGCCCCGGATTCTGGGACCTGCCCGAATCCGCGCGGGAGGTCATCGACCGAGCTAACGCACTGAAGAACTGGACGGAGCCGTGGCATGCCCTTTCGGGTCGAATCGAGGACCTGACCGAATTCACCGATCTCCTGGCCGAAGCGGAAGACGAAGAGCTCGCGGCTGAGCTCGAGCGCGAAACAGCGGCGGTCGAGGAAGGCCTGGTCGGACTCGAGATTCGCAACATGCTGCGCGGTCCCGATGCCCACCGGTCGGCCCTCCTGACCATTCATCCGGGCGCTGGTGGCACCGAGTCCCAGGACTGGGCCGAAATGCTATTGCGAATGTACTCCCGGTACGCGGAGCGGCGGGGTTATTCCGTCGAGCTTCTGGAGATTCAGCCGGGCGATGAGGCAGGGATCAAGTCAGCTACGCTCGAAGTCCGGGGGGATCATGCGTTCGGGTACCTGGGCGCTGAGTCCGGCGTTCACCGGTTGGTCCGGATCTCTCCATTCGACGCCCAGGGACGTCGCCACACCTCTTTCGCCTCCGTCTTCGTCTATCCCGAAGTAGATGATGACGTCGAGATCGAGATCGACGACTCGGACCTGAGGGTCGATACGTACCGCGCTTCGGGAGCCGGTGGACAGCACGTGAACAAGACGGACTCGGCGGTCCGCATCACTCATATCCCGACCGGCGTGGTGGTATCGTGTCAGCAGGAGCGAAGCCAGCACAAGAACCGTGCGAAGGCGATGAAGATGCTTCAAGCGGCGCTGTATCAGCGCGCGATGGAGGAGAAGGAAGCTGAACGGCAGGCGATCGAGGACTCAAAGACGGAAATAGCATGGGGCAACCAGATCCGATCGTACGTTCTGCAGCCATATACAATGGTCAAGGACCACCGAACGAATCTCGAAGTCGGTAACGTCGACGGCGTTCTAGATGGAGACATACACGGCTTCATCGAGGCCTTCCTGCGACGGAAAGGAGCCACGTGACCGTGGCACCCGAAGACCAGCCGGGGCTGAGGGACGGTCTGCCCATCCGAGAGTGGTACGAGGCGCCGGAACGGCCGAAGCCCATACGGGACCGTTACGCGAAGCTCGAGAGACTCCGCGATATCGGAGTGCCGGCATACGCATACTCGTTCGATCCTTCCGACGATCTGGCATCGGCACTGTCGAAGATGGGGGAGGAGGACGAGGGACCGCACGTCAGGGTCGCGGGCCGTTTAATCTCACTCCGAGACATGGGAAAGAGCGCCTTCGCTCACCTTGGAGACCGCTCGGGGCGGCTACAGGTCTACCTGCGCAGCGACGACCTCACCGAGACGGAGCATGAGATCCGCAAGCTCCTCGACCTGGGGGACTGGATCGGCGTCGAAGGGCCCCTGTTTCGCACACGTACCGGTGAGACCACGGTCCGGGTACAAAAGCTGGTGTTACTGGCCAAGTCGATGCGCCCGCTCCCCATGGGCAAGACAGAGGTCACAGAAGAAGGCGAAACGATCGTCCACAGCGGGTTCTCCCATGTCGAGAGCCGCTATCGCCAGCGATATGCCGACCTGGCAGTGAACCCGGACGTCAGGGACGTGTTCCTGACCCGTGCCCGGATTACATCGACGCTTCGCGCCCTTCTTGATGCGGATGGTTACGTCGAGGTCGAGACCCCCATACTTCAGCCGTTGTATGGAGGAGCATTCGCCCGGCCCTTCACGACGCACCATCACGCGCTCGACCGAGCTCTATATCTCAGGATCGCCGACGAGCTGTACCTCAAGCGCCTCATCGTCGGCCAGCTCGATCGGGTGTACGAGATCTCAAAGAACTTCCGCAATGAGGGGATTGATCGGACGCACAATCCCGAGTTCACGATGCTCGAGCTGTACAAAGCCTACGCCGACTATCAGACGATGATGGACACGGCCGAGCATCTGGTAACGGAGACGGCGCTCGCGGTCCTGGGACGCCTCGAGATCGAGTACTCGGGACATACCGTGAACCTCGCCCGACCGTGGCGACGGATCGCCTTCTACGATGCAATCGAGAACTTCGCGGGGTTCGATGCCCGTACCGCCGATACCGAGGAGCTGCGGCGGCGGGTCCGCGAGGCAAACCGCGGCGACGCTGGCGAGCTTGGGCGCACCAAGCTTCTGGATGTCGTTTTCTCCAATTGGGTCGAGCCCGAGTTGGTGAATCCGACGATCGTCTTCGACTATCCGATCGAGATGAGCCCGCTCGCCAAGCCGAAGCGCGGAGACCCGGAGCTCGCAGAGCGCTTCGAAGTCATCGTCGCAGGCAGCGAGCTGGTGAACGCCTTCAGTGAGCTCAACGATCCGATCGACCAGTGGGACCGTTTCGCGCAGCAGGCCACGGCTCGCGCCGCGGGTGATGCCGAGGCGCAGACCCTGGATGAGGACTACGTCAGGGCCCTCGAGTACGGGCTTCCTCCCACAGGAGGCTTGGGCATGGGTGTCGACCGGCTCGTAATGCTCCTGACAGACAAACCAACCATTCGTGAGGTAATCCTGTACCCGATTCTGAGGGACGATGAGTCCACCTGAGAGCAGCCAGCGTGACCGGCGGACGGACCGCTCTCTCGCTTGGTTCGTGGCGCGGCGCTACCTGTCGAGTCGGAGGGGGAGGGGATTCCTGTCGCTCATAACCCTCATCGCGATCGGAGGAGTATCCGTCGGCGTAATGGCCCTCATCGTAGTGATCGGGGTCATGTCGGGCCTGCAGACGGACCTGCGCGAGAAGATCCTGGGAGCCAATTCGCACGGCATGGTGCTCGAGATAGGAGAGGCCGTGCGGATGGAGAGTTGGGAGTCCGTGCTCGGTAGGGTCAGCGACGACCCCGACGTGACGGCCGCTGCGCCCTTCATCTACACGGAAGTTGGCCTCAACGTGCCGGGCGGCAGCTACTCCGAGGGGGCCGTACTGCGTGGGATCGCCGGCGACTCCGTCTCGCTCTCGGTGACCGAGGTCGACGAGCGATTGACCTCCGGATCCATGCCGTTCGGCGAGACCGAGTCGGGTCGGCCCGGGATCGTGCTCGGGGCGACCCTGGCCGACAGGCTCAACCTGTACCCGGGCAAGACCGTCACGGTCGTTTCGTTCCAGGGTGCGGAGCTTACTCCGACGGGTATTCAGCCGCAGATGCGACTCTACGAGGTCACTGGCATCTTCGAGACGGGACTCTATCAGTACGATACGAAGTTCGCGTACGTGGCCCTCGAATCGGCTCAGAGCCTCCTGCGCATGGGACGAGCGGTGACCGGAGTCGAGTTCAACGTCCGCGATCCGTGGAACAGCGGGGAAGTGGCCTCGCGCATCCGGGACTCACTCGGTTTCCCCTACTCGGTGGACGATTGGCAGAGACAGAACGCGAGCCTGTTCTCCGCGCTCAAGCTTGAGAAGTTCGCGATGGGCATCATCCTGCTGCTGATCGTGCTCGTGGCCTCCTTCAACATCGTATCGACCCTGATCATGGTCGTGACGGACAAGGTGCGCGAGATCGGGATTCTTCGGGCGATGGGCCTGACCGCTTCGAACATCACTCGGATCTTTGTGCTCCAGGGAGTGGTGATCGGGCTCGTCGGCACCTCGGTCGGAACGGGTCTCGGACTGGCCCTGTCGTGGCTTCTCGACCGCTACCAGTTCATCACACTGCCCGGAGACGTCTACTTCATCGACCACTTGCCGGTAGACACGAATCCGCTTGATGTCGGACTGATCGTGCTGGCGTCTCTGGCCATCGCGTTCCTGGCCACCATTTATCCAGCCCGTCGCGCCGCCGACTACACTCCCGTCGAAGCGATCCGCCATGAGTGATGCGGTGAACGAGGGGCCGTCGATCGCTCCGGCTGTTTCGGCCGTCGACGTGCATCGGACCTTCGCCGGAGCGGACGGCGGGGAGATCAGTGTCCTGAAGGGTGTCGACTTTCAGCTCTGGCGCGGAGAGACCGTGTCGATCGTCGGCCCGAGCGGATCGGGCAAGTCCACACTGTTGCACATACTCGGGGGGCTGGATCTACCGACATCGGGAAACGTAGCCCTCGGCGGTCGCGACCTCGCCAACCTCGACGACGTGGACCTCGCACGCATTCGTAACCTTTACGTGGGCTTCGTATTCCAGTTCCATCACCTTCTGCGTGACTTCACAGCTCTCGAGAACGTGATGATGCCGCAGGTGATTGCCGGTGTCTCGCGTGACTTGGCCCGGAAACGAGCGCTGGAGCTCCTGGACCAGGTGGGCCTGGCCGATCGGTCGAGCCACCCACCCGGCAAGCTGTCTGGCGGAGAGCAGCAAAGGGTCGCCGCAGCGCGGGCTCTCGCCAACGAACCCCCCGTCCTGCTTGCCGACGAGCCTTCCGGAAATCTCGATCTCGACACGAGCGAGATGCTCCACGAGGTGCTGTTCGATCTGGTCCGCGATCATGGCACGGCCATGGTCGTGGTGACCCACAACTCCGCGCTCGCGGCACGTACGGATGGGATCTGGCGGCTGTCTTCGGGTGTTCTCGAGCCAGTCCGGGACGAGTCGAAATCACCGAGCGACGAGAGGTGAGCCCGCATGCTGTGTGACGACTGCGGAAATGACGAGGCCGAAGTCCACGTGACTTCGATCGAAGGTGAGGTAATGAGCACGGTGCATTTGTGTGCCTCCTGCTCGGCCGAGAGAGGACTCGCGGCCGAGTCAGCTGTTGGCGAGGCCCCGAACAAGCCCCCCCTGCTGGATTTCCTCGGTCAGCTAGGCTCGACGAGTCCGGCCGCGTCCGCTGCGGGGGCCTCCGAGCCGTGCCCGTTCTGCGGTATTACGGCCTCGGACTTCCGAAGTGCCGGACGGGTGGGCTGTTCACAATGCTACGTGCACTTCGAGAGCCAGCTGAGTGGCCTCCTGAGACGGATTCACGGTTCGGCGCATCACTCAGGCAAGGTCTACATCAGCGAGACGTCGGACATCTCTGACCGCCTCGGTCAGCTGTCGTCGATGCGCAGGCGATTGAAACGCGCGATCGAGACGGAGGACTTCGAGACTGCAGCGAAGCTCAGGGATCGAATCCACGAGATCGAGGTCCAGGCGTGATACGGACCTCCGCGCCCCTGGACGAGAGGGGACTCGACTGGATCGTCGGTGGCATAGAGGAGGCGATCGTCCTCTCGTCTCGAGTTCGTGTCGCGCGGAATCTACAGGGCTTTCCGTTCCCGGGTCGCGCAGGCGCTGACGAGCGCTCGGAAGTACTGGAGCGGGTGCGGACTGCCGCGGAGCACGCGGACTCCCTGAGATCAGCCTGTATCTGGGAAGTCGACTCGCTCGACCGGGTCGATCGCGAGATCCTCGTGGAGCGTCACCTGATCAGCCGAGATCTTCTGGGAGATGGCAGCAGCCCCTCGCGGGGAGCGCTGATCCTGGCCGACGAGACTTCGTGCGGAGTCATGGTCAACGAAGAAGACCATCTTCGACTGCAGGCCCTGGTCGGCGGGCTCGAACTCGACGCAGCGTGGCGGCAGGTCGACAGGTTGGACGAGGAGCTTGGCACACTCCTGCCTCTCGCGTATCACCACCAGTTCGGGTACCTCACGGCGTGTCCGACCAACGTCGGTACAGGCCTGCGAGCCTCCGTGCTGATCCACATACCGGGGCTCGTGCTGACGAAGGAGATCAGCAAGGTGCTCGAGGGCATATCTCAGGTGGGACTGACCTACCGCGGCCTGTACGGCGAAGGATCGGAGGTCATCGGGAATTTCTTTCAGATCTCCAACCAGACAACCCTCGGGAAGACGGAAGAGGACCTGATCGATCACCTCGCTCGGGTGACCGGCAAGGTGATCGAATACGAGCGCAGTGCGCGGTCCGTGCTGCTGCGTGAAGCGCCGGCTGTGCTCGAAGACAAGGTGTGGCGGGCGTATGGAATTCTCCGGACGGCACGGAGCCTGGCGCTGGAGGAGATGATGAACCTCCTCTCCGGTGTTCGGCTGGGCGTTTCTCTGAAACTATTGAAATCGCCGCGTGTAGAGACGCTCAACGAAATCCTGGTACGCGGACAGGTTGCTCACCTCGAGCGTGAGGCCGGTGGCCGGATGAACGAGCACGAAGCCGATGTCTGTCGCGCGTCATTCGTGCGGGATAAGCTTGCGAGTGACGAACGGGCCGCGTCGGAGAGCGGCCGCGCTGCAGGATCCAGCGATACGACGGTGGCCGACGGGCCGCCTTCGGGGGGTGGATGAACTACAACTTCACTGACCGTGTGAGAAAAGTGCTGGCGATGGCTCGCGAGGAAGCCGTGCGCCTTCAGCACGACTACGTGGGTACCGAGCACATCCTCCTCGGACTGATCCGTGAAGGAGACGGTGTCGCCGCAGAAGTGCTTCGCAGCCTCGCCGCGGATCTCGACGAGCTGCTGAGGCTCGTCGAGGAGAATATTCGTCCTGGAAAAGCATCCGCGTCGATCGGAGAGCTCCCCTACACGACTCGAGCAAAGAAGGTGCTGGAGTACGCGATGGCGGAGGCCCGGGAGCTGAATCACAGCTACGTGGGCACCGAGCACCTTCTTCTCGGCCTTCTTCGTGAGGAAAAGGGCCTGGCCTCCAAGGTCCTCGGTGAGCTGGGTATCGGACTCGAGGAAGCGCGTGCGGAGATGCTGAAACTGCTCGGGACGGAGGGAACCCTGGCGGAGCCAGGCAGCTCTCCGACGCCGGCCGTGCCGCGTGGCGAGTCGAAATCCAAGACCCCGGCCCTGGACCACTTCTGCCGCGACCTCACAGTGCTCGCGCACGAAGGGGTCCTGGATCCGACGATCGGTCGTCACGCCGAGATCGAGAGGGTCATGGAGGTGTTATCGCGCCGCAAGAAGAACAACCCGGTCCTCATCGGCGAGCCGGGCGTAGGAAAGACGGCCATCGTCGAAGGACTGGCGCAGAAGATCGACCGGGCGGACGTACCTGACAGCTTGAAGGACCATCGGGTCTTGGCCCTCGACATGGCGGCCGTAATCGCGGGCACAAAGTACCGGGGCCAGTTCGAGGAACGGCTGAAGGCCATCGTGAGCGAGATTTCCCAGAACGAGGGGATCATCCTGTTCATCGATGAGCTGCACACGCTTGTGGGCGCCGGAGCGGCCGAGGGGGCGATTGACGCCTCCAACATGCTGAAGCCAGCTCTCGCCCGAGGCGAGCTGCAGTGCGTGGGTGCTTCGACTCTCAACGAATACCGCAAATACATCGAGAAGGATGGAGCGCTCGAGCGGCGGTTTCAGACCGTGATCGTCGAGGCGCCCTCAGTCGATGAGACTCTCGAGATCCTCAAGGGTCTCCGGCAGCACTACGAGGATCACCACAGCGTCACGATTCCCGACGAGTCACTCGAGGCCGCGGCCAAGCTGGCCGATCGTTACATCACGGATCGATTCTTACCCGACAAGGCGATCGACGTGATCGACGAGGCCGGAGCGCGTGCGCGACTCGGAGCTCAGGTGCCGCCGGCCGAAGTGCAGAAACTCCAGGCTGAGATGGAAGAGCTCGCCGGTCGCAAGGATGCGGCGATCCGCGACCAGGACTTCGAGCGTGCCGCCATGCTGCGGGACCGCGAGAAGGAGCTCCTGTCGGAGATCCGCCGCACCAAGGAGGAGTGGGAGAAGCAGCAGCGCGAGATGCGCATCGTGGTCAACGAAGACGATATCTCCTTCATCGTTTCGCGCTGGACGGGGGTTCCGGTAAGCCGTCTGAGAGAGAAGGAAACACAGCGCCTTCTGCGAATGGAAGACGAGCTCCACGAAAGCGTGGTCGGGCAACACGAGGCGATCCAGGCGATCAGCCGAGCGATCCGGCGTACCCGCGCCGGTCTCAAAGACCCCGACCGCCCGATCGGGTCCTTCGTATTCTGCGGCCCGACCGGAGTCGGCAAGACAGAGCTGGCACGCCAGCTGGCCCGATTCCTGTTCGCCGACGAGCAGGCGCTGATCCGAGTCGACATGTCGGAGTACATGGAGAAGTTCTCGGTGAGCCGACTGATCGGCGCACCTCCGGGCTACGTCGGCTACGAGGATAGCGGTACGCTTACCAAGGCGGTGCGCAGGCGACCATACTCCGTTGTGCTGCTGGACGAGATTGAGAAGGCGCACCCGGACGTGTTCAACATCCTCCTGCAGGTACTCGATGAGGGCCGCCTCACGGACAACTACGGTCGTGTGATCGACTTCAAGAACGTCGTCCTCATCATGACTTCGAACGTCGGGGCGCGCGATATCGCGTCAGCGTCGGGCCTGGGCTTCGAGACCGGCGAGTCCGAGACCCAGTACGACCGGATGGCCGAGAAGGTCAAGGACGAAGTGGACAGGACATTCACGCCGGAATTCCTGAATCGTCTCGATGAGGTGATCGTCTTCCACGCGCTTTCGAAGGAGCAGATCGGGGAGGTCGTCCACATCATGTTGAAGAATGTCCAGAAACGCCTGGCGGACGAGGATCTCACACTGAACCTGACAGAAGCTGCCGTAGACTTCCTGGTCGACCGAGGATACGATGTCAAGTTTGGTGCGCGTCCTCTTAAGAGGACGATTCAGAGGTACATAGAGGACGCACTTTCAGAGAGAATTCTGATGGCCGAGTTCGTGCCGGGAGACGAGATCGTCGTGGGTTTGGCGAAGGACTCCGAGTCTCTGGTCTTTCGCGTGGCGTCGCATACACCCGCCAAGTGAAACATAGCCGATTTGCAGCCGGGCTCGTGGCCCTCGTCGCACTTTCGACGGCGAGGGTCGCTCCGTTGTTGGGGCAGGAAGAGCCCCTGTCAGTCACCGTCGACAGCATCGTCGTGCGGGGGCACTCGCGCTATTCCGCAGAGGGCATCCAGCGTCTCGCCCAGATCCGGGTAGGCGAGGTGGTCAACGGACCCGACATCCAGGAGTCGATCCAGCGCCTGTTTTCGACCGGCGAATTCTCCGACGTCCAGATCCGAGTCACTCCGTATGCCCCGGCAATCTTTTTCATCGACGTTGTAGAGCGACCCGTGGTCGGCCGCTACAGCTTCGAGGGCCTGAAGCACGCCAGCCACAGTACAATTGCTGATTCGGTAGGCCTCATCGGCGGAGGAGCTCTGGATCCGTCAAAGCTGATCCGGGCACAGGCGATGATCCTCAAGGTGCTCGGGCAGGAGGGCTTCCCCCGCGCAACGGTGGACACTTCGCTGGCACCCGACCCGAGCGGTCTGGATCAGCTTGACGTCATCTTTCGCGTGAACGAAGGTCCGCGTCTTGCCCTCGTCAGGGTCGAAATCGAGGGTAACGAAGCCCTGACCGACGCTCAGGTCCGCAGCTCGATGAGCACGGTGGAAGAAGGGTTCTTCTGGTACAAGCCCGGAGAGTTACACCGGGACGAATACCGGGCCGATCTGACGGATCGGATCCCGGCCTACTATGGCAAGCACGGTTACATCGACCTGGAGATCGTGGGAGACACGATCACCGTCGACACCCTAACGGGTAAGGGCAGGATCCAGATTCGTGTCCGAGAGGGCGAGCAATACTTGGTGCGATTGTTCGAGATCGAGGGGAACCGCCGCTTTCCAACGTCGCGACTGGAGGAGTATTACGCGCCGGTCCGCGATGGCGAACTGACACCCGAACGCCTCGAATCCGGCGATCTGCCGGCCTTCGACGAGACCGCGTTCGAAGAGGCCACGATGGACATCGCCGACCTGTACCGGGACGCCGGCTACCTTCAGGTTCGAGTAATGCCAGAAGTTGTCCGGAATCCCCCGGACAGCGCCGGACTGAACCCGACGGTCGACGTTCGCCTCCGCATCCAGGAGTTCAACCCGGCCTACATTCGAACGGTGTCGATCGTTGGCAACGACTACACTCACGACAGGGTTATCCGGAAGATCCTCCTGACGCTGCCGGGGGACATCTACTCGCAGCAGCGCCTGATCCAGAGCGTCCGGAATATCCAGTCGCTCGGCTTCTTCGAGACTCTCCCTCCCGACGAGGCGATCCAGATCAGTCCGCGCGAGGACGGAGATATTGACATCGTTTTTCGCGTCAAGGAGAGGCAGACCGGGAACGTCAACTTCGGGATGTCGGCTGCTGCGGTCAGCGGGCTGGCCGGCTTCATCGGTTACGACCAGCCGAACCTGTTCGGCCAAGCCAAGATCGGACACTTCCGCTGGCTGTTCGGCGCGCGCACTCAGGACATAGAGATCAGCTACACGGATCCTGAGCTGTTCGGCAGCCGGTACAGCGCCACTCTGGGGCTCCAGAGCTCGCGGGACCGATTCCAGTCGTTTGACCTCGGCACCCGTCGGAAGACAGGTGGATTCTTCGAGTTGGGGATCCCCCTGTTCCCACTCCAGGTGCGCTCGACCCGTCTTTTTGTCGGATACTCGCTGTTCCGTGAAAGTGTGAGCGACCTGGATGCTTTCGGGTTGGGGCCAGACTCCGAGGGCCTGATCACTCAGGGAACGAGAAGCACGGTGTCGGTCCGCCTCGTTCGTGACACACGGGTGGGGGGGCTCTTTCCCACCGGCGGTAACCGTAACCAGATCGCGTTCCGGAAGACGGGCGGCTTCCTGGGAGGGGACGGCGATTACAATACGTGGCTCTTCGACAGCGAGTGGTTCTCTCGCGTCGCCCAGATCGGTGGCGGACCCGGGAGCGTTCCGATCGAGGTCGTGGCGAGCCTGAACTTCAAGGCGGGCCTCGTGTTTGGCGACAATCCGTTCTTCGTCGAGCGCTACTTCGTGGGCGGAACCCAGGTCGGGCAGCGGGTCCGAGGCTACGAGGAGGCAACGATTACCCCGCTGGGACACGTACCGAGGAATGCTCCGGTCAACAGCCTGGCTCGCGTCGGTGAGTCCTACTTCACGACCTCGGCCATGTTCGGCATCAAGCTGACGGACAACATCTTCGCAAGCACTTTCGTAGACGCGGGAAACCTGTGGTCGTCAGCGGCCGAGTTCAACCCGACGGACCTCCTGGTCGGCGCTGGAGTAGGGGTGAGCTTGGTAACACCTTTCGGCCCCGTGGGCCTTGACTATGCCTACGGGTTCGACCGGCGAGACGTACTGGGGCGGCCCGACCCGGGCTGGCAGCTCCACTTCCGCTTCGGACAACTGTTCTGAGGCAGCGAACGAGGATTGCAGACGGAATCAAAGTTCACCGGAAGGAGATAGACGACATGGCTCTTACACGTTTGATCGCCATCGCCGCAATCGGCATAGCGTTTGGCGCGCAGAGCGCCCAGGCCCAGGAGATACCGGCCGCCGGTACGCCCCTTGTCTACGTACGGGCACAGGTCATTCTGCAGGAAGCGCCGGGAGCCGAGGAGGCTGCCCGCACGTTCGAGAGGGAGCTCGCTGATATGCGCTCCGAGCTCCAGCGGCAGGCAGCGGTAGTCGATTCGATACTCCAGGATTACCAGCGCCAGGAAGTGCTACTGAGCCCCCAGGCCAAGGAGCAGAAGCAGCAGGAGATCATGAACCTCCGCAACCAGTTGCAGACACGGCAGGGAGAGATGGATACTCTGGCGCAGCAGCGGCAGCAGGAACTGCTGGGTCCGATCCTCGAACACGTGAGTAGCGTGATCGAAGAGGTGCGGGCCGAGAATCGCTACTCGATCGTACTGGACGCATCGAAGGAAGGACTGGTGGCGGCGGACACGATGCTGGACATTACCAACGCGGTTCTTGCGAGGCTCGGCCGCGCAGCGCCGCCTCCAGCGCCATCAGGCGCGGCAGTTCCGCAGCAGTAGAGCGTTTGGACGGAGGATCCCGGGAGGCAGGGCGGCCCAGTTGCTTCCCGGGTGTCCTCATCCCAACCTCGCCTTCGTCGTCCTCGGGAGGCGGACTCCGCAGGGATATGACATGACCACGTATACGGTGCAGCAACTGGCGGATCTTGTCGCCGGTGAAGTGGAGGGCGACGCGGCCCGCCACGTTTCCGGCGTCGCATCCGTGGATCGAGCCGGACCCGATGACGTGACGTTCGCGGTGAACGAACGCTACGCCCAGCGTCTGGAATCCACGAGCGTCGGCGCCTGCCTGGTCCCGCCGGGCATCCCGCTCGAGGCAAACGGCACGGCGTACATCAGGGTGGAGAACCCGGAACTCGCCTTCGGCATGTTGCTCGGCATTTTCCATCCCGAGCACCGACCGGAACCAGGCGTCCACCCCACGGCAATCATCGGCAGGGGAACCCGAATCGATGAAGGCACGTGTGTCGGGCCCTACGTGACAATCGAGGGCGCTTCGGTCATCGGTTCGGGAACACTCATCGGGCCACACACTCATATCGGAGCCAATGTGACGATTGGCAGCGACTGCAGGGTCGGTCCGGGTTGCACGATCCTGCACGATGTTGAGTTGGGAAACCGCGTCCGCATCCATACGGGCGTGCGGCTGGGCGTGGACGGCTTCGGGTATACGGCGGGAGCCGAGGGACTGATGCGCATCCCGCAGGTGGGACGGTGCATTATAGGGGATGACGTGGAAATCGCCGCCAATTGTACCGTGGATCGGGGCGCCCTCGGGGACACCGTGATCGGCCGCGGCACCAAGATCGACAACCTCGTCCACATCGCCCACAACGTGAAGATCGGCGAGGACTGCATCATCGTGGCTCAGGTGGGCGTGGCGGGAAGCGTCAGGATCGGAGACGGCGCACAGCTCGGTGGACAGGCGGGAATCGCGGGTCATATCACCATCGGCTCCGGGGCTCGCATCGCTGCGCAGGCGGGCGTGATCGGCGATGTGCCCGCCGGAGCCGTCGTCTCGGGCTACCCCGCGCGCCCCCACCGGCAGTCGCTTCGCGCCAGCGCCGGGACGTTGCGCCTGCCCGAGTTCCAGCGGCGCCTCCGGGAACTCGAGCGTCGACTGGATGCGGAGACGGAGAGCGAATGAGCGAGAGCGACACCACCGATCGCCGACAGCGGACTCTGAACACCGAGGTTAGTCTCGATGGCACGGGGCTTCACACGGGTCGGCCGGTCAGGGCGACCCTGAAGCCGGCCGACGTCGGCACCGGCATCGTTTTTCGCCGAATGGACATGGACGGCGAACCCGGGTTCGAAGCCACGGTCGACAACGTGGCCGGCACGTCATGGGAGACCGTCCTCGGGCAGGGCGACGCCAGGGTGGGTACGATCGAGCACCTGTTGGCGCCACTGACCGTGTTCGGTATCGACAACCTCGAGATCCAGCTCGAGGGACCCGAGCCACCCGCACTGGACGGCAGCGGACGCGACTGGTGCGCGCTCATACAGGCCGCCGGCATTCAGAAACAGGAGGGGAGTCGCTCACGGAGCATCGTCATCCGCAAACCGTTCGTAGTGCGTGAGGGCGAATCGACCTATACGGTAGCCCCGCACGACGGCTACCGTGTCACGGCGGTCATCGAGTTCGACCACCCTGCCATCGGCAGGCAGTCGGTTACGGTCGAAGTGGAACCAGACACGTTCTGCAGTGAGATCGCGCCGGCCCGTACCTTCGGGCTCGAGAGCTGGAGGGACATGCTGCACGCAAAGGGGCTCGCACTCGGCGCTACGTATGAGAACACGATAGTGGCAACCGACGAGGGCCTGGCCGAAGGCACCGAGCTGCGGTTCCCGGACGAGTTCGTGCGACACAAGGTACTGGACCTGGTGGGGGACCTGGCACTTGCCGGGGCTCGCATCCGGGGTCACATCATAGCAGAAAGACCGAGCCATCGAGGGAATGTGGCAGTCGCTCGCCGGCTCCGGAACCTGCTCTTCCGACCGGCGGACGGTAGACCCGCCCTCGACATCAACAAGATCCTCGAGTACATACCCCACCGGTACCCGTTTCTGCTCATCGACCGGGTGCTGGAGTTCGAAAGTGGGAAGCGCATACTCGGACTGAAGAACGTCACGATCAACGAACCGTTCTTCCAGGGCCATTTTCCCGATCACCCGATCATGCCTGGCGTCCTGATCGTGGAGGCCATGGCCCAGGCAGGCGGTCTTCTTCTCATGAACGAGTTCGACGACCCGCATTCCAAGGTCGTCTATTTCATGTCGCTGGACGACGTCAAGTTTCGGCGTCCCGTCATGCCCGGCGACCAGCTCCTGTTCGAGTTGCGGATGTTGCAGCTGAAGGGGCGCACCTGCCGCATGCAAGGCGAGACGCGTGTAGACGGTGAGGTCGTAGCGGAAGCCACGATGTTGGCAAGAGTGATGGACAAATGAACGAGTCCTCTGTCTCGATCTCCGAGACGGTACACCCCACGGCGATTCTGCACGCCGAAGCGCGGATCCCCGACTCCGTGACCGTCGGTCCATACTCCATCATCGGCCCCGGAGTCGTGATCGGCGAGCGAACCACGATCGACTCCCACGTGCTCATCGAAAAGGACACTACGGTCGGAGATGACTGCCGGATCTTCAAAGGAGCCGTTCTCGGTACGGACCCCCAGGATCTCAAGTACGCGAGCGAGCAAACGAGTCTGGTCGTCGGCAACCGGACAACGATCCGGGAGTATGCGACACTCAACCGTGGTACTATCGACTCGGGCACGACCGTGGTTGGAGATGACTGCCTGATCATGGCTTACGCTCACGTCTCTCACGACTCACACGTCGGCAACCACGTGATCCTTGCCAATGCGGTCAATATGGGCGGTCACGTGACCATCGACGACTGGGCGATCGTCGGCGGAGTGACGGCTGTGCACCAGTTCGTCCGGATCGGCAGCCATTCGTTCGTCGGAGGCGGTTCCCGGCTCCCCCAGGATGTAGCACCGTACGTGATGGTCGCGGGCAGTCCGTGCGAGGCGTACGGACTCAACATCGTCGGCCTGCGACGCCGGGGTTTCCGGCGAGACGCCATTCGGCAGATCAAGGATGCCTACCGGTTGATCTTCCAGTCCGAGCTGAACGTCTCACAGGCACTCGACGAGTTGTCGGGGCGCGATGATCTCACCCCGGAGGTCGACTACATGATCGAGTTCATCCGGGCGAGCAACCGCGGTATCACGAAGTGACTGACCTCCGCGTCGGAGTGGTGGGCATCGGCCGGCTGGGATCCGTTCACGCGCGGATTCTCGGTGATATGCCCGACTGTGATCTGGTCGGTGTGGCCGACGCAGATGGCGAGCGGGCTCGGGAAGTGGCAAGCCGCCTCTCCGTGACTGCCTTCAACGCTGGTGAGCTAGCCGGGAAGTGCGATGCCGTTGTCGTGGCAGTGACAACGTCCGCGCACCACCAGGTCGCCCGGCTGGCGCTTGAGTCCGGGTGTCACGTTCTGGTCGAGAAGCCGCTTACGCCTACCCTGGTCGAAGCCGACGACTTGGTCGAGACGGCTGACCGCCTTGGGCTGTTCCTGGCCGTGGGTCACGTCGAGAGATTCAATTCGGCCATCCGCGCATGCCGACCACTACTCGACGATCCGCGATACATCTCGTCGCAAAGACTTGCGAGGTTCCAGCCGCGCGGTACGGACGTCCCCGTCATGCTCGACCTGATGATCCACGACATCGACCTCGTCCTCGGCCTCGTCGACAGCGCCGTGGTGTCCGTGGACGCGGTCGGAGTGCCTGTTCTCACCGACTCGATCGACATGGCGAACGCGAGAATCCGGTTCGCCAACGGCGCCTGCGCGGACATCAGCGCCAGCCGGGTGTCCACCGAGCAGACCCGAGCTCTGCGCCTGTTCCAGCCGTCCGGCTACTTCAGTCTCGACCTGGCAAGCGGCGCGGGGGAGTACCTGAGGCGCCGCGATGGCATCGATCCGGGCGAACTGGCCCGAACGACGGATCCTGGGGAGATATCCCTCAGCGACATTGTCGAGCGGGTCGAGATTCACGGTGACGGCGCAGAACCCCTCTGGCTCGAGCTGGAGGCGTTCCTCGATACGGTGCGCGGAAACGGAGGAGGAAGCGTCCCCGCGGCGGAGGGCAGGGCGGCATTGGAAGTCGCCCTGAGGATACAAAGTGAGATCGAGCGATCAGCCTATGTCCCTGTACAAGATACGAGAAGAGCGTAAGAAGCTGGGAGTGGGTGCCAAGCGTGGCGCACGTCCCCTCACGCTGGTGTTTCTGCTCATCCTGGTGATTCTGCTCATGGGCTATCTCAATCGGATTGTCTAGCCGAGCCGTATTCCTGGCCGCTGGCGAACAGTCGGGAGACCTTCACGGCGCAGAGTTGGCTCGCGAGCTCCGACACCGTGTACCCGGAGTGCGCCTGTATGGGCTGGGTGGAAGCCGCATGGCGGCCGAGGGTGTCGAGCTCCTGGCAGACCTCGACCGGCTGGCGGTCCTCGGCTTCGCGGAAGTACTGCGCCATTTACCGGACATTGCCAGGCTCCGGCGGGAAGTACGGCGCTTCCTCGTCGAGCGAGATGTAGACCTGCTCGTACCGATCGACTACCCGGGGTTCAATCTCCCTCTCGCGCGTTTCGCTCATCGCCGGGGTATCCGGGTGCTCTACTACATAGCGCCACAAGTGTGGGCATGGCACGAATCCCGAGCCCGCAAACTGGGCGAGGACACGGATCTCGTATGTGTCGTGCTCCCGTTTGAGGAGGAAAGGCTCCAGCGGTGGGACGTGCGTACGCGGTTTGTGGGCCACCCCCTCCTGGATCGAGAGGAATCCGCTTCGCAACCCGGGCAAGCTCTCGGCGAATTTCCCATCCTGGGCATTTTTCCGGGCTCCCGTCGGCAGGAAGTCCAACGACTACTTCCTCCCTTCCTCGAGGCTGGCCGCCTCCTCGCCAGGGAGATACCGAACCTGAACATCCGGGTGGCGCGTGCACGGGACCTGTCACCGTCCGTGTATGTGGGACTGGGTGGGATCCGGCTCGTGGAGGCGGAGGAGGCGAGCAGATCGGCGACAGCCGCGATCACCAAGTCCGGAACGATCACGTTGCAGTTGGCGCTGGAGGGTGTTCCCATGGTAGTGGGATACCGGGTCAGCCCCGTCACGTATGCCGTCGCCAGGAGAGTGGTGCGGGTCGACCACATCTCGTTGGTCAACCTCGTCGCGGGCCGCGAGGTCGTTCCCGAGTTTGTCCAAGGAGAGGCGACGCCCGGTGCACTCGCTGCCGCGACAGCCTCGCTCCTGGACAGGGACAGCCCCACACGTCGCGAGCAGATCGCCGGGCTCCTCGAAGTAAGGGCCCGATTGGGCAAACCCGGTGCCGCCGCTCGAGTCGCCGAAGCATGCGTGCGTCTCCTCGGAGACGGGATCTGACCGTGGGTGTCGACGCCACGCTGATCGCCGCCAGGTACATCGGCCCGACGTTCCTGCGGACGCTCTGTAGGAGCTGGAGATTCCGCCTCCTCGACACCGATGGTCGACGCGTGGATACGCGTCCCCGGGCGGCGAGGGGCATCTACGCGCTGTGGCACTCCCAGCAGCTCGCCCTGACCCTGGGACACCGGGACCAGAACATCGCGGTGATCGTTAGCCGGCACCGGGACGGAGAGATCATCTCTCGAATGGTTGAGGGGATCGGTTTTCGGACGATCCGAGGCTCCAGCACGCGGGGAGGATCGCCGGCACTGCGGGAGTTCATCCGGGCGGCAGCTGAAGGCCACCCGCTGGCGATCACGACGGACGGGCCCCAGGGGCCCGCGCGCCGGTGCAAGCCCGGGGCGGTGCTCGCGTCCGCCCGAACGGGCCTGTCGATTGTCCCTGTCGCGGCCGCGGCGAGCCGGGTGTGGCGAGTCAACAGCTGGGACGAGTTCATCGTCCCGAAACCCGGGTCCGTGGTCTACCTGAGCTACGGGGAGCCCATCCCCGTCCCAGCCGACATTGCGCGAGAGGCGCTCGCCGATTGGCAGGACAGAGTGACGAAGGCCCAGAACGCAGCGAGCACCGTATGCGAGAACGCAGTGACACGCGCTCTGGGTAATGACTCCCCGTGACGACGCGTCGCGAAGGCATAACTGGAGTGGAACGCCGGGTGCGGCAAGCGTGGGCCGATCGCCCCGGGAGGGCCATGCATCTCGCTTCCGGCGCGTATGCCGCGGTGGCCGACTTCAGGAATCTTCTGTACGACTCGCGCGTGATCGCCGCCGTACGGGCCCCCGTGCCCGTGGTGTCTATTGGCGGGCTGACGGCGGGTGGCTCGGGCAAGACCCCTATCACCTCCGACCTCGCTCGACGCCTGAGCGACGCCGGCGTCGTGACGGCGATTCTCACGCATGGTTTCGAGGACGAGCTGGAAGTACACCGCCATCTGTGCCCGGAGGCTCTGGTGTTCGGAGGCAGGGACCGACTCGGTCTGGCCCGGGCAGCAGCCGAGGCCGGAGCAGAGCTCATCGTGCTGGACTCCGGGTTTCAGTACCGTCGCCTTCACCGGGACCTGGATATCGTGGCCGTCGACGACACGGTACTTGCCCGCCCAGTACATCGACTTCCGGCCGGACCGTTTCGTGAGGGCCTGGCCGCCCTCGCGAGAGCCGACCTGCTGGTCCGGGTAGAAAGGAGCGTACGGGCGCCTGCGGGGCACTCAAGCGTCACTGAGGCTGCCCCGGGGACGATGCTCCGAGGCGTCGCCGGCGGCCTGGAGACACCACCTTTGATCGTCGCGCGAATCAGGCCGGGACGGCTCGTGGCCATCACGGAAAGCGCCGGACGCATCGACACACCGTGCCCGAGGGTGGCCGTTGCTGGCGTCATGTGGCCGGACGTCTTCTTCTCCCAGGCCTCGCAGGCCACGGCCAGCGTCGTCGAGACCCTCGCCCTTCGTGACCACGCGAACATCCGTGAGGCCGCGGTCGTACGCCTGCGCGACCTCGCGGGTGAGGAGGGAATCGTGTGCACGCTGAAGGATGCCTCGAAGCTCGCCCGGAGCGTGGGCGGGGACGTGCCGATCTGGTACCTCTCCGAGAGCGTGAACTGGGTTGATTCCGGTACGCCACCCGCCGTGGTTCGGGCAGCGCTGAGCCTGCTGCCCTCCGCCGCCGTCGCCGACTCGAGCGTGAGGGAAGTTGGGATATGAAGCTGATGATCATGGCGGTCGGCTCACCCCGCGATCGCGGAGTAGCTTCAGCAATTCTGGACTACGAGTCGAGGGCCAGCAGATACTTCCGCCTCGAGACGCTGGAAGTACCTCTGGCGAGCGGAGTGGGCAACGACCCGCGCCTCATAAGGGCGCGCGAAGCGGTAGATTTCTATCGCCGCTTGCCCGACGGACTGGACACCTGGGCTCTCACTCGCGAAGGTTCCGCCATGACTCTACCACACGACCTGGCCCGCCTTGTGCTGGCCGAGCAGTTGTACCGCGCGGGGACGATCCTGCGAGGTGAGCCCTACTATATGGGAGATTGAGGGTGTCCGGCCCCGCCCCAACGCGCGAGTGGTTTCGGGACTGGTTCGGAGAGGAGTACATCGCTTTATACCCGCACAGGGATGAAGGTGAGGCCAGGGCCGCGGTCGATCTTTTTCTGGCAGCGGTGCCTCCGGGTGCGCAAGCCACGGTCCTGGACCTCGCGTGCGGAGCCGGTCGGCATATGCGAGAACTGAGGACGGCAGGCCTGGAGCCCACAGGCCTAGACCTGTCGCGGGCCCTCTTGCGACGCGCGCAAAGCCAGACGGTCGTAAGCTCGCTGGTACGTGCCGACATGCGCGAGATCCCGTTCGAGGATGGGGCTTTCGACGGCGTGACGAGCTTTTTTACTTCCTTCGGCTATTTCCGTGAGCCGCTCGACGACCGTCGAGTCCTCCAGGAGATGGGACGCGTTGTGAGACGCGGGGGCAGTTTCATGCTCGACTTTCTTAACGCAGATCGCGTCCTGAGGGAACTCGTTCCCGAGGATATGCGCGAGATAGACGGAAAGCGGATCATCCAACGTAGAGAGATCCTGGACGGGTGCGTCATTAAGAGGATCCGAATCGAGTCGACCACCGATGGATCCGCGAGCGACTTCGAGGAGCGCGTTCGCCTTTACAGTCGAGCTGAACTCACAGCGCTCCTGGAGGAGGCCGGGCTCGAGATCTCGCACCGGTTCGGGGATTACGAAGGGGCCACCTTCCGGTCGACCTCTCCGCGGCTCATTCTGGCCGGCCACGTGACGGGGCTCCCGGAGGCAGCCCGGTGACGCCACTGGTCTTTGAGACGCAGCGGCTGGCCGGCCCCGGAGGACTCGTTGCCGATTTGCTGAATGGCGACCCGGAGGCGCTCAGGCTCTTCCCACCCGGTGTTCTCGATGCGACGGTCGCGCCGGTCGTCCCCGACCCGGCGAACGAGTGCCGCATCCCGAAGCAGGCCTTTGTTCGCGTCACGACGCCGGGCCGTGAGAGGCTGGGGCGCGTGATATCGGGAGAAGGAATCGTCGTTTCGACGGGCCAGCAGCCACAGCTGTTCGGCGGCCCGCTCTATGTGCTGTACAAGGCGCTCACGGCCGTCCACACCGCATCCGTCATCGAGAAGCAGCTCGGCCGGCCCTGCCTCGCCGTCTTCTGGGTCGCGGGAGACGACCACGACTGGAATGAAGTCGCATCCATCGGGCTCCTGGACAGAGAGGAGAGGCTGCGCAAGCTGGCCGTCGCCCCTGTGGAGGAGAGGGCGGGGCGGTCGGTCGGTCCGTCTCCGTTGCCGGACGACATAGACGAGATCGCCCGTCAGTTCTGTGATTCGATGGAGCGCCGTGACGCGGGAGATCCATGGATCGACAGCCTGCTCGACTCGTACCGTCCTGGGCGCACATTCACCGAGGCGTTCGTCGAAGTCGTTTCCGGCTGGCTGGCGGGGTGGCCTATCGCGTTCGTGGACTCCGCGCATCCCGAGCTCCGCCGAGCCGCCGGACCCTTCTATCGCGCCGTGCTGGAGAATCACGAGTCGGCGGACGGGGCGCTCGCTGCGGGCACATCCTCCGTGACGGACCTCGGCTATCGGCCCCAGTTGACCTACCTTGAGAACGCGGTACCGGTGTTCCGGGACACGGACGAGGGGCGGAGCCGGCTGTACGGGACGCGTCTAACCCTACGGATCGGCCGAGGGGGTGAGTCCCGCCCGCTCGGAGAGATGCTCGCAGACATCGCGTCCGACCCGATACCATACAGTCCTTCCGCCGCCCTGCGTCCCGCGCTGGAGTCCTGGCTTCTGCCAGTAGCCGCCACCGTCCTAGGCCCCGGTGAGATCGCCTACTGGTCTCAGCTGTCACCCACGTTTGACCTCCTCGGCGTCACCATGCCCGCCATCCGCCCGCGACGGTCCTGGCGCGTGCTGGAACCGCGGGTCTCGCGGGTTCTGGAGAAGACCGGTGTGGACGCAGAAGATCTGAGCGACGGCGGTACCGCAGCAGTCGTCGGGCTGGTGGAGCGCAGTCGACCGCGTGCGGTCGAGGAGGCACTACTCCAGTTGGAGAACCGTGTCGAAGAGGAATTCCGCCTGCTCGAGGACACTGTGGGGACGGATCTCCCGGGTCTCCGGTCCGCCGTCGGGAAGAGCCGAAGCCAGGCGTTCGCGGGACTGGCCGGATTCCGGCGGACCCTGGATAGTGCAACGCGAAAGCGGGAGGAAACCGCGGTAGCGCAGCTCCGCCGCGCAGCGGACAACTTGTATCCGGAAGGGACTCCCCAGGAGCGGGCGCTGTCTGTATACGTCTTACTGGCCCGCCACGGGGACTCGTTCCTGCATTCGGCGTGGGATGCAACGCTGAATGGAAACCCGGAGGTCCTCTCAGACGAGACTGGCGGCGTTGCTGGCAATGCTGCCGCGGAGTAGCTTAGCCATCGTTCGGCTCGCTGCACCCGATGCCGCGGCATTTCGACTGACTCTCGACAGGTGGTGGGCGTGTACTGGGCCGTAATCATCGGTCTCGTCCTCATGATCCCGATTCTGGCGATCGTCCTGGATTCCTCCGTGGGACAGGCGCTCGCGAACCGCATCGCGCGCGGCGACGAGGACCGGGAATTACCCCAGATCGACTCCCGGGTGCAGGTCCTGGAAGCCGAGGTGAAGTATCTCAGCGAGAGCCTCGAGAGCGTGCGAGAGGAAACCGAGTTCGTGCGGCGCCTGATCAATGGGTCGGGCGAAGACGAGCCGTCCCGCCTCGGCTCGGGTGAGTGAGCCGACCCCTTCCCAGGGCACACCTCGGGACGTCCGGGTAGTCGGGCCCCGGGTGATCTCTCGTCGCTCTCGTGAGGCAGTGTCCGTGAGCGGGGGCATCTTCCTCAGCCGCGTCACGGGGCTGGCACGGGACGTGGCGCTGGCGGCCTTCCTCGGTACCGGACTCGTGGCGGACGCTTACTGGGCGGCGATCAAGATCCCCAACATCATTCGGAACCTCCTCGGTGAGGGAACGCTCTCCGCCGCCTTTGTTCCGGTGTATTCCGAAACGCTCCAGAAGCACGGGGCGTCTTCTTCCCAGTCGACCCGGCTGGCATCGTCCGTCCTCGGAATTGTCCTCACAGCTGCGGTCCTGCTGAGCACCCTCGGGGTCCTGATCGCCCCGTGGCTAACGAGCGCCATAATGATCGGGGCAGGGGAAGAGTCCAGGCGTATCACGACCGAGCTCGTCCGCATCTTCTTCCCGATGTCAGGGGTCCTCATCGTCGGGGCTTGGTTCCTGGGTGTGCTGAACAGCCATGGTCGCTTCTTCCTCCCCTTCGTCGCCCCGACGGTGTGGAACCTCGCTCAGATCGGCGGGCTCTTCTGGGCATATGCCATCGGGAGCGACCGATTCGCCCACGCGCTGGCCTGGTCTGCCCTCGTCGGCAGTATCCTGCAGGTCGGCATCCAGATCCCGACCGCGCGCCGACTCAACGGCTCGCTGAGACCCACTGGCGGCTGGAGCTGGGAACCCGTACGACGGATCGTGCGGAATACGATTCCGGTGATATCCAGTCAGGGGATCTTCCAGATCTCGACCCTGGTGGACATCTCTCTCGCTACCCTCGTGGGCACGAGCGCCATGTCGGCTCTCGGCTATTCGCAGCGTCTGATGTACCTGCCAATCAGCCTGTTCGGGATCGCCGTCGCCGCCGCCTCATTGCCTCACATGTCGCGTGAGGCTACAGCCGCCCGGCTCAGGCCCAGACTCGTGAACGGCTTCTTTCAGATCCTGTTCTTCGTGCTTCCGGCCGCAGTCTGCTTCCTCCTGTTCGGCGACCTTATCATTCGAGTCGTTTATCAGCGCGGGGCTTTTTCAGAATCGAGCACCACGCTCGTCGCTGCGGTCCTGGCCACGTATGCCCTGGGTCTGGTGGCCTCCAGCTCGCTGAAGCTCTTCGCGAGCGGCTTTCACGCCCTGCAGGACACACGCACGCCGATGATGTTGGCAGCCGTGTCGATCTCGGTGGCGATCGGGGCCGCGGTCGTTCTCACGCTCAGCGCGCGTGCGCGACTCCCGCTGCCGTACCGTCCGTATGCCGCGATGGGAATCGCTCTGGGCGGGGCGATCGGAGCCTGGCTGAACTTGCTGTTGCTGTGGCGATTCCTGGCAAAGCGTCTCGGCGGCCTGTTTGAGACCGCGGCGCTGAAGGCTACCGTGCGCCTGGCCGCAGCAGTGGCTGTCGCCGCGATAGCGGCGAGCGCAGTCCGCGGGTGGCTGGATCCCCGGATGCTGGGCCATGGATTCCTGTACGATCTCGCTCTCCTGCTCGCGGTCGGAGCAGCGGGTGCAGTTCCATACCTCCTGATTGCCCGCCGCCCTCCCGTGATTCTGTCAGAGGAACCACTCAGTGAAGGGTGATCGCCTGCGAGAGCAGTTGAAGGGCCTTACCACGCGCCCTGGCGTCTATGTGTTTCGCGATGCGGACGGCGAGATCCTCTACATTGGAAAGGCCGCCTCACTGCGCAGCCGAGTGAGGAGCTACTTCGGCGCTACGGCCGATCGGTCGTTCAAGCTGCGGGAGCTCTCTCGCCGCACCGACTCCGTCGAGACTTTCGTCGTCGATTCCGAGGCCGAGGCTCTCCTCCTCGAGTCGAATCTCGTAAAGGAACATGGCCCGCGGTTCAACATCCAGTTAAGGGACGACAAGACCTACCCGTACGTGAAGGTCACCGTACAGGAGCCGTTTCCACGCGTGCTGGTCACCCGGAGGCTGGAGCGCGACGGCTCCCGCTATTTCGGCCCGTTCACGGATGTGGGAGCGATGAGGCGAGCTCTGCGGCTGATTCGCCGAATGTTCACGGTGCGGAGCTGTCACTACGACCTTCCGTTGGATGAGCCGGACAGGCCCTGCCTCGACTACTTCATAGACCGGTGCCGCGCCCCGTGCGTAGGAAAGCAAACGCAGACCGAGTACCGTGAGATGATCGACCGGATCCTCGAAATCCTGTCGGGCCATACAGCTCGCCTGAAGCTCGATGTGAAGCAGCAGATGGAGGAGGCAGCCGCCAAGCTGAAATACGAGCGGGCGGCGGAGCTTCGCGATGTGATTCGCGGGCTCGGGTCGCTCGAGAGGAGGCAAACGACGATCGACTTCCGGGGCGGAGATCGGGACGTGCTCGGCATTGCTCGCAAGGATGATCTGGCGTGCTGCCTCTTCCTGCGGGTGAGGGAAGGCAAGCTGCTCGGTCGAGACGTCCATTTCCTTCAGGTCGGTCAGGGCGCCGACGACATGGCCGATCTCACGTCCGCCGCCATCAAGAGCGCCTACCTCCGACGGAACGATCTCCCGCCCGAGCTCGTCGTCCCCTCGGACTTCGAGGACCGCATCCTCGTGGAGACCGTGCTCGGCGAGCGGCGCAACGGAACCTTCACCATACACGTGCCTCAGCGCGGCAGAAAGCGCCGCCTCCTGGAGCTCGCCGAAGAGAACGCCGCGCAGCAGCTCGCCGAGAAGGCCGAGCTGGATGCCGTCGATCCCGACAGGCGGGAGGTTCCCCCCGCGGCACGTGAGCTGGCAGCGGCTCTCGCTCTGCACGGACCGCCTCGAGACCTGGTTTGTTTCGACATCTCGACGCTTAGCGGCCATGACTCCGTCGGAAGCGCCGTGTGGCTGAGGGACGGGACTCTCCGCAAATCAGAGTACCGGCGATTCCGGATTCGAGAGACACCGGACGGACGGACAGACGACTACTCGATGATGCAGGAAGTTGTGGGAAGGTACTTTCAGCGCCGAGTGACAGAAGACCTCCCCCTCCCAGACCTCGTGATCGTGGACGGAGGAAAGGGCCAGTTGGCAGCGGCGGTACACGCCATGGAAGGGGCCGGCGTATCCGACCTGTCGGTCGTCTCGTTGGCCAAGCGCGAGGAAGAGGTGTTTACTCCTGCGACGAGTGAGGCGCTTCGTCTGGATCGGAGGAGCCCCGCACTGCACTGGCTGCAACGGGCGAGGGATGAAGCTCACAGGTTCGCCGTGGACTACCACCGTGCCCTCCGGCGAAAGCGCACCTTGCGATCGCGGCTGTCGGACGTTCCGGGGGTCGGTCCCTCACGAGAAGAGGACCTGTTGAGTGAGTTCGGTAGTCTCGAGGCCATCCGTCGGGCGCGCCCGGCGGACCTCACCGCCGTACGCGGAATAGGGCCCGCGACCGCCCGCCGAATCCTAGACGAGCTCGGACGGATTTAGCAGGCGAGTCCTGGCGGGAGGAAACATGCCGGGCCGTGGAGCGTATTAGTGACGCCGGGCCTTGCCCTAGCCGACGAGCAGTGGCAGGATGCACCGAGTCTGCTTCCTGACCCTCCCGGGCGAGGATAGTCCGACGCTCGACGGGAGGACGTCAGGGAGACGCAGGGGTCCCTGTTATATAATTGTCAATACAATAGTTGAGGTTATCATGCTCAGACATTCGTTGAAGTACATTCTGGCGGCAGGCATGGTTGCCGCGTTCGGTTTCCCCTTAGACCTCCTGGCGCAAGAGTGCGCCCAAAAGGGGAACCGCGACACGCGTGGCGCCGACGTCGAACTGAGTTACGCCGCTCGCCGCGACGACCCGCAGCCGAAGGAGAAGCGATTCGCGCGCGCTCTCGAGAAGCTCGAGCCGGTCCTGATGGATGACGATCCGCTGCCCCGAGCCTATCTGTTGGCCGGGCAGGCCTACCTCGGCCTGCGCGACTACGCAGGGGCGGACTCGATGCTCACGAACCTGTCTACCTCCGATCCCGCGTGCACGGACCTTGTGAACGAGCTGCGCTTCAATGCCTGGGTTCCCCTGTACAACCTGGGCATCGGCTCGTTGCGCGCCGACGAGCAGGATCAAGCCCTCGAAGCGTTCCAGCAGGCCAACGTTATTTACTCCGACGCCCGTTCCCTTACGAATGAGGCCAACATTTACCAGCAGCGTGGCGAGAACGCAACGGCGATAGAACTGTACGCTCAGGCCGTCGAGGGCGGCGGCGAGCCGGAAATGGTTCGTGCGGCCAGCATCAATCTGGCCGAATTGTTGATTGCGGACGGGAGACGCGACGAAGCCCTCGTCATCTACTCCGAATATGCGGCCGCGCATCCGGATGATGTCCTTGGCGTGTTGAACTACGCGATCGCTCTCATGGACGCGGGAGACACCGAGGCGGCGGAGCAGATGTTTGGCGAGTTGCTGCAGCGAGACGACCTGAGTTTCCGGCAGTGGTCTCAGGTGGGGATCGGGCTCTACCGGGCTAAGGATTTCACCCAAGCCTCGCTGGCGTTCGAGCGCGCCCACGACCTGAATCCGCTGAATAAGGAGACGCTTGAGAACCTCGCCAACACGTACTACCAGTCGGAACAGTACGAGGAGCTCCTTCCCCTGGCTGACCAGCTCGTCGAGAGGTATCCGTACGAGTCTGTCAACTACAACCTCCTGGCCAACGCGTACCGCGAGCTCGACGACACCGACTCGGCACTGGCCGTGCTTCAGAAGCGGGACGGGCTCGAGTTCGAGTTCCTCCGCTCCCAGCTGGCCTCCGTCTCCGAGGGCGAGTACAGCGTTGAGGGACAGGTGATGAACAAGAGCGCCGCTGCCGGCAGGGAGATCACCGTTCCCGTCAGATTGCTGGACGAGGAAGGGAAGGTCGTGATGACCGAGGAGCTGATGCTCACGCTCCCGGCTGCAGGCGAGGCCACTTCCTTCTTGCTGCAGTTCCAGGTTGAGGATCCCGTGGCGGGCTTCCAGTACGGGCAGGACGCCGCGGCAAGCGACTCCTGACCTTCGAGGTGAGACCGGGCGGGCGGGAATTCGAATCCGGGTTTTCGCCCGCTTGCTCATCCAAACCATGAGTTGCCGCAATATTGCGCAGCGCCGGCGTCGAGGCCGCCGCACTGCTGCGGGCGGAGGGACGCCCGGCCTGCACTTGACTGAGGGGAATGTCAAATGGTCCGCGTCGCGCGGGTAAGGCGAAGCTCGATCGGCGCCGACCTCGGGATCCCTCCCGGCACGGTACTCATCTCGATCAACGGCAGGGAACTTCGCGATTCTCTCGATCTACAGTTTTGCGAAGCGGACGCCGAGATCGTTCTCCAAGTCCGGTTGCCCGACGGACAGCCGGTCGTGTACGACATCGAGAAACACCCCGACGAGTCTCTGGGTTTCGTGCCTGAAGCGGACAAGGTTCGGCGGTGCACGAATGCGTGTCCGTTCTGCTTCGTTAAAGGCAATCCGAAGGCGACCAGGCTGCGACAGCCCCTGTACGTGAAGGACGACGATTATCGCCTGTCGTTCATGTTCGGCCACTACGTCACCCTCACTAACCTGAGAGACGACGACTGGGAACGCATCTTCGAGCAGCGACTCACGCCCCTGTACGTGAGCGTTCACGCGACGGATCCCGCGGCGAGGCTCCGGATGCTCGTCAACCCGAGCTCGGCGCTTATCGACGAGCACCTCGACCGGCTGGCGAGTGGTGAAATCCAGGTACACGCGCAGGTCGTGCTCTGCCCGGAGATCAACGATGGCTCCATCCTCGACCGGACGATCGGAGATCTCTACGATCGGGGAGAGGATGTCCTGTCCCTCTCGGTCGTACCTGTGGGCCTGACGAACTACAACTCCGACAGAGGGGTTCGGCACCTCACACCCGCAGAGTGCGTCGAGGCGCTGGGAATGGTTGACGGCATACGCGAGCGAGCCCTGGCCGAGCGGGAAAGGGCGTGGTGCTACGCCGCGGATGAGATGTTTCTGCAAGCCGGCCTCGATCTTCCGGAGCCCGGGTACTTCGACGATTATGAACTGGCGGCGAACGGAGTCGGCGCCGTTTCGGCCCTCCGATCGGCGGTGCACGCAGACCTGGCGGATCTTCCGTCACTCAGCGGAAAGGACATCGTCCTGGTGACGGGCACTTCGATGCGGCCCCACCTGGGCAGACTGGCGGACGACGTGGCCCACCGTACAGGCTCGTCCATCGAGACGGTCGCCGTGGACAATACGTTGTACGGTTCGATGGTCACGACGGCCGGCCTTCTGAGCGGGGAGGACTACGCCAGGGCACTCGACCCATATCGACATTTCGACCTTGCGTTGTTCAGCCGGACGTCGCTGAACGATCAGGAGTTATTTCTGGATGACCTTTCCCTCTCGGAGCTGAGGGAGAGCATGCCGAAGTTACGGATATGCCCATCGGAACACATAACGGACACCCTGCTGGCGCTGTAGGTCTTCCCACGGTCGCGATAGTGGGAAGACCCAATGTGGGCAAGTCCACTCTGTTCAACCGCATCGTAGGCAGCCGGATCGCGATCGTGGCGGAAGAGAGCGGGGTTACCCGGGATCGGCAATTCGCGGACACCGATTGGGCCGGCCGCAACTTCCTCCTGGTGGATACTGGTGGCATCAGTGACGTGCCCGAGCGGCCCCTGGACCGTGAAGTCAGGGAGCAAGTCCTCGAGGCGATCGAGAGGGCCCAGGCCGTCGTCCTCGTTACGGACGGTCGCGACGGCCCTCACCCGGTGGACGAGCACGTGGCGGATCTGTTGCGGAGATCCGGACGCCCCGTAGTTCTGGCCGTGAACAAGCTGGACGATCCGGCCACCACAGTCGCGCACCACGAGTTCCACTCCCTCGGCCTGGGCGAGCCCGTTCCCGTGTCTGCGCTGAGCGGGAGGGGAAGTGGGGACCTTCTCGACAGGGTCGTGGCCGCGCTGCCGGACCCGGGGGAGGAAGAGGCGGTACCCGTGGGGCTGCGACTGTCCGTGATCGGGAGGCCGAACGTGGGAAAATCGAGCTTCGTGAACCGACTTCTCGGCGAGGAACGGGTCCTGGTGCACGCCGAGGCCGGCACCACGCGCGATGCCATAGACACCTACCTGGAGTTCGAGGGCGAGCGGGTGTGCCTTATCGACACAGCCGGGCTGCGTCGCCGCTCGAAAGTGGATGACGCCATAGAGTTCTACAGCCGGCTGCGAGCGACTTCGGCCATCCAGCGGTCGGATGTATGCCTCCTCGTGGTCGACTGCGTCGCGGGCGTCGCGAACCAGGACTTCCGGATCGGCGAGGAAGCGTGGAACGCCGGCCGCGGGCTCATTCTGGTCGCTAACAAATGGGACCTGATCGAGGAGCGGGGACCTGACGCCCTCGCCGCATTCGAGAAGGAGCTTCGTAAGCGCGCCCACTACCTGCGGTGGGTACCGATTGTCACGACCTCTGCGCTGTCAGGAAAACGTGTCCGGAAGGTCCTCGAGATCGCCCGGGACGTGCAGGCGCAGCGGACCCGGCGAATCCCGACAGCCGAGGTCAATCGAGTCCTGCAGGCGCTCCTTGCCCGGAAGCAGCCGCCGCAGGGCGGCCGTGGCGATGTAAGGATATACTATGGCAGCCAGGTGGATACCCAGCCCCCGCTTTTCGTGCTGTGGTCGAATCGCCCCAAGGACCTGAAGACCTCCTACATCAGATTCCTGTCCAACGGATTCAGGAGGGAGTGGGGATTCGAGGGCTCGCCGATACGCGTTCGCGCGCGCGAACGCAATGACGCGGACCGACACGGGAGATGAACCTATGATTCGGGAAAGGCTCACGTGACAGTCGCTCTGTTGTCTCTGACCGCCTACCTGATTGGGTCGGTTCCCACCAGCTACATTATGGGACGTCTGCACGGCATCGACCTGCGCGAGCACGGCAGCGGCAACCTCGGTGGCACCAACGCCTACAGGGTCATGGGCGCCGCTGCAGGCGTTCCCGTCGTTCTGATCGACGTGACGAAAGGCTTCGTGCCGGCGTACTTCTTCCCGGCCTGGGACGGCAGCGCCAACGGAGATCTGGCTCTTCTCTATGGCCTCGCGGCGATCGCCGGCCATGTGTGGTCCATCTTCATGCGATTCCGAGGTGGAAAGGGAGTGGCCACGGGTGTCGGGGTTCTCGTCGCGCTCGCCCCCACGTCCGCTCTGATCGGACTGCTCGTGTGGATCGGAGTCGTCGCGATCACTCGATACGTATCTGTGGCGTCCATCAGCGCGGCTACACTAGTACCCCTCGCGGCGTGGCTCACGGACGAGTCCCGCTACACCGTGATATTCAGCGCGGCCGTTGCGATCCTGGTCTGGTGGACGCACCGCGGTAACCTGGAACGGCTCGCCCGTGGCCAGGAACACAGATTTGGCCGGAAGCAAGCCGCCTCTGAGTCCTCCACCAGCGAAGGCGGGCGAGCGTGAGCACTGATCGGATCGCGGTACTGGGAGCGGGCAGTTGGGGAACGGCTCTCGCGAATGTCCTGGCCTGGAACGGTCACGCGACCGTCCTGTGGTCCTACGAGCCGGCCGTCGCCGAAGACGTCTCGGAGCGAAGGAGAAACGACAAGTACCTCGCGGGCGTCGAGCTCGAGCCTACGCTTGGCGCGACGTCCGACATGGCAAAAGCTTTGCGAGACGCCAGTGTAGTGGTCTCGGTAAGTCCGTCGCACGTCGTCCGACCCGTGATGCAGGAGGCCCGGGGACACCTGGGAGATGCACGACCTCTCCTCGTGAGCGCGTCGAAGGGCATCGAGATTCGGACCGACCTGACGATGAGCCAGGTGCTGACCGAGGTGCTCGGCGACGTGGCGGAAGGCTGCGTAGTCCTCTCAGGCCCCAGTTTCGCGGCGGAGCTCGCTCGCCGCCTCCCGACAGCGGTAACCCTGGCATCGCGCGACGAGCAGAACGCTGTGAGGATACAGCGGCTGTTCCAGAACGAGCATTTTCGGCTCTATACCCAATCGGACCTCGTGGGCACGGAGCTGGGTGGGGCCCTCAAGAACGTCATCGCCCTGGCTGCCGGCATCAGCGATGGCCTCGGGCTCGGCACCAACGCGAGAGCCGCTCTGATGACGAGAGGCCTGGCCGAGATCGGCCGCCTGGCCGAGAGGCTCGGAGGGGAGGGGGCTACCCTCGCGGGTCTCGCCGGCGTCGGCGACCTGGTCCTTACTTGCACCGGAGATCTGAGTCGAAATCGGCAGGTAGGCCTGGCCGTGGGACGAGGTGAGAAGCTGCAGAACGTACTGGCCGGAATGGCATCTGTCGCCGAGGGCGTGCGCACGACCGAGGCTGCACGCGACCTCGCGGAGAGGCATGGGGTGGAAATGCCCATCGTGGGAGCGGTATACTCTATTCTGTACGACGACGTGGACCCGAGAAGAGCTCTGGCCCTTCTCATGTCCCGAGAGCCTAAGCCCGAGCGCTGGAGTTGAGTTCGGTGGAAGACCGGATCGCGCCGAAGGAATACTACTCGATAGGTGAGGTGTGCGAACTCACCGGACTGAAACCACACGTTCTTCGCTATTGGGAGACCCAGTTCGCGGCTCTCAAGCCAGGCAAGAACCGGGCGGGAAATCGAGTCTATCGGCGGAAGGAAATCAAGTTGGTGCACTTGCTTCGACACCTGCTCTACGCCGAGAAGTACACGACCGAGGGAGCCCGGCACAAGCTCGAGCAGCTGCGCAAAGAGGGGAAGCTCGCCCGGGCGGCGCGCGTCGCGTGGGAGCGTGAGACCGTGCGCGACCTGCGCCGAGAGGCGGACGGCCTCGTAGAGCTCCTGGCGCTCGGCGAATGACCGCGGACACGGACGAGAGCCCAAAGCCTTTCGTGGCCCGCCCCAGGTTTCTCTGCACCAACGACGACGGCATTCACGCCCTCGGCCTGAGGACGCTGATCGACGTGGCGTCACGACTGGGAGACGTCGACGTCGTAGCGCCAGATCGAGAGCAGAGTGCGACCAGCCACTCGCTGACGGTTCACCGGCCTCTCCGCGCGACCAATACCCCCGAGGGCCACAACGTCATCGACGGCACACCGACTGATTGCGTGCTGATCGGCATCAACCAGCTCCTCGCTGCTGCACCCGACTTCGTCCTTTCGGGGGTCAATCACGGGCCCAACATGGGAGAGGACGTGCTCTACTCGGGCACCGTGGCTGCCGCCATGGAAGGGACGATCCTCGGCATCCCGGCGATTGCCGTGTCCTATTCGAGCCGGATCTCCGACCGGATCCCGGCCTGGACGGATGTACTGGTCGAGTTGATCGGCTCGCTGGTTCAACGGTCGGATTTCCCCGAGGAAACCTTCTTCAACATCAACCTGCCGGACATTCCGGTCGAAGACATGAAGGGCGTGCGAGTCACGACCCTCGGGCGCCGCGTGTATTCTGATTCGCTCACGCGCAGAGAGGACCCTTCGGGCCGCGAGTACTACTGGATCGGTGGAGGCGTGTCCACCTGGAGTGGACGGGAGGACTCGGATTTTCGGGCGGTCCAGGCAGGCTACATCTCGATCACTCCGCTGCACCTGGACCTCACCAATTACCGGCTGATCAGCGAAGTGCGCACGTGGATGCAGGGCGGGTAGACCAGGCATACCGCCGGGATCGGCGACGTCTGATCGAGACCCTGCGAACCGAAGGTGTACAGGATCTCGCGATCCTGCATGCCTTCGACATGGTGCCGCGTCACATGTTCGTACCGGTCGCCGTTCGTCATCGATCCTACGAGGACGTGGCGCTGCCGCTTGGCCACGGTCAGACGATCTCCCGGCCGACTGCTCACGCGCTGCACCTGAGCCTGGCAGGGCTCCAGGGGAAGGAGATGGTCCTCGAGATCGGAACGGGTTCGGGATATCAAACGGCTCTGCTGACTCAGCTGGCCAGTCACGTATACTCCATCGAGACCGTGCCCGAGTTGGCACGGCTGGCAGAGAAGCGACTCATGGACCTCGGATTGGAGAACGTAACCCTGCGGACAGGGGACGGGAGCGGCGGCTGGCCGGAGAACGCTCCGTATGATGTGATTCTTTGCGGGGCCGCCGCGCCTCAGATCCCTCAACCACTCATGGACCAGCTCGCCACGGGGGGGCTTCTGATCATCCCGGTCGGAGATGATTCGGGTCAGCGCCTCGTGCGGGTGACAGTGGACGAGAACGGTGACGTTCAGGAAGAGGCAGTGGACGACGCCCGATTCGTACCGCTGACGGGAGAGCAAGGCTGGTGAACAGGACCGGCGTCTACGGAGCTACGCGTGACTGAAACGCTGATCCAGTATATCGAAGTCGGGGCGGAGCTCGGACGAACCTGGGGTCCGCTGATCGTTCTCGTACTGATGGCGGTCGAGAGCTCATTCATTCCGTTCCCCTCGGAAGTCGTGATGATCCCCGCAGGATTCCTGGCGGCCCGGGGCGAGCTTGTGCCCCCCGACCCGCATATCGGCCTGATCGTTGCAGTCGTCGCCGGGATCCTCGGATCGCTGCTGGGAGCCTTCGTCAACTACGGACTATCCCTGCGACTCGGCAGGCCCTTCCTTTACCGGTACGGGCGCTACTTCTTTCTCCCCCATGCGGCGTTGGAGCGAGCAGAGGAGGTCTTCCGCCGGCACGGCGAGATCACGACTTTCGTGTGCCGGCTCATCCCTGCCGTCAGACAGCTCATCTCCATCCCCGCGGGTCTGTCCCGGATGCGGTTCGGCAGGTTCGCCCTGTTCACTGGCCTCGGCGCCGGAATATGGGTCGTCATTCTGAGCCTCGCCGGGTACGCGATGGGGCAGGAAACCCGGGAGATGACCTACGCGGAGCTGATTCCCGCCGGAGAGGCACTCGTGGGAGACAACCTTCTCTGGATCTTCCTCGGCATTGCCCTGATCCTCGCCGTATACATCTGGCTGCACCGTCGTATCATGCACGGCAGTCCGCATTGACTGCGTGGCTGCGCTGCCCCTAGTTTCTCGTGCCTCATCGCACGAAGCAAGGCCGACGTCCTGGCATGCCGCCAGGCACTGGACCTCGGATGCAGGATGCTCTAATACACTGTAAGTTGTTTTACTAACTATAGTTATGGTACACCGGGTCAGTTCCCGGGGCACGGAAAGGTTCTTCAGTCACATGGCAAAATCGATGGCCCGCGAGAAGCGGACCCAAGGCATCGATACCGAAGATCACATTACGGAGAGAGCACTCGAGGCAGCAGCGTGGGCCCAGCGGCACCGCCGGGTGGTCATGGCCGGTGGCATCGCCCTCGTGGCCGTCGTCGCCGCCGCATTCTACTACCAGGACTACCGCCAGAAACTGGTGGAGCGGGGGTCTGTCCGTTTGCAGGAAATACAGATCGCCTCCCAGTCAGCGGACATGGAGACGATTCGCTCCGAATTGCGTCTCTTCATCGACCAGTTTTCGGGAACCGCATATGCCAACCAGGCCCGCGTGGTGCTAGCAGACCTCGAACTCCGGCGGGACAGTCTCGGGGCCGCTATCCGTGTCCTCGAGCCGCTCGCGGACCGAGGCGGTGACGATCCTCTTTCTTTCAGCGCCATCGGCATGATCGCCGCTGCCTACGATCAGGGCGGCGACGCTGATCGGGCTCTGGACTGGTACGAGCGTCTGGAGAACGAGGCCCTGTTCGACTATCAGCGCCACGACGCGATGGCGGAGCAGGCGCGCCTGCACACCATCTCGGGACGCTATGACGAAGCGATCTCGCTGTATGAGCGGCTCGTGGAGGAGGCGGAGGAGGATCCCGCCGGCCAGGATGTCTACGCGGTTCGCCTCGGTGAAGTCCGCACCTTGAGCCAGTTCGGTGTCGCGCCGCCCGTTGTACTTCCGACGACAGATAACCAGGCGGCTGACGCGGAACCTGCCACCGAGCAGTCTGAGGCAGGAGAGGTAGACCCGGCAACGGCAGGAGAGGCAGGCATAGACGAGGGATCGGACCAGTAGAAGGGTCCCCTTGTCAACCTGCCGGAGGTTCAGGGAACCGTCGAAGTTCGAAGCCGGACTAGAGGTATAGGCCGTCCCCCTGAGGTTTATAGTGATGGCGCATAATATACATTATGTAAACTAGCGCTATCCTCTCTCCTGTCTCCCGTTCCCTCCGCGCTATTCCTTCCCCGGGGTACTGCAAGCAATCTGCTAAAGGCGTCCGAAGAGCGACAAGAACCGCAGGGTCCAAACTCGCCATACGGCTTCCCGAACGATGGCGCGGGACATTTTGCTCTCTCCATCCATCCGATCCACGAAGACGATTGGAACCTCTCCCAGCCGGAAGCCCTTCTTCCAGGCCCGGAAGTCCATTTCGATCTGGAATGCGTAGCCCGTGGAGCCGACCTTGCTGAAGTCGATCGCCTCGAGGACCTCGCGCCGGAAGCACTTGAATCCGGCGGTGGCATCCGACAGAGGGAGGCCGGTTATCACCCGTGCGTATTTGTTGGCGAACCACGAGAGGAGAAGCCGTGACATCGGCCAGTTGATCACGTTCACCCCGGTCACGTAGCGGGATCCGATCACGAGATCATAGTCCCCCTCGACCGCCGCAAGCAGATCCGTCAGGTATTTCGGATCGTGCGAATGATCCGAATCCATCTCGAGAACGTAGTCGTATCCCCGCTCCAGGCCCCACGTGAACCCACGCAGGTAGGCACTTCCCAGGCCCTGCTTCCCCTCGCGGTGGATGACGCTCACCCGGTCGCTTTCCTCCGCCAGCCGGTCGGCGATCTCACCCGTACCGTCCGGTGACCCGTCGTCCACCACAAGCACGTCAATACGCGAATCACAATCGAGAACGACTGGCACGATCGTGAGCAGGTTCGGGGCTTCGTTGTACGTGGGCATGACCACCAGCGCCCTACCCTTCCCCACGGCGTCAACGGACGAAACGCATCGCTGTTCGTTCAAGCATCCCGCTCCTGTATCGCATTCTTTGCCGGCCAGGCCAGTACGAGCGCCAGCGCTCCCAGCTCGGCTCCGACCAGCCATAGCCTCGCCAGGATCGCGACCGCAGCCGCGACGCCGACCGGCATCTCACTCAGCTCGGTCAGCAGGCCCGTCATGGCGCCCTCCCTGACCACGAGTCCCCCCGGCGCGATCAGCGCCATGTAACCGACCACGTAGCTGGCCGCAAACACACCTGTAAGCGCATGCAACTGCTTCACTTCCCACGCTACTCCAACGCCTCGCAGGAGGAGCAGCAAGCCCACTCCGTACACCAGCCAGGCGATCAGCATGCCACCCGCAGCGAGAACGACGTCCTTTGCCCCCAGATCGACGACCACCGCATCCTCCCCCATCAAACCACCCAACCGCCGAGCCATCCACCGGATAACGACGGGGTTCAGGCCGACGACGAGCGTGACCGCGAGTGTGACCGCGGCGGGCAACCAGCTTCCACCGGCCGCCACCCAATGCACACCGACGGTGGCAGCCGCCACGGCAGCTCCGGTAACCAGCGAGATGATCTGGAAAGCCACCGCGGACACGAGCGCTGCCGCCCCCGAATCGCCACGGCCCTTCATGTATACTGTCAGGCCGCCGAGTTGCCATACCTTCCCGGGAATGTAGCGACCGAAGTTGGTGATCACCCAGATCCGCACGCACTCCCACCGCGAAGCCGAGCCGCCGGTTCGACGGAACAGACCCGCCCATACGCTGCCCATCAGCATGAGGTCGCCCACGGCCACGAGCCATGCGGCCACGAGCCACGCGGGCCTCACGGACCATGGGAAATTTCTTGTTGCTGCGAGGATCTCGTCGAGCGACGTCCACTGCCGAAGGAGTAGAACGACGACGAAGGCCAGGGCCACCGTCAGAAAGAGAACCGCGAGGAGTCTGCGCGGCCGTCGCCCCTCGGCCATCACGAGGCCTCCCGCACATCGTCCGCGCTAAGGACCCCGGAGGAGCCGCGGAAGCTCCCGAGCGACACCAGGAGGATCCACACCACGACCACCGTCGCCGTCACACCTGACACGGCGAAACCGAGAGTGAACTCCGCGCTAGAGTACCGCAACGAGACCTCATGAGCCCCGGCGGGGACGACCAGTCCCCTGAACGCGATGTTCGTCCTCACGACATCGACTCTCTCTCCGTCGACCCGGGCTTCCCAGGCCGGGTAGTATACCTCGCTCAGAAACAGCAGGCCGCCGCGCGTTGCCTCGACGTCCAGGACAATCTCGTTCGGAGTGTAGCTTCGGATCCGGGCCATCCCCTCTCCCGCCGCCGGAGCCACATCACTCTCCACCACGGCCAGGTCCAGCGGATCCGCGGCCAGCACCCGGCGCAGGGCCTCTGCCGTGTCCGCGATCGCCTCGACTCTCCGCGGGAAGAAGGCGTGCGGCACGTCGGAGAGTACACGGTATGCGGACCCGCGCGGGCCTTCCACCTCCAGGGCCAACGCGTCGGCCGTTAAACCGGTCCCTGCCACAACAAATCCCACGTCCAGCAGCCCCAGGGCGGCCCTGGAGCCCACGTTCTGCAAGCCGAGCCCGCCCGTGAAGCGCTCGTACCACTCGAGCCGGAATTTCTGGATCCCGGTAACAGACGGGATTCTGTGCACACTCAACTCACTCGGGCCGTAGCCGGTGAGGCCCGGAAGCGGGAACGCACGCTCTCCCGGTTGCAGCTCGGATTGGAGGTGCTCGATCACCGGGTCAGACGGGAATACAGCTTCCGGATCCACGGTCCGAAGATATCGATCGTTCACACGCCAGCCGTCAGCGATGAGCACAAGCAGAAGAAACGCAACGGACCACTCCGCCAGCCTGCGCCGGGAAACGGCCCACGCGAGGCCCAGTCCTCCACCGACACCGACGAGGACGAACCAACCGTTGCTGCGCAAGGCGTCCGCCGGGCTGACTGCCGCCGTACGAGTCCAATCCACCGGATACCAGGCCGTTCGCACCCACCTCAGCAGACCTTCTGGTGCAAAAGCCGCCGCGAGCGCTAGGAGAAGAACGGGCCCGGCCAGTCCGGCGATCCAACCCAGGGCCACTTCCCGCGTTCCGCGCCTGGCGTCGAGGACGTGCTGCCACCCCAGCCCGGCCAGCAGCGCGACCGTGAGGGCAGCGGGTCCGAGCATCATCGACGGCGCCCGAAACTGCTTCACGAACGGCACCACGTAGTAGGCCAACCGGTGCACCGGCGTCGCGGAGCCCAACGCGAAAAGAACGCAGACCAGCATCGTGACCGCGAGGGGGACGATCCGGCTGTCCCGACGGAACCCGGTCAGGGCGATGACGGCCAGTCCGATGGGAACGGCACCCAGGTACTCCGTGTGTAACTTGAAGGGGTTACTCCCCCAGTAACTACCCAGCGAGCCGATCAGGTCAGGCAGGAAGAGCGCCGTGATCTCCTGGGGCGGAAGGGCCCAGGAAGAAGCGAAGGCGTAACCCGACTCCCCCGCTCCCCCGCGCACGGCCACATCCAGAATCTGCAATGTCGGAAGGAGCTGCACGGCTCCGACCAAACCGGCGACGAGGAAGGCGAGGGCCCACTTGGCTGCGAGAGGCAGCGCCATGGGCACACCACCCTCTGCCCGGGCGCGCTGCCCGATGCGCATCGCTGCGTACAGCGTGAGGGCGAGCGACGAGTAGTACATTAGCTGGATGTGGGGCGTAAAGATCTGCAGCGCGACGACGAGGCCGAGGCCGAGGAACCACGCGACCCGACCGGAGTCCAACCCGCGCTCGAGCATGGTGAACGCCAACGGAATCAGGACCATCGCGAACATCCGGCCGTCATGCCCACCGTACAGAGTGGATACGACGAATCCGGTAGACATGAACGCGAGGCCCGATACAGCCGCCGGCACTCGATCCATCCCTATCGACCGGCCGGCCAGGTAAGCAAACACGGCGGAAAGGAACGTGTGCAACACGAACGTCCACCCGATAGCCCGCGTCAGAGGCATGACCAGATAAAGCAGGCTGGTCGGGTAGAACACGGGGCCCGGCAGGATCGCCAGATACGGCTGTCCGCCGTAGACAAACGGATTCCAGAACGGGAACCCGCGACCGGAATAGATCTCGTCGACACCGAATGATCGGAGCTGGAAGCCCTCGTTCACCATGTCGTCCCCATACAGCATCAGGCTGCCGTCGAGGATGAACTCACGGTAGAAGATCACGACGAGCACGGCCGCCAGTCCGGCGAACGCCCAACCGAAGCGAGCGGAGACTCCCGGACCTTTCATGCTGTCCCGTCCGCCTCAACGGTCCCGGGCCTCGCCGGTCTCTCGAGGCAGAAGAACCACTGCGGCGATCCGACTCTCAGGAGGCTGTGGCGCGCTCCTGGCGGGATCTTCCGGATACCGCCCCACACGGCCGCCCATGGATCTCCCCAGGTCGACTGGATGAGATCATCGATCGCGCTCTCGGTAACGTCCTCCACTATGAAACCGGCCGCCCGCATGAGTCTGGTCAGAGGCCTGTATGTGAGAAACCGGATGTCGTCGTACGACCGACCCTTGCGCGACATGCGAAGGTAGGCGGATGCGCTCGCCCTCGGAAGCCAACTGAGAAACGGGAGCCTGTAGTGCGGCTCCATGATCGCCAAGCGGCTCCCGGCGGTCACGTACGCCCGTCCCCCTGGCCGGAGGATCCGGTACGTCTCCTCGAACAGCAATCCAGGATCGCGGACATGCTCGTAAAGGTGATTCAGCATCGCGAAATCAATGCTCTCGGAGGCGAGAGGAAGCCGAAGCACATCACCCCGAACCATGCGCTCTCGTTCGGCAATGAACGATCCGTCTATCTCTATCCCAAATATTCGGTTGCCAGATATTACCTCAAGTACTTTACGAACGATACCGGTACCCGCACCAAGGTCGACGACCCTGGCCTCTCCGGTGAGGTAGGGCGCGCAGAGATGTGCGATGACCTTCGCCTTCCGAGTTCGGCTCGCGCGGTACTCGTCACTTGCCGTGAACCGCTCATAGCGATCACGGTAGACGCTCACAGCGCGCCTCCCGTGCGGACCGATACACATTCTCTGTCTCGGCCAGGATTCGCTCCCACGAGAAGCGGGCCTCAGCCTCCATTCGCCCATGGATCGCGACTCGGCGCGCTTCCTCCGGCCGGGACGCCACATCGAACAGCTTCCGGGCCAGGACCTCTGCGTCTCCGGGATCCGCCAGCCATCCGGTCACGCCGTCGACCACGATATCCGTGATCCCTCCCGCCGCGGATGCCACGACCGGGCGCTCGTAGCGCAGCGCCTCCAGGAGCACGACACCCAACCCTTCCGTGTCGCCACGGGCATCAACCACGGCGGGAAGAACGAAGATATCGCACGACGCGTACTCACAGGCGAGGCGCTCTTCGTCCACGAAGCCCGCGAAGTGCACGTATTCGCTCACGTTCTCAAGCGCCGCCGTCTGGCGAATGCTGTCCTCCCGGTGTCCGGTTCCGACGATGACGAGCTCGGCGTCCCTGAGGTGTCGCAGCCGGGCCAGCGCACGCACCAGGACCTCCACTCCCTTTCGCTCTACCAGACGACCCACGAACAAGAGACGCAGCGGCGCGTCCGGGTCGGAGAGCGCTGCCCTCGGCACTGCCGTGAGGGTTTCCGAGAGAGCGGCGGCATACGGTATGATGGAGACCGGTCGGTCCTCGATCTCCCGCACCGCCCGAGCCGTCGAGCTGGAGATGGCGGTCACCGCATCGGCCGAGCGAATCGTCCATGCCAGGAACGGCCGGAGCCACGGCATCCTCCGGACCACCCAGTTCACCTCGACGCTATAGTAGCTGCACACCATCGCCGTGTGGTCCCCGGCTCCCCGCCGCATCGCGGCGCCGATCAGGGCATGCGGCATCGGCCAGTGAACGTGAACCACATCGGGCCGCTCGCTGCCCAGGAAGGTCGCGGCGATGCACCCACCCATCAGGTACGCGGGAACGAGAAGTGCCGCTGCGGGTCGGCTGCGGATGCGATCCGGAACCGTCTGATCGTGCGTCAGCGTCTCGAGAATGCTCGGGGCATAGCGGAAGCGGTAGACGGGAATCTCCGATGGCTCATTCCGCGGTCCGCCCCGATACGCAGGCGCGAGCACGCTCGCGTCAATGCCGGCCTCGCGCTGCCGTCGGACGAGCTCCACCAGCCACGGCGTGATGGAGTCGGAGGCGGTCCGAGGAAAGGCGGTCGCAACGTGCACGACCCTCATTGAGGCACCGGTGCGGCAGCCGTGCGCGACACGGGGAGCATTCGCAGAAGAGCGGTTCCCTCCTCCCCACCGATCAAGTTCACGACCTCGAACCGGTCCAGGTTCTCCGCTATCGCCGGCACCAGGTACATCCGGGTCGTCGCGCTGAGACGATCGACGAGCACGTAGTCGGCACCCATTTCCTCGAGTCCCCCGATCACGACGTCAGCATCCCGGGAATATCTGTACAGATCGCCCTGTCGCCGGGAAAACAGGAAGAAGGTGGCCGGGCTCCGATTGGCAATCACCGAACGTGGCGGCGTGTTCGCGGCAGCCCAACGGGCCATCGCGTAGAACTCGGCGTACTGTGGCCGGTCGCACGGCTCACCGCCACGGTACGCGACCTGGCACGCGACTCGGCCAGGGATCAGGGCTCCCGAGGTGACCAGGGCCACGGTCGTGAGACCGCCGTAGAGAATGGCGATGAAAGCGTAGCCCGCCCGCGCTCCCAGCCGCTCCACGAGGGCCAGGGAGCCTGTTACGCCAAACACGATCAGCAGGGAGAGGACGGGAATCAGGAACCGGCGATCCGTCCACACCGGCGGCCACACGAGGATGAGTCCGATGTAGAGTGCGAGCAGCACGTGCGAGAGCGTAAGGCGGTCGACCGCCGACCGAAGCCAGCCCGTCAGCGCGAGAGCGCTGAGGAGGATGCCGGACGCCGCCGTCACAAACACCGTTCCCGGGCGCAGGGTCGGAAGCCCGAACGATCCGGGGAATTCCGAACTCACGTAGCGCCACAAGTTCTGTGCGGCCCGTACAGGGAAGTCAGCGATGCGCACCGTGCCGGCGGCTGGCACATACGGGTTTTCCTGTATCAGCTGCTGCAGATAGCCGGGCTGCGATGGTTGCGCCAGATGCTGGTAGACCGCCCAGCCGACCACGCACGTGGCCGCTACGAGTAGAGCCGCGACGCTCGCCCGCCGGTCCTTCGACAGCAGGGTCCACACGACAAGGGCGAGCAGCACCGACAGCCCTGCCGTACGGGTGACGAACGCCCCGGCAGCCGCTGCGAGAGCCAGTACTCCCACTCGGCGGTCATCCAGCGTAGCCACGACCACGGCCAGCAGGAGAAATGTGAAGGACGCCTCGGTCAGGACCCTGTGTGAGAAGTCCAGCAGGACGGGAGTGACCGCAAACAGACCCGCCGCGACGAGGGAAGCCCGGCGATCGACGAACGACCGTGCGATCCGGTACGTGAGCCACACGGCTCCCGCGGTGAATGCGAGGGAAATCGCCTTGAATAGCTGCAGGCCGCCGAACCAGCCGGCGACAGCCAGGATCAGTGGGTAGCCCGGGGGAAACTTCGCGTGCAGAGGGGAGCCGGGCAGTTGTATGTCCCGGAACCCCGTCAGGGTTCGGAGAGACTCGCCCAGGACCATGTAGTGCCCAGCATCCGCCCCGGGAAAAAGCGTCGATTCGAACACCAGCACGGCCAGCGAAATATGAACGGCTACCAGCGCCAGGATTCCGTAGTCCCATCCGCCACCGTGCCCCTCGAGGGCAGCCGGCCCGGAGTCTGTCGACGCCGAATCGCTGCCCGGACCCGTACTACGCCGGGTCACCTTCCAATCTCTCGGCGGAGATCCTCGACCTCGGCCCTTAGTCCCGCGATAAGCTCCGCCAGCAGGCCAGCCACGAACAGCAGACCGCCGAGGAGCACGAGAAAGACGACGAGGGTTAGAAGTGGACGAAATCCGGTATCGAGAACGAAGCGCAGGAAGAGTGCTGCCAGACCCACCAGCACGCCGAGACCCATCATGACAATTCCCGTGAGGCCAAAGAAGAGCATGGGTTTTCGGCTGAACACGAGCTGGAACCAGACGGAAACCAGGTCGAGCAACCCCACCACCACCCTGCCCTGCCCAGTGTACTTCGATTCGCCACGTCTGCGGGGGAGAAGACGGATATCGATTTCGCCGATGCGGAAGCCCCGGTCGTGGGCGAGCACGACGAGGTATCGATGCCAGTCCTCTCGAAGGTGAATCTCGTCAACAACCTCACGCCTGAACGCCTTCATTGAGTTCAGGTCCCCCACGGGCACGCGAAAGATCGCGCGCGAAAGGCCGTTGTAGATCCCGGACACCAGTCGCTTTGGATAATCTCCGATCTTCCGGCCCGCCACGACGTCAAACCCCTCGTCCAGTGAATCGAGGAACCTCGGGATCTCGTCCGTCGAGTGCTGCAGATCTGCATCGAACAGCACGAAGCGCGGAGCGTCGCTGGCCCTCGCGGCCGTCACCAGGGCCGCCGTCTTCCCCCTGTTGGTCCTGTGGCGCAGCAAAGTCGTCTGCACCTCAACACCGGCGGCCCTGGCGGCCTCTGTCGCCCGCTCGAAGGTGCCGTCGGTCGAACCGTCGTCGACGAGCACGATTTCCCCGTCCAGCCCGGAGCGGTCGAATGTCCCGGCCAGCTCCAGGAACAGGTCGGGCATGTTCTCCGCCTCGTTGAAGGCGGGAATGATCACTGCGAAGCGTCTGGAGGCCGGAGGAAGTGGGTCGGCTGATGGAAGGTCCGATTCGCTCATACGCGCTTGCGCATCCGGGCAGAGAGAATTCCGAGCTGATCACGGTACTTGGCCACCGTGCGCCGCGCGATCTGTACACCTTCTGCCTTGAGCACGTCGACGATCGCCTGGTCCGTGAGGGGTTTCTTCGAATCTTCGTCCATTACGAGCTTCTGGATCCGTGCGCGGATCCCCCTGGCGGACACATCTTCGCCGTAGTCTGTCGACAACCCGGACGAGAAGAAGAACTTCAGAGGCAGGACTCCACGGGGTGTCTGGACGAACTTGTCGTTGGTCACGCGGGACACCGTCGACTCGTGCATGTCGATGTGCTCCGCGACCTCACGCAGCGTCAGCGGCCGCAGATACTCCACGCCCTTCTCCAAGAACTCACGCTGGCGATCGATGATGAAGGCCATGACCTTGAGCATCGTCTGTCGTCTCTGCTCGATAGCCTGGATCATCCACTGGGCGCTGTTGAGCTTCTTCTGGATGAACGCCTTGTTCTCGCCCTGAAACTGGTTCCGGTTCTGCGCGACTTCCCTGTAGGAGCGGGACAGCTTCAGACGAGGCAACGAAGAGTCGTTGTGAAACACGAAGTACTCGCCATCCACGTACTCCATGACGAGGTCCGGGATGATGTAATTCTCGCTCATGTCAGCGTACTTCAGGCCAGGCTTGGGGTCCAACTTGGCGATCGAATCCGCCGCGCTCTGCACATCCCGGGGCGAGATCCCGTGCTCCTTCGAGAGTTCGCTCCACCTGTGATTGACGAGTTGATCGAAGTGGTCGTGGATGATACGGAAAGCGAGCGTGTCGTCTTCACCCCGATCGCGCAGCTGAATCAGCAGGGTCTCCCTGAGGTCCCGGGCCCCGACGCCGGAGGGATAGAAGCCCTGGACAACCTCCAGCACGGCCTCCGCCTCCTCTAGCGTGAACGGCTCCATCTCCGACCACAGCTCGGGCTCGCTCTCAGCCAGCCACGTGTTCGCCGATTCGACGACTTCCTCGAGGCTGCAGGCGAGGAAGCCCTCTCGGTCAACGTTGCCGATGATCTCCTCTCCCAGAGCCAGATCTCTGGGCCCGAGCTTCAGCAGGTGCAGTTGTTCCCGCAGGTGCTCCCACAGATCCGGCGGTGAGTCCGGCGTGGGCATGTAGTGCTCTTTGTCTTCATACTGGCTACGGCGCCCGCCCGCGTCGAAACCGTTGAGAAGGATCTCTTCCCAGTCGATCTCGTCTTCGTCCTCCTCTTCTTCCGCCTTCTCCTCCACGTCCTCGTCCTCGGAGGTTTCGGAGAATTCGAGAAATGGATTGACCAGGACTTCCAGCTTGAGGTGCGCCTGCAGGTCGAGGAGGGGCATATACAACAGATCCATCGCCTGATAGAGCCGAGGATTGATCTTCAGCTCCTGCCGCATTCCAAGGCTTTGCGAGAGCCCAAGCCTGAACTTGGCCATGTTCTACCTGGCGACTCCGTTCAATTCCGGTTCGGCGGCCCGCAGGCCGTGCTAGACATAAGATAGCGACGTGAGATCGGACGGCACACCCCTTGCATAGGGACGTGCCGCGCGACCGGTCCGCCGTGGAGAAGCTGGTCCCTCAGCGACCCGCTAGAGCTCGAAGTCGAGCCCCAGATACATCTTGCGTGCTTCAGCGTCTTCGACCAGGGTCTGTGCAGGTCCCTCGATGTGGATTCGCCCGTTGAACATCAGGTAAGCGCGGTCGGTGATCGACAGTGTTTCTCGCACGTTGTGGTCCGTGATCAGAACCCCGAGCCCACGCTCGCGTAGCTCCGCCACGATCCGCTGAATGTCGTCCACGGCTATCGGATCGACACCGGCGAAGGGTTCGTCCAGCAGCATGAACTTGGGCCGAGTCACCAGGGCGCGCGTGATCTCGAGCCTGCGTCGCTCTCCCCCGGACAGCGAGTCGGCCTTGCTCTTTCTGAGGTGGCCTATCGACAACTCCCCGAGAAGCTCGTCCAGCCGCCGATTGCGCTCAGCACGCGTCATGTCGAGCGTCTGCAGGATCGCCATCACGTTCTGCTCCACCGTCATTCGACGGAATATCGAGGGCTCCTGCGAAAGGTAGCCGATCCCGGCCCGCGCTCTTCGATACATCGGAATTCGGGTCAACTCCTGCTCGTCCAGGTAGACCCGGCCCGCATTGGCGCCCAGGAGTCCGACAATCATATAGAACGTGGTGGTCTTCCCCGCCCCGTTGGGTCCGAGGAGGCCCACGATCTCTCCCTGGCGAACCTCGAGGTCCACCCCGTCCACCACTCGCCGCTTCCCGAAAGTCTTCACCAGACCCTCGGCCCGAAGGACACTCTGTCCGCTCACCTGTCCCCTCCTTCCGCCGCAGGCTCGAGGTATATTCCTATGGCATCTCTCGCGATGACCTCGGCCGGCTCGCCCTCCCTGAACAGGACCTCGATCCAGTTTCCAAGCAGATAGTTGCGCGACGGTGCTTCCGATCGCGACGGGTCCCTTACGGAGGCGTAAAACGAACGTGCGTTGCCAAGTGCTGTCAGGCGCTCCGGAGTGGGGGACACCTCGGAGGGAGGCAACAGCGAATCACCCGGAGCGGCCGTGAAGAAGGCCCGGATGGTGTCTCCGGTCAGCCAGTTGGAGCCCGGGTCGAGGCCCCGCTCCGCCTCTACCAGCGGGCCCCCATCCAGGTACGGTGCCGTCTCGGCCGAGGCGGCCTGTCCAACCGACGCGATGGAATCCAGCCGACCGGCGGTGAGAGAGAACTCGATCGAGTCGCCCGCGAGCTGGAAGGTGCCTGACGCCGCGATCGACCGTCCATCTCCGAAGGCCCAAAGCCGCTCGACTTCCCCGCCGATGATCTCGGCCGTCACGATGTCCGACTGCAGCTCGAAGTCCTGTCCCGTGGCCCTGGCATCCCCTAACGCGCGGACCTCGCGTAGCTCGTCCTCTGCGAATCCGACGAGCACGCTGTCGCCGGTCAGCTCGAACCCCTCGCCCCGAATCACCGGGCGGCCATACAGCACGCCGAGTCCGTTGGAATCAAACCGCACGCTTTCAGCCGTCGCATCCAGATCGGATCTGTGGATCTCGACGTTTCCTCGGGCGAAGGCCCTCTCTTCCCCCTGGAACTCGGCCACGTCCGAGTCGACGAGGAACGGCTCGCTGCCCGGCCCACCGGTCGGAAGCGTCATGTGCGGTCGACCCGTAGCCACGGTACGGCTGCCCCGAAAAGGAGTGCGAAGAAACTCCACCCGAGGCCCCTCGAGCGTGGCGCCCGTTTCCAGCCGCTCGAGCCTCACGTCCCCCTCGGCAATGACCCGGTCTGCCACTGCGTAGTAAGTCACGCGTTCGGCGTCTAGGACGCGCGTCGTGTCCCGGTAGCGTACGGATCCCACCATGAGGGCTTCTGCAAGATGCTCGAGATGGACGGCGCTGTCCCCCGTCATCGTGGCGTCGCCGCACCGGCCGATCACCAGACCTCCACCCAGGTGCATCGCGTACCGGCCCTCGGCGCCCGGAATGGCCAGCATATTGCTTCGCGGTTCCGCGTCCGAGCCGGCCTCCGCCATGACGATGACACGAAGCTGACAGCTTGGCGTGCCCTGGGCGTTCGACGAGTTGGGGCAGACGACCAGGAGAGTCGAAAGGCCCACCGCACGGAGGCAGCTCCGGCGAGTCAACAGCACCGCTGCAGGGGAACCGTTCATCATCGCGGCGCGTCGCCTCGAACCGCGCTCGCGTCGCCCTCCGAGACGAAGCTCGGGTTCAGGCTCTGGACGTTCTCGAGCTGAGCATCGCTGACGAAACTATCGCCCCGCATCTCGAGGCCGGGGCGATACAGCACGAACGCCGTGTCACCATACAGTGAGTCAGGGGACGCGAGGTAGCGCAGACGCTCCGTCACCAGACGCTTGGCTCCGACGGCCGCCGTGACCTCGACTGAGCCCCTCACCTCCACGTCGCCCGTCTCGAAGTCGTACGCACCTTCCCGGCCCGTCAGAACGCCTTGTTCGGTGCCCGTCTCCCCAAAGAACGTGAGGACCAGATCGCGCAACTCGAGCCGACCTTCCTCCTGGAAGCTGAAGGCGGTGTCCGCCACGAGCACCCCGCGTCGCACCCCATCGCGCGTGAGGTTCATCTCCACGCCAACCAGCACCTGATCGGCCTCACGACCCAGAAGGGTCTCCGAGGCAAGTTCCCGTTCTTTTTCCTCACGGCATCCGGTCAGAGCCGGCACGGTCAGGAGTAGAAGCGCCAGGACGACGGAAGGCTGCCCCCTCACGCCAGTCTCGCCTTCAGCAGATCATGCAGGTGGAGCATGCCCAGCAAGCGGTGTTCCGGGTCGACCACGGGCATGGCCATGATGCCGTGCTCCTGCATGCGCGCCAACGCGTCGGTCGCCATCGCCTCCGGCTCGATCGTCTTTGGACTGGTGTTCATGGCCCTGTCCACGAGATGACCCAGGAAATCGGGATGGGCGTCGGCGTACCGGGTGAGATCCCCCGCCGTGATGACGCCGACCACGCGTAAGTCGGCGTTCACGATCGGAACGGTACCCTGTCTGTGCGCGATCTCGTGCATCGCAGCCGCCAGATCGCGATTGGGCTCCAGGCGCGGCACCCTGTCCTCATCCGTGATCATGACGTCACGCACCGTCCAGGTCAGGCGTCGTCCCAGGTCGCCTCCCGGGTGCAACCGCGCAAAGTCCTCAGGCCCGAACCCACGGAACTCGGACAGAGCCATGGCGAGAGCATCTCCCATCGCCAGAGTGGCGGTGGTGCTCGCGGTGGGCGCAAGGTCGTGTGGGCACGCCTCAATCTCGACACTGACATCGAGCACGAGGTCCGCACGACGGGCCAGGCTCGACCCGGATTCAGATGTCAGAGCGACGACTGGAATTCCCAATCTGCCGATTACCGGCATCAGGCTCTCGAGCTCTTCGGATTCACCGCTCTTGGAAATGGCCAGGACGAGGTCTCCAGCAACGAGCACCCCCACATCTCCGTGGGCTGCTTCGACGGGATGGAGGAAGATGGCCGGCGTACCAGTGGAAGAAAATGTGGATGCGAGCTTCCGGGCCACGTTCCCTGATTTTCCGATCCCCGTAACGACGACGCGGCCGGTGATGGAGTCGATCAGGCGAACCGCCTCGGCGAACGTAGCGTCCAGGCGCTCCGCGAGTGAAGCCACGCTCTCACTCTCGATGCGAAGCACCTCCCTCCCCCGCTCGACGATCCGCGAATCAGCGTCCAGGCCGGTGGTTCTGTCAGTCACGCGTCTCCGCCCTCCAATGCTCGACGCACTCCGCGACGTACTCCTCCACCAGGGCGGTCCATTCGCCTCTCGCCGCCAGCAGGGCCTCGATGAACTCGCGCACCGCTCCGTCGCCTCCTGTCTGCTTCCCGATCCATGCCGCGGCCTCCTTGACCTCGGACACGGCGTTTGCCACTGCAGCAGGTAGGCCTACCTCCCGGAGAACCGGAAGATCCGCAAGATCGTCGCCGAGGAAAGCCGCCTCTAGCCACGAGGCACCCGCCCTCTGAAGCACACCTTCAACAGCCTCGAGCTTCCCAAACGCTGTCACCTGATGCACCTCCTCGATCCCCAGCTCTTCGGCACGTCGCTTCACTGATCCGGAGAGCTTGCCGGATACGATCGCGATACCCAGGCCGGCTCGTCGGAGCATGTGGATTGCCAACCCGTCGTGCACGTGGAAGCGCCGGCCCTCCAATTCGCCGACCACTCCTTCGCTCACATAGAGTCCCCCATCCGTCAACACGCCGTCTGCGTCAAGCAGAACCAGGCGTATCCTCCGGGCAACCTCCGCGGGGATGTCCATCATTCGGCAGCTCGAGATGTGCGTGGCTGTGCCTCGCGAATAGCCAACAGGCTCTCGATCAGGGGCTCCAGTTCGTCAAGGGGCAGCATGTTGGCGCCGTCCGACGGCGCTTGAGCCGGATCTGGATGCGTCTCAACGAAGACCCCGTCGGCTCCGGCGGCGACGGCGGCGCGGGCCAGGATCCCGATCATCTCGGGCTCGCCGCCGCTCGCGGCGCCACCCGCAGCGCCACCCGGAATCTGGACCGAGTGCGTGGCGTCAAAAAGGACCGGGCACCCGCAGAGGTCTCTCATGATGCTGAAGCTGCGCATGTCCACGATCCAGCGCCCATAGCCGAACGCCGTGCCTCGCTCGGTCACGACCACACCGCCCGCTCCCGCCCTGCGCACCTTCTCCACCGGGTGAAGCATGTCCTCCGGGGCCAGCCACTGCCCCTTCTTCACGTTCACGGGCAGACCCGTGCGACCCGCGGCCGTGAGGAGATCGGTCTGCCTGCAAAGGAACGCCGGGATCTGGAGGGCGTCGACTCCGTCCGCGAGGACGGATGCCTGGGCCGCCTCATGGATGTCCGTCAACACGGGCAGTCCGGTCTCGTCGCGTACGGCACGAAGCCGCTCGAGACCCAGCACCAGCCCCGGGCCCCTCGGGGACGAAACGCTGGTCCGGTTCGCCTTGTCGAACGAGGCCTTGAAGACTGCCGATATGCCCAGACGCTCCGCGACCTCACGAACCCGTTTCGCCACCGCCACGTTCAGGTCATCTTCCTCGAGCAAGCACGGCCCCGCGATGAGGAGGAAACCGTCGTCCGCATCAAGGATGCTCATTGCCTCACCGCCGTCTCCCAGTGCACCCCGTTACTGACAGGGTCAGGCTCTTCCGAGACGCGGGCAGCTCGGCGCACCCGAGCTGCGGCTATGAGGGCAGCGAACAGCGGATGGGCACGCGTCGGTCGAGACTTCAGCTCCGGGTGGAACTGCGTGGCGACGAAGAAAAGGTGGTCGGGAAGCTCAATGATCTCCACGAGACCACCGTCCGGGGACAATCCGCTGAATCGCATCCCGGCCTCGAAAAGGGCTTCGCGATACTCGTTGTTGACCTCGTAGCGGTGGCGGTGCCGCTCCGAGATATCGGACTCGCCATAAATTTCCCGGACCCGGCTTCCGTCTACGAGGTGGGCCGGATAGGCGCCGAGGCGCATCGTTCCGCCCTTCATCGTGACCTTCAGCTGGGAATCGAGAAGCGAGATTACGGGATGCGGCGTGTCCGGCTGGAACTCCGACGAATCGGCCCCTTCCAGACCACACATGTTCCTCGCGACCTCGATGATCGCGCACTGCAACCCGAGACAAATACCTAGGAACGGCACCCCCTCCTCACGCAGGTACCGCACGGTATCCACCATGCCCTCCACACCTCGATGGCCAAAACCACCCGGTATCAGCAGTGCATCATACGGTTTCAGCACCTCCGTTCCCTGCTCATCGATCGCCTCGGACGAGAGCCAGTCGATCCGCACGCCCGTGTCATTCGAGATCCCTCCGTGGATCAAGGCCTCGTGAATGGACTTGTAGGAATCGATGAGCGACGTGTACTTCCCGACAACGGCCACCCGCACGTCGCCCGATCCGGGATGCTTGATCCGCTCGACCATCGACTCCCAGACCGTCAGGTCCGGCTCTGGAGTCTCCAGGTCGAGGTGGTCCACGATCCGCTCATCCAGCAGCTGCTCTCTGAACCGCAGCGGAACTTCGTAGATCGTGTCCATGTCGCGACTCTCGATCACATCATCAATATCCACGTTGCAGAACCGGGCCACCTTCCGCCGCACTTCCTCGGTGAGCGGCCATTCCGTCCGGCACACGAGGATGTCCGGCTGCAGTCCGATCTCCATGAGCTCGCGTACCGAGTGCTGTGTCGGCTTCGTCTTGAGCTCGCCCGCGGCCGCGATGTAGGGCACCAGCGTGAGGTGAATGAGCACGGTGTTCTTCCACCCAACGTCCTGCCGGAACTGTCGGATTGCTTCCAGGAAAGGCAGGGATTCAATGTCGCCTACGGTGCCACCGACTTCCGTGATCACCACGTCGTGCCCGGGAGACAGCTTCTGAATGTACGACTTGATCTCATCCGTGACGTGCGGAATTACCTGGACCGTCGCACCGAGAAAGTCGCCCCTGCGCTCCTTGGTGATGATGTTCTGGTAAATGCGGCCCGTGGTGACGTTGTTGGCCTGCGACAAGGACTCGTTGATGAACCGCTCGTAATGGCCCAGGTCGAGGTCCGTTTCCGCGCCATCATCCGTGACGTACACCTCGCCATGCTGGAACGGCGACATGGTGCCGGGATCGACGTTGATGTACGGGTCAAATTTCTGGATCGTGACAATCAGCCCGCGCTCGACGAGTAGTCGACCGATCGACGCCGCCGCGATCCCCTTGCCCAGGGAGGACACGACGCCTCCCGTTATGAAGATGTATTTCGTATCCGTCTCTCGCGTGTCACGCATGTGCTCTCACTTTCAATTCATTCTCCGAGCGCCCGGAGGGTGCCCGCGCGCGGTTATGGGTCACCGTCACTTATTTACTTCACCGGCCACGCCTTTCCCCGGGCGAATCCACAGACCAAGTCGCCGGGCTTCCCCGAAGGCGCTGGAGCGCGCAACGCTCGAGCATGAATGGAGAAAAATCGGAATGGGGAGAGACATCGACCCACGGTCCTCGCCAGAGGGCGTTGGAGACCATCAGTGGTCGCGGGTCGAATGCGTGACGGCGGTAAATTCACGCTCCGAAAAGTAATCCGTGCCGGAACGCGATGTCAAAGGGTCGGCGCCTCACAGATCGCCGGGGAACCTGAATATCGCGTAGGCTCCCACGTCTCCTCCATCCGCCGACGGATCGACTGCCACCGCGGCCTCGAGCACCCAGAATCGAAGACCGGCGACGAGGTTTGTGTGCCATTCGGCTGACTCGCTGCCCGCCCATGCGGCGCCGGTGCCAGCCCGAGCGAACACGCCGGGCGCCCCAAGCCCCCCGGCCCGCAGGGACTCGATCGGGACCATGTATCCGATGTGGGCATACACGACACGAGGACCACGGAACTCCATCACCCCGAACGTGGGCAGCGTGGCTCGACCACCGAACCCGGTCCAGCGCTGGCCCGGCAGCTCACCCACGAGATCCGTCCTCCCGAGGAAGTAGAGGTCGACCTCGTGGGACGAGAATCCGGGTGTTTGCCAGCGCGCCCGGACCTCCCCAAGCACAAACGAGAAATCTCCGGCGACCGTCGAGTCCGCGCCCTCCAGCAGGAGCTGACCGACGAGTCGGCCCTCGTCGCCCGTTCTCCTGTCTGACGAAACCGCCAGCGTCGCGCTCCAGATCTCTCCCGCATCTATGGGCGGGTTCGTCCTCACGGAGTCGGACCCGAAGAACGTGAACTGGTCACCGGCATTCCGACTCCAGGCGTCCTCCCATGCCAGGCGAATGAGCGGCGTCCACCAGCGCTCACTGCTTCCCCGCGCTACGAACGCCACGCGGTCAGAACCATAGTAATCCCGGAAGTCGTCACCGATGAAAAGGTACGAAAGCGAGTTGGATACCCCACGCCGGATCCACCCTTCGTTCGTCCGGGTCATGCGTTCCGCCTCCAGCCCGAACTCCATCTGACCGGGGTGCCAGAATTGCCGCACCGTTCCGTCGATTTCACCCTGCCCAGACCTGTAACGCACTACCAACTCGAGCGACGGCTGCCATGCCCATGTCGGCACCCGGAACGTCACTCCCCATGGAACGGTGACAGCGTCCACTCTCTGATACGTGGGAGCCGCGAATCCGTGCAGGCCGTGAAGATCCACTGCATCCGGGAGATCCCACACCGGGTGGATTTCGTATCCTCCGGCATCCGGAAGCACGGAGTACTGGTCGGCCGGTCGCCACGTCACATCACCCTCGACGGTGGCCATGCCTGAGGCATAGTACCCCCCGCCGAGCACAACGATATCACCTGTGACGTGTGCACCCGGGCGAAGGAACAGGTCACCGTCCACTACGTAGACGTCGCCCTCGACGACACCGGCCAGGCGAACCTGAGCTTCAAGAACCAGCAGGCCTCCCGCGATTCTCCCGTCGCCCGAGAAGACCGTATCACGAGTCCAGACCTGAATCCCACCGCTCTCAAGGAAGCTCGCGAGTCGACTGTCGAGAGCGTTCCCTCGCCTCCGCTGAAACGAGACGTCCTGGGCCCGGACGGACGGTGCAACCGAGACCAGCAGTAGCGCGAAGCCGATCGCAGCTCGGTTTCGAACGCCAATTCCGATCCGGACCCTTCTTCCGCCGATCACAGGGCCTCCACCGATCCGTCCCAATGATCCCACGCGATGATCTCGGCGTCGGGTCGGCGACGAGGAAGACGCTTGAACCCATCCGGATACCCAACCGCCAGGACCGTTACTACGGGCACGTCGTGGGGTATCCCGAGCACGTCCCGGATCGCCCCTTCCCTGAATCCAGTGACCCACGCGGTCGAGAGGCTCATGTCCGCGGCGGCCAGCGCCATGGCCTCGGTGGCCGCAGCAAGATCGATCGGATGGCTCGGACGTCCGCTGCCCGCGATGTTCGAATGGACGCGCGCGCACCCCACGATCAGAGCCGGTGCGGATCGAATCAGATCTGCCTGGAATACGGCCTGGGCGAGACGGTGGCGCGTCGGGGCATCCTGGACGACGATGAGCCTCCACGGTTGATCTTCGCGCGCGGACGGTGCGTACCGGGCGCACTCGAGAATCCGCGACAGGAGCTCCGGCGGAAGTCGCCTGTCGGCGAACCGGTTCACCAGCTGGCGGTTCCGGGACAGGTTGAGGACTCGGGAGACGGCACTCACCCGAGCCTACCCCCGGGGGTGGTGTTGACGGTGTTCCTCCTGAAGGTATCTGCGGTCCACATGTGTATAGATCTGAGTCGTAGAGATGTCCGCGTGTCCCAGCATCTCCTGAACGGCAACGAGGTCGGCTCCACCCTCGAGAAGATGCGTGGCGAAGCTGTGCCGGAACGTGTGAGGCGTAACCCTCTTCCGGATGCCGGCATTGCGCACGTGCCGTCCGATGATCTTCCACGCGCCCATCCGGCTGAGAGGCCGGCCGTGCTGGTTGAGGAAAACAACCCCCTCTGACCCGCGACGATCGAGCTCCGGCCTACGCTCTCGAAGGTAGCGCTGCAGCACCCGGACCGCACGGCCTCCGAGCGGCACGATGCGGCGCCTGTCGCCCTTCCCCTGGACGGTGATCAGGCCCTCGTCCAGAGCGAGGTCCCTGACCCGCAATCCGATCAACTCCGACACCCGCAGACCGGCCCCGTACAGCGTCTCCAACATCGCCGCATCCCGCATCGCGTTCGGGCTCGCATCAGACGAAAGCGCTCCGACAGTGTCGAGTATGTGCTCGATCTCGGCATACGTGAGGACGTCCGGAAGTGACTTGCCTAACCGCGGCGCCTCCAACCGCTCGGTCGGGTCGTCACCCAGGTGTCCCTCCTCCATGAGAAAGCCGAAGTAGGTTCGCAACGCCGACCGGTGCCGGGCCACGCTGCTCGCAGCGAGCCCGCGATCACCGAGGGCCAGGAGGTACGCACGGAGGGTCTCGTACTCGACACCTTCGGGGTCGGACCCTCCCCGTTCCAGGACGAAATCGACGAGCGACGCGCAATCGGCCAGGTAGGCATCCACCGTACTGTCGGCCAGACCGCGCTCGAAACGTAGGAAATCGGCGAATTCTTCGAGGCGGAACCGCTGGCGGGTCCCTTCTTGATCCGACCTCCTCGAACCGCCCGTGCTATCCAGCGAGCTCACGGCCCCTCCGTCTCGTCGCCGTGGCGGGATCGCCACCACAACCATACGAGCGCAGCGCCGACGAGCAGGGCCACGACTCCCGCCGTGGTATTGATCGTCGTCAGGGCGCTCACGATGCGGGGAACGTTGCGCGACGCCAGAACGCCGGCAAACACGAGCACCGCGTACCATGCGGCTGATGCGATCGCCAGTGGAAGCGCCGTACGCCAGAAGCCGAGGCGGCTGATCCCGGCAAAAGCGGGCACGAGTACCCGGAACACCGGGAAGAACCTGCTGACGAGGATCGTGAGAGCTCCGTAGTCCTCGTAGAAGAGTGACATCCGCGCGAGTTGCGCCGGACGCAGCAGCCAGCGCCCCCAACGCGTCGAGAACATACCACCGCCAAACCGCCGAGCCGCCACGTATACACCCAGGGCCAGGAACAGGTTGCTCGCCCAGGCGACGACGAAGACCAGGCGGGCGTCCAGCATACCCCGGTCCGCCAGGATTCCGCCCACTACCACGACGATGTCCGAGGGGACGGGGGGGAAAAGATTCTCGACGGCCGCTCCCAGTCCGACCAGCAGGTACACCGTTTCGACCGGTATGCTGCCGACTAGGCGAAGGAAGGCCTCCATCTGCTCCTGCATGCCGGCGCCTAGCCGCCAGCGCGGATCGAGGCGTGCAGGGTGTCGATGTCGCCGATCTGATCCAGAAGAGTCACGGCCATAACGGCCAGTCCTTCGCCACGACCGATCCAACCCAAGCCTTCGTTGGTCTTGCCCTTGATGGAAATGCAGGAACGGGCTGTGTGCAGGAGCTCGGCGATGCCTTCCGCCATGCGCTCAACCCACGGTGCAATACGCGGACTCTCGGTAACAATCGTGACGTCCACATTGATCACCTGGTAGTTGCGCTCCTCGATCAACCTCACGGCAGCCGACAGTAGTCGCATCGAGTCGGCTCCCTCCCACTGGGGATCCGTGTCGGGAAAGTGGTGGCCGACATTCCCGAGCCCCGCCGCACCGAGCAATGCGTCGATCAGAGCGTGCGCAACCGCGTCTCCGTCGGAGTGACCCTTCAGACCCGGGTGCTCGGGAATCCTGACGCCGCCAAGGACGAGTGGCCGCCCGGATTCGAAGCGGTGTGAATCATAGCCGATGCCGACGCGCACGAGGCTTCCTCCCGGTCGGTCAGGGCTCTAGCGGGCTGCTACGCCTGCACGAATCACACGGAGCGCGAGGTGCCCCGCATTCCGTGAGTTGTCGATGCCTACCGTAGCCACGGGTACGCCCGGTGGCATCTGAACGATAGAGAGCAAGGCGTCGAGCCCCCCGAGCGTGCCGGCCGAGATCGGTACCCCGATGACCGGCAACTGAGTGTGCGCCGCGACCACGCCGGGCAAAGCAGCCGAAAGGCCTGCGCCGCACACGATCACAGCGAAACCGTTCGCCTCCGCCGAAGATGCGATCTCGCCAGTCGTGACCGGGTCCCGATGAGCGCTGCTCACAACGACTTCGACATCCACTCCCGCCTCCGCGAGCACGTCAATACCCTTCTGCATGACCGGTCGGTCGGATTCGGAGCCCAACATGACAAGCACTCTTGAGGCCATCAGGCGGCCTTCCTTCCCAAGCAGATCCGACAGCCACAATACCAATCAAGATCCAGCTTCACCGGCGTGTAATCCTGATATCGGGAAACCGCCTTGAAGCCGGCATCCTCGATGAACCGGACCAGCATGGGCCGTGGCATGATGAAGTCGGTGCCCGTGGCCGACACCACGTTCTCCTCCATCATCAGTGAACCGAAATCGTTACAGCCGAAGTGCAATGCCACCTGCGCCACCTTCGGTCCCTGAGTGACGTAGCTCACCTGCAGGTTGCGCACGTTGTCAATCACGATGCGCGAGATAGCGACGGTCTTCAGATACTCGGAAGCGGTCGTCTCGGGCGTACCGTCCATCTCCGTGCCGTCCGACTGCAACGTCCAGGGGATGAAGGCCGTGAATCCACCGGTCTCGGCCTGCAGGTCGCGCACCCGCATCATGTGCTCGATCCGATCCTCGCGGCTCTCGCCCGCACCGAACATCATCGTGGCTGAGCTGAGCAGTCCCTGCTCATGCACCGAGCGGTGGATATCGAGCCAGCGCGCTGTCCCGATCTTCTTCTTCGCGATCCGGTCACGGACGTCATCGACCAGGATCTCGGCCCCGGCCCCGGGAACGGAGTCCAGACCGGCATCCTCGAGCTCCGCGATTACGGCTCCGACCTCCATCTTGTGTACACGAGCGATGATGTCCAGCTCGGACGCGGAGAAGCCGTGCACGTGAATCGGGTGGTGTGTCTTGATGTAGTCGAGCAGGCCCGTGTAATAGTCCAGTTTCAGATAGGGATTGTGTCCGCCTTGCATCAGAATCTGGACCGCCCCGATCGCTTTCGCCTCGTCGATCTTGGCCCCGATCTGCTCGTTCGAGAGAACGTATCCCTCCTCGTGGCCGGGACGCCGGTAGAAGGCGCAAAACGAACAGTCCGTGACACAGATATTCGTGTAGTTGATGTTGCGATCCACGATGTACGTGACCGCGCCCTTGGAATCCGCCTGCCTGGCCCGCTCTCGCGCCACGGCGCCGAGCTCTAGGAGCGGCATCTCGTAGAGAGCGGCGAACTCCCTCAGCTCATGGCGATCGACAGGCGCCAGGTCCGTGGTTGTTCCGACGGCCCGAATCGTCATGCGACGACCGGCTCGCGTACCGGGTTATAGAGCGAATCCCGTTCGACCGGCACCTTGCCCGCGTCTCGAATCAGACCCACGATCTCGTCCAGATCCAGCCCGAGCGGAGTGTCCGCACCGGCGGTGTGCGTGACCTTCTCGAGTACTACCGTGCCCTCCAGGTCGTCGACCCCGAAAGACAGAGCGATCTGGGACACTCGGGTCGTGACCATGATCCAGTGAGTCTTGATGTGGGGCACGTTGTCCAAGAGAATCCGACCGACGGCGAGCGCCTTGAGATCGTCGACGCCACCCGTCCGCTTCCCCTCGACACCCATCTCTCGACCGAGCGCCGTGTTGTCCGGATGCCAGGCCAGCGGGATAAACGTACTGAATCCGCCAGTCTCGTCCTGGAGCTCGCGGAGCATGAGCATGTGGTCGACCCGGTCTGCCGAGGACTCCACGTGACCATACAGGAGCGTGCAGTTCGTCGGAACGCCCAGCTCGTGCGCCTCCCGGTGAACGCGTAACCACTCGTCCGCGACCAGCTTGCGATCGGCGATCGTGGACCGGACGGCCGGACTGAACACTTCCGCGCCACCACCCGGCATCGCATCCAGGCCCGCGTCGATCATCTCGCGCAGCACGTCCCTCGTCTCGATACCCTCTACACGGGCAAGGTGCGCGATCTCGACGGCCGTGAGCGCCTTGACGTGCACCTGTGGGTGACGCTCCTTGAGACCCCGGATCATGTCCGTGTAGTACGAGAGCGGCAGTTTCGGGTGCAGACCCCCGACGATGTGGAATTCGCGGGTGTGAGCGCTCCGCGCCGCTTCGGCCTCAGCGAACACCTCCTCGAGACTCATCGTATAGGCGTCTTCCGCCAGAGGACGCACACCGTAGGAGCAGAACACGCACACCTTGTTGAGGATACAGACATTCGTAGGATTGATGTGCTGGTTGGCGACGTAGAAGACCCGGTCACCGTTAAGTCGCCGGTTTGCCAGATCCGCCATTCCACCGACGGCCAGCAGGTCATCCGTCTCGAACAGAGCGATCGCGTCCTCGCGTGAAATGCGCTCGCCCGCCTCCACTTTTTCCGCGATCGGGTGAAGGGCGGGGTCGTTGGGCCGAACCGGCAGCTCGCCATGCGTCGCAGGCAGGATCAAGTCTCCTCCCATCGTTGGATGACCAGAGATACGTTGTGGCCGCCGAAGCCGAACGAGTTCGAAAGGACCGACTTGACCGGCGCTTCCGTAACTCCATCGACTCCGTAGTCCAGATCGCACTCCGGGTCGGGGGTCTCGTAGTTGATCGTCCGAGGGATCAGGCCACGTTTGCAGACGAGCAGCGAGATTCCCGCTTCGGCCGCTCCCGCCGCTCCAAGCATATGCCCGGTCATCGACTTCGTGGATCCGACGATGATTTCCCGCGCCCGGTCGCCGAATACCGCCTTGATCGCCGTCGTCTCGGTAGAATCGTTCGCCGGAGTGGATGTGCCGTGAGCATTGATGTAGTCGATGTCGGACGGGTCAATGCCCGCGTCCCGGAGAGCCCCCCGCATCGCGATCTGCGCTCCGGCTCCGTCCGGGGCGGGCAACGTCATGTGGTAGGCATCCGCACTTTGACCGAAACCGCCGATCTCGCCCAGGATGGCCGCGCCGCGTTCCAGCGCATGCTCCTCCGACTCGAGGACAACGATCCCCGCTCCCTCGCCAAGCACGAACCCATCCCGGGTCAGGTCAAAGGGACGGGAGGCCGTCTCGGGCATATCGTTCCGGCCGGAGAGGGCCTTCATACTGGCGAATCCGGCAATACACAGCGGAGTCACGGTAGCTTCCGACCCGCCGGTGATCATCACGTCCGCCTCACCTGTCCGGATGGATCGGAACGCGGCCCCTATCGCGTGTGCACCCGATGCACACGCCGATACGGTGGCGTAGTTGGGACCTTTCGCCCCGAACCTCATGGCAATCATCCCGGCGGCGATGTCGCCGATGAACATCGGGACGAAGAAGGGGGACACCCGACTCGGACCACGTGCGATCAACTTCCTGAGCTGCTCTTCCATCGTGGCGACACCGCCGATGCCGCTGCCGACGATGACACCGAACCGCTCGGGTGCCGTCGAGCCGATCGCCGATTCCAGTCCTGCCTGTTCCACAGCCTGGGACGCGGCCCCTATCGCGAACTGCAGGAAACGGTCGGCCCGCTTGATCTCTTTCCGGGCCATGTAGACTTCGGGATCGAAGCCCTTGACCTCACAGGCGATCCGAATGGTCTGATCCGAGGCGTCGAACTGGGTGATGGGTCCCCCACCAGAACGGCCCGCGATCAGCGCATTCCAGGACTCCTCGACGTCAAGGCCGATCGGCGTGATGAGGCCGAGACCCGTGACGACCACGCGCCGTGTGTCGGACATCCGTGTCTCCTCCTCCCGGGGGTGGGAGGCTACTCGCTGTCCTGCAGGTATCGGATGGCATCACCCACCGTCTGCATCTGCTCGGCTTCCTCGTCTGGGATCTCGACCCCGAACTCCTCCTCGAACGCCATCACGAGCTCGACCGTATCGAGCGAGTCAGCTCCGAGGTCCTCCACGAAGGACGCCTCGTCCGTGACCTTCTCCATTTCGACACCGAGCTCGTTAGCGATGATCTCCCTGACTCTGTCAGCAGCGTCGGACATGATTCAAACCTCGTTTATTGTTGTCTTGTTTCCCGGCGTCCAGCGGACTCCGGCTACATCACCATCCCGCCGTCCACCACCAGAACCTGTCCGGTGACATAGGCGGCGGCCGGTCCAGCCAGCCAGCGAACCGCTCCGGCGACGTCGGCCGGAGTTCCAAACCGTCCCAGCGGAATCCGCCCGAACAGGGCCTCACGCGCCTCGTCCGGCAGTCCGGCTGTCATATCCGTTTCTATGAACCCCGGCGCCACGACGTTGGCGAGAACACCTCTCGCCGCGAGCTCTTGGGCCACAGACTTCGTGAAACCGATGAGGCCCGCCTTGGACGCCGCATAGTTGGCCTGTCCCGGGTTCCCCGTCAAGCCTACCACACTGGCGATATTGATGATGCGACCCTCTCGCCGTTTCATCATTCGGCGCGCGACCACACGGGTCGTGTTGAACGCCCCTCGAAGATTGGTCTCCAGCACCGCCTCCCAATCCTCGTCCTTGAGACGCACAAGGATATTATCGCGCGTGATTCCGGCGTTGTTGACCAGGATGTCGACCGGACCGAGGCTCTCCTCCACGGCCGCTACCAGATCACGACAGGCTTCGGAATCCGCCACATCGCACGCGAATCCGGCACCCCGGCCTTCCAATCCGCCAACCACCGCCTCCGCACGGTCGGAGGATCTCGCAACCACGGCGACCGAAGCACCCGCTCGGCTTAACTCCTCGGCTATGGCCCGCCCGATTCCGCGCGAACTGCCGGTAACGATCGCGACACGGCCCTCGAGTTCACGCACCCTCGTCCTCCTCCAGGATCTCGTCAAGATTGTCGAGGTCTTCCGGACCCCCGATCGCGCGAATCTCTTGATCGCGGCCGATACGCCTCATCAGTCCGCTCAGCACCTGCCCCGGACCTATTTCCAGCCACAGAGCCGGATTCTCCGCGTGCATGGTCTGGACGCATTCTACCCACCGCACCGGTGACGTCAACTGCTCGATCAGCAAATCGCGCGCGTCCGAGGCCTCCGTAACCAGAGAGGCCGAGGCGTTCGCCACGACCGGAAACCGCGGGGCACGAAGATCTACATCTGCCAGCGCGTCGGCCAGTCCTTCCCGTGCCTCCGCCATGAGCGGCGAGTGGAAGGCCCCGCTGACGTTGAGCGGGATGGCCCGTCGCGCCCCGGCCTCCAATGCTCTCTCACGAGCCGCATCGACCGCGGCGACATCTCCGCTGATTACGATCTGTCCCGGAGCGTTGTAGTTCGCGGGAACGACGGTACCGGACCACTCGTCGGCACACACGCGGAGTACCGCCTCCGCATCCAACCCGATGATTGCGGCCATGGTACCCGAACGGGCGGATCCGGCCCTTCCCATGAGCTCGCCGCGACGCCGCACCAACCGTAGGGCGTCATCGAAACGGAGTGTCCCGGCGGCCAGGTACGCCGAGAACTCGCCGAGAGAGTGTCCCGCGGCAACGGTCGCCCTGCTCCGCACCGAGTCCGGCAGACATCTCCACACGGCGTAGCTGTGCAGCAGTATCGCCGGCTGAGCGTTCTGCGTGCGAGTCAGCTCCTCCTCCGACCCCTCCCAGCATATATGCCGTAAGTCATAGCCAAGGATATCGTTGGCTTCTTCATACAGAGCCGCTGCCGACGCATAGCGCGTGGCCAGATCCTGGCCCATTCCCACGTATTGGGAGCCCTGTCCCGGCAGCAGGAACGCGATTCTGTTCAATGACATGGGTCCGTTCAGCCTCCGGTACCGCCGTGGTCGATTCCGCGTTTCCCTACCCGCTCTTCACCGTCGTCTGATTCGCCGCCATACGCGCGCCGTGCGGCTCAGCGAGCTCAGGTCCGCCGCCATGTCTTCGACCATTCCCGTCTCCACACACGTCGACGCCACCCGAATCGCGTTCTTGATCGCACGCGGGGGGGACGCACCGTGGCAGATCACGGAAACGCCGTTGACCCCGAGGAGAGGGGCCCCTCCATACTCGATGTAGTCCAGGGCCGCATCGATCTCCTGGAAAGCTTCCCTCCAGACCGCCGGGTCGAGCTTGCGTTCGAGCATGCCTGACATGAAACCCGCGACCGACTCGTAGAATTTGAGGAGCACGTTCCCGACAAATCCGTCGCAGACGAGTACGTCGCAAGCCCCCCTGATGATCTGATGCCCTTCGACGTTACCGACGAAGTTGAGGTGCGAGTCCTCCTGCAGCAGCCGGTACGTCGCGACCACCCGGTTGCCACCCTTGCCCGGCTCAGCGCCAATATTCAGCAAACCGACCCGGGGTCGATCCAACCCGAGGAGAGCTCGCATGTACACCGAGCCGAGGTGAGCGAACTGGAGGAGATGCGACGGGCGCGTATCCACGTTGGCACCCCCGTCGACCACGAGTGTGGGCTCGCCCGCGGTCGGGAATAACGTACCCACCGTAGGTCGCTCCACTCCGGGAAGCATCCCCAGCAGAAACCGCGACGCTGCCATCACGGCGCCTGTCGGGCCCGCGCTGATAAACGCGTCGGCCGTACCCTGTCGAAGAAGGTCCAAGCCGACGACGATCGAACTGTCGGACTTGCGCCGAATCGCCCTCACCGGAGATTCGTGCATCTCGACCACTTCGCTCGCCGGGACGATCCCGATGCCGTCAGGAAGATCCGCTGGAAGGTCCGCCTTGAGTCTACCGGGGTCACCGACGAGAGCTACGCTGAAGTGGCCAGGCCACTCCCTGACAGCCGATAGCGCCCCTTCGATCATCGCTCGAGGCGCGCCGTCTCCTCCCATCGCGTCCAACGCGATGCGGTTCATCTCAGACCTGGCCCGACCGCGGCCGGATCAGAACTCGTCGGTACGGATGACCTCCCGCTCGCCGTAGTGACCGCACGACGGGCACACACGGTGAGGCCGGCGAGGATCGCCGCACCTCGGACAGGCCTGGTGAGCGGTAGCCGCCGCCACGTGATGCGTGCGACGCTTGCGCTTGCGCTGCTTCGATGTCCGTTTTTTGGGTACCGCCATGATACGAACCCCTATCCTTCGTTACTGTCGTCTTCGCCATCCGGCTCGAGAGCGCCCGGCTGCCCGTCCGGCACCAATTCCCTCAGCACGTCCCAGCGCGGATCCCCTTGCTCGCTAACGCAGTCGCAAGTTGACTCGTTCAGGTCTGCTCCACAGCGGGAGCAGAACCCAAGGCACTCGTCCCGGCAAACCGGATAGTCCGGAATGGCCAGGTACAGTTCCTCTCGAAGCGGCCGAAACAGGTCCAGACTTGCAGCGTCCGGGTCCATTCCGAACACGCCTTGCTCTTCCTGCCATGCCACGACGGTCGGGTCGAACCTCAGATCGAAGTCGATCTCGATCGGCCACTCCAACTCCCCCACGCAGCGACGACAGTCCACGAGGAGAACCGCCTCGAAACGACCCGTCACGCGCACGCCGTCGTGCCCTCCGGCCTCCGCCCGGTATCTGAGCGTGGGGCTGCCGACTACCCGCAGGGTCTCCAGCCCCCAGGTCGCCGGATCGCCCGGCACGTCTCCCGACCACTCCACCGGTCCCAAGCGAAGCCGGTCAAGGTCAATGCGACCGGCTGCAAAGCCTTTATTCATAGTGCAGAAAAGACATTCTGTCAATCGGAGAGGTCACCGGTCTACCCCCGCAAACGCTCCGCGCCAGTGAAGAAGAATGCGATCTCGGTGTCGGAGTTCTCCGGAGAGTCGGAAGCGTGAATTGCATTACGTTCCTTGCTCTCGGCGTACAGCGCCCTCACGGTGCCTTCGTCGGCCTCGGCGGGGTCCGTAGCCCCGATGACTTGCCTCAGGTACGGCACCGCGTCCGCTCGCCTCAGTAACAGTAGCATACAGGGCCCCGACGTCATGAATTCCACGAGTGAGCCGAAGAACGGTCTCACTCGGTGTACGGCGTAGAAGCTCTCTGCTTCGGATCGGCTGAGCCTGCTCACGCGGGCTGCCACAACCTGGAACCCGGCAGCCTCGAGGTGAGCGATAATACTGCCCGCCTTTCCAGACCCGAATGCATCGGGCTTGATGATCGCAAGTGTGTCCGACTCGTTCATGCCCAGCATCCCTTTCTGTTATCCCTTGAGTCCCGACTCTACAAGTCCCACGAGATCTGCAGGCCTCTCAGCCACCGCGATGCCGCAGTCGCGGAACACCTTCACCTTCTCGGCCGCCGTACCTTCCGAACCCGAGATGATGGCCCCGGCGTGTCCCATGCGGCGACCCGGCGGCGCCGTCTGTCCAGCGATGAACCCGACCACGGGCTTCGACATGTGATCCCGCACAAACTCGGCTGCCACCTGCTCGTCCGTCCCACCGATCTCCCCGATCATCGCCACAGCCCTGGTCTCCGGGTCCGCCTCGAACGCCCGCAGACAATCGACGAAGTCCGTCCCGATCAGCGGGTCCCCGCCGATCCCGACGCATGTGGACTGCCCGATTCCCTGTCTCGTGAACTGGAATATCACCTCGTAGGTCAACGTGCCTGATCGGCTCACGATCCCCACGGGACCCGGCGCCACGATCTGACCCGGCAGGATCCCCACCTTTCCGATGCCCGGCGCGATTAGTCCGGGGCAGTTCGGTCCGATCAGCCGCGCACCCTTATCCCGCACGTAGAGGAGAGCCCTCATCGTATCGGCCACCGGTACGCCTTCTGTGATGCACACGATGAGATCGACGCCGGCATCGGCCGCCTCGAAGATGGCGCTCGAGGCAAAAGCCGCCGGTACGTAAATCACACTCGCATTCGCCTCCGTCTCCTCGACCGCAGCGACCACCGTGTCGAACACTGGCACCGATCCGTCGAACATCTGACCGCCCTTACCGGGCGTGACTCCAGCCACCACGTTCGTGCCGTACTCTATCATCTGGCGCGCGTGGAACGAGCCGTCCCGGCCCGTGATCCCCTGCACGACCAGGCGCGTGCTACCGTCAATGAAAATACTCATGCCTTCAGATCCTCTTCTGATCCGTCACGGTTCCTGTGAGATCAGCCGGCCGGACCTGCCGCCAGCTCGACTGCGCGCTTCACAACCTCGTCCATGTCGGTCATGGCCTCGAACCCGTTCTCTTTCAGGATCTCGACCGCCAGGTCTTCGTTGGTCCCCGTGAGGCGGATCGCTATGGGCAGGCCTACATCGACCCTGCGGGTCGCCTCGACGATGCCGTTCGCCACGTCATCGCACCTGGTAATCCCACCGAAAATGTTGAACAGGATCGACTTGACGGCCGGATCCGACATGATGATCTCGAACGCCGTCACGACTTTCTCCGGATTCGATGACCCGCCGATATCGAGGAAGTTGGCCGGCTCACCGCCGTAGTATTTGACGAGGTCCATCGTGGCCATCGCCAGACCCGCGCCGTTCACGCAGCAACCGACATCGCCGTCAAGCGGGATGTAGCTCAGACCTGCCTCGCGCGCCTTCCGCTCGTACACGTTCTCCGATGCTTCATCTCGCATGGCTTCCACATCCGGAAGCCGGAATAACGCGTTGTCGTCGATGTTCATCTTGGCGTCGATCGCCTTGACCTCGCCGGCCGGCGTCGTGATCAGCGGATTGATTTCCGCCAGTGTGCATCCCGCCGCCCGGTACGCCTCGTACAGCTGGGAGATGATGCGGGCCGCCTGACGGGCCAGCTTCGGCTCGTCATACAGCCCGAAAGCGAGGCCGGACGCCTGGTGGGGCAGCAGGCCGTATCTCGCATCGACAGCCAACTTCTGTATGGCGTCGGGATTGGTGGCCGCAACTTCCTCGATGTCGATCCCGCCCTCGGACGACACCATGATCACGTCGCTTTGCGAGCCCCTGTCCATAACGATCCCCAGGTACGCCTCAGATGCGATGTCCTCAGCCGGAGTGATCAACACCTTTTCGACCGTGAGTCCCTTGATCTCCAGCCCGAGGATCGCTCCGGCCTTGTCGCGCGCGTCCGCCGCGTCATCGGCCAGCTTCACTCCGCCCGCCTTGCCTCGTCCGCCCGCGTGCACCTGGGCCTTCACGACGACCATACCGCCAAACTCGGCGGCGATTCGTTCCGCCTCCTCAGGGGTCGTGGCAACTTCGCCCGGCGGCACGGGCACACCGTGCGCCCGCAGTATTTCCTTCGCCTGATACTCGTGGATGTTCATGACTGACCCTACCGTCTCTCGTGTTTACTCAAACTCACCGGACGGTTTGACGTCCGGAGTGATCGTCGTTCCCGACTTCCCAGCCAGGCCAGCCGGACCGTCGTGCAGAGCCGCAATAATCGCCCTCTCCCCACCCTCTTGAACGAAATGTACGGCTGCCTCCACTTTGGGACCCATGCTGCCAGCCCCCAAAGCCCCGGCGTCCAGCATGGCTCGCCCCTCCGATGCCAACATCCGGGGAATCAGCCTGGCGTCGGGCTTGCCCCAATTCTCGTACACCCCGTCTACGTCGGTCAGGATGAGCAGGATCGAAGCGCCGATCTCGCGACCGAGCAGCGCTGCGGCCCGATCCTTGTCGACCACCGCGTCCACCCCCTCCAGACCGAGTTGCGGATCCCGGTACACAGGTATGCCGCCGCCGCCCGCGGCGATGACGATATCCCCACGGGCCACGAGCTCGGCCACCATCGTGGACTCGCAGATCTCCACGGGGACGGGACTCGGCACCCGTCGCCGCAGGTTGCCCCGTGAGTCCGTCTCGATCATGATGCCCTCGTCTCTCAGCTCCTCCGCCACTCCCGGCCGAATCCCCCGGCCGATGAACTTGGTCGGCGCATGCATCGACGGATCGTCACGATCGACGAGCGACTGCGTGATCAGGGTCACGACGCGCCTGTGGCTTCCCGCGGCATGAAGAGCGTTCTGGAGCGACTGCTGAATCATGTAGCCGATCCAACCCGCGGTCGCGGCGACCAGCACCCCCAGAGGAAGCTGTTCAACTTTCGACCTGGCAACTTCGTTCCTCTGCAGCTCGTCTCCGACCTGAGGCCCGTTTCCGTGCACGACCGCAATCCGCCAGCCCTGCAAGGCCAGGCCAACGATCGATTCCATGCTCTCGCGCGTGTGTCGGAATTGATTCGTGATCGATGACGACTCGCCCGACGGGGACAGGGCGTTGCCCCCGATGGCGACGACGACAGACCGCCCCTTCTGGCTCACGGCGGCTTCAGCTCCCCGCGAGCTCGGGGACGGCAACCCCTTCCTCGCCCAGGTATCCGGCCACCTCATCGCGAATGTGCCGCAAACCGTCGACAGTATCCGCCTCGAACCGCAGCACGATCACCGGCTGCGTATTGCTCGCTCGAATCAAGGCCCATCCTTCGTCGAACTCGATCCGCGCGCCGTCGATGTCGTTCACCCGATGGCTCGCCTGGTAGTGCTCGACAGCCCGGGCGACGAGTTCGAACTTCACGTCCTCGGCGCAGTCGACCCGGAGCTCCGGTGTCGACGGGTACGCCGGGATGGCCGCCGCGAGCTCGGAGAAACTCTTCCCACTTCTCTGGACGAGCCCGGCCAGTCGGGCGGCCGCGTAGATTGCGTCGTCAAAGCCGAAATAGTTATCAGCAAAACAGATATGGCCACTCATCTCACCTGCAATGGGAGACCCTGACTCCTTCATCCGCTCCTTGATCAGCGAGTGTCCCGTCTTCCACATGACGGGCACGCCCCCGGCGCGGGAGATCAACTCTGGCAGCGCCTTCGAACACTTGACGTCGAACACGATCTCCGCACCCGGGAATCGTGGCAGGGCATCCAGTGCGTAGAGAAGCAGCAGGTGGTCGCCACGGACGATCCCACCGGTCTCAGTCACCGCCCCGATCCGGTCGGCATCCCCGTCCAGGCCTACCCCAAGGTCCGCCCCCGTGCTCGTCACTCGAGCGATCAGGTCGACGACATTCTCGTCCACCGTCGGATCCGGATGGTGGTTCGGGAAGGTGCCGTCGGACTCACAGTACAGACAGTCCACGTCTATCCCGGCCGCTTCGAGAGCCTGCGGCGCGATGACCGATCCCGTGCCGTTGCCACAGTCCAGGACCATCCGAACAGGTCCCTCCACCCTGGCTCTACGACCTATCTCCCCGACGTACCCGTGCAGGATCTCGAGATGTTCCGTGACACCGGTACCGTCGAGATAACGATCCGCCTGCACCAGCTCCCGCAACTCCTGAATGGCGTTCCCGTACAGGGACCGATCGCCCACGATCATCTTGATCCCATTGTACTCCGGCGGATTGTGGGAGCCGGTGATCTGTATTCCGCCGTCCGTGGCCAGCTCTCCTGCAGCGTAGTAGAGAGCCGGTGTCGGCACCGTTCCGACGAACCGGACGTCGGCTCCAGCGGCGTTCAATCCCGCCGAGAGAGCTTCAGCCAGTTCCGGCGAGCTCAGCCGGTTGTCGTGCCCGACAGCCACCGTCGGTCGTTCCAATTCTCGCCTCAACCGCGTGGCATACGCTCTCCCCACCGCCTCGACGACCTCGACCGTCAGGTCGTCCCCGACGATCCCCCGGATATCGTATTCCCTGAAAATGGTGCTCGAAACGTTCATTGGGACTCGTGAGTAAGAGAAAACCGATCCTTCCAGCGGACGCCCTGTCAGCCGCCAGAGAGCGACCGGACGGGGCGCGGTCCGGGGCGGCTACCTGAGTTCGTCAGTCCGTGTTCGTCTCGATCACTCCTGCGGGGGCCGCGGGCTGCGAAAGAGGGGTGACCTGACGCGGGCTTAAATCCTCGCCCGCGTATTCCGCCATCCGAATCGCCCTGCCCGGAAATAGCCCGGCGGCCAGTATCGCAACCGCCGCGACGACGGCAGCGAATCGGAAGGCGGCGCCCGGCACGGCGGGAAGTGGAGCGTCCGCGGGGGCCTCTTCGAAATACATCTTCCAGATGACTCGAAGGTAATAGTAGTAGGACACGAAGCTCGTGAGAACGAGAATTACTGCCAGCGTCACGTGGCCGGAGTCCACGGCCGCCAGGAGCAGGTAAAGCTTTCCGATGAACCCACCGGTCGGCGGGAAACCGGCCAACGAGAGGAGGAACACGGTGAGCAGTGCACCGAGTAGAGGCCGTCGCCATCCGAGACCCCGGTAGTCGGCCAGAGTGCCCCGGGAGTCTCCTTCGCCCGCTACCGCCCCTACGACCGCGAACGCTCCCAGCGTCATGACAGCGTAGACGGCCAGATAAAGGAGAACCGCGGATCGTCCCATCGAGCTACCCGCGACCACCCCCACGAGGAGATAGCCGGCGTGAGAAATGGATGAATACGCCAGCATCCGCTTCACATTATCCTGTGCCAGAGCGATGAAGTTGGGAACGATCATCGTCAGGACGGCGAGCCACCACAGGATGGCTGTCCAGACCGACGCAGCGGGTGCGAGCTCGACAGTGACAATACGAACCAAGGCCGCGAAGCCCGCCACCTTCACGCCGGCAGCCATGTATCCCGTTACGGGCGTGGGAGCGCCCTCATACACGTCCGGGGTCCACATGTGGAACGGAACGATAGACACCTTGAATGCGAATCCGACCACGACCAGCGCCACCCCCGCAAACAGCAGGAAGTTGCCATCCGCTGCCCCGCGTGCCACTTCGGAAGTCACGAGCGCCAGATTCGTGCTTCCCGTGGCCCCGAACAGCAGCGCGATCCCGTAGAGCAGGAATCCGCTCGCGAAGGCTCCCATCAGGAAGTACTTGAGGGCTGCCTCGGACGACCTGGGATCGCTCCGGTTAAAGCCCGTGAGAACGTAAACCGACAGCGACATGAGCTCGAGCGAGACGAACACAACGATGAGATCACGTGATCCCGCGAGGAGCATCATCCCGATGGACGCCATCAACACCAGGAAATAAAACTCCCCGACGTCCAGCCCCTCACGCCTGAGATAATCGAAGGCCAACAGAAAGCTGAGGAGTGTAGCTCCGAGAATCACGAAGTTCGTCCCGACCCGGAACCCGTCCATCGCAATCATTCCACTTCGAAGCGGCGCCTCGATGCCGGCCACGTACCCGTTGGCCAGAAGGGCCAACAGGACGCCGGCGACGGCCGTCCACCGAACCCAGGCGCGGCTCGGCCCCGAGCGGTCGCCACGCTGGAACACATCCAGGGCCAGGACCAGAAGACCCGTTGCAGCAAGGACGACCTCGGGCAGGAGCGCCCACAGGTAGTCGATCGGAGAGCTGAAGTCCAGGATCACCTGTCTATCCTCTCAGTCTACTCATCGATTCCGAGGATCGGCATGCGGTCGAAGCGCAGGTCCGAAACACCCATCTGCACCGGTGCGGAGACGGCCCGGTGCTCGACCTGTTCGATCAAGGCCTCCACGGACGCCGACGTCCGCGACAGGAACGGCTGGGGGTAGACACCAATCAGCACGATCATGAAAAGTGCCGGGGCCAGGACGAGGCGCTCACGAACTCCGATGTCGCTGAGGACCCGGTTCTCCTCCCTGTCGACCTCGCCGTACAGCATCCGCTGCACCATGGGCAGCATGTACGCAGCCGCGAAGATCACCCCTGTCGCCGCGATGAATGCGACCACGGGATACTTCTGAAACGTCCCGAGGAGGATCAGGAACTCACCGATGAATCCGTTCGTCCCCGGGAGACCGATCGAGCTCAAAGCGACAAGCAGGAAAGATGCCGCGAAGACGGGCATCACCTTCGCAATCCCGCCGAAGTCATCGATCATGCGCGTGTGCCTCCTCTCGTACAGCATCCCGACGAGGAGGAATAGGGCCCCGGTGGAGATTCCGTGGTTTACCATCTGCAGGATCCCGCCCTGGAGTCCCTGGGTCGTCAGGGAGAACAGACCCATCATCACGAATCCGAGATGGGCGACCGACGTGTAGGCCACGAGCTTCTTGGCGTCTGGCTGAACCGCCGCCACCCAGGCTCCGTAGATGATGCCGACCAGACTCAGCACCAGGATCGTGCCCACCACGACCGGGCTGGTGGCAGCGTGCGAGAAGAACGGCATCGCGAACCGGAGGAACCCGTACGCGCCCATCTTGAGGAGCACGCCGGCCAGGATCACTGAACCGGCGGTCGGCGCCTCTACGTGCGCATCCGGAAGCCAGGTGTGCAGGGGGAACAGCGGCACCTTGATCGCGAAAGCGAGCGCGAACGCCGAGAACAGGACGAACTGCAGGTCGCGGCCAATCGGCAACTGCACGAGGTCGTTGTACGCGAACGTGACCACCCCGTACTGGCGATAGTACAGGTATACGATCACCACGATCGCGACGAGCATAAGCAGGGATCCGATGGCCGTGAACAGGAAAAATTTCACAGCGGCGTAGACGCGGCGTTTCCCACCCCACACCCCGATGATGAAGTACATCGGAATGAGCATGATCTCCCAGAAGAGGAAGAACAGGAACATGTCCAGAGACACGAAAACGCCGATCATGGCGGCCAGCAGAAGGAGCAGCATGGCGTAGTACGCCCGCTGGTGACGCTGGATATAGGTAAAGGAGGCGAGGATCGCGAGCGGCGTCACGAACGTCGTGAGAAGCACCATGAGGATCGAGATACCGTCTATTCCGATCGTGAAACCGATGCCCCAGGCCTCGATCCACGGAACCGAGACGTAGTTCTGTATGGCGGCCGTGCCCATACGAAACGTCCAGAACAGCGGAAGCGAGATCGCGAAGGCGACCACGCTCGTCAGCATGGCCACGTACCGGGACTGCTCCTCCCGCACGATCAGGCACAGCGCTGCCCCTGCCATCGGCAGGATCAGCAGCAGGCTCAGGACCCAGTGGCTTTCGAAAAAATTGCTCAAGATTCTATTCGCTTGCTGGGATCGTCACAGCAGGAGCAGGGCGAGGATCAGCACCACGCCTGTCACGAACCAGAACATGTAACCGGCCACGCGACCCGTCTGGAACAGGCTCCCCACCCATCCCACCATCCGCGTACCGGACGCCATCGCGTTCAACGTGCCGTCGATGAGGCCGACATCCACGATCCGCCAGCACCCTCGCCACAGGGCGAGAAGCGGCAGGATGATCAGTCGATCGTACAACTCGTCAACGTACCACTTGTTATACAGGATACCGGCAAATCCGGTCGGTGTCTCGGACTCCGACGCCGGCCGATAACGCCGATGCACCAGCGCCCTGAAGGTCAGGATGACCACGATCAGCGCCAGGCCTGTGGCCATGATCGCCCACACGGCCTCGCCTCCACCGAGCGGCGACTCGTGTGCCTGGTGGAGTCCGTGCTCTGTCATCACTTGCCGCGCTGGCTCCATTACCGGTTCCAGCCAGTGGTGCAGCGCATCCACCGCCGGCAGCGCCGGAAGGGACTCCGGAATCTGTATCCAGCCGCCTACCACCGATAGCAACGCCAGGATCGCGAGCGGTACCCACATGACCGCCGGGACCTCGCGCAAGTGCGGCTTCACATCAGCCCCGCTCCGGTTATCTCCGTGGAACGTGAGGACCATCAGCCGCGTCATGTAGCCGGCCGTGAGAAGAGCGGTCAGGATCGAAACGACCCAGAGCACGGTGTAGCCATACGATCCTGCGCTCCAGATGATCTCATCCTTCGAGAAGAAACCGGCGAACGGAAAGATACCCGCGATCGCCACGGTCCCAATCCACATCGTGCCCCAGGTGATCGGCAAGAGATTCTTCAGGCCCCCGTAGTTGCGCATGTCGTTGGGATCGTCATGCCGGTTCACCTGATGAAGCGCGTGGTGCATGGCATGAATTACGGCACCCGCCCCTAGGAACAGCAGGGCCTTGAAGAAGGCGTGGGTTATCAGGTGGAACATCCCTGCCGTAAACGCCCCGACCCCGACCGCCAGGAACATGTACCCGAGCTGCGATACGGTGCTGTACGCCAGCACTTTCTTAATGTCGTACTGCTGCATCGCGATCGTCGCCGCGAACAGAGCGGTTCCGGCGCCGATCGCGGCTACGGTCGCCTGAGAGACCGGCGCCATCGCGAACAGTACGCCCGCACGCGCAACCAGGTAGACGCCCGCGGTCACCATGGTCGCGGCGTGGATCAGCGCAGAGACCGGCGTCGGACCCGCCATAGCGTCAGGAAGCCATACGTACAGCGGAATCTGCGCCGACTTCCCCGTCGCGCCCAGGAACAGGAGCAGAGTGATCAGCGTGACGACACCGCCGCCGAACACGAGCGTTTCCGGGGCAGCAGCGAACACCTCTACGAAGTTCAACGTTCCGAAGTGCGTGAAGACGAGCAACATCGCGACCAGGAACCCGAAATCACCAATCCTGTTCACGATGAACGCCTTCTTGCCCGCCGACGCAAATTCCCGGTTCTCGTACCAGAAGCCGATGAGCAGATAGGAGCAAAGGCCGACCCCTTCCCACCCCACGAACACGATTGCGAAGTTCGCGCCCATCACGAGTACCGACATGAAGAACACAAACAAGTTCAGGTACGAGAAGTACCGGCTGTAGCCAGGGTCATCCCGCATGTAGCCGATGCTGTAAACGTGAATCACGGACGAGACGCCCGTGACCACCAACAGCATGAGGATCGAGAGCTGATCGAACTGCAGATCGACGCCGATCGACAGATCGCCGACCACCATCCAGGTCCACAGCGACACGATCGCCGGATCGTGTGGCATCGCCGAATGCATGGCCAGGAAGTTGGCCAGAACCACGGCGAAGGACGCCATGATGGCCAGCGGCCCGACCAGGCCGGGCACCCGCTTGCTGTCGCGCCACAGGAACGCCCCGAGACCATTGATCACGAACCCCAAGAGTGGAAACAGGAGGATCAGTCCCGGAAGAATCGGGTGATACCCGCCGTCAGCGTGCTGCGCGACCCGCAGGAACGACTCGAGGAAGTTCACCATTTCAAGAGATTAAAGCGATCGACATCCACGAGCTCGTAGTGCCGGAAGATGGCGATGATGATGGCCAGCCCGACCGCGGCTTCCGCTGCCGCGACGGCCATAACGAAGAAAACGAACACCTGCGCCTCGATGCCCAGCGACCGGGAGAACACGACAAGCGTCAGGTTCACCGAGTTGAGCATCAGCTCGATGCACATGAACATGATGATGGCGTTGCGCCGGAGCATGATCCCGACCGTTCCGATCGCGAACAGCAGCGCGCTGAGTATCAGTGAATAGGTTTCGATATCCATTCCGTAATCACGGTGCCCTTTGGCGCGCCAACACGATGGCGCCCACGATGGCCACCAGCAGGAGCAGCGAAGTGATCTCGAACGGTACCAGGTAGCTCCGGAACATCGGATCGGCCACCATGCCGACGGCCCCCCTGGACCGGAGCATGGCGTCCATGGTCTCCTGTCCCATGCCCCCCGCCATCGACGTGACGTGCCCGCCCCTCAGCGTCACCAACAGAAGACCGAAGAATGCGCCGCCGCCCACGATGGCAAGCATGCGGTACAGCGGACCCCGCAGGTCCCTCTTCTCAGTACGGCCGAGGTTGAGAAGCATGATGACGAATAGGAACAGAACCAGAATGGCCCCTGCGTACACGATCAGGTTGACCACCGCGATGAAGTGCGCATCCAGGAGGACGAAGACCCCCGACAGCGCGAAAAAGGCCATGACCAGGTACATCAGGCTTGCCAGGGGATTGCGGGCCAGCACCATGCCGGCAGCCCCACCAATCGCCATGACGGCGAACAACACGAAGAAAAAGTCTACGATCATTCGGACAATGGGTCAGCGGGATCCCACAACGCCGTGACCTGATGGTCGTTCTCGCACAGCCGTGCCAGGTCGTAGACCCAGCGCTCACGGCTGTACTCGGCGTTCTCGTAGTGGACCCCTAAGTGAATCGCCTCTACGGGACATACCTCCTGGCAAAAGCCACAGAAGATGCAACGGAACTCGTCGATCTCGTAGACCGCAGCGTACCGCTCCCCGTTCTCGTCCTCGGCAGGAATCAGTTTGATGCAATTGACTGGACAGACGGTCGGGCAGAGCCCGCAGCCCACGCACTTCGCGCGACCATCTTCGTGAACCGCCATCCGGTGCGTGCCTCTCCAGCGGGGTCCAAGCTCCCACTTCTCGTCCGGATATTGCTGAGTCGGCTTGTCGGTCCGCATGAAGTGCTTGAACGTGATGCCGAGCCCCTTGCTGATGGCTCGCACGTACGAAGTCTCACTCTCGGGACGCACGACGACACTCACCTCACCCGGCATATCGATCTTCCTCGCTTCCACTGGCGGCCATCGCGGCATGTCCCGACCGGTGCTTCTTCCTCGTCCTCGCGGTCGCTCCACGTACCAGGCGGCCGCTATCGATTACGTAAAGGAAGAACAGCATGAGAATCAGATTGAGACCGAACAGGGCCGCGGAGAAACCTATCCCCACTGACACGTCGGCCGAGTCCAGCGCGAAGATGGCCACGGCCATCAGCATGATGTACACCATGAGAGCCGGCACGAAGACCTTCCAGCCCAGGTCCATCAACTGGTCGTAGCGGAATCGGGGAATCGTCCACCGTATGAACATGAAGAACACGACGAATAGCGTCGTCTTCATGGTAAACGCCACTAACGTCAGCAGAGTCTTCCACCACGTGGGATCACCGACCACCGTGCCATCTGCCAGCACGCGGATGTTGTCTCCCTGCCAGAACGGAATGTCCCACCCTCCGAAGAAAAACACGGAAATCAGAGCCCCGGTCGTAATCAGGTGGAAATACTCGCCAAGAAAGAACATTCCGAATTTCATGGAAGAGTATTCTGTGTGGTATCCACCCACGATCTCGGATTCCGCTTCCGGTAGATCGAACGGAACCCGGTTCGTTTCAGCGAGACCCGAGACCAGAAAGAAGAACCCGGACACCATCAGTGGAAGAATGAACCACATTCCGTACGTCGCAGGTCCCGCAGCAAACGACTGCTGCATCGACACGAGAACCGGCATCTCTACGTTGCCCGCAAGCATCAGGACAGGGACCAGGCTCATCGCCAGCCCGATCTCGTAACTGATCATCTGCGCCGAGCCCCGCAGTCCACCAAGAAACGAGTACTTGCTGTTCGAGGACCAGCCGGCCATCACCACCCCGTACACGGCCAGTGAAGAGATGGCCAAAACGTAAAGGAAACCGATCGGTACGTCCGCCACGATCATGTCCACACGGCCCCAGCGCGTCGGTAACGGGGACCCCAGCGGAATGACTCCGAACAGAACCGTGGCCGGAAACAGGGCCAGGGCCGGTGCGAGGAGGAAGAACTTCTTGTGCGCCGCCCCCGGCGTGACCTCTTCCTTCAGGATGAACTTGAGTCCATCGGCCACGACCTGCAGAAGACCCAGCGGACCTACTCGGTTCGGGCCACTCCTGTCCTGCATGAAACCGGCTACTTTCCGCTCCATGTACGTCGACAGCGCGACGCCAAGCAGAAGGATGATGAAGAAGACGATGGTCTTCAGAATCGTGGCGACGACGAAGGCCGTGCCGGTGACCGCCTCCATTCTGCCCCCTATTCCACAGCGACGGCCGGCTGCCCGACCTCGCTGAGAAGTTCACCCCTGAGGCCGAGTCCGGTCCACGAGAGATCTTCCATCCCTGTCGTGCCCGCGGCCATTGCTTGAAACGCAGATCTCACGTCGAGGACACCTTCGCCCACACCCAAGTGCTCGAGCAGCCGGCTCAGCGACATCCACGCCGGACGCGCCACGCCCGGAGCTCTCAGAGCCTGGTGGAAACGCTGCACTCGGCCTTCGTAATTGACGAAGGTCCCTTCCATCTCCGGCACCGAAGCCGCGGGGAGAATCGCCGTCGCGTTGGCCGTCGCTGGATACAGTTGCGACCCCACGTAGAGGAAGAATCCAGCGTTCGCTCCGTAGTCGGCGGGAGCCTCGGCCAGGGCGTCGCCCAGCACCATCAGCACGCCACCGCCCGGCACATCAGGGAGTGTGTCGGAACGCTTGAATCCATGGAGCTCGGCGCCTGTCACGTTGGGTGCCCGGTCAGCCCGGAGCTTGAGCTTCGGGAAACCCGGGAGAGTGATTTCTTCACCTTGCTCTACACGGAAGGTGCCGTCGTCGATACCCAGATTGCTGAGGAGACCGCGCAGATAATACAGGCTCTCGTTGGCCGCGCCCGCGGACACCACCGCCGCGCCGTCTCCCCCCTCGAGCCGTCCGGCGATCCAGGTGAGCGCCTCATTCCAGCTCGCGGGCTCCAGCTCACCGTCCATCCGGATTAGCGGCGCCTCGGTTCGCACGCCTCGGTTCGCCATGACCAGGTGTCGGCGGCCGTAGTCACACATCCAGTAAGAGTTCACGTCCGGGTTCAGACGGGGCTTCGTCCGGACGATCTGATTCTCCACGACGTCGATGTTGATGTTGCAGCCAGTCGAGCAGCCGGGACAGATTCCGGGCGCCGAGTCCATGTCCCAAGCACGCGCCTTGAACACGAAGTCCTCGTGAACCAGTGCGCCGACCGGGCACACGTCCACGATGTTGCCTCGGAAGGCGTGATCCAGATCCTTGCCTGGGAAAGTGTCGATGTAGGCCTTGTGACCGCGCTGAGCCACTACGAGCGCGTTGTCTCCGGCCAGCTCTTCCATGAACCGGACGCACCGGGTGCACACGATGCAGCGGTCACCGAAGTACAGGATGTCGTCCGCCACGCGATCGCGTCCGAGCACGAGCTTGGCTTCGTCGTAACGGCTGCGCAGCTGGCCTGTCTCGAAAGCGTAATCCTGCAACATGCACTGACCCGCCGCGTCACAGATCGGGCAGTCGAGCGGGTGGTTCAGCAGCAGGAACTCGATGACCGACTTCCTCGCCGTCTCTGCCGTCTCGCTCGTCGTGTACACGACCATGCCGTCCTGCGCTGGAAAGACGCACGACGGCTGCAGTTTGGGCTGGCCCTCGATCTCCACGAGACACATGCGGCACTGCGCCGGCCGGCTCGGGATGCCGGGGTGGTAACAGTAGTGAGGCACGACGATGCCCGCATGCTCTGCCGCCTGCAGAACCGTAGTGCCGGCCTCTACCGTAACCTCGACAGCGTCGATGGTCAGCGTGACGTGGTTCGTTGTGTCGCTCATCCGTCGGCGACTCCTCGATATAGCTCTGGTCTCAGCACCTGATCAGCGTTTCGTATTCGTCGCGGAACTTGTCCAGCGAGGAGCGGAGCGGGAACACGACGCTGTCCGCCAGGGGACAGATCGTGCGCCCCGTCATCTGCTCGCACAGGTGGTACAACGTGTCGATGTCCGACAGGCTGCCCTCACCCCGTTCGATGCGGTGCAGGAGCTGCGCCGTCCACGATGTTCCCTCACGGCACTGCACACACTGACCGCAGGACTCGTGGGCGTAAAACTGGGCGATCCTGCGCATGGCCCGGACGATGTTCGTGTCTTCGTCCATCACGATGGGTGACGCCGTGCCCAGCGCGCTTCCCGCCTCGGCCATCCCCTCGTACGTGCCCTCGCAATCGAGCTCATCCGCTGTCAGCATGGCGGTGGACGACCCACCAGGGATCACTGCCTTGATCTTCTTCCCGTTCGGAGCTCCGCCGCACACGTCGTAGATCACGTCCTTGAGCGCGATCCCCATGGGGAGCTCATACGTACCGGGTCTGACCAGGTGTCCGGAACAGCACCACAGCTTGGTCCCAGGGCTCTTCTCGGTGCCCCACTGCCTGTACCAGTCCGCACCCTCGGCGACGATCATCGGCACGGCCGCGAGCGTCTCGACGTTGTTGACCGTGGTGGGACGACCGAAGACCCCCGCCTGCGCCGGGAACGGGGGCTTGATCCAGGGTTCCGCCCGTCCGCCCATCAGCGAGCTCATGAGCCCCGTTTCTTCACCCGCGATGTAGGCCCCGGCCCCGATGTGCACGGTCACGTCGCAATTCCAGCCGCTGCCGAGGATGTTCTCTCCGGCGTACCCGGCCTCGTACGCCTCGACGACAGCGTCGGTGACAAGCCGGCTGAACGGGAAGAACTCACCGCGCACATAGATGTAGACGTGCTGCGCGCGGATCGCTCGCGCTGCGATCAGGCATCCCTCGATCAGGAGGTGCGGCACCCAACGCAAGATCTCGCGATCCTTGAACGCGCCGGGCTCGCTCTCATCCGCATTGCAGCACAGGTAATGCGGACCGGTCGGCTCCTGGGGCATGAAGCTCCACTTCATACCGGTCGGAAAACCGGCTCCTCCCCTGCCCCGGAGTCCCGATTCCTTCACCACGTCGGTGATCGCACCAGGCTCCATTTCCAGCGCCCTGGGAAGTGTGGCGTACCCCCCGAGCTCCTTCCAACCCTCCAACGTCCGCGCCTTCTCGTCGCCGAAGTGGCGCGAGAGGAGAGTGTTGACTTCCAGATCGTGGCTGTACGGGTAACCCATGAGTTGTCGCCCGCCTAGTCCAGTTCGTCCAGGATCGCCGGCACCTGGTCCGGCGTCACGTTCTCGAAATAACGGTCGTTGACCTGCACCGCCGTTGCGAATCCGCACGCGCCCAGGCACTCCGCCTCGATCACCGTATACTTGCCGTCTTCCGACACCTCGCCCGCCCGCGTCCCCGTCTCGGCGAGGAACCGCTCGAATACTTCGTCCGCCTCGCGCAGGTGGCACGATATGCAAGTGCAGACCTGGATGAAGTGCCTGCCGACGGGGTGCTTGTTGTACATGGTGTAGAAGGTGGCGACAGATCGGACATATGCCGGGGTCAGATCCAACGCACCGGCGATTTGCTCCATGCTTTCGTCCGAAACCCAGCCATTCCTCTCCTGTGCATATCCGAGCATTGGCAGGAGGGCCGCTCGTTTCTCAGGGTAGCGACTCAGCGCCTTCTCCAGCCGGTCTTTGCCTTCGTCGTCCTCGAATAGCCGCTCGACAGGACGGAGCTCGGCTATCTGGAACGCCTGGGAGCTGGCGGCCGCCGGATGTATCGGGTTCTTCACTGGATCTCCGTATCGATCACCGATCGATCTCGCCGAGGACGATGTCGATGGACGCATTACAGGTGATCACGTCAGAGACGAGTCCTCCCTCCACCATGTGAGGAAGCGAAGCGAGATTCACGAACGAGGGACCGCGGAATCGGCACCGCACGGGCTTCGATCCGCCATCGGAAATGATCCCGAAGCCGAGCTCGCCCTTGGTGGCCTCGATCGAGTACCAGACATCGCCCGCCGGAACCTGAAGACCCTCCATGACGAGCTTGAAGTGCGAGATCATGGCGTCGATCGAGGACATGGCCTCGCTCTTGTCCGGCAGGATCACCGTATGATCCTGCACGTTGATCGGCCCACCCGGCAGCCGGTCCAGGGCCTGCTGGATGATCCGCACGCTCTGCCGCATCTCCTCGAGACGAACCAGGTAGCGATCGTACGTGTCGCCCACCACCCCCACCGGCACGTCGAAGTCGTACTCATCGTACCCGAGGTAGGGACGAGCCTTGCGGACGTCGTACGCCACTCCACTCCCACGAAGGTTCGGACCCGTGAGTCCGAAGTCGAGAGCCGTCTCGACGTCGATCACCCCGACATCGATCATCCTCCCCTGCCAGATCGAGTTCCTGGTCAGGAGTCTCTCGGTCTCGTCGAGGGTCGCGGGCAGGCCTTCGACGAACTCGCGACAGGCCTCCACCCACCCGACGGGCAGGTCCGCAAGCATGCCTCCCACGCGGGTGACCGATGTAGTGACCCGCCCGCCGCAGTACGCCTCGTGGAGATTGTAGATGCGCTCGCGCTCCGAGAACGTGTACAGAAATACCGTCGTCGCGCCGAGATCCATCGCGCCCGTGCCCAACCACAGCAGGTGGCCCAGAATCCGGTTCAGCTCGCTCAGGATGACGCGGACAACGCGGCAGCGTGGCGTGATCTCTACTCCCAGCAAGCTCTCGACGGCGAGGACATAGCCGACGTTATAGAGCATGGGCGCCAGGTAGTCCATCCGGTCCGTGTACGGAATCACCTGGTTCCACTCGCGGTACTCGCACGTCTTCTCGATGCCGGTATGCAGGTAGCCGATGTGTGGTATGCACCGCACGACGGTCTCGCCGTCAAGTTGCAGCACGAGCCGGAGGACGCCGTGCGTGGCCGGGTGCTGGGGCCCCATGTTGATGACCATCTTCTGACCTGCCAGATCGTCCGGTGCCTCCTGCCCGCCCTCGGGGCCCGGAACCTCTGGAGCCTCCGTCTCGAGGACGCCAGCCAGCGCGAGCTCCTCCCTTGCGTAGACATCCTCCATCGAACGATTGAGGGCGCGCCTCACCTGCTCGGAGCGCGTGAACCGACCCCGCAGCGGAAAGTCCTTTCGAAGCGGGAAGCCCTCGTCGTAGTTCTCCGGCATCAGGATTCGCCGAAGGTCGGGGTGGTCCGCAAAGTGCACGCCGTACATGTCATAGACTTCACGCTCGAGCCAATCGGCCGCCGCGTACAGGTCCACAGCACTCTGGACGGACAGATCCGAACGCGGCAGGAGCACCAGGAGCCGCAGCATGTGACCATGCCGCATCGACCATAGCTGGTACCACACCTGGATCACGACGTCACCGCCGGGATCGGCCCCCATCACGTCGAGCAGCAGGTCATAGCTCTGACCCGCATCCGTCTTCAGGAAGCTCAGCGCCTCGTGAATTCGCGCCGGCTCAATCGTGATCACAGGAGTGCCGACCGGATCTACCCGGACCGCACGGACTGCTTCTCCGAAACGGTTCCGCAACGCCTGGACCGATGGGCTCTGCTCCGCGTCGATCAGCGGCTCCGTACCGATCACCAGTTCAGGAATGGATGGTGCAAGGGTTGAAGGCATTGCTCAGTCCTGGTGCTCCAGGAGACGCTCGCGGCGATCCCGGGGACGTCGAACGGCGGAGGTTCCCTCCACGCCGCTCACCCGGTTCTGACCGGTCGAGTTGCCGAACGGCTGGGCCACGAGCTCGATGGCCTCAGGCGGCAGGTTGGGCTGGCCCGCGGAGTCCGGACTCTCTTCCCGGTGCACCGGGTTCATCAGGGACTCTCCCTTGATCTTCTCCTGGATCATCATGAGACCGTACAGAAGGCTCTCCGGCCGCGGCGGGCAGCCTGGAATGTAGACATCGACCGGCACGAGCTGGTCGATCCCCTGTACGATCGTGTAGTTGTCGAACATCCCCCCCGAGCTGGCGCACGCCCCCATCGAGATGCACCACTTGGGCTGAGGCATCTGGTCCCAGATCCGTCTGAGGATCGGAGCCATCTTATAGGACACCCGCCCGGCCACGATCATCAGGTCGGCCTGGCGGGGGCTGAACGAAAACCGCTCAGCGCCGAAGCGGGCGATGTCGAACTTGGCTGTGGCCGATGCCATCATCTCGATCGCGCAGCACGCCGTTCCCATCGGCATCGGCCACAGCGAATTGCGACGCGACCAGTTAACCACTGCATCGACTTTGGTGGTGATCCACGACACGGGGGCCCCGGTGTCCACGTCCCCGCCCGCCGGGTTCATCGTCGGAAGCCTCTTTCGTTCATCGGCCATACGTCAGTCCCACTCCAGCGCACCCTTCCTCCACGCGTAGGCCAGCCCCACGGCGAGGACGAAGATGAAGATGAACATCTCGATCAGTCCAAAGAGCCCCAGATCTCGGAAAACGACTGCCCAGGGCAGGAAGAATATCACTTCGATATCGAACACGATGAAGAGCATCGCGACGATGTAGAACTTGACCGAATAGCGCTGCCTCGTATCACCCAGGGGGTCGATGCCCGACTCATACGGCATCGCCTTGACAGCGCTGGGCCGATATGCGCTAGCCAGGTGAGACAGCAGGAGGAACATGCCCGAAGTGAGCAAACCGACAACGAACAGTATTATGACGCCGATGTATGCCTGCTTCATCGCCCGTCCACATCGTTTGTGAAATTGTTCACGAACTGTGCCGATAATAGCGCTGCCCGCCGTGTAGCGTCAAGCAAGCGGGCACGGCCACCGAAAACACGCTATTATGCTGTCATACAGGCTTTTTCGGCACTTTGGCGAGTGTTTCGCGGGGCCGCGCGACACAAGAGAGCATGGTCGGCGTTCCGGGACAAGTGTTAGAACGAATCGAGACGTCGGACGGTCGCCTCGCGGTGGAACGGCATGGCCCCGCGGAAGGCCAACCGGTGATCGTCTGCCTCCACGGTCTGAGCGCGAACCGCGCAACATGGAGACCGGTTGCACGTCGTCTGGCGGACCGGCACCGGTTCCTGCTGATGGACCTGCTGGGACGAGGCGACTCGGACACCGCCCCCCACGCCCGCTACGACCTGGAATCGGAGGTCAGGAGGTTGGTTTCGGCGGTCGAGCGGATGCAGGTGCTCCGCCCCGTTCTCGCCGGCCATTCCCACGGCGCAGCCATCGCACTCGCGGCAGCCGAGCATCTTGATGCCCGGGGCCTCTTCCTCGTAAACCCCATCACTCCCGATGTGCGCCGACCGGCGCTGCTCGGTTTGCTCTCCCTTCCTCTCGTTCGCTCCGGCCTCGGACCGGTGCTGCGCATCTTCCGCCGACCGCTCACTCGCTATATCCTCGTGCGGCGAGTGTTTGCAGACGACCGCTATGTCACGGACGAAACCGTGAGCCGGTACGCGACTCCGTGGCGTGATCCGGCCAGGGCGGCCGCGCTCTCCGGGATCCTGGGTGCCTGGAACCCTGAGGAGCTGAGGCCGTGGGCGCGGCGAGCCGACCGGCCCGTCAGAGTTGTGGCCGGCGCGCACGACCGGCGCATCGGAGCGGAGTTGGCTCGGAGGTGGGCGGGAGAGCTGGGCGCCTCGTTCGACCTGCTGCCGGACTGTGGACACTCGGCACCGGAGGAAAAACCCGACGAGACAGCTGCGCTTCTCGCGAATCTGCTGCATACAGTCCAGGACAGGGAAAGAGGATACGACACAGAATGATCAAGAGCGACCGCTGGATCCGACGCATGGCACGTGAACACGGGATGATCGAGCCGTTTACCGACGGCCAGGTCAGTGAGGGCGTCATCTCGTACGGGCTCTCAAGCTACGGCTACGACATGCGCGTTTCTGACGAATTTCGGATCTTCCACAACGCCCTGTCTCCACTCGTCGATCCTAAGTCGTTCGACGAGCGTTCCTTCATCGAATACGAGGGCGACTTCTGCATCGTGCCTCCGAACTCCTTCGCCCTCGCGCGCTCCGTGGAGTACTTCCGCATCCCGCGCAACGTCCTGACGATCTGCGTCGGAAAGAGCACGTACGCCCGCTGCGGCATCATCACCAACGTCACTCCGTTCGAGCCCGAGTGGGAAGGCCACGTGACGCTGGAAATCAGCAATACGACTCCGCTTCCCGCCAGGATCTATGCGAACGAGGGCATTGCCCAGGTCCTGTTCTTCGAGTCGGACGAAGAGTGTGAGACGAGCTACGCCGACAAGAAGGGCAAGTACCAGGGCCAGACGGGAGTCACACCGCCCCGCCTATGAACCGGCGGAGCCCGCTGCCCGTCCGGTACCGAGGCCTCGACCGTCCGAGCGAACAGCAGCAGCGGCAGCGAATACCCAACCGAGGAGGAAGCACAGCCCTCCCAGCGGAGTAACGGCCCCCAGCCAGCGCACTCCGGTGAGCGCAAGGAGGTAGAGGCTCCCCGAGAACACGACCGTTCCGGCGACGAACATCCAGCCGGCTCTTGCCCAATGCGCATCCGGCCAGCGCTCGGTCGCCAGACCTACGAACAGGAGCGCCATCGCGTGCGTCAACTCGTAACGCACACCCGTCTCGTAAACCGCAAGCAGGTCCGCCGGTATCCGTGATTGGAGGCCGTGAGCGCCGAACGCGCCGGCGGCCACCCCGATGAACGCGGACGCGGCGCCGAAAAGCAGGTATTTCTTGTGCATGACGTAAGATGGATGGGCTCGAGCCGTCACGCGAGCCCGGAACTTGCACAGAATACTAGTGGCAGCGTGCATCCAGCACCGTCGTAGCACGACCGGAGACACCTTGGAAGGAACAGCATGAGCAACGAGACGGACAACGCCGGGAAGCCGAGACTGGTGGTCCTCCTGGGGGACGCCGAGCTGACGCCGGAGCTGAGGGACGCCCTGGCGGCCTTCCCAGGCGTCGTGCGTACCGCGGACAGCAAGCAGGCCGTGTGGGACGGGATCGCTAAACAGGGTGAGCTGATTCTCACGGCTCTCGACCCGTCGCTTCTCGCGGACCTGGCCCGAGAGCCCGGGTGTGCGGCCGATGGCCTCCGAACGGGCACCGAGGTCCGTGCACGATCTCCGCAGCCGTTCGAGCCGAATCGCCTGTACGAGGACGCACGCACTTACGTCGAGGACACTTTGTCGGAAGTCCGCACTGGCGGAGAGCCGGACTTTGACCAGGGCCGACTGTTCGCCGAGCGGATGCACACCGACCTCCTGCGAGACAACAGTCTCGTCAACCGGTGCCTCGAGCCGCACGAGAGCTATGACCTGGCGAGTCACTGCGTCAACGTGGCCGTCCTGGGAGGGAAGATCGCTCTCGGCATGGTGTCCGACATCGAGGACGCGGTGGAAGTCATACACGCCGGCCTGCTGCACGACATAGGCATGGCCAGGCTCCCAAAGGAAATGCTCCGCAAACAGGGCACATGGTCGGAGAAAGAGCGAGAGGCCCTCCAGCAGCACCCGATCTATGGCGCAGAGATCCTCGAGCGCTGCGCCCCGCGATGCGAGTGGCTGAAGCGAGCCGTTCTGCAGGAGCACGAGCGAGCACGCGGCCAGGGTTATCCTTACGGTCTACGCGACGAGGATCTCGACCCGATCGCTCGGATCCTTGGAGTGGCGGACGTGTTCGAGGCCCTGGCGCACCCCCGCACGTACCGGTCTCCCTACACTGCCCTGCAGGCGCTCGAAAGAGTCGTCGGAATGCAGGAGGAGTATTTTTCCCCCCAGGTAGTTTCGGCGCTTGTCAATGAGATCTCGGCCTTCCCGCTCGACAGCTACGTGCAGATCAGCTCGGGAGAGATCGGGCGCGTGGTCGCCACGGATCCAGCTAACATACTCCGACCCCGGATCGAGCTGGTGTGGGATGCGGACTGGAATCGTATCGAGGAGCCGAGCATGCTCGATCTTGGGGCGCGGCCCGATCTGACTGTCGCCCGTGCTCTGCTCGATTCAGAGCTGCCCATTACCTGAGCCATTCCACGCAGTCGCTACAACACGAGGAAGGGGGCGGCGCCTGGCGCCGCCCCCTTCCTCGTGTTGTGGAACCTCGGTTCTTGCCTTTGCGGCTTCTCAGGCTGTATCAGTTGAGCTTTCGTTCGGTATGAGCACGGCAGACGTCACCGCGGACCGCCAAAGCAGTCCTACTCCCCTCCAGTGCCAGGTGTTGATCGCCTCAGCGCCTCTCTCCTTGATTCGGATCGCGTGGTTCAGCATCCTCTGCTGGACCTCGGTTGGATTCTCGCCGATCGCTTCCTCGGCAATGACGATCATGTCCTCCGCGAGAGACAGCAGACGCTGAGCGTCCTCCACCGTGGGCCTCTCCCCATTCAGCACCGCGAACAATGCAAGCTCTTCAGCTCGATGAGCTTGGGCGACGGTCCGTCGGTACCACCCGTGGTCGAATGAGAACCTGGCCCTGTGCTGCATCTCGCCCGCCCGGAAAAGAAGGATCTCCTGCTGGAGGGTTGGATCCGGGATCAACTCCCGTGCAAGCCGAATCGCCTCTCCTCCCCGCGCGATCGCGAAGCGAGCCACCGCTTCCGGATCGAGGTCGAAATCCCGGTGACGATGGCGCATCCGGTCAGCGATCTGCAGCGCCAACACGAGACGCTCACCCGCGCCTACGAGGTCGTCGCCGTCCCGCAAGGCATACGCCTCACCCAGGAGGCCCTGGAGCCTGGCCTCGAGGTCGTCGAGGCGCGCGAACTCGTCGCTCGCCTCACCGATCCTCTCGACCAGACTCTCTACTCGTCCAAAGAGCTCATCGATCGCCGACTCCCCGTGCCGCTCGAACATCGCCCGGACCAGCAGCATCCGGCACTCTCGGGCCTGGCTTCGGGCCGCATCCTCATCACCGTTCCGCAGGAGCTGCCGCGCTTCCCGGAAACACTCACGACTCTGCCCGAAGGGTGGCGCATCCGCCGACATCTCCATCGAAAGGGAAATGTCGTCAATCACGACCTCGGCCAGATCGGCATCCCCTACTACCTGGAGCTCCATGTCGGCATTCACGCCGAGGTCGCCCGACGTGTGGCCCGGCCCGGTCGGGCTGTCGTCGCAGGCCACCGCTCCGCCCGTAACCAGGGCGGCTAGCATCAGCATCAGCAGTCGCTTCGTCATCTCGGCCCTCCCCGTTTCGACCGGATCCTCGCCGGTCACCGTTATCGGTAGAGACAATTCAACCCCAAGACGACTCAAGCTGGCTGGAGGTCACTCGTCGGAAGGTTTCTTCGGGGGCTGGCGCTTGCGGCCGAGGGGCAGCGGCTCGGCCAGGTACGATTCGACGACAGGATCAAAGGGGCCCAGCCGTACCATGCATCCGAAACTGATTTCGGCGGCGGCGGTGTGGATATGCACGATGTGGAGCACACCGTCGGTGTCCTGCCACTGAGCGCGTCCGGTGCCCGGAACCGTCCCGGTCGCCTTCGTCACGACGCGTGCCTCGATACCCTCATGGCCGGGACGGTTGAACTGGACCGCGGAGACGGGTCGAAAGTGTCGATCTCGAATCCGGCCGACGCCGATCGCCGTGATCAGGCCGACCGCGGCTGAAACGAGGACCACCAGAGGAAACCGGGGCGCCGCCGAACCCAGGCCAAGATCGTGAATCGCTCCGTTCCAGGTCAGACCCGTCACTGCGGTGACCACAAGTACGACGGCAGGCCGGAACAGGTCTCGATCCGCGATTCGTCCCCACGCGAAACAAGCCAGACCACCTGCTCCGGCAAGCAGGAAGACGAGGTTGTACCAGCCCCGCAGGAAGTCCAGGTAGTTCATTGCGACCTACAGAAGGCTGTTGAGAAAGTCAGCCCTTCAAAGCGGGGACCGCGCCCCCATCGGGCGCGCTCCCCGCTTGCTGAAACCTTTGCTTCCGCCCTCCCGTTCGCGCAACTCAGAGCTGTACCAGCTCCATCGTGCCCCGGACGGATGCCGCCGAAGCCTCGAGGGCCAAACGTTCCTCGTCGGACAACTCGACCTCGATCACACCTTCCAGGCCGCCTCGACCGATCTTGCACGGCACACCCAGGAACAGACCATCGAGCCCGAACTCTCCCTCCAGCCACGCGGCGCACGGGAGTACCCGCATCTTGTCGCGGGCAATCGCCTCGACCATCTGGACCGCACCGGAAGAGGGTGCGTAGTAAGCAGAGCCCGTACCGAGGAGCTTCACGATCTCGCCGCCGCCCTTCCGGGTCCGCGCGACCAGGGCCTCGATCCGATCCGCGGCCATGAGCTGCGTGAGCGGGATGCCGCCCACGCTGACCGTGCTGACGATCGGGACCATGCTGTCGCCGTGCCCGCCGAGCACCAACGCCTGGATGTCTTCCACGCTTACGTCCAGTTCCATGGCGATAAAGCTTCGGAACCGGGCCGTGTCCAGTATCCCCGCCATGCCGATCACGCGCTCGCGCGGAAAGCCGGCGACCTCCTTGGCTACGTACGCCATCACGTCGAGCGGGTTCGTGACCATCACGATGATCGCGTCCGGGCTGTGAAGCTTGATCTGTTCGGCCACCCCGGCGATGATCTGCGTGTTCTTCTGCAAGAGGTCGTCCCGACTCATTCCTGGCTTCCGGGCCAGCCCCGCGGTCACGACATAGATACCCGAGCCCGCGGTGTCCTCGTAACTCTGGGTTCCCGTGACCATGGTGTCGAAGCCCTCCACGGGTGCGGACTCCCACTGGTCCAACGCCTTGCCCTGCGGCACGCCCTCCAGGATGTCGACCAGCACGACTTCCCGAGCGAGCTCGCGCTCTGCAATTCTCTGCGCTGCGGTCGCGCCGACGTGGCCAGCTCCGACTACGGTTATCTTGTCCACGGTGACCGTCCTTGAGTGGAGAGTTCGGATTGGGTCTGTCGTCAGAAGAACGGGTGCGGGGGGAGGCCGCGCCACGAGTCTTCCAGATTCCAACCTACCCTGCCTGCGTCGATGCGCAACCGGTGGTTGGGCCTTCAGCCTCCGACCTGGCTCAGGGCTCTGAGTCCGCCGCTTCCGCGAGCCGTCCCGAGCTGCAGAAGGTGCCGTTCGGGCTTGCCGGCAAGCGCCTCACGAACCGCGGGGACGATGTCCCCGGTGGTTCTCAAAGGAGTCTGCAGATCCACCTCGTGCGTGCCGAACAGGCAGGTCTTCAGCTTTCCGTCCGCGGTGAGCCGCACCCGATTGCAGCGGTCACAGTAGTTATGGGACAGCGGTGTGACTACACCGACCGTCCCAGGAGCGCCGTCGAATCGGAAGTACGTGGCTGGCCCGTTCCCCACCGGTCCGGCGGCGGGCCGCAGGTCGCCGATGTCCTGGAGGCGCTGGAGCACCAAATCCGTAGACAGAAATCGCTTCGAGAGATGGCGATTGTCTCCCGTTGGCATGAGTTCGATGAACCTGACGTGCCACGGCCGCTTCCGGGTGATTTCAGCGAAGTCCTCAATCTCGTCGTCATTGAGGCCTCGCATGAGAACCGTATTGATCTTGAGAGGAGCGAAACCCAAGCGTTCCGCCGTAGCGTGTCCAGGCTTACGTTCACCCGGTTGACGCCCGCCTCCTTGAGATCCATTCCGAATTGAGGAAGCAGGATCGCGTTCGTCGAAAGCGCAATGTCTTCGATGCCCGGAATCGCGGAGAGCTGTCGTACGAGATCCGGAGGTAGCCGATCCGGCGACCGAACTGATCGTGCATCGCTTCGCCGCCAGCCCCGGGGATCATTCGCTCCCCCTCACGATCGTCGAGGCGCCCCGCGCGCCCGCCTCGGGGGTGTGCCCCCCCAGCCACTCGCTGGTTCCATCCGCGTACTCCTCGCGTTTCCACAGAGGCAGGCGACGCTTCAGTTCTTCGATCACGTAAGCGGAGGCCTCGTAGGCCGGCCTTCGGTGCGCTGCCGACACGGCTACGACCAGGCTGACGTTGGGAGGCTCCAGGCTGCCGATTCGGTGCTGGACTCCGATCGCCGAAGCTCCCGTGAGTGCCAGCGCTTCTCGCGAGATCTCCTGAAGTACGTCTGCGGCCATTCCCACGTAAGCGTCATAGTGAAGTCGAACGACCACTCGGCCTCCGTTGTGGTCTCGAACACGACCCTCAAACAGAATTACTGCCCCATCGGAGTTGTCGCCAAGCCGGTGCAGAAGCTCCGCTCCGTCGAGCTCCGACTCAGTGACCTCGGCCACCACCACACCGACTGGCCTCGCTTCTGCGTGCCTATCGCCCACGCCGCTCAACCGCCGGCAACCGGAGGAATGATCGCAACCTCGTCTCCAACTGCCACGACTGACTCATCCCGCTCGTAGCGGCGGTTCACGGCGATCGCGGATCCCCCGAGCCAACCGCCGAGGACCGGATGCGCCGCCAGCAGTCCGCGCAGATCCGCGACGGTGCCGCCAGCGTGGAGCTCGAGCTCCACGACCGACGATCCTACGATCTCACGGTGCTTGCCGAACAGCTGGACGCGTACGGGAAAGCGGTCGTTCACTCGGCCGGACTTGCGGTCTCGAGCCAGGAGAGGAACTTCCCGACCGCATTCTGACGACGAAGGGTGCTGACGCGCACCCGCGTACCGTCTACGGCTTCGTCTTCCCAAGCGGAAATGGCAAGTCGGCTCCGGAAAGTGGCCACTGTCACGTGGCGCTCGCTCTCGTCCACAACAGTGGCTGCGAAAACGGAATCCTCACCCGTGAAGAACCGGCGCGCCTCGTCAAGAACCTGGGCCGGAGCCAGAGGTGTGGTGGTCTCGGTGATCATGCGTCGCTCACGTAGGAATTGACCTTGACGCCGTTCCGACGTCGCGAATAAGTTTTTTGTTCGTGGAGGTTCGTGTTGCCCGCCCTCCGAAACACGCTGCGCCGGAAACTAGCGCTCGGACGAACCTGCAACAATCACCCGGATCTCGGGGGTTCCACATGCGGTTCTCAAAGAACATATCCTCCCTCGTTCCGTCCCCTACCCTGGCGATCAGCGCACGGGCCAAGCAGATGCGGGCAGCCGGGGAGTCGGTCATAGACCTGTCTGCCGGAGAGCCCTCGTTCCCCACGCCGGACGTGGGCATCGCGGGGGGCGTGGATTTCGTCCGCTCGGGCAAGTCCGGATACCCGCCGACGCCAGGCATCCCGCAGCTCAGATCAGCGGTAGCCGACTACATCAACGGATCCACTGAACTCGCGTCGCTCGAGCCGGCGAACGTGATCATCTCGGCCGGAGTCAAGCAGGCGCTGTTCAATCTCTCCTTCTGCCTTTTCCAGGAGGGCGATGAGGTCCTCGTTCCCACTCCATACTGGCCGACTTATCTGGCGGTCGTTCAGCTCGCGGGCGCCATTCCCGTAATCGTCCCAACGGCGTGGGACGACGGTTTCCGAATCGACATCGACGAACTGGAGAGGCTGCGGACTCCAGCCACGAAGGCGATCTTCCTCAACTCTCCAGGCAACCCGAGCGGCGGTGTGTACGACCGGGACCAGATGGAGCAGTTAGCCGCATGGGCCAGGGAGAACGACGTGTGGATCGTGTCCGACGAGATCTACCGGCGCCTGTATTACCAGGGAGACTCCGCCCCCTCGATCTATGACGTCGCCCACGCCGCTGACCGCGTCGTACATCTCGACGGCGTCTCGAAAGCCTTCTCGATGCCGGGCTGGCGAATCGGCTATGCCGCGGCACCCACGGAGCTCATTCAGAAGATGTCCGCCCTGCAGAGCCAGACGACATCCGGCGCCGCCGGCCCGTCGCAGCATGCGGCCGCCGCGGTCCTCGCTTCGCCCGAGCGTGACAACATCGTCCGCGGCTTCAAGGACATCTTGCACCGCCGGCGTGATACGGCGGTCGAGGCCCTCCGGGACGTGCCCGGACTGGAAATGCGGGTGCCTGCGGGAGCCATATACCTGTATGTACGGCTTATGGGATCGGAAGACTCCCTGGGAGTCGCCGAGGAGCTGCTGGTGGAGGCAGGTGTGGCATCGGTGCCGGGCGAGCCATTCGGAACGCCCGGCTACCTGCGGCTGAACTACTCTGTGGCAGACGACGAACTAGCCGAGGGCCTTGCCCGCATAAGGACCTTCTTTTCCTGACTCGATCGTTTGCTGCGGCCGTCTCGAAACACCGACCGGCCGCAGCATTCCCATCCGACCGACTCAGGCGGACTCCTCGACCTGCTTCTTGAACAGACGCGACGGCTTGAATACCGGTACGGCTCGCGCCGGTACCGCGACGGAATCGCCCGTCCTCGGATTGCGGGCGATGCGAGGCTTCCGATTCCTGACCTTGAAAGTCCCGAAGCCCCGGATTTCGATGTGCTCTCCGTTGGCGATCGCCTGTCTTACGGCGTTCAGAAGCGCATCGATCACGGCTGCGCAGTCCTTCTTTGTAACGCCCGGCCCGATCGCTTCGTGTACCTGTTCGACGAGGTCAGCCTTGGTCATGTCAACTCCCTCTTCGCCGGTGGTTGATGGTCCGACCTGGCCCCTGACGGGGTATGATCACGGCCATTGATAGCGGAGTCTCGGTCCGGACAGAGACCGATCGAGGATGCTCCACACGATGAGGTGCAGTCTCGACTCCTCCACTCCGCGGATTATGTCCCAGAATCCCAAACGTCGCTCCGCCGGGCGTACGGTACGCGGATTCTCTCCGAGTCCCGCCATTCGGCCGGCCACATCCACGGCTTCGCGCAGCGTCGCCGTCCGATCCACGAGTCCGGCCCGGGAGGCCTGCGCTCCCGACATCACACGTCCATCCGCAAGTGACTCTGCTTGCTCCCGCCCCAGCTCCCTGTTCTCTACCACGGCCGCAAGGAACTGGTCGTAGACGTCGTCCACCAGGTCCTGGAGCACGCGCCGCTCCTCGCCCGTGAGATCCCGGACAGGCGAACCCAGGCCCTTCAAATCACCGCTCTTCACGACCTCCAGCCCCACGCCTACCTTTCTCAGGAGCTCCCCTGCGTTCGGGAATTGCATGATCACGCCAATGGATCCGGTGAGGGCACTCGGCAGCGCCAGAATGCTGTCAGCACCCAGGGCGACGTAGTAGCCGCCGGATGCGCCGATCTCTCCGATCCACGCCACGATGGGTCGCTCATCTTCGTCCCGGAGACGAGCGAGCTCGGAGTACATGCTCTGGGCCGCCCCCGCGACGCCACCCGGGGACCTGATCTCTATGACGAACCCACGGACGGACTCGTCCTCGCGGAACTGCTCGAGCCGTTGGAGAAACGTCCCGTCCGATTCGATCACGCCCGTGACCGGGATGATCGCCACCCGATCGGAGGAAACGAAGGGAACATGTCCCCCGAGCATCAGGCGACCGACCACGGCTGCACCGATCGCGAAGAACGCTAGAAGAATAGCAATGCTGAGAACCGTCGTGCGACGTTGCACGTCAAGTGGCTCCCGCGTGCGGAGATGAGCCTCCATGGTGGGGATGCTGCCGCTGGATACACGGGCAGGCCCGCGTCCGCGGCCCCCCAGACCCGTGCAAACTAGCGCCGTGCCCGAAACCGTGTCAACCGGTTGGCACCGCAGAAGTTGCGTCCATCACTTCGACGAACCGCCGAAACAGGTACCGGCTGTCGTGCGGGCCCGGGGCCGCCTCGGGATGATACTGGACCGCAAACACAGGTCGCGACGCATGGGCCAGCCCCTCTACGGTCCCGTCGTTGAGGTTCCGGTGAGTGACTCTCAGCTCCACCGCACCTTCCGCCAAACCGTCCATTTCGGCGATCGCAAAGCCGTGATTCTGTGAAGTGATCTCGATTGCGCCCGTGTCGAGGTTGCGTACCGGATGGTTCCCTCCCCGGTGTCCGTACGGCAGCTTGTACGTCCGCCCGCCGAACGCCCGTGCGACCAACTGGCAACCGAGGCATATCCCGAATACCGGTACCCCTGCATCGCTCACGGCCCCGACGGTCTCCGCCGCACCCGGCACAGCAGAGGGGTCTCCGGGACCGTTGGATACGAACAGGCCCGCCGGTTGCCGCCGCAGGATTCCCTCCGGTCCGACGCTCGCCGGCAGCACCTCGACTCGATAACCATCCGCGACTATCAGGTCGAGACTACGCCGCTTCACTCCGAAGTCCAGGCAGACGACGACACCTCTCTCCGGGCCCCGCGCCTGGACCGAATACGGTTCCCTCGTCGACACACCGGTCGCCAGATCGAGCCCTTCCATGACCGGGTGGGAGGCCAACCGCTCCAGACCTTCCTCGATCGAGAGGGAGGCGGGAGCGATCAGCGCGCGCATCGCGCCCCTGTCCCGGACATGCCGCGTGATCGCCCGTGTGTCTGCGCCGGTGAGTACTGATATCCCATGTGTCGTCAGATACCGATCGAGCCCCTCCGCAGCTCGCCAGCCGCTCGTCACCCTCGACATCTCCCGTATGATGAAGCCGGAGACCCAGGGCCTGGATGCCTGCTCGTCCGCCGGCGTGACCCCGTAGTTGCCTATCATGGGAGCGGTCATCACGACGATCTGCCCGGCGAAGGAAGGATCCGTGAGCACCTCCTGGTAGCCGGTCAAATTGGTCGTAAACACCAACTCGCCGGCGGCATCGTTGGCCGCGCCTGCCAACCGACCCGGCCACGTCTTTCCGTCCTCCAGAAGAAGGTACCCGTTCAGATCTTGCGCGAGGGTCACCGCTGCCATCCAATTGAGGTTCACGATCACGCCGATACAATGCGGAGCGCTATGGCATCCGATCTGGTGTATATCTACGCGGACGAATCCTGCCTCGGCAACCAGCGACAGGAAGTTGCCCGACCCGGGGCCGCTGCCGGCATGCTCGAGCGGTTCGACGGTCGCAAGGGCTGGTACCGGAGAGATTTCGCCGCGTTCGAACCCGACACGACGAACAACCGAATGGCCCTGTGGTCGGCCATACTAGGCCTGTCGGCCCTCAAGAGGCCTTGCGACGTCGTATTCACGTCCGACAGCCAGTACCTCGTGCGCGGAATGAAGGACTGGGTGCACGGTTGGGCTCGGAGAGGTTGGAAGCGCAAGGGTGGACCGATCGAGAACCTGGATCTGTGGCGACGCCTCGTCGCCGGTGCGGCCATGCACCGGGTAGAGTGGCGCTGGGTGCGGGGACACGCCGAGCACCCGAAGAACGAGTACGCCAATGACCTGGTCGTCGCGACGGCCAGGTCAGGCAAAGCCCCGGCCGGACTCGTGTCCTCGAGTTTCGAGGAATGGCTGGCGGAGCAAGTGGATCTTGGCAGGTTCGTCGACTACCAGGACCTGCCGCCGGACGAACCGTTCAAGCCGGACCCCGCGGTGTCAGCAGAGCCCTGATCCCGCTGTCAGCAGGGCCCTCTTCTGACTGGAGTCAGTCGCCTTCGGGATTCTCTTCGGGGGCGCCGGTCTCACCTTCCGCTGGAACTTGAACCGGTACCGGGGTGACCTGCGTTCCCTGCCCCTCCGTCTCCAGAACGGATGCGGGCGGTGCCGCCCGCTGTCCAGCATCCTGGCGGAGGATCGACTCCGGCGCGGTCGATTGACGGGCCGACAGAACGGCCAGCAGTAGCGCCAGTACCAGGAATGCTCCTCCTCCATACCAGGTGGCCCGCGTCAGGAAGTTGGCTGCCTGCCGTCCTCCCATGAATGAATCCGTGGACGACGAAGCGCCCCCGAACTCAGCCGCCAGACCGCCGCCCTTACCGGACTGCAGCAATACGATCAAGATCAGCAGAAACGAGATGATGCTAATCAGAGCCGTTAGTAGCGTAAACATTCCGCCTCTTCCTCGCGTGACAAAAAAGGTGCGGGCCTCCTGACAGGGCCCGCACCGCCTGCAAAATTAGGGATTCCCGCGAACGGAGTCAACGTCGGAGACGCACACCCCTTCCTCCCTGCCCTCAACGTCCAGCCGAGCAGATCGCAGCGAAGCCCTCGGGATCCAGACTGGCGCCACCGACCAGGACTCCGTCGACTCCGTGCGCCGACAGCAGCTCGTCGATGTTGGCCGGTTTCACACTTCCACCGTACAGAATGACCGCGTCCGCGGGACCGCCGCGCATCTCGATCTCGCGTCGCACGACCGCGTGCGCCGCCGCCGCGTCATCCGCCGACGCCGTACGTCCGGTGCCGATAGCCCAGACGGGTTCGTACGCATACGTGAGACTCGCGATGCCGTGGCCGTCCAACGTGTCGAGGACTGCTTTGATCTGCCGAGACAGAACGATCTCCAACTGGTCCGCCTCGCGCTCTTCGAGCGTCTCGCCCACGCACAGGAGGGGACGGGTGTCGGACTCGAGTATCCGGTTCACCTTCGCCGCCACCGTCGCGTCGTCGTCGCCAAACTCACGCCTCCGTTCCGAATGTCCGGCCAGAGCCCAGCCAACGCCCGCCTCCTTTGCCATCGCGGCCGACACCGCACCCGTGTGGGCCCCCGCCGCAGCCTCGTGAACGTCCTGCACGCCCAGCTCCAGATCTGGCCGACCCGCAGACGCGTCTTGAAACGCGGTAACGCTGATGGACGGCGGAAAGAACACGACCCGGGCGTCGTCACGCCGCGAGTGAAGTTCGGCGAATGCCGCAACGAACTCCGACGCTCCGCGCGGCCCCAGATGCATCTTCCAGTTCGCCGCGAACATCGGTCGTCTTGAATCGTTCATCGTTCCTCAAGCCGGATCCAGGACTTCGATCCCCGGGAGTGTCCCATTCGCCAGGAACTCCAACGATGCCCCACCACCCGTCGAAACATGTGAAACCGCATCGGAAAGACCGGCCTGGCGGATCGCACTGGCCGAGTCACCGCCACCAATGACCGTGAACCCGCCGCCCGCCGTGCAGTCGGCTACCGCCCGAGCGACCTCGACTGTACCAGCATCGAAACCGTGCCTCTCGAACACGCCCATGGGCCCGTTCCAGAATACCGTTGCCGCATCGCGCACGATCGCTCCGAACGCGGCGCGAGTATCCGGACCGATGTCCAGCGCGGCCCGGTTCTCCGGAACGCAATTCGCGGCCACCACTTCGGCCGCAGTCGCATCCGCTGCATCCGGCGGCGCCACTATGAGGTCGCTCGGTAATCGAAGCTTGTCCGCACCGCTATCCAGGAAGCGCCGCGCCGTGGGAACAGCGACTTCCTCCACGAGCGAGAGCCCGGTTCTCGCCCCGCTGGCCGCAAGGAAGGTGTTTGCCATCGCACCACCGATGAGCACGACGTCAGCGCTCTCCAGGAACGTCTCCAGCAGGCCGATCTTGTCGCCGATCTTGGCGCCACCGAGGATCACGACGAACGGCCTGCGCCCGGCCGCGCGCAGAGTATTCAGGGCTTCGAGTTCCTTCTGGACCAGGAAACCGGCGACAGCTGGATGAAGGAACTCCGTGACTCCGACCACGGACGCGTGGGCCCTGTGCGTACTGCCGAAGGCGTCGTTCACGAACAGATCGCCCAGCCGCGCGAACCGGGCCGCCAGATCGAGGTCGTTCTTTGTCTCACCGGGAAGGAAGCGCGTGTTCTCCAGCAGCAGCACTTCGCCGCGTGGCAGGGACTCGATCGCGTCCACCGCTTCACTGGAGTCGGTCGACGCAACGAACCTCGCCGGCGCCCCGAGCAGCTCAGCCAGTACCGGAGCCACCGGCGCCAGAGACAACGAAGGCACTACCTGACTTTTCGGGCGTCCGAGATGCGACAGGAGGACCGGCCGGCCGCCGTGGTCCATCACGTATCGGAGGGTGGGGATCGTAGCCTCAACGCGGGTAACGTCGCCGACCGACCCATCCTCATTCAGTGGTACGTTATAGTCGACTCGAATCAGGACCCGGCGCCCGTCCAGCTCAGAAGGCGCCAGGTTTCTCAGGCTCTTTCTCGGCACGCTTCGTCCTCTCGGCCTGGCAGGTCGCTGAACCAGCTTCGCCTACAGACTCTGCCCGATGTAACGGGCAAGGTCCACGCAGCGCATGGAGTAGGCCCACTCGTTGTCGTACCACGAGATCACCTTCACGAGCCGGCCTGCGACGACCGACGTGGATGGCCCGTCAATGATGGAGCTATTCGGGTTACCCACGTAATCCACCGAAACCAGAAGGCTCTCCTCGTATGCCAGTATACCCTTCAGGCTTCCTTCGGCGGCACGGCGATATGCGTCGTTGACTTCCTCGACCGTCGTATCCCGACCAAGGTTCGCGACGAGATCGACTATGGAAACGTTCGGGGTCGGCACGCGCATGGCCATTCCGTCGATCTTGCCCCTGACCGCCGGTATCACCAGCCCGGTCGCCTTTGCAGCCCCTGTCGTCGTTGGAATAATCGAGACTGCAGCCGCTCTCGCGCGCCTGAGGTCCTTGTGAGGCAAATCCAGGATGCGCTGGTCATTCGTGTAGCTGTGCACCGTTGTCATCAAGCCACTCTCGAAACCGAACTCGTCCACCAGCACCTTTACGGCCGGTGCGACGCAGTTGGTCGTGCAACTGGCGTTCGAAATGATGTCGTGACTCGCGGGATCGTAGTCGTCTCCGTTTACTCCCAGCACGATCGAAACGTCCGGGTCCGGCGCCGGAGCGGTGATCACAACCTTCCGGGCCCCGGCCTCCAGGTGCTTCGACGCGTCCGAGCGCTTGCGGAACAGGCCGGTGGCCTCGAACACGATGTCCACGCCGAGCTCCGACCACGGGAGATCCGCCGGATCTCGCACCGAGAGGACGTCGAATCGCTCACCGTCGATGACCAGGGCGTTGCCGTCCACCTGGACGTCGCCGTCGTACGTACCATGCACCGAGTCGTATTTGAATAGATGTCCCAGCGTTGCCGCATCCGTCAGGTCGTTGATGGCCACGAGATCGAGTTCGCCCATTCCCTCCTGCAGCGCTGCGCGGAGGATGTTTCGCCCGATCCGCCCGAAACCATTGATCGCGATCTTGACCGACATATGATTGACTCCGGTCTGAGAATTTTTCGTTTGAAGGAACCAAAGCTTGCACGCGGCGAGTGTCGTGCACAAGCCCCGTCTGCGCGGGAGAATCAGCCCACTTCGAGCGAGGGCGCGGTTCTGGCGAAACTTACGGCGCCGAGGCACTCCAGCCCGGCTGCCTCGAGCGCCGCCGCGCAGGCTCCCGCCGTGGAACCCGTCGTAATCACATCGTCCACGACCACCGCCGCCAGCGCGCTCATTTCAGGCTCGCACCCTGTCCCGTCCGTCCCCATCGGCGTGTACGACACCAGCCCCTCAGCCACACCAGGTTCGATCGTGTAGGCACCGGCCGCCCTGCGCTCACGCTGCCGTCGCCCGAGTCTCGCCTGTGCCGGACCGCCGCGCACCCGGCGCAGCAGGTCGACTACCTCCCAGCCCGTCAACTCCGACAGGGCGTCGGCCAGGAGCTCCGCCTGATTGAAGCCGCGCTCCCTGCGTCGGGCTGGAGCGAGTGGAACGGGAACGAGGATAGGATGAGGCGAATCAGCCACTCGGTGCAGGGCCGGCAGCATACGAATCGCCATAAATCGCGCGAGCTGGGTCCAGCCCCTGTACTTGAGACCGCGAACGATCCGGGCAGCAGCCCCGTCGTGCAAGCAGGCCGAGGCCGTCCGGCAGAGATGGGGAGGCCAGCTCTCGCATTGAGAACATCCCGCCGCTCCAGCCTGATCGACGACTCGCGTAATCCCGCACCGAGGGCACAGAGGCAGGGGAATCGGCGCCACCCGCGACGCGCACAAGTCGCAGATCGGAGACCGAACAGCGGAGACCGCTACGCCGCACGCGGCGCACCCGCACGGTACTACCGCGTCGCAGAAATCAGCCAGCCAACCGGCCAGCCCTCGGATAGTTCCGACTGTCACCCTGCGGACCCGATCTTCAGCCCATCCCTTGCCGCCGCCCACATGGTGTCCGTCGTCCCCTCGCGAATGCTCTCCACACCGAACCAGCGCTCGAGGCTGAGCACAGCCTGCCGGACAAGCATCGAGAGACCGTCGGTTGCGGGTACTCCCGCGAACGCCGCCGCTCGGGTCCACTCCGTGCCTCCGCGGCCGTACACGAGATCAAAGGCGAACCGTACTGTCACGTCGCCAAACGATAGCGGCAGCAGATCAACGGGCTCGATACCCAGACTCGTGGAGTTCACCACGAGCTCATACGTAGTCACGGATCCAGGCGGCACGGCAACGGTCCTGGCGATCTTCTCCAATCCCAGTTCTTCGATCAGTCTCTCGGCCCGCTCGGCGGTACGGTTGTGAATGTCCAAACGCTTGACCCCGGCCGACTCACAGGCGACAGCCACTGCCCGTGCCGCCCCACCGGCGCCCAACAGAAGCACCTTCGCGCCAGCCAGGTCGATCCCGTCCAGGTCCCCCGTGGCGTGCAGGAATCCTCCGACGTCGGTGTTGTCACCAACCAGGCGCCCCGACTCATCGAGCCAGAAGCAGTTGCACGCTCCCGTTCGCTTCGCGTACGGCCGAACAACATCCACGATTCGAGCGGCGTCTTCCTTGTGCGGAACTGTCACGTTCCCGCCGCCGGAGGCAGCCAGATCGCGCATCTCCCGGTCGAGGGCATTCAGGTCGCCTCCGGGGACCCGGACCGCCTCGTACGAAGCATCAATGCCAAGATGGCCGAACGCAGCCCTGTACATCGAGGGTGAGAGCGAGTGGGCTACGGGATCGCCGAGCAGGCCGTAACGCCGGAGACCCCCGGTCATCCGTCCCCGGAAAGGTCGTCGAGGATCCCGGCCACGCACTCTTCCAACAGCCGGGCCGTTTCCTCGTAAGCGGCTTCATCTCCACCATGGGGATCCGACACCGGAGTGCCGTGGAGAACGTGATCGGAAGGGAGGAAGTCCGTGGCCAGAGCGGTCGTGATCTCGTGACCGTACCCGGTCGGGAGCGCCCGGACATGTGACGGACTCAGGCCCACCACCAGGTCAACTCCCGCCAGGCTCTCGGCATCGAAAGGACGAGACCGATGCATGGAAAGGTCAGCGCCTCGCCGGGCCGCGGCCCGCAACGCGTGCCCCGTGGCCGGCGCACCTTCGACGGCGAAAGTCCCGGCGGAAGCCACGGTCAGCTCGAGACCCCGGAGGTGGGCTCCCCGACGGGTAAACGCCTCCGCCAGAGGGCTGCGACAGGTGTTCCCCGTGCACACGAACAGGACCGAAGTCATGAACGCCGAATCCCACGCAGGCAGTCCAGAATCGACTCTGCCGGCAACGCTCCCTCTCGCAGCACGGCAGGCTCGGCGCCCGCCAGAGACACCAGCGTGGACGGAGGAGGGCCTGGCAGATCGCCTGCATCGACAAGCAGGATCGGAATCCCCGCGTCCGGCATTCGATCCAGGTTCCGTTTCGCCTCGATGCTCGTCACGGCAGGAGACTCGCCCGCCCGGTTGAGGCTGGTCGAGCTGATCGGAGCTCCCCAGGCACGGAGGACGGACCCGAGCACGGGGTGGCCCTCGACCCTCACGGCGACGCCCGTCCCCGTGCCATCGTCCAGCACGAGCGTCAGGGGACCCGGCCAGAACGTGTCCGCGAGCACCTCCGCCCAGGAATTCCACTCGAGAGCCGGGAAGGAGCTCTGGATAACCGTCGCGTCCGCGGCAATCCGAACGAGGGGAAACTCCTCGACCCCACGGCCCTTCAAGGCGGCCACGCGAGAGTCGACCTCGACCAGGCAGGCGCCGCCGATGCCGTAAACGGTGTCGGTCGGGTGCGCCAGTATGCCCTGCGCGCGCAGAACCTTTACGGCGCGCTCCACGACCCGTGCCAGGCTCACCGGCTCGCCCGATGCCGCGACTTCCTCAAACCGAGCCAATCGGCCCGTTCCGTTCCGCGGGTGGCCGCACCCTGCCCGAATCGATCAGCCACTCAGCCAGCGCGAGGTCTTCGGCCGTCGTGATCTTCACGTTGTGCGGGTCTCCCGCGACGGCCACCACTCGGTAACCCTGCACCTCGCAGAGGGCCGCATCATCCGAAGCGGCTCGCGACGTTCGTTCTGCCCAGGCGTGCACCTCGCGGATCAGTCGAGCGCGAAACCCCTGAGGGGTCTGTGCTCTCGCGAGTCTCGAACGATCGACGGTTTCCAGGACCGTGCCGCTCTCCAGGCGCTTGATCGTGTCCACGACGGGGAGCACGGGAAGGGCCGCGCCCTCGTCGGCCGCCGCCGCCACAACCCTCTCGATCACTGCAGCCGTCACGAAGGGACGGGCCGCGTCGTGAATGAGCACGAGATCCGAGTCGGCGGACACGGCATCGACGCCGCGACCGGCGCTCTCCCTGCGCGTGCCCCCCCCCGCACAGCATCTCACGCCCACTCCAACAAGCCACTCGGGTGGGCTCTCCACCATCCCGGCAGGAAGCACTACAACGACCTCACCGACGGAGGGATGCTCGACCATGGCGCGCACGCTCCACAGCAGCTGCGGGATCCCTCCGAGCAGCAGGAACTGCTTGGGACTCCCCAGGCGTTCGCCTTTTCCAGCTGCCACGACCACTGCCGCCACCTTCACGGGGCCTCCTCTCGCTCCAGGAGGTCCGCAATCTCTCTCACGTGCCTGATGAACTGCACGTCGGCGTTCCCGGTCAGCTCACGCTCCAGAGCTGCGGGTGCCACGATTCTGGTGAGCCTGGCCCCACGAGCGGCGCGGAGCCTGGCCTCGCCGTGCGACACGCCGCGCACTTCTCCCCCCAGGCCCACTTCACCGAAGAATGCGAACCCTGAAGGATACGGTAGATCCGCACCTGCGGAGGCGAGCGCTGCCACCACGGCCAGGTCCGCGGCCGGGTCCGCCATTCGAAGCCCGCCCACGACACTCACGAAGACGTCCTGCTCTCCGAGCGCGACTCCTGCCTTCTTCTCCAGCACGGCGAGCAGAATTGCGAGGCGTCGACCGGGAAAGCCGGTACAGACGCGTTGAGGAGACGCGAACCGCGCCCGTGTGGTCAGCGCCTGGACCTCGGCCAGAATCGGCCTGCTTCCATGCACCGGAATCGCGACGGCGGCGCCGCCGGTCTCGGTCGTCTCTTGGGACAGGAACAGAGCCGACGGATCCGGCACCGGCTCAAGCCCGCCAGCCTCCATTCGAAACGCAGCCATCTCGTCAACTCTTCCGAACCGGTTCTTCGAGCTCCGCAGGATCCGGTGCTCGCCCGATCGCTGCCCCTCGAAATGGAGCACCACGTCGACCAGATGCTCCAGGGTGCGAGGACCCGCGAGCGCTCCGCCCTTGGTCACGTGACCCACCAGGAAGCAAGCGACGCCAGCGGCCTTCACCTCCCGTTGCAGGGCCGAGGCCACCTCCCGCACCTGCGCCACCCCACCCGGCGCCGACGTCATCTGCCTGGAGCTCATGCTCTGGATGGAGTCGACGCACAGTACCGCCGGACGGCACCGGTGCAGCGCTGACACGATGTCCTCGAGATCACTCGATGCCAGGAAGTCAACGTCGGAAGCCGTACCAAGACGATCCGCCCGCAGCGCCACCTGCTCCGCGGACTCTTCCCCCGACACATACAGGACTCCCGCCCCCCGCCCCACCAGGTCGCCCGCGAGCTGAAGCAGCAGAGTCGACTTGCCGATCCCGGGAGCCCCGCCGAGCAACACCACTGAACCAGGCACCAACCCGCCACCAAGCACCCTGTCGACGTCGCCGAACCCGGTGGTGATCCTGCGGGACCGTCCTCCATTCGCCTCGCCCAGCCGTCTCACCCGACTCCTGCCTCGCGCGCCGGCGCGAACGTCCGGCTTGCTGGCGACGTTCTCAACCAGCGAGTTCCACTCGCCGCACGTCGGGCAGCGACCCTCCCAGCGGAGAGACTCCGCGCCGCAGTCCCGGCACACGAATACGGTTCGGACGCGACTCATGGTCCCCGAGGTTTGTTGAGGTAAGCGCCGGTTCCCGACAGGGGATGATGCCCGCGGATCAACTGCCTCTCATCCGCGCCACGCTCAGTTATGCGCTCGATGGGCGGACGGCCGACTCAAAGAGCGTGTAATTCTTATGGAAATAGAGCCCTACCGTGCCCGTCGGACCATTACGCTGCTTACCGATGATCAGACTGGTCTTTCCCTCTATCGACTCGCCCGAATCGTCGACCATGTCCTCCGGTCTTCGGTACACTTCCTCCCGGAAGACGAAGAGAACCAGGTCGGCGTCCTGCTCGATCGCCCCCGACTCCCGCAGGTCTGCCAGCACGGGCCTCTTGTCGGTTCGCTGCTCGGGCGCCCGTGAGAGCTGCGAGAGCGCCACGACCGGAACATTGAGCTCCTTGGCGATCGCCTTGATGGACCTCGAGATCGCGCTGATCTCCTGCTGCCTGTTTTCCGCGTTGCCTGGGCCCGTCATGAGCTGGAGGTAGTCGACGATGATCAGTCCAAGATCCACCTCTGCGGCCAGGCGGCGTGCCTTGGCTCGCACCTCCAGCGCCGTGATCGCCGGCGAGTCGTCGATCCAGATCGGAGCCGTGTTCAGGTGACCGGCGGCCGTGGCAAGCCGGGCATACTCGTCGTCTTGAAGCCTGCCCCGTCTGAGACGACCGGAGTCCACGCGTCCCTCCGAGCAAAGGAGACGCTGAACGAGCGACTCCTTCGACATCTCCAATGAGAAAACCGCCACCGGAATTTCCTTCGCGATCGCAGCGTGCTGCGCGAAATTCAGGGCCAACGCCGTCTTGCCCATCGACGGCCTTCCCGCCACGATGATCAGGTCGCCCTTCTGAAACCCGGCCGTGAGGTTGTCCAGGTCGGGGAATCCACTTGGCACTCCCGTTACCGATCCGGGGCTGCTCTGCAGTTCCTCGATCCTCTCAAACGTCGGCCACAGGATCTCCTTGATCCACACGAAGCCCTGTCGCTGCGATGCCTGCGCGATCTGGAAGATCCGTTGTTCCGCCCGGTCGAGCGTGTCATCGACTTCCCCGGCGGGAGCGTCGTATGCATCCCGCACGATGTCCGTTGCCGAGTCGATCAGCTGCCGCAACACTGACTTGTCACGGAGAATTCGGCAGTGGTACTCGATGTTGGCAGCAGTCGGCACCGCATCTACGAGGCGTGCCAGGTAGGCCATCCCGCCGGCTCCGTCCAGTTCGCCGGAAGACTTGAGTTCGTCCGACAGGGTCACCACGTCGATGACCTCACCGCGCGAGTATAGACGCACCATCGCACGAAAGATCCGGCGGTTGGCCTCCCGGTAGAACGAACCGTCCCCCACCGTCTCGATGGCCCGCGCTACGGCGTCTCCATCCATGAGCATAGCGGACAGGACTGAGATCTCGGCTTCCTCCGACCACGGGACCTGCCGTCCCGCCACGACGCCGTCGACGGGTATCAATGAAGGCTCAGCCATCTCGACCTCCCAGGGTCAACTGCCCCTGTGACCCCGCAGGGGGGTCCGGTTTGTCCGGGCGCGTCGCCGGTTCACTCTCCACTTGCTCACGAAGCGTCGACCCACCGTGTTCGCCGTCCACGATTCGGCGCGCCAACTGGAGGTCGCGCCACGAGGGTCGTGTCCAACCGGGATTCCTGAGCAGGGCCGCCGGGTGATAGGTCACGACCAGCGGATATCCTTCGTACAGATGCGTCCGGCCCCGCAAGTGTCGGAGCGAGTCTCGCGTTCCCAGAAGCGTCTGAGCGGCAAAGGTCCCAAGGGCCACGATGACAGCCGGTCTGACGAGCTCGACTTGCCGGAGCATGAACGGCGAGCAGGCCTCGATCTCATCCGGAAGCGGATTCCGGTTACCTGGCGGCCGACACTTGAGAACGTTGCAGATGAATACTTCGGACCTGGAGAACCCGACGCTGAGCAGCAACCGGTCCAGGAGCTTGCCGGCCCTGCCCACGAACGGCAGGCCTGTGCGGTCCTCGTTGGCGCCTGGAGCCTCGCCGACACACAGGATCCTCGCCTCGGCCGGCCCGTCCGCGAACACGACCTTCGTCCGCGTCGAATGCAGCCCACATCGACTGCAGGCTTCCGCCACCCGCCGCAGATTCTCCATATCGGAGATGCCGAGGATGTCCTCCCGGGTTCCCTCTCTCGCTATTCGGCCCGAGTCCGTGCCTGCCGGAGCCGGGTCCTCCACGTCGAACGCAGTGCCGCGCACGGCATCGAGGACGTCGTCACGACTGGCGCCGGACAGAAATACCTCCGGGACCCCCAAGGCCTCCCGGCCACGCAGGTAGCTTCGCAGTGCGTCCCGGGTCACGTTCACGACAGCCGGTCTTCTAGACGATCCAGCATCCTCTCGGCCACATCCGCTTTCGGCAGTAGAGGAATTTCCTCCACCACTCCCGACGCGTCGATCAGCGTCACCTGGTTCGTCTCAGCCTCGAATCCACGGTCGGGCCGCCCGGCTTCGTTCACGGCGACCATGTCCAGACCCTTGGCCTCCAGTTTCAGGCGGGCGTTCTCAAGCGCGTCAGCTGTTTCGAGGGCGAAGCCAAGCGTGTACACCTGCCGCTCGACTCTCATGGCTCGCGTATCCGCGAGCAGGTCCGGTCCCGCTTTCAGCGACAAGTCCAGCACATCACGATCCTGCCGTTTGATCTTCTCGGCCGGCGGATCCGGCACGAAGAAGTCGGATACGGCAGCCGCCATGATGAGAACCGATGCGTCCTGCAGCTCCTTCTCCAGGACGGTCCCCATTTCCTGGCTGGTCTCCACCCGGATCAAACGCGGACCGTAGGGCGGCTCCACGGATGTCGGACCTGCAATCAATACGACGTCTGCCCCACGCAGCCATGCCGAGGAGGCTAGCGCCATGCCCATGCGGCCCGATGATCGGTTGCTTACAAAGCGCACCGGATCGATGGGGGCGAGAGTCGGCCCGGCCGTGACCACGACTCTACGTCCTTCGAGTCGTGACTCGCCCCGCAGGAGACGACTGGCTACCGAGATGATCATATCGGGCTCTGACATTCGTCCCAGACCCGACTCGCCCTCAGCAAGCTCGCCGTCCTCCGGTCCGAGTACGTGAAGCCCGCGTGCCTTGAGGGACTCCATGTTCTCACGCGTGGCTACGTTCTCCCACATCCGGAGGTTCATGGCTGGACACACCAGAATCGGACAGGCAGCCGCAAGCAGGGTCGACGTGGCCATGTCGTCGGCCAACCCATGCGCCATTCGCGCCAGGATGTTAGCCGTCGCGGGCGCAACGATAGCGAGATCCGCCTCCCGACCGAGCTCGACATGGGCGAGAGGCTCGGTCCACAGGTTCGTATGTACGGGACGACCACTGAGGGCATGAAACGTCGAGGCCCCCACCAACTTCTCGGCGGAAGCCGTCATCACTACGTCAACCCGGGCTCCGGCCTGACGCAGCCGCCGGACTAGGATCGCGCTCTTGTAGGCGGCGATCCCGCCCGAGACCACAAGAAGGACACGACGCCCATCCAGCGCGGACACTACTCGGCGGGCGCGCTGCGCTGGCTGACCAGGCGATACTCCAACTGGCCAGAGGCCATGGCCGCCAGAGCCATGGTGGTGAGCTTCTCGGCCCCGTACGGCGACCGCTCGAGCGGGAGCGCGTTTAGCTCACGGGCGTACTTGGCCGCGACAAGGACGCCCAGGTACTTGTCCGACGCGGCGGGAATCAGGTCATCCGGGGTGAATACCTTCATTCGCTTCTCGCTTCCTGTTCGACGGATGCGGCTAGCATCCGGTTCAAAGACTCGCCGAGCTCCCGAACGCGATCCCTCTCGTCCGGCCTCAGCCGCTTCACCCTGTGGCGCTCGGCCGAAAGAATAGCCTCGACGTCCCGCACCGTATCTTCAAGATTGTCGTTCACGACCGCGTAGTCGAATCGCTCGATCTCTGAAAGCTCCGATGACGCGGTTCTCATCCGGGTCCGGAACGCCTCTTCGTTCTCGCTGCCACGCCCGCGCAGCCTCTCTACCAGCCGCCGGAAGTCCGGCGGAAGCAGGAATATCGTAACCGCGTCAGGCTTGGCGGCCCTGAGCTGGTTCGCCCCCTGCACGTCGATGTCCAGGAGCAGGTTTGCCCCCTCGTCCCGGGCCCTGCGGAGGTTTGCGTGCGGCGTGCCATACAACTCTCCATGTACCTCCGCCCACTCCAGGAGTTCTCCGCTCTCGATGAGATCCGCGAAGGCCTCTCTGTCAAGGAACCGGTAGTCCCTGCCATCGTGCTCACCCGGCCGTGGACGTCGTGTCGTCGCCGACACTGAGAAAAACAGGTCTTCGTGACGCTTCAGCAGCTCCTGCCGCACGGTCGTCTTACCGCCTCCGGACGGTCCGACAAGGACGATCGGAAACAGGTGGGGTGGGCCCGATCTCAACGAACTGACCTCACTCTACGTTCTCGTTCTGTTCCCGAAGCGACTCGAGCTCGTTCTTCATCTCCACTACGATTCGCCCGATCGTCGCGTCGTTAGCCTTCGATCCGATCGTATTCACTTCCCGCAGCAACTCCTGCCCGAGGAAGCCCAGCCGTTTGCCGACGGGCTCTGCCTCCGATGCGTCCACTAGCTCGCGGAACGCCTCAAGGTGGGCTCGGGTCCTTACGACCTCCTCAGAAATATCCCATTTGTCTGCGATGAATGCGATCTCCCGGGCCAGCCGATCCGGATCGATCTCGATGTCGCCGGCCAGTTCCCGGATCGAATGCCGCAGACGGTCCGTCTCTCTCTCCATCCTCCGGGGAGTCAGGGCTTCGACCTCGGTCAGCCCGGACTCCAGCGCCTCCACCCGATTCATGAGATCCAGGGCCAGACGTTCTCCCTCGCGTTGACGCATCTCGACCAATTGAGTGACCGCTGCGTCCGCGATCGTCTTCACGGCCTCCAGGGGCACGACCTCCAGAGGATCTGTCGTCGCTTCGACCAGAAGGCGCTCGCATCGCCCGACCAAACCGATGTCCACCTCCCCGGGAAGGTCCCAGCGCTCTTTCAACTCGCGCAGGCCTTCGACGTAGGCCTGCACCCTTGCTTCGTCCAGGCGTAAGCCCTGACCGGGACCGCTTCCCCCTTCCTGCGTGGACGGCCCGATTCGCAACGCCACATCTACGTGGCCACGCCTCACGTGCGCCGAGATCGCGTCCCGGAGGGACTCCTCCCAGCGCTCGGTGCCAGGCGGCATCCGGAAATGAAGCTTCAGGTGACGTGAATTCACCGACCTGAGCTCAAGACCCAGTGTCACCCCAGCGGCAGTCGTGGACGCCGACCCGAAACCCGTCATGCTGCGTATCATAGGAACCGATTAGTATAGCGTACCCGCCTCAATTGAGGAACTCCCATTTGATGCCGAACACCGAGCGCCGGACGGGAAACGGAAGACCCGGGAGGTCCTGACCCTCCACGGCCGTCAGGTTGTCGAACCGCCAATACACCCGGACGCCCAGGATCCGTATCATCAGATTCCAGTCGACGAAGGTGTACGAGAGAACCCGCACTGATGACGAGCCCGCCGAACCCGGACCCGGGGACGTGAGCATCGAATCCCGGTAGTTGAGGCCGAAGGCCGCGCTGACCTCGAGCTCCTCCTCGAAGAAGGAGTCGTGCCAGAAGAGCTCGGCGCGCGCAACGCTCTTGGGAACGTAGAGTGCCTCGTCTCCGTCGAGCACATTCGAATACCGGTAGAAGCCCCTCAGCCGGATGGGCTCCACGTCGTTCAACACCAGCCCTAGCGGAATGATGGGGCCGACGAACCCACCCTCCGCGAGGCCGAGCTCCACCGACCCGCCGGGCTGCTGCTCGCGATCGAATACGGCACCGAACGGAAGCTGCCGACTCAGCTTCTGGTACTCGCCGCGCCCGGAGAGCGTGAATGGACCCAGCCGCAACGCCAGGGCCCCAGCAGCTACGTCGAATGAGACCGAATCCGCCCGTTCGAGTGTAGGGTAGGACACGCCTCGTGTGCCTGTCGCGCCGTCCGCCGTGAGCGTCAACCCGAGGCGGCGTACCGTCGCGGCAGCGCCAAGCCGGCCCTCGGATGTGCTGAAGTCGTTCCACGATCCGAGTCGCCCGCCGGCCGTCAGCGAGAGCCACGAGAAAAATCGGTATCCGCCATCCAGGTCGACGTCGACGATTGGATAGGTCGGATCATCCCACAGCCTGAATCCGGTCCGGAACCAACCACTCTCAGCCTCTCCAGATAACCGGAAACCTCCGTTCGCCACCTTCCGAACACTTTCCCCCTCCGAGCTCAGCCCGCTAGTGCCCGCGAAGGCCTCCGCCTGAAAGCGATCGCCGAGGTTCCCCCTGCCGCGGAAGAATAGCTCGGTACGGTTCAGGTCTGCGGGAGAGTATACATCCCGTTCCATGCTCTCGGTGACCCACTGCAGTTCCAAGCCAGCGTCTCCACCTCCCGGAAGCCACGCCACCCGTCCCCAGAAGTTGAAATCGGTCGACGCGTGCTCGCCTCCTGTATCGAGCAGGTCGATGGAGGTGGCGAGGTTGAAGTTGTTCCCGATGCCGTTGCTGAACAGGAGCCGCAGGCGACTCAGACCCGGATCTCCAGTACCGCCGGTGATCCGGGAGTAGGCCGAGCGCTTTTCCCTCCTCAGGGTCGTGACTTCCGCGATCCATCCGTCGGCTCGACGCCTCACGCGCACGCTCTCGACACTGGCAAGCGCGATCCGGGTCAAGTCCACCTGGCCGGCGTCCAGGGTGGTGAGCTCCCGGCCGTCCACTGACACGGACAGGAAACCGGGCCCGAGGGCTCCCTCGACGGCATAGTGAGGACCGCCAAACCACGTCGTGCGCAGGGTAGTAAATCCCGGCACGGCCTCGGAGAGAAGGTCCAGCAGAGTCATCGCGTTCGAACGGAGGATCTCCTGTCGGTCCCACTCGTAGGTGGACCAGGACCATCCTTTCGAGGGCGGTCTCATCTCTTCGGCGATCTGTTGGAAGCGCTCGTTCTCGGTCGAATCGGCCAGCGTACCGGTCAGTTCTCCCTCAAACTCGGCGACGAGGGTGTCGGCAACCACCTCGGCGGCGGGTCGCTCCGGCTCCTGGCCGGAAAGCCCCGCCGCGTACCCCAGGCACAGCAGGAGCACCAATCCGACGACCTCAGGCGTCCGTGAGCCGATTCGTCCCTCCATGCGTCGATTGGCCAGGCGGGGCCGGGGCGGCATCCGGCCCCGCGGTCGTGGGGACTCAGCCCGCTCGCATGTTCTCGATGATCCGATCCCCGAACTGGGACGTTTTGGCCAGGGTGGCTCCGTCCATCTGGCGTTCGAGATCGTACGTCACGTACTTCTGGCCGACGGCGCGCTCGATCCCGTCGAGGATCGCGCGAGAAGCTTCATCCCATTTCATGTATTCGAACATCATGACGCCAGACAGGATCAAGGACGTCGGGTTGACTTTGTCGAGGCCCGCGTACTTCGGCGCCGTGCCGTGTGTTGCCTCGAACAGCGCCACTCCGTCACCGATGTTCGCCCCCGGCGCCATACCGAGACCTCCGACCTGTGCAGCGCAGGCGTCCGACATGTAGTCGCCGTTCAGGTTCGGCAGCGCAAGGTAATCGTACTCGGACGGACGCAGCAGGATCTGCTGGAACATGGCGTCAGCGATCCTGTCCTTGATCACGATCTTGCCTTCCGGCCGCTTGCCGTCGTGGGCGCTCCACAGTTCCGTCTCGGTGATCGTCTGGTCCCCGAACTCATCCCGGGCCACTTCGTAGCCCCACTCACGGAAGGCGCCTTCCGTGAACTTCATGATGTTGCCCTTGTGGACCAGCGTCACGGATTCCCGCCCATTCCGGATCGCTTCCTTGATGCACATCCGGACCAGCCGCTTCGTCCCGAATTCGGAGATAGGCTTGATCCCGATTCCGCTGCGCTCTCGCACCGAACATCCCATTTCGTCGTTCAGGAAGCTGCGCACCTTCTCCGCCTCGTCACTGCCCGCCTCCCACTCGATCCCCGAGTACACGTCTTCCGTGTTCTCCCGGTAGATCACGACATCCAGCTTCTCGGGAGCTTTGACGGGCGACGGCGTACCGGGAATCCAGCTGCTGGGACGCACGCAGGCGTATAGATCCAGCCTCTGGCGAAGCGTCACGTTGAGTGACCGGATACCCCCACCTACGGGCGTGGTCAGTGGTCCCTTGATCGCGACCGAATAATCGCGCATCGCCTGCATGGTCTCCTCGGGAAGCCACTCGCCCGACAGCTCCATCGCCTTCTCGCCGGCGTAGATCTCCATCCATTGGATCTGTCGATCGCCGCCGTACGCGGCCTCGACCGCTCCATCGAACACCCGGACAGCCGCCGCCCAGATGTCGGGCCCCATCCCGTCGCCTTCGATGAACGGGAGGATCGGGCGGTCCGGAACCTGAGGGCCGTCGGGTGTGCTCGTTATGGGGTCGCCCCCATCCGGCACCTTGGCAAAGCGATATTCAGACATTTTAGCACTCTCTCAAGAAATGGTGTTCAGCGTCGGTCGATGGGCACCCAGGGTCGATCCAGCTCACCCGTATATTCCGCCCGCGGTCGAATGAGTCGGTTGTGCATATGCTGTTCCATCACGTGTGCGGCCCATCCGCCCGTTCGACCGATGGCGAAGAGGGGAGTAAACAGGTCTATCGGAAGACCCAGTGAGTAGTATACGGTGGCACAGTGAAAATCCACATTGCAGTGGAGGCCCTTGCGCTCCAGCATGAGGTCCTCAAGCACCCTCGACACATCGAACCGCAGGGCCTCTCCCGCCTCTCTGCTCAGGGCCTCCGACATCTGGCGCAGATGTGCAGCTCGTGGATCCTCGGCGCGATACACCCTGTGGCCGAAGCCCATGATCTTTCGTTTCTCGGCCAAGGCGTGGTCCAGGTACCCGGCGACCTCTTCCACGGAGCCTATTTCGAGCAGCATCTCCATCGCCTTCTCGTTGGCTCCACCGTGGAGCGGCCCCTTCAGGGCGGCTATGCCGGCCGTTATCGCGGAGTACATATCCGCCAGCGTCGAGGCCACGATCCGTGCCGTGAACGTCGATGCGTTCAGACCGTGCTCCAGGTAGAGAAGCAGCGACGTATCCAGAGCCCGGACGGCCGTATCGGTCGGGATCTCTCCTCGAAGCATGTACAGGAAATTGGCGGCGTGAGACAACTCTCCATTGGGCTCGACCGGATCGAGTCCGCGGCGCACTCTGTCGAACGCCGCCACGATTGTCGGCATGCGAGCGACAAGCCGACCCGCCTTTCGCAGATCAGCCTCTTGGGAAATGTCTTCCGCTTCGGGGTCGACCTGACCCAGCGCCGACACGGCCGTGCGCAGCGCAGCCATCGGAGCCGAATCCGCAGGCAGTTCCCCGAGCACGGCCAGGACCTCCTGCGGAAGCGACCGCTGGGCGGCCAGACTTCCCTCGAACGCCGCCAGCTCCATGGCCGACGGCAGCGCGTCGTACCACAGCACGTAGACGGACTCGAGGTATGACGCGTAACGCGCGAGCACGTTCACGTCGTATCCTCGATACGAAAGACGGCCGCCCTCGCCGTCGATGAAGCTCAGTGCCGACTCGGCGGCAACGATGCCGGCGAGTCCCTTGTTCGCCACCTGATCGGTCATGAGTCCCTCAGTCGATCGAGCGCTGCAGGAATGTCCACACAAAAGGGGCGCAACTACCGGTAGAACCGGTGTCACGCCCCTTGCTCGAGCCGTCTCAAGCGCTCCTGGATCCTAACGAATGGCCGGATCCGGCTCGGCGACAGTGAACCGGCTCTTGAGGTCCTCCGTGCTGAGGCTCTCGAATGAACCGGTCGGCATACGAATGCGACGCTGCGGCTGCGCTGGGTCGGAGAAGCACACGAAGATCACCGACTCGTTCTCGGTGTCCTTGGGGCCGGTCCTGGCGGGATCGGGCCAGAAGACATCTCGCGAAGCTAGCCATGCCTTCCACCGTCTGCCGCTGTCGTCCCGGAAGTGCTTTGTCATGCATACCTCGAAGTTGGGTAAAACGAGAACTGCAGATCCAACAAATATACCAATTACAGGCGGTCCTGTCCACCGAACGATCAATGGTTAGAATCTACATCATGACCACCGCATATACTGTTATCTTGTAGCATGTTGCAATTGTCACACATCTACGTTCCTGGATGCCGGCAATGCTATCGGCTTCCCTCGGGCGAGCCTCCGGTCTAGACTCTGCTCCTGGTCCCATGTCCCGTCGACTCTAAACCCTGTCGTGGAGGTCCGTCATGACCACCCTGAATCGCCTTGCCGCGATCGCCATCCCGGCACTCGTACTCACTGTCACCCCTCTGGCGGTTCCCCGTTCCGCCGCGGGGCAGGAAGAGGCTCGCCCGCTGCGTCCCATGCACACTTTCTCAATCGTGGCGCGTGACGCGGAAACGGGCGAGCTGGGCGTGGCCGTCCAGTCCCACTGGTTTTCAGTAGGCTCCTCGGTCGTCTGGGCAGGAAGCGGAGTGGGAGCCGTGGCGACGCAGTCCTTCATCGATCCGTCCTACGGCGCAAATGGTCTCATCCTGATGAGCGTCGGGAAGACAGCCTCCGAAACCCTCGCCGGGCTACTGGCGGCAGATGTGCACCCGGAGGTCCGGCAGGTGGGGATGGTAGACGCCAACGGAGGCACCGCTGTGCACACGGGTAGCCTGGCCATCGCCGAGGCCTGTGACTACGAGGGCAACGGATTCACGGTTCAAGCCAACCTGATGCACCACCCCACCGTGTGCGACGCGATGGTGCGGGCGTACACGTCCGGCAGTGGTGACCTCGCCGAACGCCTCATGAGCGCCCTCGAGGCCGCCGAAGCTGAAGGTGGAGATATCCGGGGCCGGCAGTCGGCAGCGCTGCTCGTGGTGGCGGCTGAGCCATCGGGCCGCCCGTGGCAGGACCGGACGTACGACCTCCGTGTCGACGATGATGCAGAGCCCTTGATCGAACTCCGTCGCCTGCTATCGGTGGCACGCGCATATCACCACATGAACGAAGGAGACGATCAGGTCACCCGCGGTAATATCGACGCCGCTGTCGAGGAGTACGAGCGCGCCGAGGTTCTTCTCCCGGGTGAACCAGAGCCCCTGTTCTGGCATGCGGTTACGCTCGCCGGCGTCGGGAGGGTCGAAGAGTCGCTGCCACTGTTCGCCGAGGCGTACCGCCTGCGGCCCGAATGGAGAGAGCTGGTGCCGCGGCTTGTGGCAGCTCAGCTGCTCCCGGACGACGACGAGATGCTGGAAAGGATCGTTACGGCCGGCGAGTGATACGTGTCGCCCTTGCGGGCGGCCGTCAGTCCTGCTCCCCGTAAGGGCGGTCCAGCTCGGGCAGTCGCAGGAAGAAAGCGATCGTAGCTCCGATTCCGGCAACCAGAACGGCCAGAATCGCGGTTACCAGAATATACATGGATCCATCCCGGGTTCGATTCGAAGCAATCGCGCCACGTCGTCGAGGCGGCGCTCGGCGCACGAGTATGGAGGGCGCCGGGCTCGCTGTCCAGAGCCGCCCCGGGTTTCGCAGCGACCCGGTTAGGTATCTCGCGCCATGAGCCGGACTGCGTTGCCCGGTGACAGCGAACCGGATAACCTCTGCGCGATGCCGCCCGGCCGTCGGAACCTGACCGGGAGACTGCACTCAACTCAAGCATGCCCAAGGAGATTCAGATGCGGAGCACGAAGAGCTTTGTCCGCGAAGCGGAGCGCTGGAGCGCACATAACTATGCTCCGCTTCCGGTCGTCATAGAGCGTGGGGACGGTTGCTGGGTGTGGGACGTCGATGGCAGGCGCTACCTGGACATGCTGA